>Ga0224504_10001298_pt1 | contig 11126 bp, 11 predicted proteins | sample SF_Oct11_sed_USG_3_FD_170160 | JGI IMG/M metagenome (GOLD analysis project Ga0224504, IMG submission 170160) | Sediment microbial communities from San Francisco Bay, California, United States - SF_Oct11_sed_USGS_24 | ecosystem: Environmental > Aquatic > Marine > Sediment | place: USA... | reverse complement strand
GGAGACTACGTCTGGCAGCAAAACCTCCGGACACAGCACCAGCCCGCCGAGGAGGCTTGGCGCGACGTTGTCGGCATGCAGCCCTCCGCTCGCGTATTTTTCGCCCTCGAGCGCAAATGGCAACAGCTCGTGAACGGCAAGAGGCGCTTCGAGCAGGGCATTTGCCGCCACCGCCGCCGCCACGGCAGATGCCGCCGAGCTGCCCATGCCGGACTGCAGTGGCACCCCTTTGTAGATCTTGAGTTCTACTCCGCCCCCGTCACCGTGCGCATCCCAAAGAGCCTGCGCGGCAATGGAAGCCGTGTTGGATTTGGCATCCGTAGAAAGATACGGATGAATCTCGCCATCGAGACCACGCACCTCGGCAATAGTGACCGCGTCCCCATCAGTTCTGCGCGCAAGGACGCGATCCCCGGCACCGTCGAGCGCCAGCCCGAGCATGTCGAAACCAACAGCAACATTGCCAATCGACGCCGGCGCAAATGCGGCTACCCATTCAGACATACCCTTCGCCCTTGCTGAGGTAATTGGCCAGGCGTATCAGGTCGGAGAAAACGCCTGCCGCAGTAACGGCCGGACCGGCACCCGGTCCCTGGATAACGAGAGGATTCGCAGAGTACCGCTCGGTCTCGAACTGCACGATATTGTCGGTCAGGTTGATGTTACAGAATGGATGATCGTCGTCGACCGCGTCGAGGCCGACGGACGCATTGCCGTTTGCATCCAGGTTGGCAACATACCGCAGCTGCTTGTTCTCAGCCGTAGCCTTCTTATACATCGCGTCGATCTCGGCGTCGTGCTCGGGGAGTTTCTCAAGGAACTCCTCGATCGAACAGTCCCGCAACGCCTCCGGCACGAGGCTCCGGACCGGAAACTCACCGATCTCGAGGTTCATGCCGATCTCCCGCGCGAGGATCGTCAGCTTGCGCGCCACATCCATGCCGGACAGGTCATCACGCGGATCCGGTTCAGTGTAACCGCTTGCTTTTGCATCACGAACGATCTCGGAGAACGGCCTCGTGCCGTCGTATACGTTGAACAGGTAGGCGAGCGTACCCGAAAAAATGCCGCGAACGGAGCGAACTTCATCACCTGTATTGATCAGATCGCACAAGGTGCTGATGACGGGCAAGGCAGCACCGACCGTGGTCTCGTAGAAATAATGCGAACTGCCCTTGTCAGCGGCCGCCTGCAGTGCCTCGTAGTCCTTGAACGCGCTGCTGAACGCTTTCTTGTTTGGTGTGATGACATGGATGCCATCGGCCAGCCACCCCGCGTACTTCGACGCGATGAATTCGCTCGCCGTGCAGTCGATAATAACCGCATGCGGCAGATGATCCGCGTTGACGTGCTCTTCGAATGCCTCGAGGTCGCTATCAACTGCGTTCGCATCGAATTCGTCCTGCCAGGTGGGAATCTCGATGCGGCGATCACCAAGCAGCATCTTCTGCGATCTTGCGATCGCGCGGATCCGCAGATCGAGGTTGAATTGCTCTGACAGTTTTTCGCTTTGCTTCTCGAGTTGTTCCAACAGCGTCGCACCGACGGTACCCGGACCAATGAGGCCAACGGAGATCGTCTTGTGCGAGAGGTAGAAGCCTGAATGCACCGCACGCAGCGCCTTGGTGACATCCTCCGACGCTACGACGGCGGAAATATTGCGCTCCGAGGAACCCTGCGCGATGGCACGAATATTGATGCCGGCGCGCCCTAAGGCGCCAAAAAATTTGGCCGCGATACCCGGCGTCCCCGCCATGCCATCGCCAACAACGGCCACGATGCTCTGGTTCCCGGTTACGTCGACCGCATTGATCTGTCCGCTCTCCAGTTCTTCGGCAAATGCCGTCGCAACAACCTGGTGCGCGCGCTCGGCAACGCTCGCCGGAACCGCGATGCAGATTGAATGCTCTGAGCTGGCCTGCGAAATCAGCGTTACTGAAACACCGGCGTCCTTGAGTGAGCCGAACAGTCGATCGGCCGTGCCGGGAACACCGATCATGCCGGCGCCTTCGAGATTGACGAGCGCCATGCCACCAATAGCCGTAATACCCTTGATGGTGTCGTCCTGCTCGGCTTTTGGGCCGATGCGACTGCCAGGGTGGGACGGGTTGTGACTGTTGCGAATCAGAACCGGAATGCCGTTGTCGATGACCGGCCCCATGGTCTGCGGGTGAATGACCTCGGTACCGAAGTACGCGAGCTCCATCGCCTCGTTATACGACAACCTATCGATTACCTGGGCATCGGGCACACGGTTGGGATCGGCGCTCATGACGCCATCCACGTCCGTCCAGATACAGAGTTCGGCCGCCTTGCTCAGCGCAGCAAAAATAGCGGCCGAGTAATCGCTGCCATTGCGGCCAAGCGTAGTTTGCAGGCCGTCCTGGTCGGATGCGATGAATCCGGTGATAACTGCGATGCCTTCGAAATCGGCCGGCACGATATCGTCGAACCTGGCCTGCGACTCGCGCCAGAGAACCGCCGGGCCAAGCTCTGTCTCATGGACGATCAGGACCTGCCTGGCATCAACCCAGGTGCCGCCGCGTTGCGGCGACTCCTGCCCCAGCAGTGCAGCAAGCATTCTCGTCGACCAGATCTCACCGTAACCCGCGACGACGTCGCGGTTGCGCTGCGGCGCGGATTTCACCAGCGCGACGGCTCTCAGAACATGCCTGACATCATCCGCATCGGCGCTCCATGCATCGAGCACCTCGACCAGTGCGTCACCGGAGAGAAGCTCGCGAGCCGTTGCAGCATAACGCTTACCGATGGCGTCAAGTTCTGTGTTGAACGTATCGTCATCGCGTTCCGCGAGTACGGCCAGGTGAAGGAGCGCGTCCGTCATGCCGCCCATGGCCGAAACCACGACACCAAGACGCGTGTCGGGCATATTCAGAACAATGCCTGCTACCCGGCGGAAACACTCCGCATCAGCGAGGCTGCTGCCACCAAACTTGTGAATTTTCCAGCGATTTTCCGCCACTTTCTCGACCGACCTGTCCGCAAAACCGTGCATGATAACGGCACTTTGGAGCTGCGTCTGCTGTTTTATCTGAAACCTGTTTGAACTGGCCAGAGAGCAGTATGAGAGACGTGGTTCTGTGATTCTTCTTCGCTGCGACGGTTATGCTGCGGAATCACGTGAAAAAATGGTGGGGGCACCAGGACTCGAACCTGGGACCAGCGGCTTAAAAGGCCGATGCTCTACCAACTGAGCTATACCCCCAACAAGGGTGTGCGGCGGGAACGCCACAGGAATGCCGGCGGCATCATACCGGATATTCGCCGCCCGTCAACGCCTAGACGCCCTCTTCGTCCATGCGCTCGAGGCGCTGTCCCGCCAGCCTGGCAGCCGTCGTCTCCGGGAACTCAGCCTGTACACGCTTGAGCGAAGTGCGCGCTGCATCCCATTGCTTGAGTTCGTAGTTGCAGTACCCCATCTTGAGCAAGGCATCAGGCACCTTTCGCGACCGCGGGAACTTCGTCACGACTACTCCGAACTCGGTGAGCGCCACGTCGAACATCTGCGTCACATAGTGCGACTCAGCCAGCCAGTACTGTGCATTATCGGCCAGCTCGCTATCCGGATACGCCACCAGGAATTGCTCGAATGCCATGGCCGCGGGCTCGTAGCGCTGCTCCTTGAGCAGCTCGAACGCAGCCTGGTAGTTGTCGCGATCCGAACCACCCGGCAAGGGCAGCTGGCCTGGCGACAAGGTGCCCCCTTCCATTACGCCGGGCGAGGTACTGGCCTCGAGTTCCTGGATGCGGGCATCAAGATCCGCATAAAGCTGTCGCTGCCTGTCCGCCGTGGTCTCCGAGCTGTGCTCGAGTTCCTCGATACGGCCCTGGATCTCATCATCTCGACGTTCCATCGAGCTTACCTGCTGCGTCAGGTTGACCAGGCTCTGGTTCTGAACTACCCGCTCGATCGCCTCCATGCGGCGCTCGAGCTCGTTCAGTTTGACCAGAACCGGGTCTTCGCCCGGCGGCTGCATCAGCTCACAGCCACTGAGCGCGAGCGCAGCAGCCAGAAGCAGTAGCAGTGTTTTCATGCCAGTATCCATTGCCTAGTTGGGGTACGTGAACTCGACCCGCCGATTCTGAGCGTAATCACTTTCCGAGCTCCCGAATGCGACCGGCCGTTCCTCACCAAAACTCACGGTCGAGATCTGGTCCGGGGACACACCCTGGATCATCAACATCTGCCGCACGGCCTGCGCGCGGCGCTCGCCGAGTCCAATGTTGTATTCCCGTGAGCCACGTTCATCGGCATGTCCCTCGAGACGGACACGTGCACCAGGATTGTTACCCAGCTGCATTGCATGGCGAGCAACCAGGTCCTGGTCTTGAGCTCGAACCTCGGACGAGTCGAACTCGAAATAGATGACCATCGCGAGCTCGCCAGCCGTTGGATCGTCCAGGTACTCGCCGCCGCCGTATGCATCGCCGCTGACGCCGTCGGTCGAAGCGCCATCCGCATCGCCGCCATACGTCGTTTCGACCGGCTCAGGATCAGGAATAGTATCTTGCGCACAACTCATCAACAGTATCGAGATTGCCGCGAGAGCAAACAGTTTGAAATGAGACATCATTTAGCCCTTTTGTGTGTCTTCCAAGCGAAAAAATAAATCAAAATCTCGGGAACGGCGACCAGACCGGCTCGCGGACATCTCCCCCCGCCCGCGATGCCATCTTCTGACGAATCAGCCCATCGGCCGACACCGTTTCCAGTACGCCATTCCGGCCTTGCCGCGTCGCGTAGATCAGGATGTCGCTGTTCGGGGAGAAGCTCGGACTTTCGTCCTGGCGCCCCTTCGACAACACCAGCAGATCCTTGCGCTCGAGGTTCATTACCGCAATGCGGTAATTCCCACGATCGTTATGCACCATGGCAAGCCGCGACCCGTCCGGGGACAGGCGCGGTCGCGCATTATAACTCCCCTCGAAGGTCACGCGCTCGGGTGTTCCACCCGACGCGCTGACACGATAGATCTGCGGCCCACCGCTGCGATCCGACGTGAAATAGATGGAGTCCCCATCCGGAGACCAGGTGCCCTCGGTATCAATGGCCCGGTGCGTCGTCAGGCGGGTCGCGTTGCGCGAGTTGATATCAAGCACGTAGATATCGAGATTACCGTCCACGCCACCCAGTGTGACGACGAGTTTGCGTCCGTCCGGCGAGAACGATGGCGCACCATTGATGCCGGGCTTCGACGACACGCGGAAGCGATTACCGGTGCGGAGCGTCTGCACGAAAATCGACGACTTGCTGTCCTCGAACGAAACGTACGCCAGCTGGCGGCTGTCGGGCGACCAGGCAGGCGACATGATCGGGTCCGTGCTCTCCATGACCGTATGCTCGTTGAATCCGTCCTGGTCCGACACGATCAGGGAGTACAAGCGCCCTTCCCCCTGCTGCTTCGCAGTCACGTAAGCAACCTTGGTGCCGAACACGCCTTTGATGCCGGTCAGCTTTTCGTAAATCATATCCGCCGCGCGGTGCGCCGCGCCGCGCATGGTTGCGCGCGTAACACCGGGCATTCTGAAACCAACGAGTTGCCGACGTCCAAACACATCAAACAACTGAAACTGCAGCGTGTACGCATCGTCACCGGTCTGGATGACCTTACCGACCACCACTGCTTCAACGCCAACAAAGCTCCAGTCCTGGAAATCGACGTCCGCACCGTCGGTCGGCTTCTGCAGCATCTTGTCCTCACTGACGGGCGCAAAGCGGCCGGACCGCTTCAGGTCGTCGGTAATGACTTTGCTCACATCGAGTGGCATCGAGGGCGCATTGCCCTCCCACCCAAATGGCACGATGGCCACGGGCGTCGGTTGCGCGACACCCTGTACGTCAATCACAAGGTCCGCTTGCGAGACGGTTGCTGCGAACAGCCCAATCAACGCGATGTATCGTAGTTTGCTCAGCACAATATCCCCAGTTGCTCAGTCTTCTCTTTCGAGGGTCAAGTTTAACGTCAAATTTCTGTCAAATAGATCCGGATTTGTCGGTTCCGGCAGTGGCGACGATCGCCGCACCGCCGCTTCGACCGATCGCCGCACCGCATCGTCGCCATTACAGCTAATGATATTCACTCCGACCACCTCGCCGCCCGGTAGTTGCGTGACGCGAACGCTGCACTTCGTTTCCGGATCAGCGCTGGCAGGAACGGCCCAGTTTCGGCGAATCTTCTGGGCGATGGCAAACTGATAGGCTGCCATCTCCGCCGAGCTGCGCGCGGCGAAGCGGCGTTCCTCGGCTTCCAGCTCGGCCTGGCGCTGTTCGGCCTCCAGTTCACGGCGACGTCTTTCGTTTTCCTCACGCTGGCGCTGAATATCCTCTTCGCGTTTCTTTTCAGCCTCAATACGCTTGCGTTCTTTCTCTTCTTCCTCGCGCTTCTTGCGATCCGCTTCCTCGCGCTCCTTGCGTGCCTTTTCCTCGGCTTCTTTCTTTTTCAGATCCGCGAGGCGCTGTTGCTCGAGCAAGGCATCCAGGCGACGCTTTTTTTCCTCCGCCTCTCGCCTCAGCTCTTCGCTGTTATCGGGTTCGGGCTCGGGCTCGGGCTCTGCAATCACGGGCTCAGGCTCGGGTTCCGGCTCGACCACCGGCGGTGGTGGTGCCTTTTCCGGCACTTCCTGGACGAGTGTTGCCTGCACGGCCAGCGGTGTGAACGGCATCGGGCGCGCGTAGTCGAACGCAACGACCATCGACGTAAAGATGACGACATGCAGCAACAGCGCCATGCTGACCGGGACGATATTTTGATTGTCGCGAATCACGCGGCGGTTTACTCCGGAATCGGGTAAGTATCCAGCGGATCGGTGACAAAGCCGATATTGCTCGCGCCCGCCTGTTGCAGCACGACCATCGCGCCTACGACGTTTCCGTAAGGCACGGCTCGATCTGCCTTGACGTACACGGGCGTTTCCGGTTTTTCGCCGAGAATGATGCCGACACGACGGGTGATCTCCCGCCCTGCCTGCGGCTGGTCCTCGTTGTCGCCCGCATTCAGGTAAAGATTGCCTTCGGCATCGACACTCACCACGAGAGGATCGTGATCCGGCACGGTCTCGATCGGCTCAGAATTGGCTTTCGGCAGGTCAACTTCAATTCCCTGGGTCAGCAATGGCGCTGTGACCATGAAGATCACGAGCAATACGAGCATGACATCAATGTACGGTACGACGTTGATTTCGCCCATAAGCTTGCGTTTTTGCAGCGGTGCAGCCATGTCAATCCCCCAGCTTGGCGCGTGCGTGCCGGTGCAGGATGCTCGAGAATTCTTCCGTGAAACCGTCGTAACGGTATTCGAGTCGAACGACCTTGTCCGCGTAACGGTTATAGGCAATCACAGCCGGAATTGCGGCAAACAGGCCCATGGCTGTAGCAATAAGCGCTTCGGCGATTGGTGGCGCGACGACAGCGAGTGTTGCCGTTTGTTGGCTGCCAATCTGAATGAAAGCCACCATGATGCCCCACACCGTGCCAAAGAGGCCTACGTAAGGACTCGTCGAACCGATCGTGGCGAGCGTCGCGAGGTTTTGCTCCAGGCGGTCGACCTCGCGCATATGCGCCACGCGCATGGCCCGACGACACTCTTCGATGATCTTGTTCGGCCTGTCACCACCCGCCTGCAATGCGCGGTTGAATTCCCGAAAGCCGGATTCGAAGATGCTGCCCATGCCGATACTGCCGCCTTTGGCGCGCGATGCACTCTGGTACAGCGTATTCAGGTCGCCGCCGGACCAAAAGGCCGTTTCAAATTCGTCCGAAGCATCCTTCGTCCGACGAATCAGGCGGCGTTTGGTGAAGATGATGCTCCACGACATGATCGATGCGGCTATCAAGAGCAGCATCACAATTTTTACGGGCAGACTCGCCCCCATCAACAGACCGATAACGGTCAGATCTGCGGTCATGATTGGTTATCCCCAAATAAGGACGGTGGAATGCGTTTCGGCCGCATCGAGTCGGCGTCGAGGTACGCCGCTTTTACGATGCCGCTGATCAGCAGGTCGCCGCCAGTGCTATTACGATAAATCCTCTGTTCGATATCGAACGAAACACGCGTCAGACCCTCGAGGCTCGCCGTCACGACGAGGTCGTCGGAGAGCCGTGCAGGTGCATGAAACTTCGTGTGTACCTCTGCGACCACGAAGATCCGACGCTCTGCTTCCTGCAGCTGCACCATGTCTACGCCCAGCGATCGCAACCACTCCGTGCGAGCTCGTTCCATGAAGCGAAAATAATTGGCGTAATAAACAACGCCCTGCGCGTCCGTATCCTCGTAGTAAACGCGGATGGGCAGCTGGAAGGGTTCGGTATCAGTCATTATTGAACGGTAACTCCCCGTTTGTGGGTTGCTGCTTTGGCGACAGGCCAAAATGCCGATAGGCGTTGCTGGTCGCCACTCGCCCGCGAGCGGTACGCATCATGAAGCCCTGTTGGATCAGGAATGGTTCCAGTACATCTTCGATCGTGCCACGCTCCTCGCCGATGGCTGCGGCCAGGCTCTCGATGCCCACCGGTCCGCCATCAAACTTTTCAATAATCGTCAAGAGCAAACGCCGATCCATTGCATCAAAGCCGTGAGGATCAACCTGCAGTATGTCCATTGCATGCGCCGCCAATGCTCCGGTGACGACGCCATTACCCTTCACCTCGGCGAAATCCCGCACGCGCCGCAACAAGCGGTTGGCGATACGCGGCGTGCCACGTGAGCGCGTCGCTATCGCGGTCGCGCCTTCATCTTCTATAGGTAGATTCAAGATCCCGGCAGAACGTCGCGCAATGCCTTCCAGGTCCAGTGCCGAATAGAACTCGAGTCGCTGCACAATGCCGAATCGATCACGCAATGGAGACGTCAGCAGACCGGCACGTGTCGTTGCTCCGACCAGTGTGAACGGCTGCAGATCCAGCTTGATCGAACGTGCGGCAGGCCCCTCACCAATCAGGATATCAAGCTGAAAATCCTCCATCGCCGGATACAACACTTCCTCAACCACCGGGCTAAGACGGTGAATCTCGTCAACGAATAGCACATCGTTGGGTTCGAGGTTGGTCAGAATGGCGGCGAGATCGCCGGGGCGCTCCAGTACCGGGCCGGAGGTCTGCCGCAGGTTGACGCCCATTTCATTGGCGACAATGTGGGCCAGCGTGGTTTTGCCGAGACCCGGCGGGCCGAATATCAGGAGATGGTCGAGCGCTTCCTGGCGCCGCCGTGCAGCCTCGATAAATACGCCCATCTGCTGACTGACGCTCGGTTGACCGTGGTAGTCCGCCAACTTCTTGGGGCGAATCGCACGATCAAACGCTTTGTCTTCTGACGCCGGCTCTGCACTTGTCAGCCGATCGTGTTCTACGCCTGCCATTATTTCGCCGCCTGTTTAAGTGCGTGCCGAATGATGTCTTCGGCTGACTGTTCGTCAATATCCAAGGTGCCAAGGAGCTTGTTCACTTCGTTCGCCTTGTAGCCGAGCGATACCAGCGCATCGAACGCCTCAGAGCGCGCGCTGGCGTCCACGGCAACCTTGCCGCCTGGCAACGACGGCGTCCCGACCTTGTCCACCTTGTCACGCATTTCCATGATGAGCCGCTCGGCAGTCTTCTTGCCAATTCCCGGGACTTTGGACAGCGTCGCCGCATCCTCGTATTCAACGCAGCGCCGGAAATCGCTCGCCGACATCGACGACAGGACGCCCAGCGCCATCTTGGCGCCTACCCGGTTGACCTTGAGCAACGTTCGAAACAGCATGCGTTCCTCGTCACTCGCGAATCCATAGAGGATCTGGGCGTCCTCTCGCACGAGCATGTGAGTATGCAGAAACAGCTCGGACCCAACCGCAGGCAAGTCAAGAAACGTCGACATCGGCGTTTCGACTTCATAGCCGACACCATTGCACTCAAGGACAATGTGAGATGCCTGTTTGAACATCAGGCGTCCGCGAAGTGACCCGATCATCGTAAACCCGCGATCCGGTTGCCGGTACCCAGGCGCGTGTGCACACGGTGCTGGTTGCCATGGCACAAAGCCGCCGCGAGCGCGTCCGCGGCATCCGGGGCCGGCGTCCCATCGAGTTGCAGGATGGATACGACCATGTGTTGTACCTGTTCCTTCGTTGCAGAGCCCGTGCCGACAACTGCCTGTTTGATCTCACGGGGTGCGTACTCGAATACCTCCAAGTCATGCCCGAAAGTCGCGCACAGCGCCGCTGATCGTGCGTGGCCGAGCTTGAGCGCGCTACCGGCGTTCTTGTGCATGAAAACACTCTCAATCGCCACGATATCGGGGCGGAATTCCTCGACGATGTCGCCAATGGACTCGAAAATCTGGCGCAGACGATCCGCGAACCCGCCGTCGATACTCTTGACGGTGCCGCTCGTGACATAGGTAGGCGAGTCGCCCAGAAAATCGAGAATGCCGAACCCGGTCAGGCGCGAGCCTGGATCGATGCCGAGTATGCGTCGCTTGTCAGTCAATAGTTGCCTCAGAGCTTTTCCAGCACGTCTTCGCTGATATCAGCGTTCGAGTAAACCTCCTGGACATCGTCCAGGTCCTCGAGAACATCAAGCATCTTGATCATCGAAGCCGCTTCCTTGACGCCCAGTTCGGCGTTCGTGGAGGCGCGCATGGTGACCTGTGCGGACTCCGTCTCGATGCCCGCTTCAACAATGCCGTCGCGAACCTGCTCGAATTCATCGGGCGCCGTCAGCACCTCGATGGAACCGTCGTCGTCGACGATTACATCCTCCGCACCGGACTCGATTGCCACCTCCATCACGGCGTCCTCATCGCAACCACTCGGGATCATCACCTGCCCGACCTTGTCGAAAAGGTAGTTCACAGAGCCATCGGCACCCAGGTTACCGCCGTACTTGCTGAAAGCATGCCGAACCTCGGCGACCGTCCGGTTGCGATTGTCAGTCAGGCAATCAACCATGACGGCCGTACCGCCCGGACCGTAGCCCTCATAGCGAATTTCGAGATAATCCACGCCCTCTGTCTCGCCCGCGCCACGCTTGATGGCCCGCTCGATATTGTCCTTGGGCATCGATTGCGCTTTGGCCTTGTCGACCGCCAGGCGCAGCCGCGGGTTGGCATCCAGATCGCTGCCGCCCA
>Ga0224504_10001296_pt1 | contig 11133 bp, 7 predicted proteins | sample SF_Oct11_sed_USG_3_FD_170160 | JGI IMG/M metagenome (GOLD analysis project Ga0224504, IMG submission 170160) | Sediment microbial communities from San Francisco Bay, California, United States - SF_Oct11_sed_USGS_24 | ecosystem: Environmental > Aquatic > Marine > Sediment | place: USA: California... | reverse complement strand
TAAATCCTAAAATAAGGTTTGAAAGAAAATATTTTTTAAAAGTTTGTTTAAATAATAAAAACAATACCCAGGTAATAATGGCAATAGGAACCACTGTAATAATAATATCAACAATGTTAAAAATTAATGCCGAATTTCCTGATAGTATTCTGCTGGTATAATCTTTTGCGAAAATACTCATAGAACCTCCTGCTTGTTCAAAAGAAGCCCAGAAGAAGATGATGAAAAAGGCAAAAATAACTACAGCCAACATTTTGTCTCGTGTTATTGGGCTATATCTTAGTATTCTTGAGCCAATTAAATACACAAATAAAATGAGTGTAACAACAATAGTAGTTCCTGCATAGTCTACACCACCAAATTCTAAAAAGTTAATAGTACCAATTTTGGAAAGGGGATCATTTATTACCCAAGTTAAACCAGCAATTGAAATGATGAAAATTAAAATTTTATCAATAATTGTAAACGGATTTAATTTATCTTCAATTTCAGTATGATTATCAGTTTCAATAGTTTTATCTATTTTATTTGGTTTTTTACCAACATCGCCAAAAATACCTTGCGCCAGTGTAAATTGTAATAAGCCCAATAGCATAAAAATTCCAGCCAAACCAAATCCCCAACTCCATCCTAAAATTTCACCTAAGTATCCACATAACATAATTCCTAAAAAAGCACCTGCATTTACCCCCATATAAAATATAGTGTATGCGCCATCTTTTTTTTCTGGAAAGTCTTTGTATAAAATAGAAATAAATGAAGTCATATTTGGTTTAAAAAAACCAGTTCCAATAACTAATAAACCTAAACCTAAGTATAGAAAAAACGGATTGGATTCTATAGCCATACTTGCATGACCCAAGGTCATAATAATAGCCCCAATCATAATGGCGTTTCTGTTGCCTAAATATTTATCGGCTAAAGTCCCTCCAATAATTGGAGTTAAATATAGTAGGGCTAAATAGGTACCATACAATGCTAAGGCATTTTCACGAGGCCAATCCCAACCGCCAATTCCTAAGGCGCTTACTAAAAACAGCACCAATAAGGCACGCATTCCATAAAAAGAAAAGCGTTCCCACATTTCTGTGAAAAATAATACAAATAATCCAGAGGGATGTCCTAAAACCTGGGTTTCAAAAAATTCGTTTTTACTTTTGTTCATCGTTTTAAACTCTAAGATTTTGTGGTTTTTCCAATAATAAATTTATCGTATAGATATAAACAAACAACAGTTGTAACACCTATAGCGCTAAAAAGCATCCATATTTTTGAAGGATTGTAACTTGTCCATAAAAAGTCGGTTAATTGTTGGTTAGTCATCCCCATTAATTCTCCAGCTTTAGCTATATAGTCATTTTGAGAAAAACCATCTCCGATTTCTTGAATTTCAAGTCCTCTTTTTGCAACTTCAATTTGAAGTAAACTTATTTTATCTGACCAAACTTGGTACACGTCTCCAGACAAAAATCCAGTAATGTAATTCCCAACAGCAACAGGTAAAAAGGAGGTTCCCATATACAAGGCTTCTTTTCCTTTAGGTGCAATTTTACCAACGTATTCTGTAAATTTTGGAGAACTAGCCATTTCACCTAAAGCAAAAATAAAAATACCTAAAATAACAAAGAATCCATTTCCAGTACTAAATGCCAATCCAATACCAATAGCATTTACAATAATACCTGAAATAATACCATTTAATGGTTTAAATCGCATTACTAGAGTTGAAATAAGTATTTGAAAAAAGATAATTGCTCCTGCATCTAAATTCACCAACATTTCAGGTGCAATAGTGCCATCCTTAGTTCCAATAGCTGCCGCTAATTTTGGGGAGATATTAGCAATGGAATCATAAATAATACTGGTGTTTACCCATTGGTCAATAAAGTTTGGTAATGTATAAAATAATTGATTAAACATTGTCCAAAACCCAACCATGATTAATAAAAACATGGTGAGTTTTTTATCTGACAAAGCAGTCCAAATGTTCTTTAAAGAGTTTTTTATAGTAGTTCCTATGCTTTCAGTAGATTGTTCTCGTTCAGGTTCTTTATAAAAGAATAATAATAAAACTAAATTAACTGTAATTGCTGAAGCAGCCATTAGAAATACAATATTCCAACCATATTCTTCTCTTAATTTTGATGAAAAAATAGGGCCAATAAAACCTCCAATGTTCACCATCATATAAAAAATACCAAATCCAATTGACGAGGTTTCATCATCAGTAGTTTTAGTAATGGTTGCAGAAATTACTGGTTTAAACAAGGCGGCACCTAAAGCCACCCATAAAAAAGCAATATATACCATGACGTAAGAAGTAACTTCTCCCATAATATAGTATCCAGATCCTAAAATAAGATAGGCAATAATTAATATTTTTTTGTAACCAACCCTATCAGCAATGGCTCCAGTGATTAAAGGAAGTAAATACAAAATACCTGTAACAGTTCCCATTATTGAACCTTTCTGGCTTTGAGTAAAACCCAATGCACCATCATCTGTGGAGTTTGTTAAGTATAATGCTAAAACAGCAAATAAACCATACCATGCCCAACGTTCAAATAATTCCATGGTGTTGGCAACCCAAAAAGCTTTAGGAAATTTTTTAAAAACTTGTGTAAATTTCATTCTGATTTGTTTTTTTATAAAAAGCTCAAGTTTTAGAACCTGAGCTTTTTTGATTTAGATTGTTAATGTTTGGTTAATTAAAGTTTTAATATTTATACAACTCCGTGCATTAATTTCTTCAAAGGTTTATTGAATATCATAATTAAAACTGATATACCAACTAAAACAAAACCTAATGTTGAGAACACGGTTATATATTTTTCTAATCCTTGTGCAGCAGTTAATGCCTCTCCAGTATCGCTATGTCCACCAGTAAAAGTAGCTATTTTACCACCAACATAATTAGCTATGGCGAAACTTAAAAACCAAGCACCCATTGCTGTCCCAGCAATGTTTTTTGGAGATAGTTTAGTTACCATTGACAATCCAATTGGAGATAAAAATAATTCTCCTGTAGTATGTAATAAATATAAAATAACTAAAGTTAATAATGGTACTTGATAAGCTTCGTTTACAAATTGAAGTCCAATATTTGTAACTAAGAAACCTAAAGCTAATTGTAAAATACCAAAAGCAAATTTCATTGGAATACTTGGATTTTTACCAATATTAGCTAGCTTAACCCACATTACTGAGAAGATAGATCCAAATACAATAATAAAGAACGGGTTAAAGAATTGAGTCATAGAGGCTGGCATTTCCCAACCAAAAATACTTCTGTCTACATTTCTATCAGCAAATAAAGTTAATGATGTTCCGGCTTGTTCAAAACACGCCCAAAATGTAATATTTATAACCATAAATATTAATAAAGCAATCATTCTATCTTTCCATATTTTTACTTTTTCGGCACTGTCTGCGGTTACTCCTGCTTTAATTAAAACAATGGAAATAAAAATAAATAACCCTAACAAAATATAGTCTAACCAACTATTTTGAGTAATTAAAAAATAAGCAACTGGAATTAAAAATAAAGATAAGATTCCGACCATATGGGCTTTGTTCAAACCTGCAAATACTTTCTGTTTTCCTTCTTCGGTAAAACCTAATCCTTCTGCAGCCTCATAATTTTTTCTCCCTGCCCAAAATATGAATAATCCCATTAACATACCAATACCGGCAAGTCCAAATCCGTATTTGAATCCGTAGGTTTCACCAACGTAAGCAATTACTGTAGTGGCTAGTAATGCTCCAATATTTATTCCAATATAAAATATGGTAAACCCTGAATCTCTTCTTGGATCTCCCTCGTCATATAATTTCCCAACAATAGTTGAAATATTTGCTTTAAAATATCCGTTTCCTACAATTAACGCCCCCATTCCAATCATTAGGAATTGTTCTGAGCCTCCTAGGATTATAAATTCACCAATTGCCATTAATATGGCACCTAACATTACGGCGTTTCTATAGCCTAAATATTTGTCGGCCATTTTACCTCCAAGTATTGGAGCAGCGTAAACCAACCCCGTATAAGCTCCATATATTAGTGCAGCATCCGCATCACCATTCATTAAAGATTTTACTAAATAAAGAGTTAATAGTACTCTCATTCCGTAATAACAAACCCGTTCCCACATTTCAGAGAAAAACAGTGTCATTAATCCATTTGGATGTCCTTGCATTAATTTTTTATCAGCCATATTAAATATTTAAAATTAAAATTAGTTTTTTGTTGAGTTTTTCAAAGAGAGGACGTTTCGGTTTTCTCTCCTAAATTTTCAAGGACAAATTTAGTCATTTTTGTAAATAAATGCAGTCTCGTATTTTTCCCTCTATAAATGCCATGAGTTCTATCAGGATAAATAGCCTGATCAAAAGGTTTGTTTGCTTCAATTAAGGCATTTGCTAAGCGCATGGTGTTTTGAACGTGAACATTATCGTCTCCACTACCGTGAACCAATAAAAACCTCCCTTTAAGTTTATCGGCATAATTTATTGGTGAATTTTCATCATATCCTTTTGGGTTTTCTTGTGGTGTTCTTAAAAAACGCTCTGTGTATACAGAGTCGTAAAAACGCCAACTAGTAACGGGTGCCACTGCAATGGCCATTTTAAAGGTTTCTTCCCCTTTTAATAAACAGTTGGTGCTCATATGTCCACCAAAGCTCCAACCCCAAATACCAATTTCATTCTCATCAATATAGGATCTTTTTCCAAGGGCTTTTGCTGCATTTATTTGATCTATGGTTTCGTATTTAACTAAGTTTAAATAAGTTGATTTTTTAAATTCTGCACCTTTAAAACCTGTTCCTCTTCCGTCAACACAAGCTACAATATATCCCTTTTCGGCAAGTAATTGAAACCAATAATCGTTTGAGCTATTCCAACTGTTTTTAACCGATTGAGATCCGGGTCCTGAATATTGGGTCATAAATAATGGATATTCATTATTTGGGTTAAAATTAGTAGGCTTTAGCATCCAAGCATTAAATTCACCTTCTTCTGTTTTTATAGTGAAAAATTCTTTTTCTGATAAGTTATAGTTAGCAAGTTTTTTAGCAAGTTTATTATTGTTTAATACTTCTTTTAATAAATCTCCCTTGCTATTGTGAAGCGTATAAATAGGCGGTGTAATTGAATTAGAATAGGTATTGATGAAATATTTTAGGTTTTTACTAAACGAGGCTGAATTAGTTCCTTCAGAAGTAGTTAACTTATTTTTCTTTGTTCCATTTAATTTAATGGAATAAACAGATCTGTTAATGGAACCATCTTCAACCGATTGATAATAGACTGTTTTTGATTTTTCATCAACACCATAAAAATTGGTAACTTCCCAATCTCCAGATGTAATTTTCTTTTTTAATTTACCGTCTTTGTTGTAATGATAAATATGATTAAAACCATCTTTTTCGCTGGTCCAAACAAAACTATGATCACTTAAAAAAGTTAAGTTATCGTGAATATCTACATAAGCTTTGTCTATTTCGTTTAAAATTATTTTAGCAGAATTATCTTGAGCATTTACAAAATACAATTTCAAATTATTTTGATGACGATTTAGAGTTGTTACCGATAATAAATTAGCATTATTGGTCCATTTAATTCTAGGAATGTATTCGTAATCTTTCAAGTTAATATTTGAAATTTTTAGAGTAGTAAGGTTAAAAATATGAAGGCTTACATCTGCATTCTTTTCTCCAGCTTTTGGATATTTAAAAACTTGCTGTGTTGGATATAAACTGTTACCTGTAATATCCATTGAGAAAGTAGGTACTTCCGTTTCATCAAACCTTAAAAAAGCCAAATTATCACTATCCGAACTCCATTCAAAAGCTCTTACAAAAGAGAATTCTTCTTCGTAAACCCAATCGCAAATACCATTGATAATATAATTTTTTAACCCGTTAAAAGTTACTTGAGTAAGCTCATTTGTTTCTAAATTTTTAATGTAAATATTGTTGTTTTTTGCGTAGGCTACTTTTTTACTGTCAGGAGAAAAAGTAGGTTCCTGAATTTTATTTTTATCAATTAATTGCAATGTTTTAGATGCAATATCGTACACGTAAAAAACACCCATACTGGAGTGTCTGTATATTGGCGCAGTACCAACCCCTAAAATTAATTTTGTTTCATTGTTGTTAAAGGTGTAGCTTTCAAAATAGTTTAAGCCTGCCAAATCAGTGCTATTTACCAAAGTTTCTACTTTTTCTAAAGTAGCATAGCTGTACTTGTCTACTGTGGTGCTTTGTGTTTTTTTGTCAAAGTTTAATAAGGTGTAAAAATCACCATTCATAGAATTCAACGAATTCATTCGTTCAGTTCTAAAGGTTCCATCCCAAATTTCTGTTAAGGTAATATCTTTTTGTTGTGCAGCGGCTAAGGAAGTTATAGCGATAAAAAAAATAAGAATTTTCCTCATTAATTATGATTGTCTAAAATAATTTTCAAGTTTAAGAAAAATTTCGCAAAACAAACCTGAAATATATCATAAAAATTGAGATTTAGCAATTATATTGTTTTAAGATATATTAATTTATCTTTGTGCAAATTTAAAATTTTGCAGAAAATGTCTAAAACCGTGAGCGGATTTTCAAAGTTGAATAAAGTTGAAAAAATGGATTGGTTAATTGCTAATTTTTTTAACAATGATAAAAAAACTGAGCACGTTTTAAAACAATATTGGAACGATAATAATATTTTACAAGACCTGCACGATGATTTTATTGAAAATACCATTTCAAATTTTTATTTACCCTTTGCCATAGCGCCTAATTTTTTAATTAACGAGAAACCATATACAATTCCTATGGTTATTGAAGAGAGTTCTGTTGTTGCCGCAGCTTCTTTAGTCGCCAAATTTTGGAGTACACGTGGTGGATTTAAAGCCATTGTGATTTCAACGGTGAAAATTGGTCAGGTACATTTTATGTACGAAGGGGATAAAAACAAACTGCAACAATATTTTTCAGCAATTAAATTTCAATTATTAAAGGTTACCGAAGCTATAACGCAAAATATGAAAAAGCGTGGTGGCGGTATTTTAGATATTGAACTGCGCGATAAAACAAAAGAATTAGATAATTATTATCAGTTGCATGTGACTTTTGAAACTGCTGATAGTATGGGGGCTAATTTTATAAACTCTTGTTTGGAAGCTATTGCTAATGAATTTGAAAAGGACGATATTCAAATAGTGATGAGCATTTTATCTAATTATGTACCCGAATGTTTGGTTCGGGCAGAAGTGAGTTGTAAAGTTGAAGAATTATATGCTGAGAATTCTGAGTTGTTTGCTCAAAAATTTGTCCAAGCGGTGCAAATTGCAAATGCTGAACCTCACAGGGCGGTGACACATAATAAAGGAGTTATGAATGGCGTTGATGCCGTGGTTTTAGCTACTGGAAATGATTTTAGGGCAATTGAAGCTGGTGCGCATGCTTATGCATCAAAAAGCGGGAAATATAAAAGTTTAACAAATGCTACAATTGAAAATGGTGTTTTTAAATTTTGGATTGAAATTCCGTTGGCGTTGGGAACAGTTGGAGGTTTAACAAAATTACACCCCCTATCTAAATTGTCATTAGAATTGTTAGGGAATCCTTCGGCAAAAGAATTGATGGGAATTGTTGCGGTTGCTGGATTGGCCCAGAATTTTGCGGCATTAAGAGCATTAACTACCACAGGAATTCAAAAAGGGCATATGAAAATGCACTTGACAAATATAATTAAACAATTAGGAGCTAGTGAGGAAGAAAAACAATTTTTGATTGATTATTTTGAGCATAAAACCGTAACGCATAATGCTGTTGTTGAAGCGTATAATAAATTGGTTGGAGATAAATAGAAAACGGTAGCTTGGCGGAGTCTAAGCCATTATTTGGGTAAATAGTTGTTATTTAAGAATAGTTTTGAAAATAAATGTTATTCCAGCGTAGGTAGGAATCCAGAGTGTGAAAATAAATGAAAATTTAACATCAATATTATGTTTGTGTTTTAGCTAGTAAAGTTAAAAGAAACTATGTGTTGAAATAACAAATACATATAAATTGAAAGAATATTACAGCAACGGAAAGTTATTAATCACAGGTGAATATTTTGTACTCGAAGGGGCAATATCTTTGGCGGTTCCAACTACTTGCGGGCAAGATTTAATAGTTGAATCTATAAAAGAGTCACAATTAATTTGGGAAAGTTATGCCAATAATGGCGAATGCTGGTTGGAGGCCGTTTTTGATTTACCAAAATTACGTTTGGTAAGTGCTACCTATAATTCAACTGAAGATGGAGGAAAAGGCCGTTTGGCTGAAGATTTATTTGAAATATTATTGCAAATGCGAAAATTAAATCCGCTTTTTTTGAATACAGAAAAAGGTTTTTTAGTGAAGACAAATTTAAGTTTTCCTAAGAATTGGGGATTGGGTACTTCTTCAACCCTCATAAATAATTTGGCGAATTGGGCAGCGATTAATCCGTATCAGTTATTAGAAAATACCTTTGGGGGAAGCGGTTACGATATTGCCTGCGCTAAATACAATGACCCAATTTTATTTACAAAAACAGCTGTTGAGCCTATTGTTGAATCTGTGAGTTTTAATCCGTCTTTTAAAGAGCAATTGTATTTTGTGTATTTAAATAAAAAACAAAATAGCAGGGATGGTATTAAACGATTTAAAGCTTTAAAAGGTAATTTGACTTCTGAAATTGATCAAATTTCAAATTTAACCAATGGGTTTGTAAAATGTACGAATTTGGATGATTTCGAAAAATTAATAAAAGAGCACGAGCAAATTGTTTCTAAAACAATTCAGCTTAAAACGGTTCAAGACCAATTGTTTTCTGATTATTTCGGACAAACAAAAAGTTTAGGTGCTTGGGGTGGTGATTTTATTTTGGCAACAGGAAATAAGGATACGTTGGGTTATTTTAATAAAAAAGGTTTTCAAACAGTAATTCCTTATCAAGATTTAATTTTATAAAAATGAGCCTGAACTGGTCACTGAGCAGAGCAGAAGTATTGTTTTAGAATCATACATGGTTAATTAATAGTATCAGAATAGGGTTTTAAATCCGTTCAAAAAAAAGCTGTTGCGTGTAGTTGAGGCACAGGTTGACGAAAATAAATAAAAAAATGAAAAAATTAGTCGTAATAGGAGGTGGAGCAGCAGGTTATTTTGCAGCCATAAATGCCGCAGAATTAAATCCAGATTTAGAAGTCGTTATTTTAGAAGGCAGCAATAAAGTGTTACAAAAGGTAAAAGTAAGTGGTGGTGGACGATGTAATGTGACCCACGCTTGTTTTGTTCCAAGTGAATTGACCGAGTTTTATCCAAGAGGGAAAAAGGAATTACGCGGTCCGTTTCATCAATTTATGACAGGAGATACCATGGAGTGGTTTGAAAATAGGGGTGTTCCCTTAAAAATTGAAGATGACAATAGAATATTTCCTGAATCAAATTCATCACAAACCATAATAGATTGTTTTTTAGATAGTGCAAAAAACGCAGGTGTTGTATTAAAAACAAGTAGCCGAGTTGAATCCATTGAAAAGAGTGACGATGCGTTTTTAATAAAGGTAAATGGAGAAGAACTGAATGCTGATTATTTATTAGTCGCAAGTGGAAGCAATTCGAAAGTTTGGAATATGGTTGAGAAATTGGGACACAAGGTTATGCCATCGGTTCCGTCTTTATTTACATTTAATATTCAGCATGAAATTTTAAAAGATATACCAGGGATTTCAGTTCCGCAGGCTACTGTAAAAGTGTTAAACTCAAAGTTAGAAGAAAATGGACCCTTATTAATTACGCATTGGGGTTTAAGTGGTCCAGTAATTTTAAAGCTATCAGCTTGGGGTGCTTTAGAATTGCACAAAAAAAGGTATCATGTTGAAATTGAGGTTAATTGGTTGTCTAAAAAATATGATGTTGTATTGGATTTATTGAAGTCAGCCAAAAAAGAAAATGCTAAAAAATTAGTAGTATTGAGAGCTGTTTTTGAAGTAATACCAAAGCGCTTTTGGATGAAATTAGTGGTTGCTTCAAAAATTTCAGAGACCGCTCAATGGGCGCAATTAAACAATAAGCAATTAGAGAATTTAGCAACTTGTTTAACGAGATGTACATTTAAAGTAAACGGTAAAAGTACCTTTAAAGAGGAGTTTGTAACTGCTGGAGGTGTTGATTTAAAAGAAATAAATTTTAAACGATTCGAAAGTAAAATTCATCCGAATTTATTCTTTGCAGGTGAGGTTTTAAATATTGATGCCGTTACTGGAGGTTTTAATTTTCAAAATGCCTGGACTGGTGGTTGGATTGTGGCGAATGCAGTAAATAATTAGGCCAACTGACCTCTATGTGGTTTTAACGCATCTCTAAAAGTTTTCACATCAATTTCATCTATTGTTATATAGGCAATGCTATGCATTTCAGAAATTACTTCTAGGTTCACTTCGTAAAAATGTAATTTTTCAATAGCGGGAAATTCTTTTAAATGTAGGCAATGGTGCTCGGCAGTTTTTTGAGAAGCTGGACCTCTAAAATCCCATATGAGTTTTAGTTTTCTGTTCATTACGTGTTACTTATGTAAAGTAATAATTCACCTTCTTCAAATGAAATTTGAATGCTGTTTTTGGCGGCTTTGTTTCTGGTGCCTATGCGTTTTCCAAAGGTCAACGTTTCGTTGTTAATAGGGTATAACAATCCTTCAGTATTAATTTTTGAAGCGATTGGAAATGGAATTAAGGAAATATTTCTTCCCATGATATTATTCAAAGTAATATTTCTTTCAATAAAAAAATATTTACCAAAATCATCAAAAAAAGAAATGTTTAATTTCGATTTCCATTGTAAGGCAGTACTAATATTTCCTAAAAAATGATCGTGCTCTTTTCCGCTTCCTCCGTAAACATCAATAAGGATAAAACCTCGTTCATTCAGTATCATTAAGGCTTTGTCAAAATCAGTAAAATTTTGATCGGGGGTATTTATAACTTCAACTGTGGTTGGAATTGTATGAATTGAATCAAAATCACCGGTAACTAAATCAGGAATAATATTGGAAGATTCAAGATGGTTGTATGCGCCATCTATGGCACAAACAATATCGTACTGCGATAAA
>Ga0224504_10001295_pt1 | contig 11139 bp, 13 predicted proteins | sample SF_Oct11_sed_USG_3_FD_170160 | JGI IMG/M metagenome (GOLD analysis project Ga0224504, IMG submission 170160) | Sediment microbial communities from San Francisco Bay, California, United States - SF_Oct11_sed_USGS_24 | ecosystem: Environmental > Aquatic > Marine > Sediment | place: USA... | reverse complement strand
AACAGCAAAGCGCTGGCACTCGCAGAATCCGGCCTTGGTACTATTTTCTGTATTGGTGAAACCCTGGAAGAGCGGGAAAGCGGCAAGATGTTCGATGTTCTCCGTCAACAGGTTACCGCTGGCCTGAAGGACCTCACAACCAGACAGATGCAAACTGTCGTGGTCGCTTACGAGCCTGTGTGGGCGATCGGCACCGGGAAAGTCGCAACCGACGAGCAGGCCCAGGAAGTCCACGCCTTCATACGCGGACTCTTGGCTGAACTCTACGAGCCTCAAACCGCGGCAGCAACGCGCATCCTCTATGGCGGCAGCGTGAAGCCCGGCAATGTTGACGGTCTTATGACTCAACCTGATGTCGACGGAGCTCTGGTTGGTGGTGCCAGCCTTAACGCTGATGATTTTGCTCGCATCGCTAACTTCGAAGCCGTTGCCTGAATCTTTGAGAAACATGTAATTTCAGGCTTTTCTCGCAAAAATTATTATGATAGAGTGCCGTTCTTCAAAAACAGAGATCGACACCTTAAGGGGACAACATGAATTTCATACTCTTGACAATACACATTCTGGTCTGCCTCTCGCTGATCGGCATCGTTCTGATTCAGGGCGGCAAAGGCGCTGAAGTTGGCGCAGCCTTCGGAGCAGGCGGCAGCGGCACTGTTTTCGGTGCAACGGGCGGCCAGTCCTTCCTGAGCAAATTGACCACAGGTGCAGCCGTCATCTTCATGCTGACCAGCCTTTCCCTGGCAATTTTCTGGGGTCAGCAAGGTTCATCCAGTGTCATGCCGGACCAGGTTATCCCGACCTCTGCACCGGCTTCCATGCCGCTACAAGATGCGTCACCTGCAACACCTGCAGCAGCACCGGCAGAAGAAGCAAAATAACGCGTCAATTTTATTGACAGCGACGCCTCATATCAGTATAAATACATCGCTTGCCGAAGTGGTGGAATTGGTAGACACGCACGCTTGAGGGGCGTGTGTTCGAAAGGACGTGCGAGTTCGAGTCTCGCCTTCGGCACCATGTAAATAATAAGGGCCGCAATCAATTGATTGCGGCCCTTTCCTTTTGGTGTGCCAGGCATGGCGCACGGCGCGAAAGCGCCATCCTGTTGGATGTGGTGTCCAACTGGTGACTTGGAGGTGAAAGTCCTCTACGGACCCTGATCACGGGAACCGTTAACCGGACGATAAGGGTGTCTACCGCGAGGTAGAATCTGAAGGAAGCCGCAGGCAAAATCCCGGCCCGACGAACAGAAATCGCATATGATGCAGTTCCATCCCGGCGAGAAGGCCAATATTTTCAAAGCCCAATGGTCACCCGGGAGGGTGGTGCTGTAAATGCGGCGGGTATATGGAAGGAAGGTCGTGTGAATTACCCTGGGAGCTCTGTCGGTCTGCCTTGAGCTAGAGGCATCGTAAGGTACATCGATGGGCTGACAGAAGTCAGCAGACGCCATAGTCGCTGTCCTAACTACCACAGCGAAGGGCTGAACCTGATATGCAGAGCTTATTCTGAACGTTTTGAGCAGATGCCTCGCAAGAGGGCCTAAAAGCTGGAAGTAGCGACCGGAAGTCGTGAGGTAAAGCTGGGGGCTTATAGGACATCAGGCATTGTTGGTTGATAATGCAGACGCAAATCAGGAACCGCCGCATACGGAACCGTTCGTACGGTGGTGTGGGAGGACGGCGGGGCAACCCCGCCTCCTACCCGATTCCAGCTCAAATTAATGTGTTTAGAGTTGCGCCATGAGAACAAGGATCATGTTTTCCGGTTCCCCCGGCCCTAGAGACGCTCTATACACGCCTCTCCATCATTCCTTGAATTATTCACATAAGTCGACACCGGATGCATCTCCAGCACATCGTCCCTGGGTGCAATCAAGACATCCTGCAATACGTCTGTATCGTTAAAGTCAGGATCAAGCCAGGCATCAAAGTTATCACTCTCTAGAACAACGGGCATACGCTCATGGATTTTTGCCATCTGGTGCGTAGCGGAGGTCGTGATGATCGTGCAACTCTCTATAGCATCACCGGTAATATTGTTTTCCCAGAGATCCCACAGGCCGGCAAAGGCGAGAGGTCGCTTATCTGCTCTATAGATGTAGTAGGCTTGCTTCTTGCCACCCTGCTTCTGCCATTCGTAAAAGCCGCTGGCAAGGACCAAGCATCTTTTGGATTTGATTGCGTCGCGAAAGAGTGGCTTGTGTGCGACAGTTTCTGCACGGGCATTAAAGGCAGCGGTTATGATGTTTATATCTTTGACCCAGTGAGGGATGAGTCCCCAGCTGAAAGCTTTAAGTTTTCGTACATTGTCTTGTTCTATGATAGCGGGGATCTGGAGTGTCGGCGCAATGTTGTAGCTCAGTGTAAAAGGAAATGCACTGTCTACACCGAAGTGAGTCTTTAAGGAGTCTGCTGATAGGCCTGCTGTTGAGATACGTCCACACATATTTGCACCATAACACAAATGGGGGACAATAGAAGGACACTTCTGGTCACGCCCTAGCCTCTAAACAACCCGGATGATGAAATCAGGGCAAGCCGCCGCGCAGTAACTGCACAGAATACAATCCTCACGCTTGACCTTGGCTTTGCCGATCTGAAGATCGATGCCGTGTGCTTTCAACCGAAGCGATAGAGCCGCTTTCCGGCACGATAAAGTTCCACCGGGCCGTCTTCAGAGACCTTGACCACCTGGCCAAAGTGTGAGGCCGCATTTGCGGCTGTGGTGCGGCCGCCGCCGGTGACCAGGCCCTTGACCTGCGAGGTATCGACGATAACCCCGGTATCAAGCAGTTCTCCCTTGCGGTTGATCACCGTCAGTCCGTCGGAGGAGAGGATTCGGTTTAACTCGCCAGAGCGTTTTAGAACCCCCAGCCTGCTGCCGCGCACATGTTCCACCAGCGCCCGACTCAAAGAATCCCGTCCGCCGACCGAACCCATACGCAAGGCGTCAAGATCGGTCCCGTCATCGGCGATCAGCACCACCGTGCCGTGTCTCGACTTCGACAAGGCATAGATAGTTCCAACCAGATCATCGACCGAGCGTTTGTCCAACTTGCCGACAAAAAACTCACGGAAGATATCAGGATCGTAGACCCCCCAGGCACCCTTGCGCCAGACCAGGAATCGCCCGCCATCAAGCACGACCTCGACTTCCGAAACCTCGTTGACAAAGATCGCAAAAGCCGCCTCTCCGGCCTTGCCGAGCAGGGCCTGGGTATCACTCCAGGCCAGCTGTTCATCTGACTTGCGCGGACGCGGCGAGCCGGTTTGTATGGTTCCCTTAACATTCATTTGGATGTCGCAAACAAAGAGAGCCCGCAGGCCGTCAACGAAACGGTAGGTCAGCGGGTTACGGAAAAAATCGGCATTAATGCGTTGACGCTCTTTACCCAGATCGAACCAGTTGTAGGGAGAGATCTTGAGCGAGTCGATAAAATCGTCGAGCTGAGAGCGATAAACCAGAAACCCGGTCGTCGCCGGGGTTCCCTCATAGCGCTGATAGGATAGGTTTTTCAGCAGTTGGATCAAGCTCTCTACCGGCCAGAAAACACCTTTACGATCACCACGCAGGTAGCGGGCCACGGCTATGTCGGTGAGTGAGGTCAGTAAGGCGGTGCGAAAGTGCGCAGCGTACCCCTTCGCAGAGAAGCCGCCGTAAAGCCCTTCGAAGGCAGCAAGCAACTCCTGGACAAAACTGATCTCGGTGGTGGTGAAAGCCAGTTTGTCCCGAATGGCCCTGAACAAAAAGGGAGCATCGTCAAACTGCAACGGCACCAGAATTTCGCGGCGGTCTTCCGCTTCGGGGACCTCTTCCCCCTTCTTGACTTCGACCAGAGAGACTCCGGCCCCGCCGAGGAAGGAGCTGATACTGTTTTCGATGGCATGAAAGGCTGTTTTCGGCATGGGCTTATGATGCCTTAATGCTGATAGCTGTACAAGCAACTTCAGCGCTTATCGAGAATGAGCTTTAGCGGCCATCAGCATAGGTGTTATGTGCGCCGATTCAGCACTCATGGCGACGTTTCCACATGAAGGAGTGCAGCGCGCAGATCTTCGACGCGCTGCCGATTGGCACCAAAATCGTAATACCCGGTTCGCGCAGCGGATCGTACGGCAATAACGCCTTGCTCAGAGCGTAGTTGGAACTCCAGGTCATCAACAAACCCAAACACCGCACTGCGGCACTCCACGTGAAGATAGCCAGGTTTTTCAGCGACAACGCGCGTGCGCGGCAGTTTTACAACCTGGGCCTTCAGCACTGTCCAGGCGTCTGCAACAGGCAACGAAAACGTCAGTGGAGCAATATGGTGTTTCTCGTCTTGATCATCACTGGAGACGCAGTTGGGCGAATCCGGGCAAGCTTTTAACCCGGTCTCGGGCAACACCGGGCTCGCCGCCTTCTCCGCCGCGCAGGACGTAGAGACAAGGGCACAGCAAAGGAGGGTAATCAATAGGCATTTATGTCTACAAATCAGCATCTTAAGTACTACTCAATAAGAAAATCTTGCAAGTTGGTTTTCCCATAACGAACATCTGGATTGGAATCTTTAATCTGCTTGGCAAGCGTCGCCATGATCATTTTCACCCCAGGGGTTTTTGCCGGATCCGTGAGTGGCAGAAGCCTGACCGTCAGACTCGCTTTTTTTTGTGACAGTTCAACAAAGAAACTCTGATTGGTGTTGTTTTCAATGGCCAGAGATTCTACAAGCACTTTGTTTTGGCCAGAATTTATGTAGGTGTCTGTCACTTTGAGAATGCCCCCATCGATCCTGGTTGTAAACGGAACAATGCTCTCTAAAACCTCTGCGACCGAATTGATGTTTTCCAAAACAACATGGGGCATTTTGTTCCTCCGCAATCATTACAGGGTCAGTGTTAATGCTTCGATTGAATCCAATGATACCATCTGTTTACCGTCAGTCACTATTTAACGATGACCATTTTATAATATGGGTCAATGGGGAGACGTGAAGGGGCACTCTCTTTTGAGTGTTCCCCGATATATATCCGTTTGAGTGTTCCCCGATATATATCCGCCCATTCCTCGTCTCTGACATGCTGATCCGTCTCTATCTTGAAGAAAGGGTTTGTCGCAGTATACTTCTCACACAAAGTTAATCCACTTAGGACACATTGCTTACGCAGCCCAAAATTCATGTGTTTTGGGATCCCGTACTGGAGCTGCCAAAGGAGAAGACCATGCGCTATCTATCAATCTTGATTGCATTGACCTTGACAATGTTGTTCACCAGCGCTTGTCAGGAGGAGTCTCAAACGGTTGCAAAAGAGGCTCCGCCAAAGGTCATGAAAGAGGCCAAGGAGGACGTCGCCTCAGCGGTGGAGACGGCCGAGGAGAAAACCGAAAAAGTGATGGAGCATATCAAAGAAGAATCGCACAAATCTATGGAACATGCCCAGGCAGAAGCCCATAAGGCGATGGACGCGGCTCACGAGAAAATGGATGAAATGCATCACGGCACGACGCCGGCGACCTTCAGCGAGGAGACGCTTGCGACGGGTAAGATAGTTTACGAACAGACCTGCGCCGCCTGCCACGCTACAGGGCTCGTCGGTGCACAGAAGATAGGCGACAAGGAGGCCTGGAGCGCCCATATCGAGCATGGCCTGGACCACATGGTGGAATCGGTCATCAAAGGCAAAGGGGCGATGCCGGCCAAAGGCGGTAACGCCAGTTTGAGCGATGACGAGGTCAAAGCTGCAGTGAGCTACATTTTTGAACAGAGTCGTTAGTCTTCACTTGGAAAACGGGGGCACACAAATTGTCCCCGTTTTCCGGTCTTGTTTACGATGGATGGCTCTCGACCCTGGCCAGCGCTTCTTTGGCGATGGTGGCCACTTTCCCAGGCTCTTTGCTGCACTTCAGAAGCACACTCTTACACTTTTCCGTACCCACGTAACCGAGGGACTGTATAGCCCCTTCTCGCAGGTGACCGGAGAGTGCTGATTCCTTCCCCCCAAATCCGAAACGTCGCTTCGGGCGAGCGAGATCGAGCAGCGCTTCTTCAACGCCGGACTCTGTAAAGGGCAGCGGCTTCAGCTTGTTGAGGGTGCTAACCACCTGCAGTGCCATTGCTTCACCATCGTTCTTGCCATCTTGCAGCAGCTCTGCCAGGCGGCCGATCGTCGCAGGCAGGTTGATACCTGTCACAGCCAGGGCGCCAACGGCACGCTGGCGAACATCGGATTCTTTGTCATCGAGGAGTCCGGCAACCGCGCCCTCACCTGCCGGCCCGGAGAGTTTCGCCAAGGCCTGGACCGACTCAATGCGAATATGAGCCTGCGGATGCACCAGACAACGTTGAAACAGCTTTTCCACCTTGGGTCCGCCCGCACCGATCCTGCTCAGCAGCACCAGCATATTGCGCAAGAAATGCCAGCCTTGCTTCTCCTTGAGAGCCTCAAAGAGAACCGGAACAGCAGCCTGCCCCCTCTGCGCCAGCGCTTCCAGGCCGAGTCGCCGCAAGGAGCGGTTGTCGTTATCGGCTAGGGAGACCAGGATCTGCAGGCCAGTGCGATCGAGGGTGGCGATGGTTATGAGCATCTCGCCAATACCCTCCCGCCCCTCTTCCTGGGCCCTCAGAGTGATACAGCGACGTAGTCGTTCAAGGAGGAGTGGACGGTTACTCACGTCAAATGTCGGACCGTAGCGGCCAGCGAAAGCCACCACCTGCCGGGCAACGAGATCGTGGCCTTGGCGTATCAGCTCCGGCAACATCTCCAGCAGGAGCCAGAGACGGTTCTCCAGCATCTTCGGCGACTGGATCTGCTCGATCTCTGTGAAGTACTTCTGATGGTTTTCGAGCAGCCGGTTAACAGCCTGCAGTTCAGAGATCTTTTCCCGCAGCTCCGGCGGAATCTCCTCGTAGACGTAGACCTTGCAATTGACCAGCGCATGGAACAGGGCCGCATCGGCGGCCTCGTCCTCGATCATCGTTTCACCCAGGCGGCGCGTCACCCAGCGGACGTTCTCGACCCTGTCACGCAATGCCGTATCGTCATTGTTCTTCTCATACGCGCTCATCAGGTCAGCGAGTTCTTTGACCACAAGGTTACAGACGACAGGCAGAAAAGCTGGGGAAAGATGGTCAAGGATCGTCAGGACCAGTGTGTCGCGGTCGAAATCATGAAGGGTTTCGACGATCAGGTCGACATTGATCAGCAGATCGCGAATCAGCATCACATCAGAGAGCGGTGCAACAATCTCCTGGAACACCTGCTGCCGCACCCGGCTGATCTCCTCAGCGTCAAAGTGACGATAGAGGGGCAACATGTTCAAGTCGCGCCTGAGCCGTGACAAGGTCGCTACAACCCGCCAGGGGAGCTGCCGCCCATGGCCAACCAGGTCATCAAGGAAGACCACCGAAACATTGACGATCTCTTTGGCCACCAGCGCCTTAGACATCCTTTCGCAGGCGTCTACACGGGCGTCTTCGAGCCAGCCGGACTGGGTCATGATGTCGACAAAGGAGTCAAATTCGTAGCGGGTAATGCCGTGCCGCAGCGAGAAAGAAGAAAGGCTCTTGCGCCGGAAAAAGTCAAGCAGTTTGGGCAGGAACATGTCGGCCATGTTGCGCGCCATGACCCTGCGCATCGACAGGTAATCGTGCGCGACCCCACCGACCAGGACTTCCTCTTTTTCTTCTTCGGTATTGGCCAGGAAGGTGATTTCGGGATGGCTGTAAAACATCGAGGTCACAGCCTCATAGAGACCCTCACGCGCTTTATCCGTTTCAGGATGGCCCGGCTGGTAGTAGCCTGACTTCAGGAATGCCTGGATAAGCAGCAAGACCGTTTTGGCGACGTCGCTGCTTATGGGGGGCTGAGAAGAACTCATGGAGGCCTCATGCTTTTGGATGACATGGTTTCAAACCCATGTTGCCATGAAAGCAAAGGATTGCATAGACCCAACCGCAAACAACGGTTCTTTTTAATCAATGAATACGTGTTGTTGTCTCAGGATGAGGATGACAGAGGCAGATAAAGGTTGGTAACTTTGGAGGCAGAGATCGGGGACACACAAATCTTGTGTCCCAGGCTCACAGAAACTCCCCGGTTATCGGTCGCTACGAAACTGGCAACTCATTGCTCAATCAAGTGGGCTGTCAGCCACCCGATCTCTGCAATCATTGTTAATGCAGCTTTTCTCGCAGCTTGATCAGAATCTCTTTGCGCTCTTTGAGAAACACACGATAATCGTGCGAATCGGTATGGGAGATTTCATCTTGCAACCTGCCAAGATTCGAGTCCAGAGCATCAGCCAAAACTTTTTCTTCTGTATCACTCAACTCTAATCGCATCATTTTGACCTCCATTCTTCGGTTGTCACTGCCCTTTGATACTATTTTATCTCAATGCGACCTCAAAGCAATGCCGGTGCGAAGGGACACTTTGAATAACGAAGGCCTCCATCTCAATTGATGGCGGCCTTATTGTTTAGCGAGTTTGGCTGTCCCCTGTCGAGGGCTGACCCCGTTAGTCTCGCGCCTGCTTGCCGCGCTTCAAAACCTGGCCATGGCCTCTTCGCGGGCGTCGTCGATCTCCCGTATGATGAGGCCTTCGTCGACCGCTGTCTCAATGGGTTTAAACTGACCGGACAAGGGCATTCCCGGCTGCAGGTCGCCGGTTTCGTAGAGGTGCCAGATCTCCGCGGCAAAGTCCGTTGCGAGGAGCTCGGGCGCGAACTTTCCGAAATAGGTGGCGAGGTTGTCGACGTCCCGCGTGAAGAGCCGCTTGGCGTTGTTGTTGGCGGCGGCGTCGATGACCTGGGGGAGGTCGATGATCACCGGCCCGTCGCCGGCGAGCAGTATATTGAATTCGGAGAGGTCGCCGTGAATGAGTCCGGCGCACAGCATGAGCACGACCTGGTCGATCAGTAAATGATGGTACTCGCGGGCCAGCGTTTCTGACAGGCCCAGGTCGTTGAGGCGTGGGGCAACAGCGCCGTCACCATCAACGACCAGCTCCATGATCAGGACCCCTTCAGAAAAGCCATAGGATGCGGGTACACGCACCCCGGCGGCGGCCAAATCACGAAGGGCATCCCCCTCGGCGTTTTGCCAGACCTCTTCTTGCTCCTTGCGTCCGAACCGCGAGTGTTTTCCCATGGCGCGACTGCGGCGACTGTTACGAACCTTACGCCCTTCCGTGTACTGCGTCTGCTTGTGAAAACTGCGATGCTGGATCTCTTTGTAAACTTTGGCGCATCGGGTTTCGCGACCACAACGCACCAGGAACACCTCGGACTCTTTGCCGCTCATCAATTGACCAAGAACCTCGTCGATCAGTCCATCCTGAAGCAGGGGTTCTAACCTTTTTGGGACTTTCATTAAATACTCTTCTCTCCGGTTTTGCTACGCAAGAGGCTGTCTGATCAACAGGATCCGCCTGCGCAACGCATAAATAACGGCCTGAAATCATGCTTATTTCAGGCCGACATATTTGTCTATCATGCTTTTAGTTGGAGCTTTTACAGGCTCACGCCCTTGCTCGTAATATCTGTCTTCTGCGCCACCCTTAGAAAGCTGGCCCGACACAGAACAATTTGCAGAGTAACACGTTTGGCTTTTTGGCGTTTTTAAAGTTCACCCTCAGGAAAGGTGTTCTGTGCCCCGATTCTTGTGACAAACGCATAAAAACAACCTATCAGGCCGAACCAACAAGGGACACGACTTTAGTCGTGCCCCTCACGCCAAGGCAGTTTCCTGATTTTGTACGCACCGGAATTCGGTGACACATTACTAATGTGCCACCGATCTCACAACTTTCATCTCGTCGGAAGGCTCCAACATACAGCGACATCCAGCAAAGGCAATTTTTTGACCATGTAACCATAGCCTATCGGCTTTTCTTCATCCTTTTTATCAACTTTTGCCAGGCCCAGAAAACCTGCAAAATCGACAATTGTGCGCATGGTGTAACACATGCGAGCCTGCCAGTCCGGGGAAAAACCTTCAACATAAGATGCCATGGGTTCTATTTCATCAAGTGCCGAAGGGAAAGCCTTCAGAAAATTATCTTCATAGAAATCAGAAGGATGCCATTCGACACCGTAGCGGCTCAACATATACAAAGTGAAGAGGAAGGCATGTTGGACAAAAGGGGCCTCGGCAAAAGCATCCCTGTAGCTCCAATTAAACTGCTCGACATAGGTTCGCAATAATCGTGGATAAATAACCTGTAAACCTTCAGTTGCGAGAAGTTTACGACACTCACGACTGAGGATAAAACGCCCCTTGTACTTGCGAATCAATCCAGCCAGTTCGGCCACCACGCGAGTAACGTGCAGGTCAAAAAACTCTTCCTCTTTATTGATCTGGCCATAACGATTTCGCTCATCGTATGTCTTCTTATCCCAATAGCGCTGGGCTACCTCACGGCATAAGTTACGGGGCAAATTGCCTTTAGCAGTCGGCTTCAAGCCCTTCTCACCTATTGCCTCTACCAGCAAAGCAAATAAAGTCAGGATCGGTGCGTCTGGTAAGCAGCCAAGTTTTTCTGGAAAAGAAACCAAATGCGGCGCAGAAAATGGGAAATTCAGGACATGATACATCTGCTCAGGTGACAGTCCGTGAAAATCATCAAAAGGAGTCTGATTACGCTGTTCTATGATTTTGTCGGCAAAAGCCTGAGCCTCTTCTAAAGAAGTAAATTCATGCCCAGCCATTGCCTGCTGTAACTCAGCAGACACCGCAGAAGAAGTTTGAGAAGCAGGTTCTTGCTGCCCTAAACAACATTTTTTGTATTTCTTGCCGCTGCCACAAGGGCACGGTTCGTTTCGATTAGTCTGTGACATTATTTTAAACCTTTGTGTGCATCATTCTAATTGACAAAGATTACCATGGATTTATCAGCTAAAGATGTGATTTATCATCAAAAATGAGGTTCCAAGATCAGAAAATGACGTTTTGCAGGAAATATGTTTTTTGATTACAGGTCGTTGTTCTGCACCCACCCCATAATCCAAACCAATCGTCTCCAACCGGGAACCAGTGACAGTTCCCTTTATATTAGTACAGTAGGTGTAATTTTGCGAAACGCTCGGTTACCCGTAAATGTTGTATAATTTATCAAAGTTCTGGCAACCAGTTCATTGGGTGTCCGACAGGCTAAA
>Ga0224504_10001292_pt1 | contig 11151 bp, 13 predicted proteins | sample SF_Oct11_sed_USG_3_FD_170160 | JGI IMG/M metagenome (GOLD analysis project Ga0224504, IMG submission 170160) | Sediment microbial communities from San Francisco Bay, California, United States - SF_Oct11_sed_USGS_24 | ecosystem: Environmental > Aquatic > Marine > Sediment | place: USA... | reverse complement strand
CTGATCCTTGTGGTTGTTCTGGGTGTCGTCCGACCCTTATTGCGAAATCTGAGCAATGGAATTTCATTGTCAGGATCGGGTGGTGGCGCAGCACGGCAGCAGGTTGCCATGACAGGTGGTGCTGCTGTCTCAGCTCCGACTGCATCATCAGCTGGTTATGTGCCCGCAGCCGCGCAGGCGCCGCCAGCACCTTTAACTTTCGATGACAAGATATCTGTCGCGCGTCAGGCCACGGAAAGTGATCCCGAGCGCGTCGCGCAAATAGTCAGAGGATGGGTGCAGAACGATGACTGAGGCTGCGCAAATTTCAGGTAGCGAACGAGCAGCTATTTTTTTGATGTCGCTGAGCGAAAGCGAAGCCGCGGAAATCATGCGGCATATGCCGGTCAGCGATGTTCAGAAGATTGGCCAGGCCATGGCAACGCTGAAAAATGTGTCGCGTTCGCAAGCCGATACTGTTCTGGAGCACTTTACATCGAGCGTACAGACGCAAGCACCATTGACAGGTGCCTCACCGCAGTCCCTAAAGCGGCTGTTGTCGAAAAGTCTTGGTGAAGATAAAGCAAGTTCCTTGCTGGAACGTTTTACCGACGACAAACCAAAAGGTTTGGAGTCTCTGCAGATGATGGACCCAAAAGAGATCACGGAAATTGTTTTGCACGAGCATCCGCAAGTGATCGCGATTGTGCTGGCAGGCCTCGATCCGACCAAGTCAGCACAGGTTATTGCGGAACTCCCGCGACGAATGTCGACTGACATTATCGAGCGTATTGCGAAGATGACAGAAATCCCTCAGGAAGCGATTATGGAGCTGGATAACGTTATGCAGCATCGCTTTAATGAAAGCAGCGGATTCAAGAGTTCGGAAATCGGCGGTATACGAAATGCTGCTGAAATCATGAATATCCTTGAGAAGGAAATCGAAGACAAAGTCTTCGAGGAGCTGGAGGAAAAAGATCCGCCTCTGAAGCAGGAAATTCAGGACAACATGTTTGTCTTCGATAATCTGCTGGATGCCGATGACCGGGGTATTCAGGCGCTGGTTCGTGAGGTGACCTCCGAAGTCCTGATTATTGCGCTGAAAGGCGCCGATGAAGAGATTCAGGAAAAGATTTTCAACAATATGTCGAAACGTGCAGCCGAATTGCTGCGTGATGATCTCGATGCCAAAGGTCCGGTGCGCATCACTGATGTTGAGGAAGCGCAGAAAGAAATCGTGTCTGCAGCTCGCCAGCTTGTAGACGATGGCAAGATGATGATGGGTAGTGCTGGCAATGACTTCGTCTAGCCGACTTATTCCAGCCGCTGCGCTGAATGATCAGTACGTCACTTGGAGTGTGCCTGACGTTAATCAAGCATCAAGAACGGCTGCAGAGAATGTGCCACCTGATCCTGAAACATTGCGTCAGCAAGCCTGGGATCAGGGTTTTGCCGAAGGCAGAGCTGCGGGTATGGCGGCCGGACAGCAGGAGCTGAATAAAACTCAGGCCGCACTTGAATGCGTACTGAATACGCTGGCGCGCCCCCTCGAAGAACTTGATGTTCGCGTTGAGGAAGAGATTCTGGCGCTGGTTAAAACAGTGACCGGGCATCTGGTTCGTCGTGAACTAAAGATTGATCCTTCTCATATAGTCGGCGTCATTCGTGAAGGGCTGGCGGCCTTGCCGCTTTCTGCCGAAGAACCTGTGATCAGGTTGCATCCCGAGGATGCAGTCGTGGTTACCGAATGCCTTGGTACCGGCGATGACAACAGGGCGTGGCGTATCGAAGCCGACCCTGTCATGCAAAGGGGCGGCTGCCTGATTGTGACCAATGATTCTCAGATTGATGGACGTATCGAGACGCGGCTGAGCCGTGTGCTTGCCACTATGTTTGAAGGTGAAAGGGCTGATGATGAATCAGACTGAAATGGTGACGTCCGTTGATGATCGCGGTACACGCTGGTCCAACCACCTGGGTCAACTGCGCGCCAAGGTTCATGAGCCTGGTGTTATCGTTGAAGGAAAACTTTGCCGTGCAGCAGGTCTGACGCTTGAGGCAACAGGCTGCGAGGCTGCAGTCGGCGCGCGCTGTCTGATAGAAGGCAGTGATGGTGTGCAGGTCGAAGCCGAAGTGGTTGGTTTCGCCAATAACCGTTTATATTTGATGCCGACTACGAATCTCAGCGGTATTAAGCCGAATGCTCGCGTCATTCCAACCAATGCGGTAGCGCAGGTTCCGGTCGGTGAGACATTGCTGGGGCGGGTCATCGATGGTGCAGGTAATCCTCTGGATGGCCGCGGGCCTTTGCATTGTGAAAGTCGCGTCAGTCTGACTGTGGATTCGATTAATCCTCTTGCGCGTCAGCCAATTTCTGAACCGCTGGATGTCGGTGTTCGCACGATTAACTCTTTGTGTACGGTTGGCCGTGGTCAGCGTATTGGTTTATTTGCAGGCAGTGGCGTCGGCAAGAGTAGTTTGCTGGCGATGATGACCCGCTTTACGAAAGCCGATGTCACGGTGGTTGGCTTGATTGGTGAACGAGGCCGTGAAGTAAAGGAATTTGTTGAAGACAATCTCGGGCCTGACGGTCTGTCACGCTCGGTCGTGGTAACAACACCGGCAGATTGCTCGCCATTGATGAGAATTCATGGGGCATGGCTGGCAACGAGTATCGCCGAATATTTTCGTGATCAGGGCAAAAGCGTCCTGTTGTTGATGGATTCTTTAACCCGCTTTGCACAAGCACAGCGTGAAATCGGTCTGGCTATCGGCGAGCCGCCTGCAACCAAAGGTTATCCGCCCTCAGTTTTTGCCAAGCTACCTCAACTGGTGGAGCGCGCTGGCACAGGGTTATCCGGTAAAGGCTCTATTACCGCTTTTTATACCGTCCTGGCTGAGGGTGACGATGAAAATGATCCGATCGTCGATGCGGCACGGGCTATTCTTGATGGTCACATCATGTTGTCTCGAACGATTGCCGAAAGCGGTATTTATCCGCCGATTGATGTTGAGTCATCAGTCAGCCGTTCAATGTTGCGCGTGACTTCACAGCATCATCAGCAAGTGGCACGTCGATTACGGGAAACCTATTCATACTACGTAAGGCACCGGGATTTAATGACTGTTGGCGCTTACCAGCCGGGCGCTGATCCGCAACTTGATCGTGCAGTCGCACTCTGGCCGGCCATACAGGAATTTTTGAGTCAATCCATGCATGAGTCTGTCTCTCTTGAGCAGAGCATCATGCAGCTTGATGACATGCTAAACAAGACCGAGTTGCCGCAAGCGAATGACGAGATACCTACTGATTCACAGGCATTGCCTGCATAACAAGCATAAGGAATATCAATGAGCCGCAAGAAAAGTTTGCAGACAATCCAAACACTGGCCGAGTCGAATGAAACACTGCGTCTTAAAGTCCTGACGGATAAACGTCAGGAGCTGGCTACGGAAGAGCAGCGTCTGGTCCAGTTGCAACAGTACTGCAATGAATATCAGGCAATGACCAGTAAAACAGACCAGGGTATTGGTATTCACTTTATCCGCGGGCGCCGCGGCTTTGTTGAGAAGCTGGGCACGGCTATTGATACTCAGCGTAAAACGGTAGAGCAGGCGCGCGAGCAACTTGATGTGCATACCGCGCACTGGCGTGATGCCCGCACCAAGGCTTTATCACTTCGCAAATTTACAGACAGACTCGCCGTTGAAGAACAGCAGCGTCTTGCCCGCAAGGAGCAATCAGAGCTTGATGAAGTCGGTCGGCTTGTAGTGACACGCTAACCGGCATTTCTGGCATGAATATTGCTTTATATATCGGGACATCAGGAATTTTGTTGAAAATTGTATCGTGACACCTAATCTTTTAAACATTGCCACACCTACTGGTATTGCCGAAATGGGCGGTATGCCGGCCATGCCCGGTGCGACGGGTCAGGGCCCGGCAATACCTGAAGAGTCAGGGCCTTTGAAAGGTTTTGAGGCAGCCATGAAAAATGTCTCAAACCCTGATGAGAGCGACGTTTCAGCTACTTCGTTACCGGCAGAAAAAGTGGTAACGGAAACCCCGGAAGTGACCGGCCAGCACCTGTCGGGCATGCCGCAAACACCGCAGTTGCCCGCTGAATTAACAGGTCAGCCTGCACCGTTGAATGCAGATATTCCAACCCAGATGCTGACTGATACAGCGATTGAATCGGCAATGTTTGCCGGTGAAACCTTGCCGGAAAGCGGCAATGATTTGCCGCCTGTTGAGGCGCCGCAAACAGCTTTGGAATTACAAACCACACAAGTATTGTCTTCAGCCGCCATGACACCAGCTATTGCGACATCGGCAGAAATCGCGCCACCGGTTACAACGGAGGCTTTGCAAGTTATGGACGGGGCCAGGCGCACTTTACGCAATGAAACCCTTCCGCCGAATTTAATGATGGCCATGACCGATACACCGGAAGCAATGTCCGATGAGGCTTTGAGTACTTTGCCGACTACGAACCAATTAGCCGGGAACATGCTGGATAGTGAGTCAATGAATATGACCGCTATGCAGCAGCGTCTTGCAGCCATTCAAATGATGGCAGCCAGTGAATCGATGCCTACCGGGCAAATGAATGGGCAAGTGAATATGACGGGCGGCGCTGAAATTGTCAGTGCTGACTTCAGTGCAGTCGCGAATCTCGCAGCAACCCCTTTAAGTAGTGCAGCAGATCCGCTAATAGAGTTACCGCAGTTCCAGAACATGCGTCCGCTTCAGCCGTTGCAAAATCCGGAGGCCTTTGGTGCCAATCTGGGGCAACGCCTGATGGTGATGTCAGAAGAAGGTCTGCAGTCAGCCAGAATCAGGTTGCATCCGGAGAGTATGGGTGCACTTGATGTAAAAATTCAGATTGAGGATGACACGGCGCGTGTCTGGTTCAATGCTCAAAGTTCACAGGCACGTGAAGCGCTTGAATCCGCATTGCCGAGACTGAAAGACATGCTGGCCCAGGAAGGTTTGCAATTGCTTCAGGCTGATGTTGGTTCGGGTCAGGATCAGCAGCAATCAGCGGCAAAACTGTTTGACGGTGTTGATCCATCCTTCGGCAGGGCCGACGCTGATAGTGCAGCCATGACAGATGAAGTCGACGGTGTACCGCCGGTCAGTGTCGGATACATTTCTCAGCAGACACTGGATATCTATGTTTAAAGAGATCCGGTGACAAAAAGCCGTCATCGACGGCCGGGTTAAGCGTCAAAATACTGACGAACAGCCTTTGAGATACGTCATATATTTGGCGCTATCCCGCGACCAGAATTTCTAACTGGTTGTAATTAAACAAAATAATATTTAATTAGCAGGTTGGCACGCCTCTTGCATTTAGTTATTCAGTTTTTAACTGGATGATTTGATATGGCTGCCAAAGAAAGTGAAGTTGCACAGGCACCGGCAAAAGAATCAAAGGGCGGCATTGTACAAACCGTCATCTTTGCCGTTGGTTTGTTTGTGCTTATGGTCCTGAGTCAGTTTCTGTTTGAAATGATGGCTTGCAAGGTTGCAGCAGGGCTGTTGCCTAATTGTGGTGAGATTGTTGCTTCCGAAACTGAAGAAGATGTTGAGGAAGAACTGGGCCCACCGATTTATTTACCTCTTGATCCGCCACTGGTTGCGACTTTTGAAGACAAGTCAGCCGTGCGATTCCTGCAGTTAACGCTGGAAGTCATGTCACGAGATCAGGCTGCCATTGATGCAGTACAGACACATATGCCGGTTATCCGGAACAGCCTTTTGTTGCTGATGGGTGGTCGCACAGTGACCGACCTGACCAGCCGCGAGGGTAAAGAAGCACTGCGAGCTGAAGCTCTTGAAGAAATGCAGCGCATTCTGGTTGCCAATACGGGTGAACCGGGCGTTGAAGAACTTTATTTCACCAGCTTTGTAGTTCAATAAACATGACTACCCGCGAAATTTTGTCAGAAGAAGAGACCGAAGCGTTGCGTGAGAAAAACACGGCAGCGTCTGAGGAATCCGCGTCATCGGACGGTGGCGTACAGGATCTTCATCCTGATCACTGGGAACGGATTATTTCAGACCAGGTGCCTGCACTCGACTCGATCAGCGAACGCATGGTTAGTTTGCTGAAGACTACAGGCCGACGCTTCTTTCGTGATTCAGTTGAAGTGACGTCAAGCCGCAGTCGCCCTCAGCGCTGGGGCTCTTATGCCCGGAAGCTGCCGGTGCCAACAAGCCTGAACGTTATTCAAATCAAATCAATGGATGTACGCGGCGTTATTTGTTTGGAAGCGGATTTTGTTTTCACGCTGATCGATATTTTCTTCGGTGGAACAGGCGCAGGGACTCGTTCACTGGAGCACGTTGAATTTACGCCGATGGAAGTTCGTCTGGTGCAAAAACTGGTGATGGCAGTCATCAAGGATATGCAGCAGGCCTGGAAACCATTCATGGAACTCGATATCGAGATTGGTCCTTCCGAGACGAACCCGATCTTTGCTTCTGTTGCCGCCGGCGCTGACCCGGTCAGTGTTTCCGGTTTCACCTTCAAGCTGGGTGAAAAGGACTTGAATATGGAAATCGTTTTGCCGGCGACGATTGTCGAGCCGATTCGTTTTCTCCGTGATTCAGCCGGACCTCAGGGGTCCAGCACAGAAGCCGATAAGTGGAATACGCAATTACGTCACGACGTGCAGGATGCCGATATGGTTCTGCGCGCCGTGCTGACGGAACGGCCTATCAGCCTTCGTGACCTGGCAATGGCCAGTCCTGGTGATGTTATTCCCATCGAAATACCAGGGAACATAAAGATTTATGCCGATCAGCAGGAACTGATGACCGGCACATTCGGAGTATCTAAAGGACGAAATGCCATTTGCATCAACGAACCTGCAAACCGGCGTGTGATTGGAGATAAATATGGACGACACATCAATGACTGATCAGGAAAACGGTGGCAACGAAGCCGTGCCCGTAGAGTCTCCGGAAGGCGGCAAAGAATTTCAGGCAGCCGCCTTTCAGGAAGTGCAACAGCCTTCAGCTGAAGGCGTCGATGAGCAGCCGAATCTGGACGTGATCATGGACGTACCGGTGACACTGTCACTTGAAGTTGGCCGAACCAAGATGAGTGTCGGCAGTCTGCTGAGACTTCGCCAAGGCAGTGTGGTTGAACTCGACAGACTGGCCGGGGAGCCGCTTGACGTTCTGGTGAATGGTCAACTAATTGCCCAGGGTGAAATCGTTGTCGTTAACGATAAATTCGGTATTCGTCTGGTCGACGTTGTATCGCCTTTAGAACGACTGGCACCGAAGAAGTAGGACTTTAAATATGTATGCACCTGTTGCAATCCGAACCGGCTACGCACTGATGGCAATTTTACTGTTGCCAATCTTGCTTGGCTTTACCGATGTGGCTTTGGCCCAGGACGCAGTTGATGCTGCGACTAAAGCTGAATCTGCTGCTGTTGGCGTTACCAGCACCGATTTGTGGGCGCCGACTTTGCGGATGATCCTCGGATTAACGGGTGTACTTGCTCTGCTGGCTGCCCTGACTTTTGTTGCACAGCGAGTGCGCAAGGGTAACGCTTTCAAGAGCGGCTTGATCGAAGTTGTTAGTGGTGTCTCTCTTGGTGGGCGCGAAAAGGTGGTATTGCTGCGAGTGGGTAATGATCAGGTGCTTGTGGGTATGAGTCCGAGTGGCATGCGGCCTTTACATGTCATTCATGATTCCCGTTCATCTGAACCTACTGAGCCCGCTGAATTTGAAACTTATATGGGGGCTGTTCAGTCATGAAATGGTTCTTATTGTTAGTTGCAGTATTGCTGCCGGGTCTGAGTCTGGCTGATGTAGGAATCCCGGCCGTCTCGATCATTGATGATGCCAACGGTAATCAAACATGGTCTGTCAGTGTTCAGATACTGATGCTGATGACGGCACTGACCTTTTTACCGTCAGTGGTTCTGGCCGCTACCTCATTCACCCGCATCGTGATTGTGCTGGCTATTCTTAGGCAAGCGATCGGTATGCCGCAGACACCTCCAAATCAGGTGTTGATCGGTCTGGCACTGTTTTTGAGCTTTTTTGTGATGAGTCCGGTTCTTACGGATGTTTATGACAACAGTGTTGAGCCGTATTTATCCGGCAGCATGGCTTTTGAAGAAGCCGCGCTGCAAGCGCAGGACCCTATGCGCAACTTCATGATCAGCCAGACACGTGAGCCGGATCTTGCCTTATTCGCAGGTCTTGCCGGGCACGAAAGTTTTGAATCAACGGATGATGTGCCGCTGACAGTTTTATTGCCGAGTTTTCTGACCAGTGAGTTAAAGACTGCATTTCAAATCGGCTTTCTGATTTTTATTCCATTTCTGATTATTGATCTAGTGGTATCCAGTGTTCTGATGTCGATGGGCATGATGATGCTCTCGCCAATGCTTATATCGCTGCCATTCAAAATCATGTTGTTTGTTCTGGTTGACGGGTGGGCGCTGCTGATTGGCACGCTGGCCGCCAGCTTTGGCGTTTAGGGTAATTACTGATGACTCCTGAAAGTGTACTGACCATTGCTACCGATTCACTGACTGTGACCATGATGTTGGCTGCTCCTTTGCTGCTGAGCGCACTGGCCACGGGTCTTGCGATCGGCGTGTTGCAGGCCGCCACTCAAATTAACGAAATGACACTGAGTTTTATCCCCAAGCTGCTAGTGCTGGTCGCAGCGCTTTTGATAGCAGGCCCCTGGATGCTGCAGGTGATCATTAATTACACACAGAATCTGTTTACATCAATTCCGACGATGATCGGCTAACGGCGGGCAGTGTAGATCAAGTCATGCTGACAGTACTTCAAATATCCGACGTAGTAATGACGCTGATGTGGACAATGCTCCGCATCTCCGGCGTTATTCTCGTTGCGCCGGTATTAGGTGCGGTATTTATTCCGGCGAGAGTGCGTATTTTGCTGGCCATCGTGCTGGCCACCGCCATGTTGCCTGTAGTAGGCGAGGTGCCTCAGTTTTCTCCACTGAGTGCACCAGGGCTATTTACGATCATGCAGGAACTCATCATTGGTGTTTCTATCGGCTTCATTCTTAAGCTGACGGTTGAAGCGGCTATATTTGCCGGTCAGCTTGTGTCTGTCGGCATGGGCCTGAGTTTTGCGACTGTTGTGGATCCGCAGCAGGGTGGCACACCGCTGTTAGGTCGCTTTTATATCATTATTACGACATTGCTTTTGCTGGCCGCCAATGGCCATCTGGCATTGATTCAAATCATAGCCGAAAGCTATTCGCTTCTGGCAGTTGGCGCTGGGGGCCTTGCGGCACCTGAAGCCAAGCTGATTGTTGATTTCGCATCACTGATGTTTGTTGGCGCCATGCAACTGTCTTTGCCGGTTGTTGTTGCGATTTTGATGGTTAATGTTGCGTTTGGCGTCATCAGCCGTGCAGCGCCGACGCTTAACCTGTTTGCCGTTGGTTTCCCGATTACGATGCTGACCGGCTTTATCATGCTGACATTGTCGACACGCAGCCAGGGTGTTGTTTGGGACGCGCAGTTTACTGCGGCATTTTCGGCCATGAGCCGCTTGCTGGGAGGTGGTTAGCCATGGCTGATAACGACCAGCAATTACAGGAACGTACCGAACAAGCGACTCCCAAGCGCCTCGCGGATGCGCGTAAGAAAGGTCAAACAGCCCGTTCCAAGGAACTGAACATGGCGGCTATCATGATTGCCGGCTCTGCGTTCTTTTTTGTGGGTGGCCCTCAGCTGGGCCAGTTCTTTGTTGATTTAATGACGCGTGGCCTAAGTTTCAATCGTGTCTGGCTCAGAAGCCCGGACATGATGATGATCAGTTTTTCTGAGATTGGGCTGGCTGCGTTGACCGCTTTTGCCCCGTTTATGCTGCTGGCATATGTAGCGGCAATTCTTGGTGGTATCGCGATAGGCGGCTGGTCATTCAGCATGTCGCCGATTGCTCCGAAGTTGAGCAAGCTTAATCCGCTGAAAGGCTTGAAGCGTGTTTTTGGTATTGGTGGTCTTGTCGAAACCGTCAAGTCAATCGCCAAGGCATTTGTTGTTGGTGCTTGTGCCGTTGGCTTTTTATCTTCTGTCGCTGATGACGTCCTTAAATTGAGCGTTACCCCCTACCAGTTAGCGGTCGGCGAAATTGGCAATTTGGTGATGACCATATTGCTGATCTCAAGTTTGTCGCTGATTGTTATTGCACTGATCGATGTTCCTTATCAGATGTGGAACCATGCCAAGCAGTTGCGCATGACTCGCAAGGAAGTCATGGATGAAATGAAGGAAACGGAAGGTCGGCCTGAAGTTCGCAGCCGTATTCGCGCACTGCAGCAGGAAGCGTCGAACCGACGCATGCTTCAGGATATTCCAGACGCTGACGTCATTATTACCAACCCGACGCACTTTGCTGTCGCGCTGAAATATGAAGACGGCAACATGCGTGCACCAGTCGTGCTCGCCAAGGGTGTCGACTTCATGGCGCAGCAGATTCGTGAAATTGCTGCTGAAAACAATATCGCGTTCTTCGAGGCACCGCCGCTGGCGCGTGCTTTGTACTGGACGACTGACGTCGGTGCCGAAATACCCGGACGATTGTATCTGGCTGTTGCTCAGGTTCTGACTTATGTCTTCCGCCTACAGGCCGCGATGCAAGGTGATGGCGAATGGCCGGATCGACCATCAGTCAAGGTTGATCATGAACTGACGGAGCGCCCGAAACCGGGTCATCCGAAGCCCCTGGACGAATGAGATTGAGGTCTGAATGAGCGAGCAATCTATAAACGTGGTTTCAATGCTGAAAAGATTTATTGCCGATGGCGCCGGTATTCCGGTTGTGCTGTTAGCCATGCTGGCAATGGTTGTTCTGCCTTTGCCGCCGATCATCCTCGACACGCTTTTCACATTCAATATTTGCCTGTCGCTCGTCGTCATTCTTGCGGTTATGTATGTACTGCGACCCATCGACCTGGCGGTCTTCCCGACTGTGCTGTTGGTCGCGACGTTGTTAAGACTGGCATTGAATGTTGCATCGACCCGGGTCGTTTTGCTCGAAGGGCATACCGGCACTGGCGCTGCAGGTAAGGTTATTGAGGCCTTTGGTGAGTTCGTGGTTGGCGGTAACTTCGCCGTCGGTATCGTGATTTTTGCCATTCTCGTGATCATTA
>Ga0224504_10001290_pt1 | contig 11169 bp, 10 predicted proteins | sample SF_Oct11_sed_USG_3_FD_170160 | JGI IMG/M metagenome (GOLD analysis project Ga0224504, IMG submission 170160) | Sediment microbial communities from San Francisco Bay, California, United States - SF_Oct11_sed_USGS_24 | ecosystem: Environmental > Aquatic > Marine > Sediment | place: USA... | reverse complement strand
TGGCAGCCTTGCGTTGCAGCGCATCCAGTTGCATGCGCCCCATGATGGATTCAGTTGCCGAGATTTCCTCTGCGGTGACCTTGCCGTCAGCCTTGGCAATATGACCCATCACCGAGAATGTGGCGGTAAAGAAAGCCGCCTGCACGCGCTCCTGTTGGCCAGTGTCAAAAGCGCCGTGCTGGTCTGTAATCTTGATGCCGCGATCGAAATTACGGCCCAGTGCTGCTCCCAGCAGTGCACCCAGCGGGCCACCAAACATGTATCCCAGAGTGCCGCCAAGCACGGTTCCCCACCAGGGCATTAGTTGTAACTCCTTGCGGTCATGTGTTCAGGATGTTTGTTCATGTAATAGATCGTGACAATTCTCGAATTGAACAAAGATTACTTGAAGAGAGGTAGTGGGGTGCTGATGTACCAGTCCTTGATCTCCGGGTCATATTTCCATACCTGGTTATCGATGATGGTGGAAAGTTTCATATTTGCATCATTATAGTAAACAATCTTCACGGCGAGCTTTATCTCGGCGCGATCCTCGGAGATGGTTTTGTTCATGATGTCGTATGAAGTTACCTTGATGTGCTGCAGGGTTTCCAGGTCAGGAGAGGACGCCGACGGATCTTCGAGCCTTCTGAGGGTGTTGGCAGTACCAAAGTCAACCCAGCGTATAGCCGTTTCGTATTTCCACAGGGCCTTGTCATAGGTGATGGTTTTCTTGCTGTCATCAACAGCTGCGCAGCCTGAGATGGCTATTGCGATAATTGCAGAGCAGATAAGTCTGTACATGCTGAACCCCGGATAGTGACTGGTTAAATACTGCTTATCCGGCCATTATAACCGACTGCGGCATTTAGTCTTCAGCCGGATGCAGCTTCTGTGCAGGCGGGCAATAAACTGCCCGCCTGCCGGGGGCAGGGAGGATGTTGCTACTTACGCCTTGTCGTTGAGGTCGCCTGGTCGCAGAGCCTGTCAATGTGCTCGGTGAGTGCCTCGCGGGCTTTTTTCGCCTCCTGGACGACGGATTCCAGCTGTATGGATTTGGCTATGTAGCTGGTCATGTATGTCTGCAGATCCGCTATTTCCTGGCGCAGCTCGACAAGCTGGTTTTTTGCAGCCTGGGTTTCTTTTCTGGCAGTGTCCCTTTCTTGCTGCAGCCTTGCCAGTTTGTCTAGTTCCCTCACTGTGTCATTACAAGGAATGGAGTGGGGGCGATCTGGTGACTTGCCGATCGGGCTTTCCGTGTCGATGTCGACTATTTTTAGAGAGTCCGGTTGTTCCTTTTCCTCGGTGCTTGCGCCAAGCATTTCGGTCGGCACGCTTTTGTTCATGCCACCTTCAAGCACGCAAACATCGAGGCCGCGCTGGCTCAGCAGGAATGCTGCCGAGGCACTGCGTCGGCCGGTGTCACAGCAAATGATATATTTTTTTTCCGGATCAAGACCTGCAGCACGCTCGCGGATCATGGAAAGCGGTACATTGATGCTGTTGTCAAAGGAAAAGCCGGTGTATTCATCTGCCAGCCTGACATCCAGCCAGGTGCTGCCTTCCCTGATTGATTCCTGTGCAAGGTCATAATTTATGTAATGAACAAGATTCTTCTTCAGCAGCTTGATGAAATCCTTTTTGGACAGTCGCATCAGGATGCCATCACTTATCATGGCAATGGTCGCGTTGCGTTTTGCGTCCGATACCAGCGCTTCCTCACCAAAGCAATCACCATCACCCAGTTCTGCCAGTGGCACGTCCCAGCCTTCTCCCGAGGCAAGACGCGTCACTGAACATTTGCCCTGGCGGATGATGTAGAAGTAATCGCCCTCATCACCCTGGCGGATAATGACATCGCCAGCCTTGACGTTGACCGATTCCAGTTTCTGCAGCAGTTTCTGAATATCCGTTGGTGTCAGTTTTATGAGCGCCTCGGACTGTAACATCCGGGCCATCCAGTCTTCACCGGCCACGGGGCTGGCAACTACAGTCTTGTCCTCATTCGACTGGTCCAGTGTCAACATGACATCCAGCAAAGTTGAATCCAGGTAGGCAATAACCGACTTGGTTGCTGCGCGCCCGGTGATCAGTCGTGGTTGCTGGTTGGCCAGCGGATAGCGTGCCGGGTCGGTTCCTGCGGCAACGACGCCGGTTACCTTGCCGTTCGAATCAATAAAATTAATCACGCCGTCGAGCAGGTAAATGGAGCGGTTGTCGCGATCACCTTCGCCGAACAGGTAACTGCCGGCGGTGACGTCCTCGATGGTGAGGGTGCCGGTTATTTCCTTGAAGCGGGTTTCGGTCAGGGAGTTTAGCGGAATAAGATCGCGCAGAATCTCCTGGCCGGAGAATTTCTTTTCCTGTGGTGGTATTGCCTTCATCTGGTTGCCTGCTCTCGAGGGGAGTCAATGTAGGCGAGGCGGTTGCCGGCCTTCATTAGGTCTATCGGCAGAAATGGCCGGTTTTACAGGCCGGGGGGGCAGAAATTTTTTGGGCGGCGTTATCGCTTTCCAGGATAAATATGTGATACAGGTCCGCTAGTCAGCAAAACCTGCCAGGGCAGGTCTTGAGCCGTCCTGTTATAAGGTCCACATTCCTGAAATGGTTTTAGATCGGCGCGAAGCTTAATCCTGCACGGGCTCGACTTTGAGGATCACGCTGTCTGTACCCACGACCTTTACGGTTGTGCCGGCCGGCAGGTCATTTCCCTTGATACGCCAGGTAGAGTCGTCAACATGGATGACACCGCTGTTATTGATAATCGGTTCTGTGAGCGTGAAGGTGCGACCGATGTATTGTGCGCCTCGCCGGTTCAGTGTCGGCTGGTCGGTGGTGGCCGGGTTGGCACGTTGATAGCGCTTGAAGGCGGTCAGGCTGATGACGGAAAGGCCGGAAAAGAACAGGATCTGGTATTGCCAGCCAAGCTCGGGTGCCGCCAGCAGTATCAGGCCGGTGATACCGGCCGCAATGGACAGCCATAGAAAGAAAAAGCTCGGTGCGGCGACCTCGATAATCAGCAGAATGCCGGCCAGTATCCACCAGTGCCAGTAATCAATGTTGGCAAAGAAGGGCCCCATTATGCCTGCTCCCGGTTACCCAGTGCCTCTTTGGCGAGTTCAGCGATGCCGGCAATCGAGCCAATCACACTGCTGGCTTCCAGCGGCATCAGTACCAGTTTCTGGTTGGGTGCCGAGCCGATGTGTTGCAGCGCATCGACATACTTCTGTGCAACGAAGTAATTCACCGCATTGATGTCTCCCTTGGCAATTGCATCGGACACCATCAGCGTCGCCTTGGCCTCTGCCTCCGCCTCGCGTTCACGTGCCTCGGCATCACGGAAGGCAGCTTCGCGGCGACCTTCTGCTTCCAGCACCACTGCCTGTTTTTCGCCCTCGGCCTTGAGGATTTCTGATTGGCGCAAACCCTCTGCATCGAGGATTACGGCACGTTTTTCACGTTCCGCTTTCATCTGCCGCGCCATGGAGTCGATCAGGTCCTGTGGCGGCTGGATATCCTTGATCTCGATGCGGGTAACCTTGACGCCCCACGGGCTGGTCGCTGCATCCACCACAACCAGTAACTGGGCGTTGATCTTGTCACGCTGTGACAGCAGTTCATCGAGGTCCATGCTGCCCATGACAGTACGAATGTTGGTCATGGTGAGGTTGTTAATAGCCCGGCCCAGGTCGTTGACCTCATAGGCGGCCCTGGCGGCATCGAGTATCTGGTAGAACACCACGCCATCGGCCCGCACCATGGCGTTATCACGGGTAATGACTTCCTGGCTCTGGATATCGAACACGGTTTCCATCATGTTGAGTTTGTGCCCGATACGGTCAATGTAGGGGATAATCAAATTCAGACCCGGTGGCAGCGTCTTGCGGTAACGACCAAACCGCTCAACCGTCCATTCATGTCCCTGCGAAACAATTTTTACACCCATGATGACAGTGACCACTGCCAGGGCCAGTATGACGAGTGCAAATGTTGAAAAACCACTCATGTATCTCTCCTTGGATCTATTGCCGATGAAAGGTTGTTGTGTACCGATTGTAGAACAGTCTGGCGGTTGTTGTCCTGTAGTGTATCTGCTGCGGGTTACTGCAGCGACGTACCCGGGAGAATGCCTTTTAAATAGGTGCTGCCACCGAGTTGCTGCATCTGCAGGAGTATCTCATTGCGCCGCTTGATCACATACGCTGAAGGTCTGGCGACCTGGAAGCGTACCGGGTTGGGCAGTACGGCGGCCAGCAGCGCGGCCTGTTCACGACTGACGGCAGAGGCGGGTCGGGAGAAATACCTCAGGGATGCAGCTTGTACTCCGAAAGTGCGCTTGCCGGTTTCGGCAATATTCAGATAGACCTCCAGGATGCGCTGCTTTGACCAGCACAGCTCCAGCAGTACGGTAAACCAGGCTTCCAGGCCCTTGCGCAGAAAGCTGCGGCCCTGCCACAGAAACAGGTTCCTGGCGACCTGCTGGGTGAGTGTGCTGGCACCGCGCAGGCGACCTCCTTGTGCATGTTCTGTAACGGCATCCTTGATGGCATCAAGGTCAAAGCCCATATGTGCGGGGAATTTCTGGTCTTCCGAGGCGACCACTGCCAGCGGGATATCCACTGACATGCGTGTGATCGGTACCCATTGATAATCCTGACGTTCCCCTTCTGTCAGTGTCCGGCTTAGCATGACCGCAGAAAGGGGCGGTGGAACCCAGCGAAACAGCAGTACCGGGGCAAGGCTTGCCAGCAGGAAAAACACGGCTATCCGCAGCAGCCAGCGACGTAATCGTTTCATTTTTTGTGTTCGTGACCTGTAAAAATATCGGGCAGATAGACTACTATTTACTTTCCGGCTTATTGTAGCCCACATTTTTGACAGACAGGTGTTGCCTTGGCTATTAGTGTCTTTGATCTTTTCAGAATCGGTATTGGTCCATCCAGCTCGCACACCGTCGGACCCATGCGTGCAGCCGGTATGTTTATGGAGGGATTGTCAGAAAGCAGGCTGATGGACGGGCTGGCACGCGTGCGCGTCGAGTTGTTTGGTTCTCTGGGCGCAACCGGCAAGGGGCATGGTACCGACAAGGCGCTGATCCTGGGGCTGCAGGGCGAGCATCCGGAGACTGTGGACACCGATGCGATACCTGCCTGTCTTGAGCGGGTAAGGACGCAAGGCGAATTGCAACTGCCGGGTGACCGGCGACTGTCTTTTGATATGCAGCAGGATCTGGTGTTCCACAGGAAGGAGGTGTTGCCATACCATTCGAACGGTATGACATTCCTTGCACTTGATGCGTCCGGTACGCTACTGCGTGAACGTACCTATTACTCGGTCGGCGGTGGTTTCGTGGTCAACGAAGAAGCCGCCGGTGCTGATCGTATTGTTGAAGACAAAACGCATTTGCCGTTTCATTTCACCACCGCTGCGGGCCTGCTGGCGCATTGTGAAGGGCAGGGACTTTCCGTTAGCCAGATAATGCTGCAAAACGAACGCGCCTGGCACAGCACCGGGGAAATAGAAAAAAAGTTGCTGGAAATATGGGCCGTGATGCAGGCATGTGTTACCCGCGGTTGTCATACAGAGGGCGTCTTGCCTGGCGGTTTGAAGGTCAAGCGCCGTGCGGCACGGCTGCATCGGCAACTCACTGCTGAGCAGGAGTTGCACAAGGTGCCGCTGGGAACGATGGACTGGGTTAACCTGTATGCGCTGGCAGTAAATGAAGAGAATGCCGCCGGTGGCCGGGTAGTGACTGCACCGACCAACGGTGCCGCCGGTATTATCCCCGCGGTAATGCACTACTACTGGAATTTCTGTCCAGGCCACAATGAGGCGGGTATCGTACGTTTCTTGCTGACGGCCGGGGCAATCGGCATTTTGTACAAGGAAAATGCCTCTATTTCAGGCGCAGAAGTCGGTTGCCAGGGGGAAGTGGGTTCGGCCTGTTCGATGGCTGCCGGGGCGCTGACGGAAGTGAATGGCGGGACACCCGAGCAGGTCGAGAATGCGGCGGAGATCGCCATGGAGCATAACCTCGGTCTCACCTGTGACCCGGTCGGTGGTCTGGTGCAGGTGCCCTGTATTGAACGCAACGCCATGGGGGCGGTGAAGGCCATCAATGCCTCGCGCATGGCCTTGCGTGGGGATGGAACCCACTTTGTATCGCTCGACAAGGTCATCAAGACCATGCGTGACACCGGTGCGGATATGAAAACCAAGTACAAGGAAACCGCCAGGGGCGGGCTGGCAGTGAATGTGATCGAATGCTAGCCCGACCTGTCGAGGCGGATTATGTCCGAGATTTTGGAGATTGCCCCGATCGCGCATACGGTGTGCTCCTGCAAAAACCACATCACAAATGGCGGCCAGCAGGGTTGATGATTAGCACTTCACCTGTAGGAGCGGACCTTGTCCGCGATTGCAGTGGTTGATTTGTTCGCGCACGAGATGCGCTCCTGCATGCATTGATATTCTATTTAATGCTGCGTATCAGTGGCCCGATGGTCAGGCCCTGTACCAGTATTGAGAAAACCACCACGGCATAGGTTACGGCCACCAGCGTATCGCGCATTTCGCCGGCAGGCAGCGACAGTGCCAGTGCTACCGAGATACCGCCGCGCAAGCCGCCCCACGTCAGCACCTGGATGGCCTTCGGGGTGAAATCACGGAAGCGACGCATGATGGTGATCGGGACGCCGACGGTGATGAAGCGCGCCAGTAACACGATGGGAATTGCCAGCAGTCCGGCTAACAGGTATTCCTGGATAAATACCAGCACCAGTACTTCCAGACCGATGAGTACGAACAGCACGGCATTAAGTATCTCGTCAACCAGTTCCCAGAAGGTATCCAGATGTTCGCGCGTTTTCTGCGACATTGCCAGTACGCGCCCGTGGTTGCCGATCAGCAGGCCTGCCACCACGATGGCGATAGGTGCCGACAGGTGCAGGGCCTCCGCCAGGGTATATCCGCCGGTTACCAGTGCCAGCGTCAGTAAAACCTCTACCTGGTAATTGTCTACGCTCTTCAGCATCCAGTAAGTCAGGCCACCTGCGCCGAGACCAAAGAGGATGCCGCCGATGGCCTCCTGTGAAAATATCAGCAGCACATCGCCGGCAGACATATCTGTACCACCAGCTGCGATACGTGCAATCACCAGGAACATGACCACTGCGACGCCGTCATTGAACAGCGACTCGCCGGCAATCTTTGCCTCCAGGCTTTTCGGGGCATTGGATTGCTTGAGGATACCGAGCACGGCGATCGGGTCGGTTGGTGAAATCAGTGCACCGAATAACAGGCAATAAACAAACGGGACGTTCAGACCGATAACGGCAAAGCCATACCAGCTGAGTATGCCGATAATAAAAGTCGCCCCGATAACACCAAAGGTTGCCAGTATAAAGATGATGCCGCGTTGCTGGGCAAGGTCATTCAGGTTGACGTGCAGGGCGCCGGCAAATAACAGGAAACTCAGCATGCCATGCAGCAGGGTTTCATCGAAATCGATACTCGCCAGCATGACCTCTACATCCTGTTCCAGCAGCAGGCCGATCGGTCCGAGCAGGTTCAGCATCAGCGAGAACAGCAGCGCAACCAGCATGATGCCGATGACGGTCGGCAGCTTCAGAAAACGATGATTGATATAGCTGAAAACAGCAGATGCTGTCAGTAAGGTAGCCAGTATATGAAATAGTTTCAATGCCTTACCTGATGGTCAGCAGTTTCTCATGCATATTGAGTACGCATTCTTCCGTGGCTTCCCAGTCGATACAGCCGTCCGTTACCGAGACGCCGTACTGCAAATCATCCGGATTTTTCGGGATAGGCTGGTTGCCAAAGTTGATGTTGCTTTCAATCATCAGGCCGATGATGGAGCGGTTGCCCTCGAGAATCTGGTTGCTAACGTTCTCGGCGACCAGTGGCTGCAGGGCAGGATCCTTGTTGGAATTCTCGTGGCTGCAATCGACCATGATGTAGGGACAGACACCGGCCTCTTCGAGTGTTTGCTCACAGCTGGCAATGTTGACCGAATCATAGTTCGGTTTGCCATTGCCGCCACGCAATACCACGTGGCCGTATTTATTGCCGGCAGTGCTGACAATGGCGACATGGCCATCGGCATCAATACCGAGAAAATTGTGCGGGTGACTGACAGACTTGAGTGCATTGACCGCTACTGCGAGGCTGCCATCGGTGCCGTTCTTGAAGCCGACCGTGCAGGAGAGACCGCTGGACATTTCACGGTGTGTCTGTGACTCGGTCGTGCGTGCGCCGATCGCTGACCAGGAAATCAGGTCTTGCATATACTGCGGTGATATCGGGTCCAGTGCCTCGGTGGCCAGTGGCAGGCCCAGTTCGGCCAGATCCAGCAGCAAGCGGCGTCCGATGTGCAGTCCTTCCTCAATCTCGAATGAACCGTTCATATGCGGATCGTTTATCAGGCCTTTCCAGCCAATGGTGCTGCGCGGCTTTTCAAAATACACACGCATCACCAGGTAGAGGGTGTCCTGCACCTGGTCCGCCAGTACCTTGAGGCGTTTACCGTAATCGATTGCCGCGGCCGGGTCGTGAATGGAGCAGGGACCGATTACAACGAACAGGCGTTTGTCCTTGCGCTCGAGGATGTTTTTAATGGTTTCCCGACCGTTGAGGACGGACCTTGATGCTGTCCCGGACATGGGCAGCGATTCCTTGAGGGCCTCAGGCGTAATCAGTCTCGAGCAGGAGACGATATTAAGGTCTTCAATGCGCTTGTCGGTCATGGTGCTTCCAGTTTCGGGCCATTGGCCCGGGCTGTTGAGTTCAGCCGGCTAGTTTACGTGAAAAATCCCTGTGGTCTGCAATACAGGGAAGAATATTCTACGGTCTCCGACTGGATTTGCCTGCCCCGGGGAGGAAAACCCGCCGGAGTCACTGTTTTGGCGGTAGCAGGGCATAATAGCAGTGTGTTCCAGAGGCAGGGCGAACGGGTATGACACGACAACCATCGGGCAAACAATGGATATACGAGGTTAATGTCAGGGATTTTGACAGCCGGGTGCTGGATACTTCCAAAGGGCGTCCGGTTTTGGTGGATTTCCGGGCGGAATGGCGCGCTCCCTGCCCGGTGATTGTGCCGCTGCAGGCGCAGCAGGTGCGCGAATATGGCGGGGCACTGCAGCTCGCCAGAGTGGAGGTTGATGTGGGAGAGAACATGAAACTGGCCGGACGTTACCGGGTGCGGCACTTTATCCGGCAGCATGGCAGCATGGCGGCATCTGGTTAGCCCGTGCGCAGCCAGTTACTCATTCTGTTGTGCGTCATTGCTGTATTGCCGGCCCCCGCTGATGCCCGTGCAGGTGCTGCCGGTCTGCCGGTGCAGCAGCCCCTGTTGCAGCATATTGCCCGGGTGGTGGTGGACTCGCCGCTACCGATGCGCCGCGACTTTAGCTGGTTGGCGATCACCGAGATGGCGAACATGTATGGCGAGGAAGCCGAGCGTGCCCGGCTTGAGACCCGGCATACAAAACGTGCGCGTGATGCTGCCAAATGGGCAGCCTCGGTTGATAGTTATGCGGCCAGAATGAAGGCCATGGCAGATGCGATCACCACGGATACGTCCATAGAAATCGTTATTGGTACGGATAAAAGTATTAACCTGTACGTGGCGGGTGAGCCGGTCATTCTTACCGGGGCCTTCAGCGGCCAGCAGGACGTTTACGAGCGACGTGTGATTGAACAGTTTTGCGTGCTGTACCTGTGTGAACGGCTATTGGCCGAACTGGATTTATCCACACCTGATAAAGACATGCTGGTACGCAAACGTACCAGCAGTGCCGCCTACTGGAGTTTCAGCCAGTATGCAGGACCCGTCTGCATGACCGCGGACGGACTGGAATTTCAGTTCCGCGAAATGACGGAAATAAATCGCAAGCGTGCTGCCTGTAACCAGATTGTCGCGGAATTACATACGCTGGTTGATGTGCTGGCGCGCAGCCTTAATCGAGGTGTGCCGGTGGACTGGGCTGGTGTGCAAATTTATCCGATTGCAGACAGTGAAGGACATCAGGTAGTGTTGAATGGCGGTGAGCATATACGGCTGTCGTTACCCGCGCTGGCTGCCAGCAAGGAACTGTTCAGACTGGTGCGTCCATGGCTGGCTGCCCGCGCACAGGGCGAAGATTTTCAGCTGGTGGTGCTGAATGCCTGGCGCTTGATGCAAGGCGTAGATACAGGTCCATGAATCACGGTTTCTGACGATAACTCTTTCATATGAATAAACCGCAAGCAAGCCGCAATTACCCGTTACATCTGACGATCAGTACATTGTTTATCACGCTGGTGCTGGTGCTGGGCGTGATACTGAGCTGGCAAAATTACAGCAAGACCTCCGAAATCATCCTGTCCTCGGCAGACAAGATGTACGACCAGGTGACGCAGGAGCTGTTGCTGGATATCAAGGCCACTTACCGGCCGGTCGGCGACACACTGGCGCTACTGGCGCTGACGCCGCTGGTGGACGCCATGACACTGGCGGAGCGTCTCCGTTCTGTGCCGCTACTCAGGGAGGCACTTCGCAGTGAGTCTGCGGTTACCGGTATCCAGGCAGGCTATCCGAACGGGGATTTCTTTATTGTCAGGCCCCTGGCCGATGCGGCCCTGCGGCAACGTTTTGAGGCGCCGCAAAATGCTGCCTTCATGGCGGACCACGTTGATACCGACACGAACGGCGAGCGTCGCCTGATGCGTATTTTTTTCGATACTGACCTGCTCGAGATCGTCAGAAAGGCGGCTGTAAAAACCGGCTATGATCCGCGGCTGCGCGGCTGGTATATGCGTGCCGTCGAGCAAGGCGGACTGGTGCTGACAGAACCCTACCTGTTTTTTTTCGTGAAAATGGCAGGTCTTACGCTGGCCAGAGAGGTGGGTGACAGTGGCGTGGTGGTGGCCTCCGATGTCACACTGAACCGGCTGTCAGAGTCTATTCGACGTTACCAGGTTACCCCGGCAACCGAGATCGTAATGTTCAGCAAGGACGGTCATGCACTGGCCTATCCCGATACCGACAGATTGTTGCAGAAACTGGACGGTGAAAACCTCGGCATGACGCGCCTGTCCGGGCTGGGTAGCCCGGTACTGTCGTTTCTCGCTACTGAGCTGCAGCCGTCGGTGCAATCATTAAGCTTCGAATTTGACGGCCGTCGCTGG
>Ga0224504_10001289_pt1 | contig 11170 bp, 6 predicted proteins | sample SF_Oct11_sed_USG_3_FD_170160 | JGI IMG/M metagenome (GOLD analysis project Ga0224504, IMG submission 170160) | Sediment microbial communities from San Francisco Bay, California, United States - SF_Oct11_sed_USGS_24 | ecosystem: Environmental > Aquatic > Marine > Sediment | place: USA: California... | reverse complement strand
GCGCACCCCAGCGGGACTGAGCATCCCAATTCGCATTGATATATGCAATACCACGTATGACATCGCTATTTTCATTCATGTACCTGAACAGTGGACCATACCAACCCTCCCAAATCTCCAGATCACTGACAACTGCTCTGTTGCCTTTCGACGGCCCGTCCCAAATCGGTGCGATATTGGCGTTGAAATTCTGCGCGAGATCATAACCTTGCGGTGAAGACTCTGCGATCAGCACGGGTTTGCCCCGGGCACGGGCAAAACTAACCAGCTCATCTGTCAACTCGCGCTGGCTCGGTGCATCGTAATCCAGTTGGGCGGCGGGTTTTTCATCAAGTGACAAAAATATCGAACACCCATCCAGTCCACGTATCCATCTCCCGGATACCACTTTGAAATATCCTCGTGCCTCCTGTCGATGACATCATCAACCGGAGAAGTGGATGACTGCCAGACATACTCAACATTGCCAACCTCAGCTTCACGAAGCAGGTCCACAACATGGCGGAACGCAGCTTTGTACGCATCTGCATCTTCATAGCCACGGTTCCAGGCGCCATCAAACTCATAACCGACACGCAACCATACCGGTCCTTCAATCATTTTGAACAAGCGGGCCAATTGCCGGATTTGCCCGTCATAATCACCCGCAATCAATTGGCTTAACGCCCCTGGGTGATTGTTTTCAGCCAGTTCAAGACCTACGGCAAGCCCTCCGGGGAACCCCGTGGCCGTTTTGCGAACGTTCATCGGGCCGGCGCCATTGTCCAACTCCATATCCAACAGCTTTCTCTCCGGGTCTATCCCCAATCCACTATAGGAACGGGGTTCAGAAAACACGTTGTAAAGATTGACATAGGCGGTGTTACCATCCGGTTCTAGACAGCAGCCACTCTCGTAATAACCGCGAATCGAACCAAGATCCTGACCGATAATAAATAGTCTCTGTTGGCTGTCTGATTCGGAGTTTGAGTCCCCTGCCTTTAAAACAGAGCTGTACGTCACACAAACAAGGCCCATAATAAGCAATAAAACCATAGAGTTATTTTTCACTCATTCACTCCGTTATTTTTTACACATTGTATTGTTGAGCCTGTTAGATTAATGTAATCGTTTACATTCAGAGCAATCTTATCTGACAGCACAGCCCATGAGCAAGAAAATCGTTGAAGTCGGGGGTAGTCGAGTCGCCACTTCCAGGATGTGATGACAGTAGATTTACCAACTAGTAAACGTTTTCAATTACGGTAATAATGAACCGGGATCACTAGAAATTAATCATGGGGAATGAGTCAATTGGCCCAGGCATCCATTAAGCAAGTCGCAGAAATCGCAGGTGTTTCTATCGCTACCGTTTCGCGTTGTATCAACAACCCGGACCAGGTCAGGGAGCGAACCCGGACCAGGGTCCAGGCGGCGATTCTGGAAACAGGCTATTCACCAAATACGATTGCACAAAGTTTTCGGCGCGGACGCACCAACGTCATCATGGTCGTCATGCCGTCAATAGGTGATCCATTTTTCACCGACGTCATGCAGGGTATCCGCTCAGTGGTGGCTGACCACGACTACTCCATCATTATCAATGAAACAAATTTCAACACCATGACCGCAGAAGAAGTCGGTGCGATCATGGTCTCCCGTCAGGCCGATGGGTTTATACTGCTGGCAAGTATCTTTCCATTTGGAAACGAAGTGCTCGCGAAAGCTGAGAAGCGTTCCCAGCCAGTGGTAATAGGTTGTGAGACTATTTCAGCATCCCTGGCCGATATTCCCAGTGTCCACATCGATAATGTTGCCGCTGCCCGCGAGGCCACTGACTACCTCATTTCAAATGGTCATAAAAAAATTGCGTTTATCTCCGGTCAAAGTACATCCCTGCTGACCAAGGATCGGGAATTCGGTTATCGCGCTGCCATGCACAAGGCTCAACTATCCATTAAAGAAGGATGGGTGCTGGAGGGGAATCTCAATATTGAGGGCGCAGCCAAAGCCTGTGGCAAACTGTTAAAGCATCCTGACAGGCCAACTGCAATTTTCTGTGCAAATGATGAAATGGCCCTGGGTTGTATGCATGAGATCAAACGTAAGGGTTTATCGGTTCCCGAAGATATTTCAGTCATGGGTTTCGATGATATTCGCTATGCCGAGGTGATGAATCCGGCGCTCACCACCATTGCCCAACCCGCCAGGCAAATCGGTGAGCGGGTCGCCGTACGCCTGTTCAAAGCCATTGAATCAGGTAGTCAACCCAACAATCAGCCGGTGATTTTGCCGCACAAACTAATCGTGCGGCAATCAGTCGCAAAACCTGTAAGCTGAGGGGTCGCTTTCAACTTACAGGTTTCGAGAAGTTACTCATCCAAAAACTCCCAGGTATCAGCGCCATCAAACCTGCGCAGGGGTATATCGACAGTGTCGTTTCTTGGCATCATCCGGGTATTGATAGCAATCCGGCTATCGTTATTTTTCTCGACGCTTTCATAGTGCGTGGTACAACCGCAGGTTTTACAGTGATAAAACTCAATGCATTTATCACCCCATAAATAGGCTGTTCTAGCGGCGGGGGAGCCGGAAATCCGAACCTGTCCACGCGTGTAATAAGCCCATTGCGCTCCCAGTCGGTGGCATATCGAACAGGTACACTCTGTTAAAGTCTGCGGCTTTTCAGCCACTTCCAATATAATGGCTCCACAGTGGCAGGACGCTGAATACATGCTCTGCTTACGCCTCTACCGGACTGACAAAAATTTCGTAATGTAGTTTGATATTAAATTTTCCCTGACATGACACGCACTTTTAATTGAGCTTCTCTACTTACTTATCATAGGTCACCCTTCACAAAATTACATGTCATGGTTGACGAGTCTTTCTTGTGAGTGTTCGAATACCCCCAGATGGCTTACAATCCGTCGTAATGAATGAAAATGAATATAAAAGAGCCGAGTGGTACCAGGTCAGTGCCAGCGAGGCAACTCAACGACTTGGTGTCGATCCGGCGACTGGACTCAGTTCAGAAGAAGCCGCCTCCCGATTTCAACATTATGGCCCCAACCGCTTAAAAGAAGTGCCACCCAGAAGCCGCTGGCTTTTACTGGCTGATCAATTCAAGGGCGTTCTTATACTTGTGCTGATCGGTGCAGCGGTACTCGCTGCCTTCATCGGAGCGCTGACCGACTCTGTGGTAATCCTGATAGTTGTGATTATTAACGCCATTCTGGGCTTTACCCAGGAACACCGGGCTGAGCAATCACTTGCAGCATTGAAAAACATGCTTGCCCCAACGGCGGAAGTGCGCCGTGACGGAAAGGCAATGACACTGTCTGCCGATGAACTGGTACCTGGCGACATCGTTCTGCTGGGCTCCGGTGACAGGGTACCCTCCGATGGCCGTGTGATCGCTGCCCACACCTTTGAAGTTGATGAATCAGCATTAACGGGTGAATCGCTGACCGTCTGCAAGCAGGTCGATTCGCTGGAGGACCCTGATGTTCCACTAGCTAAACGGGTCAATCTTTTTTATATGAATACCACCGTGACCCGCGGCCGTGCCGAAATGGTAGTAACCGCCACCGGGATGAACACAGAGCTGGGTTTATTGGCCGGTATGCTGGTGGAAGCCGAGGAGTCACCTACTCCACTACAAATTCAATTGGATCACCTGGGTAAGCGGCTTGCTATAATCGCCGGTATCGTCGTTGTATTCATGTTGATTGCAGGTCTGCTGAGAGGTGAGCCCTGGGTGACCATGGTCATGACTGCGATAGCACTGGCTGTCGCTGCAATCCCTGAAGGTCTGCCCGCAGTGGTAACTGTTACCCTGGCGATCGGACTGCAGCGCATGGCCCGCAACCAGGCCATTGTCAAACGCCTTGCTGCCGTGGAAACCCTAGGCTGCACCTCGGTCATCTGCTCCGACAAAACCGGCACGCTGACGGTTAACCAGATGACCGCCCGAGAGCTTTACACCAGTGGCCAGCATCTCAAGGTCAGCGGTGAAGGTTACGACGCTACAGGCGAAATCACTGGAAGCAACTCCAGCCTGCCGGAACTGAAACCACTGCTGAAGCCGGTTGTACTATGTAACGACTCCGAGTTGCGGGCTGGAAAAGTTATCGGTGATCCGATGGACGGTGCCTTGATGACAGTTGCATTGAAAGGGGGATTTGATCCTGAAACGTTGCAACGGCACTGCCCGCGTATTGCCGAGATACCCTTTGATACCGAACACAAATACCAGGCTACATTCCACCTTGATGGAGAACGTGTTTGCATCATGGTCAAAGGTGCACCTGAAGTTCTGCTAAACAATTGCAATATGGTATTTGATGAGAACGGCAATCTACCACTGGATGCAGAGCAAAAAGAGCGAATTGAAAACGCCAACGAGCAAATGGCGAATACCGGATTGAGGATACTGGCCGTCGCCTGTTCTGAAATGCCAGTACGGGATTTCGTGCCAAACGGTGACCTGTTTGTGTATGTGAAAGATCTCCTATTTACCGGGCTTGTTGGCTTGATGGATCCACCCAGGCCTGAAGCCCGGGATGCCATCGCACTTTGCAATAAAGCCGGTATCTCTATCAAGATGATCACCGGTGATCAGAAAATTACAGCCGCCGCGATCGCACGTGAACTGGGTATCGTTGGAAAGGTTGTGACCAACGCCGAACTCGACGCCATGAGTGATGCCCAATTATCAGCCGGAATTGATGATATGGGTGTTTTCACCCGTGCCACACCTGAACAAAAAGTACGTATTGTGCTTGCACTCAAAAAACGTGGTCATGTGACCGCAATGACCGGTGACGGTGTAAACGATGCGCCGGCACTCAAAACCGCCGATATAGGCGTGGCCATGGGTCTCACTGGTACCGATGTTGCCAGGGAAGCGGCCACGATGGTGCTGACCGATGATAATTTTGCGACCATCGTGAAATCAGTGAAGGAAGGTCGTACCATTTACGACAACATCGTTAAATTTGTACGTTTTCAACTGTCTACGAATATTGGTGCAATTTTGACTGTTTTAATTGCACCATTCCTGGGTCTGCCGTTGCCATTTACCCCAATTCAGTTGCTGTGGGTAAACATTATTATGGATGGGCCGCCCGCCATGGCATTGGGTGTCGACCCGGCGCAACCGGACACCATGTCTCACCCACCCCGGAAAACTGTAGAACGAATTCTGAAATTACGCCTTTTGGGTAAGTTGCTCAGTTACGGGCTAATCATGATGACCGGCACCCTGGGTGTACTGTGGTGGGGCTTGCAAAACGGAACAGCGATTTATGCACAAAGCCTGGCTTTCACGACCTTTGTATTGTTCCAGGTTTTTAACGCCTTCAATGCCCGGGTGGCCAAGAGAAGTACGTTCAATGCAAATTTCTTCCGCAATCGTACGCTGTGGATTGCCCTGATAGGTGTTGTTGTCTTACAGGTGCTGGCAGTGCAATGGCCACCGGCACAGGCCATATTCGATGTTGAAGCGCTTGCTCCCGCTGACTGGTTGCTGGCCACAGCAATTGCCAGTTCCGTATTGCTGCTTGAAGAGTTCCGCAAACTGATAAGGCGAATGATCTGGCATTGAGTTAGCTGTATGGATATGTTGCTCTGGAATGATGACGAACGATTAAAGCCTTTTAATGAAGTCCCTGACTCGATCGACTGCTGGCGTTAAATCACCGGCAAGAGCATTGATTTCTTCCCAGTTTTCGTTCCGTGCAGCGGTTTCCAGGGCGAAACACAAATCTGCCAGCGGATTCGCCCCAACCGTACGTGCTGATGACTTGAGTTTATGGGCATGAAACCTGACCTGTTCCATGTCCCGTTGCCTGAATGCCGCATCAAACTGGGTTGCGATATCATCCGCTTGTGAGGTGAACTTTTGCAATAGCTCCTGTTGCGCTTTGCGATCATCCGCGAAAATACAATCCAACACCTCTACATCGACAACAGCGTCCGAATGGGCTCCGTGCTCAATTCGTCCTAATACAACTTCTTTAGGTAACTCATCCGTCGGTAGCGTTTGAGGTGCACTACCACCACCCGGTAGCCATTTAATAATGGTTGAGAACAAATTGGCCGGTTCTACCGGCTTGCCAATAAAGTCTTCCATGCCCGCCTCCAGACATGCCAACCGGTCTTCTTTAAACACGTTGGCCGTCATGGCCAGGATTGGGGTTTCCAAATTACCAGCCCCCGACTTGACATTCGAGCGAATCAAACGCGTCGCTTCAAGGCCATCGACCTCGGGCATCTGGATATCCATCAAAATCAGGTCATAATGATTCTCACGTGCCATTGCCACGGCGATACGTCCGTTTCGGGCTGTATCCACGATCAATCCCACACCGGATAACAGGGCCACTGCTACCTCGAGGTTGATGGCATTGTCTTCAGCCAACAGGATTCGTGAATCGGTAAACCTTTCGCGCAACTGTCGTTCAGCATCCTCTACAAAGCTAGAGGTCTTCACGCTCGTTTGTCCGTTACCACGACCAAACCAGGCGGTAAACCAGAAGGTACTACCCTTGCCCAACTCGCTCTCTACACCAACCTCACCATCCATCATGAGAACCAGGCGTCGCGTGATTGCAAGACCAAGTCCCGTACCACCATGAACACGCGTGGCGGTAGCATCGCCCTGCTCAAAAGCTTCAAACAGGCCAGATAACGCATCCGCAGTAACTCCAATCCCGGTATCCTCTACTTCGAACCGGACCAGCACTTTGTCATCAGTCTCTTCCAGCATTCTGGCTCGCAGATACAGCGTTCCCTCCTCGGTGAACTTGATTGCGTTTCCGACATAGTTAAACAGTGCCTGGCGAAGACGGGTTGCATCACCCTTAAGCCAGATAGGTGTATCACCTATGTCCACATCTATTGCTAATCCCTTGTTTAAAAGCTCTTCACGGAATAGTGACTTGATATGGTCAAAAATTTCACCCAGGTAAAAATTTGATTTTTCCAGGGTCAGTTTTCCGGCCTCAATTTTTGAAAGATCAAGAATGTCATTGATAATTGAAAGCAGGTGTCCTGCTGAGGACTCGATCTTTGTCAGCCGGGCAGCCTGGTCCTGCCTTGGATTTTGCCGTCTTAACAGGTGAGTAAGCCCGATGATGGCGTTCATTGGTGTACGGATTTCGTGACTCATATTGGCCAGGAAGACACTTTTGGCCATGTTTGCAGACTCGGCTTTCTCCCTCGCATCGGCCAACTGTGCGGTGCGCTCTTCCACCAGTTCTTCAAGATGATGCCGGTGGGCCTCGAGTTCTTGGGTCAGTTGCATTTTCTCGGTGATATCATCCTTGACCGCCACGTAGTGAGTGACCTTTCCACTCGGGCTTCGTATCGGTGTGATGATCGCGTACTCAATAAATTCTTCACCATGCTTGTTCTGATTGAAAAATTCACCCTGCCAGGCAAGACCATTTGACAAGGCCGCCCATAGGGACTGGAAAGTCTCCGGCGGAGTTTTACCGGATTGCAGAATGCGGGGATTCTCACCAATGACCTCTTCCCTGGTATACGCCGTGGCCTCTAAAAATGCCTCGTTGACATATTCGATCTCGGCCTTGAGGTTGGTGATTACGATACTCTCAGGGCTTTGCTCTACCGCCTGCGCCAGTTTGCCCAGTTCGCTTTCCATGCGTAAGCGATCATCAATGTCCCGAACCACCGCTACACAGACAGGCGGCTGTTCATCCATGTACTGCAGGTGAATTTCAACGGGGTACATGGTCTGATCTTTGCGGCGATGTACGGTTGTCAGAACCAGCTCCGGCTGTTGGCCGGTACGAAGCGGTTCAATCAACCTGGCAAATGATTCGCTGGTAAACTGTGGTTGAATTTCCACAGGTGTCATGCTTCGCAATTCTTCTATTGAATAACCCAGGTTGGATTGCGCCACCTTGTTAACATCAATGAAACGTGTTGTCTGACTATCAAAAATAAAAATTTCATTCAGGCTATTTTCAAGCACCCGGCTAAAGCGTATGGACCTGCTCTCCAGTCGGCGACGTTGGATGATTCGCCACATTTCATTGGCTATCAGTTGTACAGTTTCCTTCTCGAGAACGGTGTATTCACTTTCCCTGTTGCCGATTCCAACAACCAGGATAACCTGGCCATCATCGATAACGGGCACACAAATCAGGCGTTCTAATTCAGTTTTTCCCTCGGGTAAACCGTGTTGATGCTCATAGTCAGCATGATCATTGAACATCACAGCAGTAAGTTGTCGTTTAGCATCCGCACAGACACCCGCCTCATCAATCGGATGCTGTGTATCATCACCGGTCTCGAAATACTCTTCGAGAGTACGTTCCGACCAGATGGTAAATTCAGTACTCCGCTCTTCGTTAACGTAAAAATGCAGGAAAGAAATGTTGCTGTAAGTGAGATCTTCGACAAGATCCAAACCAGCCTTGATGAATGCAGTTTCTTCTTTTCTCTCGCCTATGAGTGACAGTTTCTGCATGGCTTCAGCACGACGGGTCTGAAGCAACATGAACTCATCATGTTGTTTGCGTTGAGTAATATCGCGGCCAACACCCAATACTCCCATCAGGTCACCATCAGGCTGATACATGGGCACTTTAATGGTTTCTATCAGCTCCACGTGTCCGTCGTCCGCAAATTTTATCTGCTCTTCATTGATACAGCGTTTGCCGGATGCCATCGCCTTTTCATCCTGCTCGCGATAGGAATCTGCCTGGTGAACATCCATAAAGTCGACATCGGTTTTACCGATAATCTCATCTTCATTCACACCAAGATATCGTTCGAACCTATGGTTGCAGGCGAGGTAGGAACCTTGCCGGTCTTTCAGCCAGACCAGGTCAGGCAATGTATTGATCAGTGCGCGCCATTGAGCCTGCCCGAACCTTTGCTCACTAACGTGAATTTCGTGCCCAGCCTTATGCTCATCATCGGATTTACCCAAAACTTCTTCAATTGCAGGAAACAGTCGTTGCAGATTATCGACGCTAATAAAGTCATCTGCCCCTTTCTTCAACAGGCTGATCGAGTTCTCAAAATTGGCGATATCTGAAATGATAAGAAACGGAAGTGTTGGCAATGTTTGTTTACAAACGTCCAACGCCTCAGCCACATCGGTTCCGCCTTGGGCAGACATGCGACAGAGGACACAATCCCAACTCTTCTGATTCAAAGTGGTTTGCAGTTCATCCACGCTTTCCACGCGCTCTAATACCAGCGCAGGCCAACGCTTACACAGTTGCTGTTTAATAAGCGATGGTTCTGTGCTTGTACTACCGATGATCAATATAGCTAACGGTTTCGACATTTTTTCCCTTTTAGTCTGTTACCGCTTGGACAAATTGCTAATAACCCCCGTGCCACCCAGGACACCATGAACAGGCTAATAGTACAGGTTCATGGAAAAAACTTCCGAAACTACCCCTGTTGTCATGTAAATTTTAACGGGTTTCTCAGTATTTTGGTCTTTTTTATGTCATTTGTAAGCTGCCAATTTTCACAGTCCCGCTCCCGCACAGTAGACAGTATAGTATTCATATCATGAAATTTGCTCGATTATTGCAATACATCGCGGCTCTGACGCAGCCATGGATTGCAGGCGAACAGGGCGATAAAAAAGCAGGTTGCCAGGGTGATGCCGGGTGCCCATTTCTAAGCAGCCTTTCTAACCCTGGCTTTACAAAATGACGGATGTATTCAGGATACGTGTGTCCGGAAATAATCTATCGTAGGCTTTAACCCCTCCTCCAGCGTGATTGCTGGCTGCCAGTCTAGTTCCGCTTTGGCCTGTGTGATGTCCGGTTTTCTCTGAGTCGGGTCATCCTGGGGTAGCGGCTCAAAAATCAGGCTGGATTTTGAACCGGTCATTGTGATGACTTTTTCAGCAAGCTCCCTGATAGTGAATTCACCTGGATTACCCAGGTTAACCGGGCCGGTCAATTCCTCTTTTGAGTTCATCAGTCTGATAAGACCATTAACCAGGTCATCTACATAACAGAATGAGCGCGACTGGTTGCCATCACCATAAATGGTGATGTCGTGACCCTGTAATGCCTGCATGATGAAATTGGAAACCACGCGACCGTCATTGGGCAGCATCCTGGGTCCATAGGTATTGAAAATCCTCGCCACTTTAATTTTGGTATTGTGTTGACGGCGATAATCAAAAAACAGGGTTTCAGCACAACGCTTACCCTCGTCATAACAGGAACGGATGCCTATAGGGTTTACATTGCCCCAGTAGTCTTCTGTTTGCGGGTGCACTTCCGGGTCGCCATACACTTCACTGGTGGATGCCTGCAATATTCGCGCATCCGTGCGTTTGGCCAGACCCAGCATGTTAATGGCGCCATGAACGCTGGTTTTGGTGGTCTGTACCGGGTCTCGCTGGTAGTGGATAGGCGATGCAGGACAGGCCATGTTGAAGATCTGGTCAACCTCGACATAAAGAGGAAAGGTGACATCGTGACGCATGAGTTCAAAATTCGGGTGTTCGAGAAGGTGGATAATGTTGCGCCGTGTACTGGTATAAAAATTATCCACACACAGGACGTCATGACCCTGATTCAGAAGACGTTCGGACAAATGGGAGCCAAGAAAGCCTGCCCCGCCGGTAATCAGAATTCTTTTTGATGATGTACTCATGATTCTCCCTGCATTATTCACCTGGTCACTGGCAAAACATCTATGGGCAGGAAACCTGGTTCACTGCCTCCGGTTCTGAGCATATTAACACTCAACATATGTGTTCGCTGATGTCAGTACCAGTCTGCAGGAGCAGTATTTGAGCTACCAATATTATTTGGAACAGGCCCAAACCCAAAACCCTAAGGATGATAGGCCTTATCTCTGATCATCATGACTGGCCATATTGCATGCGCCAACGCCTCGCGTTCCAGCTCCGGGTCGGGTTCAGGATCCGGCCTGAGAGTACCACCCGGTTGATATAAGAAGGATTTCCTGGGTAGCCTGGGCTGCATGATCACCACCTTGCCATCCACCAGCCAGCCCTGTGTGTCATGGTATTGCATCTGCGCCCGGCCACCACCCTGGTAATACTCCGGCCTGGTCAAGTCACGACCAACTGCCGGGTGCCGGCTGTCTACACCCATCAGTGACAGCAGGGTGGGTAACAGATCAATCTGACTGGTGATGCCTGGTACCATTCGTG
>Ga0224504_10001288_pt1 | contig 11177 bp, 11 predicted proteins | sample SF_Oct11_sed_USG_3_FD_170160 | JGI IMG/M metagenome (GOLD analysis project Ga0224504, IMG submission 170160) | Sediment microbial communities from San Francisco Bay, California, United States - SF_Oct11_sed_USGS_24 | ecosystem: Environmental > Aquatic > Marine > Sediment | place: USA... | reverse complement strand
CGGGCCTGTTCATACTCTTCCAGCACCAGGATGCCGGCACCGTCACTGAGGACAAAACCGTCACGATCCGTATCCCATGGGCGGCTCGCCGCGGCCGGGTCATCATTGCGGGTTGATAAGGCACGTGCGGATGCAAAACCACCGATACCGGTAGGACAGGTTGTCATCTCGGCACCACCGGCCACCATAATATCGGCATCATTGTAGGCAATGGTGCGTGCCGCTACGCCAATATTATGCGTTGAGGTGGTACAGGCGGTCACAATCGCGATATTGGGCCCTTTCAGGCCATACATAATCGACAGGTTACCGGCAATCATGTTGATGATATTACCCGGCACAAAAAACGGCGAGATCTTGCGGGGACCACCGTCCAGATATGCACTGTAGGCATTTTCGATCCCATGCAAACCACCAATTCCCGAACCAATAGCGACACCGGCACGACTGGCATTTGCGTCCGTAATCTCGATACCCGAATCCTTGATCGCCTGACTTGCCGCAGCAATACCGTAGTGGATAAATTCACCCATACGACGTGCATCTTTATTGGGGATATATTCGGACACGTCGAAATCCCTGATTTCACCGCCAAAGCGTACCGAGAAATCAGAGACATCAAAATTGGTAATTGGCGCTATGCCGCTTTTGCCGGCCAGGATATTGTCCCAGGCCGCCTTGACGCTGTTACCAACGGGAGATACGACACCGAGGCCGGTTACAACAACACGTCTTTTTGACAACGTTTAACCCCCACAAGGCCCTGCCAGGATTTCAGCTCGTACAAGATAAAAGGCCGCACCCGCTGGATAATCGGGTACGGCCTGAATAACAGAGGAAAAACTAGTCCTTGTTGGCGTTAATATAATCAACAGCCTGCTGGACAGTCGTAATCTTTTCAGCCTCTTCGTCAGGAATTTCACACTCGAATTCCTCTTCCAGGGCCATCACCAGCTCAACGGTATCCAGAGAATCAGCGCCAAGGTCATCAACGAAAGAAGAGCTGTTGCTCACTTCGTCTTCCTTAACCCCCAATTGCTCAACAACAATCTTCTTGACGCGCTCATCAATATTGCTCATTTCGGGTTTTTCCTCTCAGTATTTGATTTAGGCAGCCGAGGCTGCGGAGGTATTGTAGTGAAAGCGAGAGACAACATACAAGTTACATCCATCTCCCCGTATCCGGTGAAAACAGGAGCAACTGTAGAACGCTGCGCCAGTCAATATTTTTACTTATATAACATTGCCTTATAGAATACTCATGATTTTCTGTAGCAGTAAAGCCCGCGTCCAGATTCGATGCACAGCTAGCCCATATACATACCACCATTCACATGAATGGTTTCACCGGTGATATAGGCAGCGTTTTCCGAAGTCAGAAAGACCACCGCATTGGCAATATCCTCGACTGCACCAAGCCGTCCAAGCGGGATCTGTTGCAGTAACGCCTGCTGCTGCGCTTCCGGTAATTCCCGGGTCATATCCGTATCGATAAAGCCCGGTGCCACCGAGTTGACGGTGATACCCCGCGAGCCGATTTCCCGCGCCAGTGACTTGGTAAAACCGATTACACCTGCCTTGGTAGCCGCATAGTTGGCCTGACCAGGGTTACCGGTGGCGCCAATGACCGAGGTTATTGTGACAATCCTGCCACGCCTGGCCTTCATCATACCCCGCAAGCAGGCCTTGCTCATGCGAAAGGCAGAGGTCAGATTGGTTTCGATAACATCCAGCCATTCATCATCCTTCATACGCATCAGTAAATTGTCGCGCGTTATACCGGCGTTGTTGATCAGGATCGTTGGTGCCCCATATTCTTTTTGAACACTCTCAAGCAGGCTTGCAATCGAGTCGGGATCGGTCACATTCAGTACCCTGCCAGCGCCCTTGATAGCTGCCGCAGAAAAGCTGTCTGCTATACCCTGCGCACCACTTTCAGTGGTTGCTGTGCCGATGACCGTCGCACCCTGCTCACCCAGGGCTGCAGCAATCGCCTTGCCAATGCCGCGGCTCGCGCCGGTTACCAGTGCTATTTCACTATCAAAAGACATAAGAAGACCCCTGGAGATTTCGTTCCTGTTTGCCCGGCGAGACTAGTTGTCCAGCGCCGCAGCTAATGAAGCCGGATCATACACGGCTGCGTTGGCGATAGATTTATCAATGCGTTTGCATAAACCGGCAAGCACCTTGCCGGGCCCCGCCTCAACAATGCGGGTAACACCGCGGGCCCCCAGGTTTTGTACAGACGCTACCCACTGTACCGGACAGTAGAGCTGTTTTTTAAGATTATCCCGAATCACGTCAGGCTGGTCATGTGGTTTTGCATCGACATTCTGCAAAACCGCAATAGACGTTGTATTGATAACGGTTTGCGCCAGTCGCGCGGCAAACTGTTCTGCAGCCGGCTGCATCAGGGAACAGTGTGACGGCACGCTCACAGCCAGTGGCAAGGCACGCTTTGCCCCGGCTTCTTTTGCCAGCACCATGGCACGTTGCACGGCATCAGTATTTCCGGCAATCACCACCTGCCCCGGGGAATTAAAATTTACCGGCGAGACCACTTCACCCGCAGCTGCCCGCTCACAGACATCGGTAACGGTTGCGTCATCAAGCCCCAGGATGGCCGCCATGGCACCGACCCCGGCGGGTACTGCTGACTGCATACAACGTCCACGCTGTTCGACCAGGCTAACGGCATCCGTGAACTCGATCGCGCCGGCACAGACCAGCGCGGTATATTCGCCAAGACTGTGTCCGGCCATCACGCCCGGTGCAGCACCACCGGCATGTCGCCATGCACGCCACACCGCAACGCCTGCGGCCAGCATGGCAGGCTGTGTTTTGTCGGTGCGATTAAGTTCTTCTTCCGGACCGTCCTGGCAAAGTTGCCACAGGTCATATCCGAGCACGTCACTCGCCTGCGCAAATGTTTCTTTTATCAAGGATTCGTTTTCGGCGAGTTCTGACAACATGCCAGGAGATTGTGACCCCTGGCCGGGAAACACAATCGCCAGTGTTTCATCAACAGTATCTGTAGCAGTATTCATATGTATCAAGAACGGGAATCAGGGAATCAGGGAATCAGGGAATCAGGGAATCAGTATTTCAGTAAAGCGGAACCCCAGGTGAAACCACCACCAAAGGCCTCCATCAGCAATATTTCCCCGCGCTTGATACGACCGTCGCGAACCGCGGTATCAAGCGCCAGCGGCACCGAGGCAGCCGAGGTATTGCCGTGTTCGTCAACGGTCACAACCACATGATCCATGGACATCTTCAGCTTGCGTGCAGTCGCCTGGATAATACGAATATTTGCCTGGTGCGGAATCAGCCAGTCAATATCGGATTTTTCCATATTGTTGGCAGCCAGTGTCTCATCAACAATACGGCCGAGTGTATTCACAGCCATTTTGAATACTTCATTACCCTGCATCTGCACGTAGGCCTGACCGGCCAGCACCTTGTCGTAACCGGCAGAAATACCGGCCGGCACTGTCAGTAAATGTTCGTAACTGCCGTCGGCATGCAGGTGTGTAGACAGGATGCCGGGCTCATCACTTGCCTCGATGATGACAGCACCGGCTCCATCACCAAACAGAATGCCGGTACCGCGGTCATTCCAGTCAACAATACGGGACAGTGTTTCTGCACCAACCACCAGTGCACATTTCGCCGCACCGGTTTTAATAAACTTGTCGGCAATACCAAGCGCATAGACAAAACCGGTACACACCGCCTGCACATCAAATGCCGCCGTGCCGTGAATATCGAGCCGTTGCTGCAACAGGCAGGCAGTGCTTGGAAACACCCTGTCAGGCGTCGTTGTTGCCAGTACAATCAGATCAATCTGACGTGGCGTACGTCCTGCCGCTTCCATGGCGCGTGATGCGGCTATTTCAGCCAGATCACAGGTTGTCTCGCCACCGGCAGCGATATGTCGCTTGTAAATACCAGTGCGATCACGAATCCACTCATCCGACGTATCCATGATCTTTTCCAGGTCATGATTGGTGAGTACTTTTTCAGGCAAATAACTGCCGGTACCGGTGATACGTGAATACTTCATTATGTCGACCTGTTTTCCTTGTAGACCTGCAGTTGAGCAGTGATACGTTGAGGCACATCTTCCCGGACTTGAAGAATAGCCACCTTGATGGCATTTGCAAAGGCATAGGCATCGGCACTGCCATGACTCTTGATGACTATGCCACGCAGTCCCAGCAAGCTCGCACCATTATAACCGCGTGGATCTATGCGGTTGCGGAAAGCCTTCAGCACCGGCATCGCGACCAGTGCCGCCAGGCGGGTAAGGATATTTCTGGTAAATTCCTGCTTGATAAAAACGGCAATCATCTTGGCCACGCCTTCGCTGGTCTTGAGTGATACATTACCTACAAATCCGTCGCAAACGATAACGTCAAAACTGCCCTTGTAGATATCGTCACCCTCGGCGTAACCGGCATAATTCGGGATGCTCTCGGAGAGCAGCTTGGCTGCTTCCTTGACCTGTTCATTGCCCTTGATTTCCTCTTCACCAATATTCAGCAAGCCGATACGCGGCTGGCTGACTCCGTCTACAGCCTCTGCAAGCACTGAACCCATCAGGGCGAACTGAAACAGGTGTTCTGCATTGCAGTCCACATTGGCGCCCAGGTCCAGCATCCACGTATGTGACTTGATGGAAGGCAGTGAGGTACAGATCGCCGGACGGTCTATGCCGGGTAACATTTTCAGGACAAAACGGGATGTCGCCATCAGTGCGCCGGTATTACCGGCACTGACACAGGCATCAGCTGTGCCATCCTTGACAAGATTGAGGGCGACCCGCATGGAAGAGTCTTTTTTGCCACGCAGCGCATTTGAAGGCAATTCATCCATTTCAACCCGCTGGCTGGCATGGTGAATTGTGAGCCGGGAAGAATGCTTCTCGGCACCGGCCGTCTTCAGTGCCTGTGTCAGTTCTGTCTCATCGCCAACCAGAATGATACTGGCGTCTGCATGCTCTGTGATCGCTTCAATCGCCGCGGGAACCACCACTGCGGAGCCGGAGTCGCCGCCCATTGCATCGAGTGCAATAGTAATTCCGGCAGTCATCGTACAGGCGACTGGTGCATAGTGGCGTGTTTACCCGGGATAAGCAGGCAGGTCCGCGAATGCGGGTGACAAATCAACCGTGCATTCACAAACGCTGTAGATGAAATTAACGATCAGTCCTGATCGTTGTTGATAACCTTGCGGCCCTTGTAGAAACCATCGGCACTGACATGGTGACGCAGGTGCGTTTCACCGGTGGTTGGCTCGATCGAAAGTGTGCTTTCAGTCAGCTTGTCGTGTGAACGACGCATGCCGCGCCGTGACGGTGTTTTGCGACTTTTCTGTACAGCCATGTTACTACCCTCTGTTACTGTTTCTGTTTAAGTTTCGCCAGTACTGCAAACGGATTTTCACGTTGCTCGTCCTGTGGCGACTGGTACGCTTCCACGATTGCCTGGCACTCATCAGAGCCCTTGTGCAAGGGCACGATTGGTAATGCCAGCAACACTTCATCTGCAATTATGTCCGCAAGGATGGCGGGCTCCGCCGTTACTTCCAGCGGTTCATACATGTCAGGCAACTTATCCGCGGCGCTTTCATCGCCGACCAAACCAAGCCGGAATTCAATATCCAGCGGCTGTTGCATATCTTGCATGCACCGCTGGCATCTCAGCACTACTTCACCCTCGATGGTGCCGGCCAGAAAACGCGTTCCGCCGGCATCCTTGCCGAGACTCAATTCTACCTGCAACTCTCCCTGCCCCGATGTCAAAACTGGCAACAAGCGCTCAACCGCTGCCAGCGCAACAGAGCCTCGCAACACCCGCCCTGCTTCAGCTGTGGCAATCAAATCCAGCCGATCTGGCAAGTGCTCTATCATAACTCGCTGATATTATATGTGGTTCAGCAGGCTGTCAATAATTAAGCATGCAAGATGCTTTACTCATCCCGCTAAAATTCATATGGTTAGACGCACTATGCAGCCTCAGTACCCACAGAGTCGAAATATCGGATGATAAAGAAACTCCTGATCGCTAATCGCGGCGAAATCGCCGTACGGATCATCCGCGCGTGCGCGGAGGCAGGGATAACCTCCGTGGCCATCTACGCAGATGCCGACAGGCATGCCCTGCACGTAAAAAAAGCCGACGAGGCCTACAATATCGGGCCAGAATCGATCGCCGGCTACCTGAACGCCCACCGTATCGTCAATCTGGCTATTGCGACCGGCTGTGATGCGTTACACCCCGGTTACGGCTTTCTCTCCGAAAACCCGCTGCTGCCTGAGATATGCAAGGCCCGCGGCGTCTGCTATATCGGCCCCGGCGCGACCGTCATCCGGCAAATGGGCGACAAGATCCAGGCACGTAAAGCCATGCTGGCCGCCGGGATACCGGTGGTACCGGGCAGCGATGGCAATCTTGAAAGCCTGGAAGAGGCCATCAGCCTCGCTGCCGAAATCGGCTATCCGGTGATGTTGAAAGCCACAGCCGGTGGTGGCGGCCGCGGCATTCGTCGCTGCAACTCGGAAGCTGAGCTACGCAAGAACTATGACCGGGTGCGCTCGGAAACCAGCAAGGCATTCGGCTCTTCCGATATCTTCATGGAACGCTGCGTTGATCGACCCCGTCATATCGAAGTGCAGATACTGGCTGACAGTCAGGGCAACGTGGTGCATCTTTTTGAGCGTGACTGTTCCATCCAGCGACGCCACCAGAAACTCATCGAGATCGCACCTTCGCCGCAGCTTGACGACCAGCAGCGAAAATGGCTGGGGGAGATTGCGGTACGTGCTGCCAGCGCCGTCAACTATGAAAACGCCGGCACCGTTGAATTTCTGCTCGACAGCGAGGGAGATTTCTACTTTATGGAAATGAACACCCGTCTGCAGGTCGAGCATACGATCACCGAAACCATTACCGGCATTGACATTGTTCAGGAACAGATACGTATTGCTGACGGGCAAACTCTGGGTTTCAGGCAGGCTGACATACAACGCCGTGGTTACGCCATGGAAATGCGTATCAACGCAGAGGATCCGAAAAACAATTTTCTGCCGAGCTTTGGACGCATTACACGCTACTATGCGCCCGGCGGTCCCGGCGTGCGAACCGATGCCGCAATCTACAGCGGCTATCCGATACCACCCGAATACGATTCGATGTGTGCAAAACTGACTGTCTGGGCTTTGAGCTGGGATCAGCTGTTGAACCGTGCCGGCCGGGCACTGCAGGACACCGGTGTGTATGGCGTAAAAACCACCATCCCCTACTACCAGGAAATCCTCAAGGTAGCGGAATTCCGCAAAGGTTGTTTTGATACCGGCTTCGTGGAAGACCATCCGGAGCTGACCCACTATGCAACCAGTCGACCAACCCGCGAATTGACCGCTGCGATCACCGCAGCTGTGTCTGCCCACCTGGGGCTGTAACAACCACAACAGGATCAAGACAACCATGACCAAGGTACACATAACCGACGTAGTTCTGCGTGACGCACATCAATCATTGATCGCAACCCGCATGCGCACCGACGATATGTTGCCGGTTTGCGAACAGCTTGACCGCATCGGCTACTGGTCACTGGAAGTCTGGGGAGGCGCTACCTTTGATGCCTGCCTGCGTTTTCTGCAGGAAGATCCCTGGGAACGTCTGCAGCGACTGCGCAAGGCACTTCCCAATACACGCCTGCAGATGCTGCTGCGGGGTCAGAATCTGCTGGGTTACAGGCATTATTCCGATGATGTAGTGCGCGCCTTTGTAGAACGCTCCGCTGACAATGGTATTGATGTTTTCCGCATTTTTGATGCCCTCAATGACAACCGCAACATGGAAACTGCTATTGAAGCCGTGCAGCAGACCGGTAAACATGCGCAGGGAACCATCTGCTATACAACCAGCCCCGTTCACAATATTGAAACCTTTACCGAACAGGCGCGCACGCTGGAGTCCATGGGCTGCAACAGTATTGCCGTCAAGGATATGGCCGGCCTGCTCACGCCACAACTCACTGCCGAGCTGTTCAAGAGTATCTGTTCAGTGACGGCATTACCTGTACACCTGCATTGCCACGCTACCGCCGGCATGGCCGAAATGTGCCTCATGAAAGCGATAGAAAACGGCTGCCGTCATATCGACACCGCCATCTCCAGTCTATCCGGCGGACCCAGTCACGCGGCCACAGAAAGCATGGTGTCGGCACTGCAACAGACCGGCTATGACACCGGGCTGGAGCTGGAAGCCCTGCAGGGGATCGGTCAATACTTCAGGGAAGTCCGCAAAAAATATGCACAATTCGAAGGTGAGAATTACGGCCCGGATACCCGCGTACAAATCTACCAGGTGCCGGGCGGCATGATCTCGAATCTGTATTCGCAGTTGCGCGAACAGGGCGCGGTTGAGCGCATCAGCGAGGTGTTCGATGAGATTCCCAGGGTCAGGAAGGATCTTGGCTATCCACCCCTGGTCACCCCTACCTCGCAAATTGTCGGCACCCAGGCGCTGTTGAATGTACTCACCGGAAAACGCTATGAAACCATCACTAACGAGGTAAAACTTTACCTGCAAGGCCGTTATGGCAAGGCACCTGCGGGCTTTGATCCGGTAGTACAAAAACAGGCCATTGGTTCTGAACAAAGTATCGATGTACGCCCGGCTGATTTGCTGGAAGACGAGATGGACAAACTGCGCACAGAGATCGGCAGCATGGCCCTCGGTGAGGAAGATGTACTGACGTATGCAATGTTTCCGGAAATCGGCAAAGATTTTCTGAAGAACCGCAGCAAGCAGCCTGTGGCAGCAAGCTCCGAAAAAACGGCGCCAGGCGGGACAGCAGAAAGGCGTGCGCGCCCCACTGAATTCAATGTCACTCTGCACGGCGAGCCCTACCATATAAAAATTACCGGTACCGGACATCGCCAGCAGGACAATCGCCCTTTTTACATGACGGTGAATGGCGTCCCTGAAGAAGTACTGGTGGAGATACTGGATGAAATACCGGCAGCTGACCGCGACAGCGTTAACAGTCGTGCAGCCGGCGGCAGTCAGCGACCACGCGCCACCCGGCCCGGAGACATCACCACATCCATGCCCGGCACTATCATTGATGTTCTGGTCGCAATCGGTGACAACATTCAGGCGGGAACACCGCTGCTGATAACAGAAGCAATGAAAATGGAAACCGAGGTACAGTCCCCGGTTACTGGCAAGGTAACTGCCATCAATGTCAGCAAGGGTGACAGCGTCAATCCGGATGAAACCCTTGTTGAAATCGACCCCGAAACCTGAAATAAATCAGCTCAATGAATACAAGCACCTCACTACCCATCGTGCTCGCTTCTACCTCGCCATATCGCAAGGAACTGTTGCAACGCATGGGAATAGATTTCAAAACCGTCGCACCCGACGTCGACGAGTCCTCGCTGCCCGGCGAGTCGCCGGAAAATCTGGTCAAGCGCCTGGCTGAGGCCAAGGCGCGTGTCATCGGAAAAACCTGCGAGGCGCTCATTATCGGCTCGGACCAGGTTGCCGTCAGCGGTGACGAAATTCTCGGCAAACCCGGGTCGCACGAAAATGCCCTGGTACAGCTGCGCAAACTGTCAGGCAAGCTGGTTACCTTTCAGACCGGCTTGTGCCTGCTGAACAGCACAAGCAATGAGATGCAGGTCGACACTGTCCCTTTCCGGGTGCAATTCAGGAAACTCGACGAGCAGCAGATAGAACGCTACTTGCGTGCAGACCAGCCCTATAACTGTGCCGGCAGTTTCAAGTCGGAAGGTCTGGGTATCACGCTGTTTGAACGCATGGATGGCGACGATCCGACCGCCCTGATCGGACTGCCACTGATTAGACTGACCAGCATGCTGATGCAGGCAGGGGTTGTGCTGCCGTAATGTACAGACATGCTTCGCAGGCAAGCCTTTGTTACATGCCTGTCGACTGATACAGGAATCAGCTCTAGCGTATCGAGCTGGCACCACCGGCAAACAGTTCACTCATGCCCTTCGCCATGGCAACGAAGATTCGGTCACTGAGCTTCTCCCACAGGTCCTGCTTCTCTGTGAACTCGACGATCTCCTCTTCACCGATGACTTCCCTGGCAACGTATCCTGAACTACCCACTTTATCGGCAAGGCCCATGGGCAGGCTCTCCTCACCCGTCCAGACCAGGCCGGTAAATAACTTCTGATTATCTTTGAGACGCTCACCACGCCCGTTTTTAACGGCACTGATGAATTGCTCATGGATACTTTCAAGCAATAATTTTACATGTGTCACATCTTCCGGCTTTGAGGGCGTGAACGGATCCAGAAATCCCTTGCTCTCGCCGGCGGTATAGAGCCGGCGCTCAACACCCAGCATCTTCAGCGTGTCGACGAAACCAAAACTGTCCATGCGTACACCGATTGAACCGACAATACTGGAATTGTTGACATAGATATCATCAGCCGCCGATGCCACGTAGTAGCATCCGGACGCGCACACATCCGTCACCACGGCATATAACGGTGTATCCGGGTACAGTTCCCGAAGGCGTTTGATCTCGTCGTAGATATAGGCCGACTGTACCGGGCTGCCGCCAGGTGAATTTGCCCGCAGAATCACACCGGCAGTATTCTCATCTTCAAAGGCACCACGCAGGCCAGTGATGATATTGTCCGCACTGGCCTCTGATGAATCAGAGATAACGCCCTTCAGATCAACCAGCGCCGTATGCTTGACAGTTGTGCGGCTTAATTCCGACCAGTCCGTGGGCATATACAGAATCAGCAGTGCCAGCAGGTACAGTGCCAGCAGACATTTAAAAAACACACTCCAGCGCCGCGTACGGCGTTGTTCATCAACCGCTGCAAACGCCAGCCGGTTGACCAGGTCCCGGTGCCAGCTGTCATCGCTGCTTGCGGATTTGCTGCTGTTTGCATCCTTGTTAAACATAAATTCACCCGTTATCGATTGTCAGTTCAAAAGTATTATGCAGAGACCAGTCCGGCGGCTGCCATCCAGTCCGGCATTTCAGAAATGCTGTCCAGGCAGACCAGCGGCGCATGCCGGTTAAGTCGATCAGCTGAATGTACACCTGAACGCACTGCAACCTTGGCAACACCGGCATTGGTCGCCATCTCCATATCATATTCGGTATCACCC
>Ga0224504_10001286_pt1 | contig 11181 bp, 10 predicted proteins | sample SF_Oct11_sed_USG_3_FD_170160 | JGI IMG/M metagenome (GOLD analysis project Ga0224504, IMG submission 170160) | Sediment microbial communities from San Francisco Bay, California, United States - SF_Oct11_sed_USGS_24 | ecosystem: Environmental > Aquatic > Marine > Sediment | place: USA... | reverse complement strand
GGGGGAAACCAAGGCTTGTTTTGCAGAAGACCAACTTCGGCCCTGACCGCTGTATGCTGAACATAGTTATTTAAGAGTAAGACTCAACGCATGATTAACCTAAAACGCTACATTCCCGGTAAACCGCTATTGATTACCGGCGGCGCCATACTGATCGCTGCGTTAATGATTTCAAATCGCCCCAAAGAGGCCCCGCAACCCAAGCTTGAGCGCGCCTGGTCAGTGGAATGGGTGGAAGCGAAACCACAATCTCTGAGGCCGACACTGGAATTACTCGGCAACGTGCAGTCTCCGCAAAACTCTGAGCTTAGCGCTGCTGTTGAGGCCGTTGTTAAGGAAATGCCCGTCCGTGACGGTGACGCCGTCACCGCAGGAGACACCCTGCTGATACTGGATGAACGTGATGCTCGTCTGGAACTCGCGCAAAAGGCCGCTGACCTGAAAGAGGCCAAGGCACAGCAAGCTTTTGCGCGCCTCAAGCTGAAACGGGCAAAGCAATCTTTCGACAAAGAAAAACAATTGCTCGAAATCACCGAAGAACGTTCCCGACGGGCTACGGAGATATACAAAGAGGGGTTACTGTCGCTAGCTGATGTAGATACTGCTTCAGAAAACCTGGCACGCCAGCAGCTCGCTGTGACTCAGGCCGAGTTGAGCGTTGAAGAAAATGCAACGCTACTTGTAGAACTTGAAGCCCGTATTGCAAAACAAACCGCACTGCGCGATCGCGCGGCACTTGATCTGGAACGCACCCGCATTACAGCCCCCTTCTCCGGAATTATTTCTGAATTACAGGTTTCCATGGGTGACCGTGTGCGTCCCGGAGACATCCTGATGCGACTACAGAACCCGCAGGCGATTGAAATCCGCACGCAGATCCCCTCGCGTTACGCCACGGCCATTGCAGATGGCATGGCCGCAGGTACAGACATACCTGCTGATGTAAGACTTCAAGATGAAACGGTTCGCGGCCGGGTGCTGCGTATTTCAGGGCAAACAAGCCTTGGCAGTGGTGGTGTTGACAGCTTCATCGGATTTGATGGCGACCTCAATGTATTGCGCCTGGGTAGCACCGTTCGCGTCATCATCGAACTCCCCGCGGAAGACTATGTTGTCGCTTTGCCCGGTGAAGCGGTTTATGGTCGCAACCGCATCTACCGCATGGTCAAAGATCGCATGGAGGCGCTTGATGTCGAGCGCGTCGGTGAACGGGCTTTATCAGATGGACGTACTGAAGTGCTGGTGCGATCACCGCTGCTAACACCCGATGACCGGATCATTATCACCAAACTGGCCAATGCCACAGATGGCCTGCTCGTCAGAGGGACAGAACCGCTGACCACATCGGGTAACCAGACACGTATCGTCAACAGCAAGCAGGCAAATACTGCTGAACCTTTGAACAACTAGTCGCCCAATATGCATAACCTTATTCGCGCTTTTGTCAGGCACCCGGTCGCACCGAATCTGGCGATGCTCGTCATGATCCTTGCCGGCATCTGGGCCACCGGTCAGCTCACGCGGCAATTGTTGCCGGCATTTGCCATTAATGTTGTAACGGTAACCGTGGACTGGCCCGGAGCTGCAGCAGAGGACGTTGAAGCCTCTGTCACACAGCCACTGGAAGACGCCCTGCTCGGACTCGACGAACTTCGAAACGTCAATTCGACATCCCGTGAAGGCGGCGCTCAGGTAGACCTTGAGTACTCACTGGAAACTGATATGGGCTCGGCGATCGACCAGGTTAAAGATGCCGTCGCGCAAATCCGAAATCTACCTGCTTCAGCAGAAGAACCACAGATCACAACACTCGCCCGTAATGAGAACGTTGCCGTAATCGCGATATCCGGACCGGCACTTAACCAACTGCGCCCGCTGGTTAAGCGTTATGAACGTGAGCTGCGGGCCCGCGGTTTGTCACGTGTGACGCTTTTTGGTTTACCCGAAGAAGAAATATCAATCGAGGTGGCGCCCGACAAACTCAGTGAACTGGGTTACTCCCTTGAGGAAATTGCGAGCCGCTTGCGCGAAGTCAGTGTCGATGTGCCTGCCGGCACAGTCGGCGGCCGGGACATTGCCCGCCAACTACGCAGCGAAGATCAGGCGCGATCCATCGAATCATTCGGTCAGCTGCCCATCTTTGCCGATGAAAACGGGTTGCAAATATCACTGAACGACATCGCAGAGATAAAGCGAAAAGCAAAGCCTGATCAGGCTCTGGTTTCCATTGGTGGTCGCCCAACCGTCGAAATTGCCGTCAGTCGTGCTGAAGCAGAGGACGCCCTGTCTGTTGCCGAAAATCTTAACGACTGGCTTGAAATTACACGCGCTGATCTGCCCCCGAATGTCGACATTGAGATTTACAGTGAAGTCTGGCGGACCGTGGATGAGCGTATCGACCTGATGATCAACAACGCGACCAGTGGTCTGGTGCTTGTATTGATCGTGCTTTACATTTTCCTGAATGGTCGTGTCGCAGTATGGGTTGCCGTGGGTATTCCCGTATCAATCCTGGCGGCACTGATGGCGCTCTATCTGTTTGGCGGCTCCATTAATATCATGACGCTGTTCGCTTTGATCATGACGTTCGGCATCATTGTTGATGATGCAATTGTCGTGGGCGAAGAAGCGGTCACCCGTTATCAAAATGGTGAGGGCCCCGCTGCTGCAGCGGAAAATGCCGCCATCTCTATGGCAGCACCCGTCACTGCGGCGTCCCTGACCACGGTGGCAGCCTTCTTGCCACTGGTCACCATTGGTGGCCCCACCGGCTCAATCCTGTTTGCAATCCCACTGGTCGTCATTTGCGTCGTGCTCGCTTCGCTAATCGAATGTTTTGTTGTGCTGCCGGGCCATTTGCGTCACTCACTGCAAAGCACGTCCGAGCACCAACCGCCAAAATGGCGGCGCAATGTCGATGTTGCATTCAATAAATTTCGCGATGGCTGGTTTAAGAACGCGGTGCAATGGTCCGTTAATAACCGTCGCACCACTTTGGCATTAGGCGTTGCCGGAATCATCCTGATCATCGGACTGCTGGGTGGTGGTCGCATAGGTTTTTCATTTTTCCCGCAGCCTGACGGCACAACGATCACAGCCAATGTTCGGTTTGTCTCAGGCAGTCCGCCCGAACGCGTGGAGAAATTTCTTGAAGAAGCGCGGATCGCGCTGCTCGATGCAGAAGCAGCCTCCGGTGAATCATTTATCAACCTGGTTGTAGCCCGCCAAAATGAAGCTGGCCGCGGCGACAAAGGCTCACATGTCGGCCAAATGACCGTCGAATTGACTAAGCCAGACCAGCGGTCATGGAGTAACCAGGAAATCATCCGGCAATGGCGCAGCCGCGTTGTGCAACCGCCAGGCATGGAAGCTTTTCTGATCGAAACCAGTCGCGGTGGTGTACCGGGTGCTGATATCGAGGTTGAATTCTCAAATGCCGATGCAGAAACCATGAAGCAGGCATCGCTGAGCCTGCAAGAAAGTCTTCGCGATTTTAATGGCGTCAATGCCATTCGCGACGACCTGGCCTACGGCAAGGAACAGCTGATATTCGAACTCTCCCCGACCGGCCGCGCCATCGGTCTCAGCAGCCAGCAGCTGGGTTCACAGTTACGCGCTACATTCCAGGGTGATCTGGTACAAATTTTCCAGGATCAGGGTGATTCAGTTGAAGTTCGGGTGCGCTTGGCAGAAACGGACCGCGACTCTTTGCGGGCACTCGAAAACCTGCCTATCGTATTGCCCGATGGCTCGAACGCTACGCTCTCAAATGTCGCGAACATTTCTTATGCACGCGGATTCGATTCACTGAAGCATGGTAAAGGACTGCTCGCCGTGCGCGTGAGCGCCGATGTCGACCCTACAGTGAATAACGCGAATACAATACGCGCCCAACTTTCCCGCAGCATCATGCCGGAGATTGCAGATCGTTTTGGAGTTGACTGGAAATACCGCGGTAAAGCTGAAGAGCAAAAGGAATCAGTGGGCGATATCAGTCTCGCATTGCCGCTGTCACTGATGATGATCTACATCATCCTCGCCTGGGTGTTTGGCTCTTACTTATGGCCTGTGGCCGTCATGAGTGTTATTCCGTTCGGTCTGGTCGGCGCCATCTTTGGACACTGGGTCATGGGTTTTGAAGTGACGATGCTTTCCCTGTTCGGTATCTTCGGTTTGTCCGGCATTGTCATTAATGACTCCATCATTCTGACCATGGTCTTCAAGCAGCTACGCAAAGAAGGCATGCCTGCCAAAGAAGCAGCTATCGAAGCATCGGGTCGACGCTTACGCGCCGTGCTACTGACGTCATTAACAACAATCGTGGGCATCATGCCGCTTCTGTTTGAAACAGCACTGCAGGCCCAGTTCCTCAAACCGATGGTCATCTCGATCAGCTTCGGATTGATGTTCGGCACACTGATCGTCCTGTTCCTGCTACCCGCCTTTTTAACCGGACTCGAGTCACTGCAAGTAAAAGCCAATCGCATCAGCAGTGACTTCAAAACACGCATGCCGGATCCCACAGATGTAATAGAAGCCAGCCGAACACGGTTCATGACCCGACTCGACCCCACTGCGACGACTAAGCCGGGGAGTAAAGACGGATGATCGCGAATCCTCAAGCGGCTGACCAACTCGAAGAACACAGCATCGTCATTGCGCGTCAGGCTGTCGATAATCTTTTTGCACAGCGCCCTGATCTATTCAATCGATTTGGCAGCAAAGCTAACGATCTGTGGCATGAGCACCTTAAACAGCGCGTCATGGAACTCGCTGCCGCTGTCGCTGCCGGTGATCCACAAATGTTTGCCTCGCGGCTAAACTGGTCGCGCACGGCGATGCGTGCTCGTAACCTGACAGACGATGATGTCACTGCCAGCTTGAATAGCTTGCGCGCGGCACTTGAGCAAGTGCCCGATGAAGAAACGCAATCTTGCGGATACCAGTGCATAGATGAAGCGATTGCTCACCCGGTCTCTGTAACGGCCAAACATTTACAACCCACACTAGACCCAAGACATGAGTACGACCGACTTGCACTGCACTACCTGCAGGCTGTCGTCAAAGGCAACATCCGGCCGGGAATGCAAACAGTGCTCGATGCCGTTGAGCATGGCCTGCCGGTAGAGGATGCCTTCTTGCGCGTATTGCTGCCGGCACAAAAGGAAGTAGGCAGACTCTGGCATCTCAATGAATTAAGTATTGCGGAAGAACATGTGATCAGCTGCACGACAGAACGTTTGATGGCGGCGCTAGCCGACCGTCAAAAAGTTAAACCGGATAATGGGTTTACCGTCGTAGCCGGCGCGGTGGCAGGCAACGCACACGCAATAGCCATCCGCGCTATTTCCTATATGTTTGAAGCAGAAGGCTGGCGCACAATCTATGTCGGACCAGACATCCCCCGAATCGAATTGCCGGCAACCATCAACACATACCAGGCGGACGTCGTACTACTGTCTGTTGCGTTAACCTCGCAAATTGCGTCGACCAAACGGGCTATTCATGACATTCGCAACGATTGCAGAAAACCCGTACATATCATTCTGGGTGGTAACGGCCTCAAAGATAACCCTGACCTCTGGCAGGAACTCGGCGCTGATGGTTATGCAACCAACCCGCACACGGCACTGACAATGGCTGCAGAAAAAGTATCCGCAACCGGATCAGCCGAGAAGACCGTCACTAATCCCACTTAAAGCACTAACTAGAAAGAATCGTTCAAGCCGCCGCCGCAGGAATTGTGTTCAGATGCTGCACCAGATCATCAAAGCCGCCAATATGCTCACCATTAATATAGATCTGCGGCACGGATTGCTTTCCCGACCGTTCAATCATTAATTGTTGCAAGTCACGATCTTCCGTGACATCAATTTCCTGATATTCAATGCCGCGTTCTTTCAACACTGCTTTAGCACGCTGACACCAGGGGCAATATTGGGTGGTGTAGATTTCGTTCATCACAAGCCTCCTTTGAACTAAATACAATCGTTGCCTGCCTTACAAACAGCTATTTAAGGTGGCCGGTTTTTACCCACAGCAGAGTTTCCTGCTCGACCCATGGGTTGTGCTGACTCATATGCGGACTGCGAATCCAGGTACCGGCCGGATAACGACCGTGCTCATCGATCAACTCGCCGGTAACCACATAGATTTCCTCGCCGCCCACATGAATGTGTGACTGAAAGTGTTCATCGGCAGGCCAGCGCACCATAGCCACATGTTCGCCGTTAAATTCGTGTAGCGGCAACACTTCGAGCCGACCTTGGCCGGGCTGCCACTCAGCCCGCCGCGTATCAATAACAACCTTCGTATCATCACCTGTCGCAAACTGATGCAACTTGACCAGAATGACGCAACCCTCTTTACTGAACGGCGCGTGGCGAAAACCTTCCGGATTTCGAAAATATGTCCCGGCCTGATAATCACCCGTGTGATCAGAGAACGTGCCCTCCAGCACTAAAATTTCTTCGCCGAGCGGATGGCCGTGCTCAGAAAAACTCGAACCAGCTTCATAACGCACAATACTGGTCGCATGACCCTGCTCGGCCTCTTCGCGCGCCAGCGGCTTGCGCCAGACGCCGGCCATTGGACTGAGCTGCCAGTCCTGCTGATCGGTCGCAATCACGATGCGTTGTGAAAAATCCATATTCAGCACAATCATTCCTCCTTTACCCAGTACCTTTTGCCAAGTGACGCACCCGCATAACTTTAACGGCGACGCGATAATGTTCTTCGTCACGCTGCAGCTCAGCCTTACCGTCTAACTGCACGATATCGCCGGTCGTAAAATCCAGAATAATAATCCCACAAGGCGGATGTAGCCTGAGATTACCCAGCGTATTAAACAGGTTGTTGCCTGGATAATCATCGAACAACAACATATCGTTTTGCAGCTGCAAGAAACCCGGTTCGCCGCCGCGATGGGAAATATCCGCACCCCAGGCCGCTGCCTGAATATCCGAGTCCTGCGTCGCCGGACCACTGCTGCTCGCAATAAAAAAAGTATCAGTTCGAGCAATAATGTCCGCCACAGCTGGTGACACATGATCCGCTACTTGCGCGCGGTACACGCCGGTAAACTGCGTCTCATCCCAAGCGCGCTTGGTGATGTATTTAGGGCAATTGCCATAACCCTGATCAATGCTCAGTGAAACATGCTGATCACTCACTTCTGTCACGGTGCCATTTATGCGGTTACGACGACGCCGGGCGAATTCGATCCCCAGTAAACCCAACTGACTGCCAGGCACAACGCTAGCAAGTGCAGTGTTGTGCCCCGCCTCGCCACGCTCGATGCGCACCTGCCCGTCTACCGTTGCCTGAATAAAACCCGGCTGACCCGTGATGAGTTCAGCCCGCGGCTGCCCGTGCTGATCGACACGGGCAACAATGACAAAGGACAGTTGGGCAAAAAATTCACGTTGCGCATCAACCAATCTGGCCGTCAGCATTTTCAGCCCGCGGGCTTCCGCTTCATCACGAACACCGGAGGTGATTTGAACCGCCTGTTCACCGGGATGAAAAGGTGTGGCCACAGGATCAAGTGAAATCAGGTCATTCATAGTTAACTCCGGTTCCAGACTCACTTCAGTTAATGCCTGACTTCCGGTCAGGCAACTTTGTTGGCAGCAGCATCTGCAAACGCGGGTGGCATCGCCACGAAACCCGGCAAGCCTTCAATACGCGCTAACCACGCTCGCACGTTCGGGTAATCATCAAGCGCGACATTCCCTTCTGGTGCAGCCGCGATATAACTGTATGCCGACACATCGGCAATCGACGGTGATTCCAGCGCGAGCCACTCACGGTCGGCCAGATGCTTATCGATCTGACGAAGCAAAGCATGGCTTTGATCGATAAGCTTGGCGTGATCCTGCGGTGAGTTAAACACCGTCACCAAGCGAGCCGCACCCGGTCCACCCGTAATTTCACGTGAGGCCGTGGTCAGCCAGGCTTGTATCTGCGCTGCTTTAGCCGGCACAGCCGGATTCCATTCAGGTGCAAATTTATTGGCGAGATACACAAGTATCGCGTTGGAATCGCGAATCACCACATCACCATCAGTCAGTACGGGTACTTGCCCGAATGGATTGAGCTTTTGAAAAGCAGCAGTTTTCTGTTCCCCTTGCCGCAGGTTTACTTCTATGTTTTCGTACTCGATATTTAATAGTGATAACAGCAAGCGGGCGCGATGGGCGTGACCGGAAAGCGGGAAATCGTATAACTTGATCATGACAGTATCCTTGCGTGTTGAGCTTTAGACTAAGGAGACCGTTCTGTCTCCCTTTGACGCATAGTAGGGAGACAGACCTGTATATGTCAAGCATAAAACCTAATGGATCCTTAAACACACGTCAGAAAACTCCTATTTGCTTGATATTATTAATTATTTAAACTTTACACATGTGTGCTTAAAAACCTTAAATAAGCCAGATAGAGACTGATCGGTATACTTTTTTGCGCCAAGGTAGACTAATCGGTATACTCAGTTAACAGGCGGCAGTAACCCGCCCTGCAAACGATGCAATGAGATGGAGCAAGTATGAGCACGCGCCGCGATCACCTGGTTGAAACCGCCATGAAACTGTTCTGCAAGCACGGGTTCCGAGCCACCGGCATCGATACCGTGCTAGCTGAATCAGGCGTGGCCAAGAAAACGCTCTACAACCACTTCCGCTCGAAAGACGAACTGATCATCGCGACGCTACAAAAGCGCGATGATGATTTCATGGCGTTCGCCCGTGGCGGCGTGACCCGGCTTGCCCCCGAACAGACTGGCGACCCAAACATGGCACGCGTACTGGCATTATTTGATGCAATTGATGAATGGGCGAACAGCGATAACTTTACCGGCTGCACGTTTATTAATGCTTCGGCAGAATTTCCGCGGCGCGAAGATCCGATTCATGTCGCCTGTGCAATCCATAAAAAGCTGGTGACGCAATTCATTGAGGAACTGATCTCAGATCTACACCTGAGCGACTCGCATAAGGTGGCGCGGCAAATCGCCCTGCTCGTCGAAGGTGCCATTGTCACAGCGCACACGACCTGCGATACCACGGGAATCGCGCTGGCGAAAGAAACTGCTCGGCAACTGCTTACGTCTTATGCCGCTGCCGGCTGAGGCGCTTTAATTCCCGCCCCACATCACGGAATAACTGACGAGAAACCGGTCGTCATCAGAACCGTTATCTTTTTTCGTCTCGCCGCGAATATAAGCGATCTTCATGCCTTGCCGGCGGGTAATCGGGAAACCAACGCTCGCAGCGAGCAGTGACTTGCCAATCTGATCACCGACCCTTACCCCATCAATCTTTGACTCACCGCCCCCACCATAAGCCGCACTCAGCGAAGCCCACAGGCCGGGTTTAAAGGTATAGATCACATGGGTTTGACCGGAATACAGCACGTCCTGTTCACGAGTGCTGCCTCGAAAGTCATCGTTGTCAGTGTAGAACCAGACAGAACCCGTAAATTCGACGGCCCAGTGATCCCAGTTATGTACCACCCCGAGTTGCGGACGAATAACCCAGCGATTATTACCGAGATTAATCAGCTTATCCTTCTGGTAATCACCCCAGGGTGCGACAACCTCCACCGCCGCACCGACAATCGTATTCACTTTGTATTTACGAAACGCATCACCACGCTGCGCTGGTGAACCAAACAGATTCACGGCAAAGCGAAAACGAGGATCATTAAAGCCATCGCGCCGGGTCGAAGCCGGCTCACCTTCCAGCAAACCCTCCCAGCGTCCGTTGGAATAAGGCAGCAAAACATCAATGCGCCCAGATTTGCCAAAGACATCCAGAACCCGAACATAGGAAAGTGCCAGCGTATGCACTTCACCGGTGGCCTGCTCAATCTGCAGCGCCGGGTTAAAGGCAATATCAGAATCCGAATAAACGTAACCGGCACCGAAAAAATTCGCCCCGACAGGCAAATGCGTCCAACGGCGCGGTTCGAGTTCCTGCGACACCACTGACTGCGCTGCGAGCAGCAACGCACAGACCACAAGAAAACGACCAGCCTTGTTAGAAAAGACCATAAACATTATCTGTAACTATATGTTATTAATTAAGATATAAAGAGAATAAATAACTTTTCGCTTAAAGCGGCATGCTTCGCATCTGCCCTGCGCAGCGCATCATACCTGCCCGAAACTTAAAACTGTTACTCCGGCACCGCTGACCAGCGGGAGATCGCTTCCGCCGCGCCTGCCACACGACACGATTGCAGTGCTTGCATCAATTCCAGCGATACATTGTTAAGCCCATGCTGCTGCCGCAGGTCTTCAACCATCCGGGTCCATAGCCCCGCTGTCATTTCTGCATCACCCAAAGCCCGGTGATACTGCTCTGCCGGCGGCACCCCTGTCATGCGGACCAGGGTTGCCAGCTTGTGGTTCGGCGCAGTCGGGTACACGCGCCGTGCCACGCGCAGCGAACAAATGAACTCGCTGGCCCGGCGCCGTTTAATCCGCCGCAACTCGCCATCCATGAAGCGCTGGTCAAAACTGGCATTATGGGCCACCAACGGCATCTGACCGACAAACTCGATGACTTCAGGCAGCACCTCAGCGGCCTGCGGAGCATTGCGGACCATCGCGTCATCAATACCCGTCAATGAAACCACCACCCCCGGAATAGGCCGCTGCGGGTTTACAAAACTCTGATAGCGATCCACGACCTCATTACCCTCCAGAACCGCGATGCCGACTTCAATAATCCGGTCGCCTGCGTCCGGAGATAACCCGGTCGTCTCGAAATCTATAAATGCCAATCGCTGCGTCATGGCATTAGTGTAGTGCGTTGTGCCCCCGATTTCTTGGTGTCTGCTGCCTTTTACCTGTAGACTCGCGCTCCTCGCACGCGAGCATGAGTGCAGCGCTGCGGTGACGATCCCAACCTGTTTATCATGACCTCACCCTGACCTGCTTATTACCCTCAAGCTTTACGCACTTCGCTTTACTCACTGATTGGAATTACTGCGCGCCATCAGCCCGCGCTTTGTCGCGTCGAATTGGGTAGCGCGCCTGCCCGTTATGCACACCACGACCTTACTCACACCCAACACGATCAAAAAACATATGCTTTTTAATTTCTTCACCAAGAAAAACGGTAACTGGAAAGACGACACTCTCTCCGGTTTAACGGTCGCACTGGCCCTCGTGCCCGA
>Ga0224504_10001284_pt1 | contig 11192 bp, 9 predicted proteins | sample SF_Oct11_sed_USG_3_FD_170160 | JGI IMG/M metagenome (GOLD analysis project Ga0224504, IMG submission 170160) | Sediment microbial communities from San Francisco Bay, California, United States - SF_Oct11_sed_USGS_24 | ecosystem: Environmental > Aquatic > Marine > Sediment | place: USA: California... | reverse complement strand
CGATGTCATTGGTAACCTGGTCGCCTGCGATAGGGATGACCGAGGTGTGGCGGATCGCCCCGCCACCGAACACTGCGATGTCCGTGGTGCCACCGCCGATATCCACGATGCAGACGCCGAGTTCTTTCTCGTCCTCCGTGAGGACGGAGTAATTCGACGCCAGCTGCTCCAGGACGATGTCCTCGACCTGCAGGCCGCAACGCTGGACACACTTGACGATGTTCTGTGCGGCTGATTCGGCGCCGATGACCATATGGACCTTGGCCTCCAGACGGACACCCGACATGCCGATGGGCTCTCTTATCCCGTCCTGCTGGTCGATCAGGAATTCCTGAGGCAGGATGTGGATGATTTTCTGATCCGCTGGTATCGCCACGGCCCGAGCGGCATCGATCACGCGATCGACATCGTCGGCCTTCACCTCTTTGTCGCTAATCGCCACGATCCCGTGGGAATTCAGGCTGCGGACGTGGCTGCCGGCGATTCCGGTGTAGACGCTGTTGATCTCGCAACCCGCCATGAGTTCTGCTTCTTCCACGGCACGCTGGATCGAGGCGACAGTCGACTCGATATTCACCACCACGCCTTTCTTCAGGCCGCGTGACGGATGGCTGCCGATACCGATGACTTCGATCTCACCGTCGTCTCGCACCTCCCCGACGATAGCGACTACCTTTGAGGTGCCGATATCGAGGCCGACGATGAGGTTCTTGGTTGGTCGCCTAGACATCTTTCCGTTTTCCTTTGTTGTCCGGTGCCGTCGGCAATCGCGACCCATTCCAGGCGATCGCGAATCCGCGGGTGTAGCGCATGTCCACATAGGCCGCCCGGTTCTCCCGGGAAGCGAGAATTGGTACTACGATCTGGAGGAACCGCTCGAAGCGCTCGTCCACGTTCTGCCGGCCGAGACGCACCTCCATCCCGCCGCCGAGGGAGAGCCGCCATGCGCCGCGGTCATCCAGTCTTACACCGGTAAGCAGCTGACCGCGCTCCACCAGCGGGCCACGCATGTCCAGGTAGCGGCGCGCCACGGCGGTCTCGCTTCCGGCCGGGCCGGCCAGGGCCGGCAACTCCGCGTAGGCGTGCCGTGTCTCCGGCAGGAACAGCTGCCCGCGAGTGTTGAGCAGTCCCGATTCCTTCCAACGGGCCGCCGGAGTCTGCTCCGTGATGATGACCTGGAGTTCTCCCGGCCAGCGTCGCTGCACACGAGCCTCATCGACCCACGGCAAGGCCTCGACCCGGGCGCGCAGCGAATCCAGGTCTGCCGACAGGAAGCCGATGCCCTGCAAATCGCCCAGTGATGCCTCAATCTGGATCGGAGCCACTCTCTCGAATTCACCGGACAGGGTGACGGCCCGGATGGGGCGATCGAGCACGGTGGCCAGCACCCAGATTCCGGCGATCCCGGTTGCGGCCACTGCCACGGCGGTTGCGGCCCGCCGCAGGGTCCTCGCCGTGACCGGCAAGCGCATGGAGCGCTGCGGGCGCCGCCTGCGGTTACGCGCCATCGCCACCTCCTTCGCGATCTTCGAAGCTGGTCTCCAGGACTCGCCAGACCAGTTCTTCGAAGTCGATTCCGGCAGCCTTTGCTCCCATCGGGACCAGGCTGTGAGACGTCATCCCGGGGACAGTGTTCACTTCGAGGAAACTCGGGGCGTCGTCATCGCCCATCAGGAAATCCACTCTCCCCCATCCTTCCGCGCCGACCGCATCGAAAGCCTCGAGAGCAGCCTGGCGGCAGTGACACTCCATATCCTCGGGGAGGCCTGACGGGCAGAAGTAACGGGTATCGTCAGAGAAGTATTTGGCCTCGTAGTCATAGAAGACCCGGGGCGTCTCGATCCGGATGATAGGCAGCGCCTCGGACTGCAGCACGGGGACAGAGTATTCGGCGCCATCGAGCCATTGTTCGACCAGCACGCAGGGATCGTAGCGGACGGCTTCCGACCAGGCGGCCGCGAGGTCTGCTTCACTATCGACCCTCGTCATGCCGACGCTGGAGCCTTCTCCAGCCGGCTTGACCATCAACGGCAGACCGAGTCGCGCGACGATAGCGGCAGCGTCTTCGGGCGAGGCCATGATCTCGAATGCGGGGCTGGCCAGGCCCCAGGCGGCGAAAAGACGTTTGCTGCGTAATTTATCCATGCTGACGGCGGAACCAAGGACTCCGCTACCGGTGTAGGGCAGCCTCAGCACGTCAAGCAAACCCTGCACGCTGCCGTCCTCACCCATCCCGCCATGGAGGGCAATCCATACCCGATCGCAGGCACGCTCCATGAGAACCGCGGGGATGTCCTCGCGCATGTCGATGCCCTGCGCATCCACGCCGCGTCTTTGCAGCGCCTCCAGCACGGCATGACCGGTCATGAGAGATATCTCTCGCTCGGCCGATACCCCTCCCATAAGCACTGCCACCCGGCCGAACTCGGTGGCCTCATCGATCCGGATGCGGGCGCCGGCAGTCATGCGGACTCTCCCAGGATCCGGACTTCCGGATGGAGACGGACGCCATGTGCCTTGTCGACCGCCTCCCTGACGAACTCGATCAGTTGTTCGATGTCTGCCGCTGTTGCCCCGTCAGAGCTAATGATGAAATTGGCATGCTTCTCGGAGACCTGGGCGCCACCTATGCGATGGCCCTTCAGGCCGGCCGATTCTATTAGGCGGGCTGCATGATCCCCGGGCGGATTCCTGAATACCGATCCGCAGCTCGGCAACCCGATCGGCTGGGTTGCTTTTCTACGGGCGAGCAAGGCCTTGATATCGTCCGCCGCCGCCCCGGCATCCGGCTGGAATATGAACTCGGCGGCCAGGAACCACTCTTCGTCCGGAGCCACGACGCTGCGGTATCCGACCTGGTATTCGTCCGGTCCCCGATGATGAACCTCACCGCGGCGATCCATGGTCTCGACCGAAGCGACATGTCTCCAGGTCTCACCTCCGAATGCACCGGCGTTCATCGCCAGCGCCCCCCCGACCGTGCCCGGGATACCGGCGAAGAACTCAGCGGAGCCCAGCCCCCAGCGGACACACCGCCGGGCGAGCTTGGCGCACGGCACGCCCGCTTCCGCACGGACATGGCCGTTGTCCAGGCGTTCGAGTGATGACAGGACACCGTGGGTAGCGATGACCGTGCCGCGGACACCACCGTCGCGGACCAGGAGGTTGCTGCCGAGACCGACCCAGTGGATAGGCTCATCCTCGGGCAGACTACCGATGAACTGACCCAGGTCTTCGACGCTGGCCGGCACGTAATAGCGGTCGGCGGGACCACCCACGCGCCACGAGGTGTGGCGAGCCATCGACTCGCTCCGGCGCAACTCACCCACACTCGGGACGGAAGTCTCGTCAAGGATCATGCGTCCCCCCCACCAAGGTGCGCGCTGATCTTCCCGACCAGACCGGAAGCGACGGCACCGATGCTCCCGGCGCCGCAGGTCACGAGCAGATCGCCCGGTCGCAACAGTCCGGCGACGACTTCAGGCAGGTCGTCCACCTCTTCCACGAACACCGGCTCGACCTGACCGCGCGATCGGATGGCACGCGCCAGGGCACGGCCATCGGCGCCGACGATCGGGTCCTCGCCCGCGGGATAAACCTCCGTCAACAACAACACGTCCACGCCAGCCAGGACACCGGCGAAGTCGTCCAGCAGGTCGCGCGTCCGGGTATAGCGGTGTGGCTGGAATGCCATCATGAGCCGGCGATCCGGCCAGCTGCCACGCAGGGCATCGATTGTTGCCGCAAGTTCTCGCGGATGGTGGCCGTAGTCATCGATGAGCACGGCTTTGCCGTCACCGAGGTCGATCTCACCCACCATCTGCATACGCCGGTCGATACCCTGGAATCCGCCCAGCGCGGCAGCCAGCGCTTCATCATCGAGCTCAAGCTCGTGGGCAATCGCCACGGCGGCCAGTGCATTCAGAGCGTTGTGCTGCCCGGCGAGATTAAGCTCAAGTGACAGCGGATCGTGGCCTTCCCTGGACACTGTCAGACGACAGCGTGGCCCGTCCTGCGAAAATTCGGTGCCGCGCACATCAGCGTCTTTCGAGAAACCATAGGTGAGTACGGGTCGCGAAACCCGATCGAGGATACTGCGTACGCCGGCATCATCGATACACAGCACGGCTAGTCCGTAGAAGGGCAGGTTGTGCAGAAACTCCACGAAGGCGTCATGCAGGCGGTTCACATCGCCCTCGTACGTATCCATGTGATCGGTATCGATGTTGGTGACCACGGCGATCATCGGCTGCAGATGCATGAAAGATGCGTCGCTCTCGTCGGCCTCGGCGACGAGGTATCGCCCACTGCCAAGCCGGGCATTGCTGTCCGTGCTGGCCAGCCTCCCACCGATGACGAATGTCGGGTCCAGTCCGCCCTCGGCGAGGACGCTCGCGACCAGGCTGGTGGTCGTGGTCTTGCCGTGCGTCCCGGCCACGGCGATGCCGCTCCGGAAGCGCATCAATTCGGCCAGCATCTCGGCGCGCTGGACCACCGGCCTGCGTAGTTCGTGGGCGCGTTCGATCTCGACGTTGTTGGTGCTGACCGCGCTCGAGACCACGACGACGCTGGCATCGTCCACGAGACCGCCATCGTGACCGATGTGTATCTCGGCGCCGAGACGGGCAAGGCGCCTGGTCGCGGCACTCTCCCGCAGGTCGGAGCCTTGCACCTCGTAACCGAGATTGATCAGAACTTCGGCGATGCCGGCCATGCCGACGCCGCCGATACCGACGAAATGAATCCGCTGGATGCGGCGCATGCGATCGCTCACTGGCGCATCCTCCCCTGCGTGCCGAGGCACGCCTGAACGATGTTGGCGAGTGCCTCGGGATGCGCCACGGAGCGGGCGGCAATCGCCATGGTCCGGCGCGCTTCCGCGTCCGCCAGCAAAGGCTCAAGGATGGCCGCGAGCGAATCGGGCGTGAGATCCCGCTCCTGTATGAGATGGGCTGCTCCTGCCAGCTGCAGATGCGCCGCGTTACGGGTCTGGTGATCGTCCACCGCCGCCGGGAACGGAATCAGGACAGAACCGAGCCCCGCTTCTGCCAGTTCTGAAACAGTGAGTGCGCCGGCGCGGCACACCGCGAGGTCGGCCCAGGCATAGGCGCCCGCCATGTCATCGATGAAGGTCCTGACATCGGCATGAACGCCGGCGGCCTTGTAGGCCTCTTCAGCGACATCGCGGGTCCTTTCCCCGGTCTGGTGCAGGACCTCCGGGCGAATCTGATCCGGTAAGCTGGCGAGTGCCGCCGGCAGCACCTCGTTGATCTTCAGCGCGCCCTGGCTGCCGCCGAAGACCAGCAATCTGGGCCTGTCTCGCGGAATCGCCAGCCGCGTTGCCGGCGCCTCGATGGCCGAGATTTCGGGACGCACCGGGTTACCGACCGTGGCAGCCTCGACCTCCTCCGGAAAGGTGGATGGAAACGCCTGCAACACCTGCCCGGCCAGACGCGACAGCAGGCGGTTGGTCAACCCGGCGATAGCGTTCTGCTCATGGATGACAAGCCGTCTCCTGGTGAGCCAGGCTGCGATGCCACCCGGGCCGCTCACGAAGCCACCCATGCCCACCACGGTCCGCGGTCGCAGCCGGACCATGACGACCAATGACTGGATCACCGCCCAGACGATCCTCACCGGGCCGAGCAGGCGGGTCATCAGACTCTTGCCCCGCAGGCCGCCGACGGAAACGAAGTTGACCGGTATGCCGGCAGGAGGAACCAGTCTCGCCTCCAGCCCGCGGTGAGTACCGAGCCACTCGACGGGCACCCCGGCATCCGTCAGTGCTCGGGCCACGGCCAGACCGGGGAAGACGTGCCCCCCTGTTCCACCTGCCATGACGAGAACGGGCCGGTCGCTCATGAGCGCGCCCCTCCACGTCTGGAGGCGGGGCGATTGGTGGCTCGGCGACACTCCAGGTCAGCGCGCAGGATGATACCTATCGCCGCACAGCAGATGATCAGCGAACTGCCGCCGAAGCTCATCAGAGGCAGCGTCAGTCCCTTGGTCGGCAGCAGCCCCATGTTGACCCCGATGTTGACCAGCGCCTGCGCCCCCAGCCAGGCGCCGAGGCCGAATGTCAGGCAGGCGGAGAAAAGTTGCCCGGCACGCGCGCAGCGGACCGCGACCCCAAGCGTCCGGACGAGCAGCAGACCATAGAGACTGACCAGGAGGATCACACCCAGCAGGCCGAACTCTTCGGCGAAAACAGCGAATACGAAGTCGGTGTGGGCTTCCGGGAGATAGAAGAGTTTCTGCACACTGCCGCCCAGCCCCACCCCGGTCCACTCACCGCGGCCGATAGCGATCAGTGACTGCGTGAGCTGAAAGCCGGAGTCGTACGGGTCGGCCCATGGATCGAGGAAACCCGTAAGGCGGCGAAGTCGGTATGGGGAGGTGATCGCCAATAGCGCGAATCCTGCGATGATCGGGGCCAGGACCGCGAAGAAGTAACGCAGCCGCACGCCGCCGGCGAACAGGACAGCCATTGCCGTTGCCATGAGGACCGTCGCAGCCCCGAAATCGGGCTCCAGAAGCAACAACGCGCAGGCAGCCAGGACAAGACCCATCGGCTTGAAGAACCCTGCGGCAGAGGACGACAACTCATTCGCGCGCCGCGACACGTAACCGGCGACGAACATCAGGATCAGCAGCCGCGCCGGCTCGGAGACCTGCAGGTTTACCGGGCCGATGGGTAGCCAGCGAGTACTGCCGTTAACCTCTCTCCCGACTCCCGGGATCAACACGGATATCAGAAGGAGATAGGCAAAGATCAGCAGCAGGAAACTCGACCGCTCCCAGACATCCAGCGGGATCGACAGGCAGATCAGACCGGCGGTCAGGCCGATGCCGAGATAGAGTGACTGGCGCAGCAGATAGTAAAGCGGCTCGCCCATGTCGCGGTCCGCCGACGTCATGGATGCAGACGCAACCATGACCAGGCCGAGCGCCACCAGGCTCACGGCGCACAACAACAACAACCGGTCCAGATCCTGCAGGGGACCTGCCACCGGCCAGCGTTGCGCGCGGACGCCGCTCATGCGTCGAGCTCCTGTACTGCTCGCCGGAACGCCTCGCCCCGGGCGGCGAAGTTTTCGAACATGTCCAGGCTCGAGCAGGCCGGCGACAACAGCACCGTGTCACCCGGCTTGGCGATCCTGCCGGCCGCTTCGACGGCGTCCGCCATCGAAGCCACGACCTGGACCGGTGCGACGCCTTCAAGCACCTCGGCCAGCTTCGGGGCGTCCTTGCCGAGCAGCACGACGCCCCGGACCCGAGCGCGGAGCGCCGTCGCCAGTGGCGCGAAATCGGCGCCCTTGCCGTCTCCCCCGGCGATCAGGACGAGACGATCTCCGAGACCGCGGACGGCCGCGATCGCCGCACCGACGTTGGTGGCTTTCGAGTCGTTGATCCAGCTCACGCCGCCCGCCTTGGAGATAACCTGAGTGCGATGGGGCAACCCGCGAAATGCTCGCATTGCGGCCCGCATCTGATCCGCTGGAAGCCCAAGGCCATCGCCGATGGCCAGGGCGGCAAGCGCATTGAGCACGTTGTGGGCGCCGGGCACGCCGAGTTCGCCGACCGGCAAGAAGGGATCATCTCCCCTTGCCAGCCACTGGCAGCCGTCACGCTCGATGACGCCATAGTCGTTCCCGGAACCCGGGTCCCGGCCGAAAGTCACGACGTTGTCGCAGCCGGCCACCATGTCCATCACCTGCGGATCTTCGCGGTTCGCGACACGCAGTCCGGCCTTATGGAATATCTTGGCCTTGGCCGCCGCATAGTCAGCCAGCGTTCCATGGCGGTCGATGTGGTCGACGGACACATTGAGCACCGCGGCCACCGCGGGAGACAGGCTCTCGGTCAGTTCCAGCTGGAAGCTGGACAGTTCGAGCAGATAGGCCTCCGCCGGCATCTGCAGCAGATCGAGCGCCGGGGTGCCGAGATTGCCACCGGCGGGCATCTGGCGCCCCGCCCGCAAGGCCATATCCGCCACCATCGTCGTCACCGTGCTCTTGCCGTTCGATCCGGTGATGGCCGCAACAGGGCGGTCCGCCACGCGGGCGAACAATTCGATGTCGCCGATCACATCAATGCCCTGGCGGCGCGCCTCGGCGATGACGGTAATGTCGGTCGACAATCCGGGCGAGACCACCAGCTGAACGGTCGCCGGCGGGAGCCGGACGTCCAGCGTTCCAACCCACACCTCCACACCGGGGCACCCCAGTCGCAATGCGTCGAGCCCGGGTGGTCGCTCACGGCTATCCACGATCAGCACTTTGTGGCCCCGCGCCGTCAGATAGCGGGCGCATGACAGACCGGTCACACCCAGACCAAGCACAACGGACAGACCGGCCGCATCGAATCGATCGGTGTTTTCGCTTGTGGTTGGCGAATTCTTCACTGTCGGCTCTGCGATCATCGAATCTTCAAGGTGGCAAGGCCGAACAGGACAAGGATCACGGTGATGATCCAGAAGCGCACGATGACTTTCGGCTCTGCCCATCCTTTCAGCTCGAAGTGGTGATGCAGCGGCGCCATTCTGAAGATCCGTTTCCCGGTCAACCGGAATGAAGCCACCTGGAGAATCACGGAGACGGTCTCGATGACGAAGACGCCGGCCATCATGAAGAACACGATTTCCTGGCGGACGATGACGGCGACAGTCCCCAGGGCTGCGCCAAGAGCCAGCGCGCCGACGTCGCCCATGAACACCTGGGCCGGATATGTGTTGAACCAGAGGAATCCCAGGCCGGCGCCGACCATGGCAGCGCAGAACACGAGGATCTCCCCGGTACCGGCGATATAGGGGATGCTCAGGTAGTCCGCGAAATTCACGTTGCCCGTGGCGTAGGCGAAGATCCCGAGCGCCCCACCCACCAGCACAGTAGGCATGATAGCCAGGCCGTCGAGCCCGTCCGTCAGATTGACGGCGTTGCTGGAGCCGACGATCACGAAGTAGGCCAGGACGACATAGAAACCGCCCAGAGGGATCATGACGTCTTTGAAGAAAGGCACCAGCAGGGAGGTCTCGACAGGATGATCCCCGGCGCCTGAATACAGGATGACGGCGGCAACCAGACCGACCGCCGACTGCCAGAAATACTTCCATCGGGCCGGGAGTCCACGGCTGTCCTGAAGGACCAGCTTGCGATAGTCGTCGACGAACCCGATCAGGCCGAACGCCAGCGTCACCAGCATCACGATCCACACGAATCGATTGCCCGGCTGAGCCCAGAGCAATGTACTGATCAGGATGGCGACAAGGATCAAGGTGCCGCCCATGGTCGGCGTCCCCGCCTTTGGCAGATGGGACTCCGGGCCGAAGTCACGGACCGTCTGGCCAATCTGGTGGAAGCTCAGACGCCGGATCATCCACGGCCCGACCAGCAGAGAGATCAGCAGCGCCGTCAGCGCCCCGAGGATGGCGCGCATCGTCAGATAGCTGAAGACATTGAATCCGGACTCGAAGCGTGTCAGGAACTCAGTCAGGTAGAGCAACATCGCCTATCGCCCCCCTTCCGCTGCTCTGGGGTCCTCGGCAGGCGCCGTCAGACCTGCCACGACCCGCTCCATGCCCATAGAGCGGGACCCCTTGACCAACACGTTCACGTCGTCGGAAAGCCGCGGCCTTACGGCATCAATCAGGCTCGCGATGTCGCTGAAACTCTCCGCGCCCGTGCCAAAGTGGTCGGCCAGCACCCGGCCGAGACGTCCGACCACGAACAGCTTCTCAACGCCAACGGAACGGGCGTAGTCACCGACTTCCGCATGCAGTTCATGTGACTGCTCGCCGAGTTCGCCCATGTCGCCGAGAATCGCCCATGGCAGCCCCTCGAGACCGGTGAGAAAGTCCAGTGCAGCGCGCATCGACCCCGGGTTGGCATTGTAGGTATCGTCGATCACCCTGCAGTTGGCGGCACCACGCAGCAGCGCCATGCGACCGTCGACCGCAGACATGCACCGCAGGCCCTTGCGGACGTCATCCAACGATGCACCGGCCGCGATCGCGGCGGCTGCCGCCGCCAGGGCGTTAGTCACGTTGTGTCGCCCCGCCAGCGTGAGATTGATCGGCACCTCACCATCAGGGCTCATCAGCGTGAAGTGAATCTGCGGGTCATCGTCCACCCGCTCAGTGATGTTCCTGGCGGTGAAGTCTGCGCCGGGACCGAAACCGAAAGTCAGGACCTTGCGTCCACCCGCGAGGCGTCGCCACAGCCCGGCGTAACAGTCGTCCACGTTGATGACGGCGACGCCGTCCTCCGGCAGAGACTCGAAGAGTTCACCCTTGGCGCGCGCCACGGCCTCGATCGATCCGAATCCCTCCAGATGAGCGGCGCCGGCCAGGGTCACAACACCTATGGTCGGCTGGGCGATGATCGCCAGACGACGGATCTCGTCGGCGTGGTTGGCCCCCATCTCGACAACTGCCGCACGATAGCGTCCGGAGAGACCGAAGATCGTCAACGGGACGCCAATCTCGTTGTTCAGATTTCCGCGCGTCACCAGCGCCGGACCGCGCGTGCCCAGGATCGCGGCAATCATCTCCTTCACGGTCGTCTTACCGGCGCTTCCGGTCACTCCGACGACGTCCAGTTCGAAACGACTGCGCCAGTCCCTGGCAAGCTCCCCGAGTGCCCGCAGCGTGTCCGGCACACGGATACAGGGCAGTCCATCGAACTCCTGCGCGGACACGACCGCCCCCGCCGCCCCCTGCTCGGCCGCGACCGAGACATACTCGTGGCCGTCGAATCTGGGCCCCTTGAGTGCGACGAACAGCTGGCCCGCCTCGACCTGGCGTGTATCGGTGCAGACACCGAGATAGGACCGGTCTTCGCCGGTCAGTTCGCCGCGCAGAATGACGGCAGCTTCCCGTAGTGAGCCGCTGATCATGGCTGCGCTCCGACGAGTTGCGTAGCGACCTCGCGGTCGCTGAACGGGCGGCGTTGCTGGCCCACGATCTGGTAGTCCTCGTGCCCCTTGCCGGCGATGAGCACGACGTCCCGGGGGCGGGCCTGCTGGTAGGCGGCGACGATGGCGGAGCGCCGGTCTCGCAGCACCTGCGGGCGTCGGGCCATGCCCGAGACGATGTCCCGGATAATCCGGTCGCCGTCTTCGGTCCGCGGATTGTCGTCGGTAAGAAAGACAAGATCAGAAGCCTGTTCGGCGATAGCTCCCATCTCCGGCCGCTT
>Ga0224504_10001283_pt1 | contig 11195 bp, 7 predicted proteins | sample SF_Oct11_sed_USG_3_FD_170160 | JGI IMG/M metagenome (GOLD analysis project Ga0224504, IMG submission 170160) | Sediment microbial communities from San Francisco Bay, California, United States - SF_Oct11_sed_USGS_24 | ecosystem: Environmental > Aquatic > Marine > Sediment | place: USA: California... | reverse complement strand
TCCCTCCAATAAAATAATCCTGAATCTCACTGCGATTTATTCCGCCGTCGACCCATTTATTTTTCGCACGAAACTGGCATTGACCAAACGCACGATCGTTTTTGACTTCACCAATCACGTATTCAATCTGGTCAACATCAATACCGTTCAACGTGCTGGCTGTTCTCTGGTTTTCTGCATGGGCATTCATCTCTTGTCTCCTTTAGGTTTCACCAGCCTTCCGGCTGTTGTAGGCAGATTAGGAAAGGATGACCTTGTCCGATACTGTAGGGAGTGTAGTATTGAGCTACACATTCTGTAGTTACTGCCAAACGAGATGTGAGGCCTGATATGACTGACTATGGCCAGTTCTGCCCGGTTGCCAAAGCGACCGAGGTCATTGGTGAAAAATGGACCATGCTGATCTTGCGAGAGCTGCTGATGGGTACCTGTCGCTTCAGTGACTTTCAACGCGCGCTGTCACGCATATCCCCCACACTACTCACCAAACGATTAAAACATCTTGAAGAACGCGGCATCATTACCCGCAAAAAAATATCCGGACAAAAAGGTTATGAGTACAGATTGACTGCGGCAGGCAAAGAGCTCTCGCCACTGATTGAAATACTCGCGACCTGGGGTATGCGCTGGGCACGCGGACAAATGACCGATGCAGAACTCGATATAGAGTTTTTAATGTGGGACATACAACGTCGAGTACAAACCCGGTATTTACCAAGCGGCGAAACGGTCATCTGCTTTACGTTCGATGAACTTGAAAAATTCAAGACCTGGTGGCTGGTCATTTATAATGAAAAGGTGGACTTATGCACAGAGGATCCGGGCAAGGAAGTAGACCTCTATATCAATTCAACCTTGCGCACGATGGTAGAAGCCTGGGAGGGCGACATCGAGTTACAGCAAGCACTGAATAGCGAGCTGATCAAAACTCACGGTGTCCGTGCAATCGCAAGAACCATACCGGACTGGCTGGGACTATGCGCCTACAAGCACATCCGCCCCGCGACAATATAAGGGTGTCCGGGGTTAAGTTTTAAGTTACGGAATACCAGTAGAAACTTAAAACTTAACCCCGGACACCAATGTCAGTTGCTGCAGTTTTTATTCAGCAACAAGTGTTGCGTCAACTTCATCCTGCTGCATTTCGAACATGCGGGCATACCAGCCGCCCCGCGACATTAATTCTGAATGACTGCCACGCTCGGCAATCTTGCCTTTGATCATGACAAGAATTTCATCGCTGTCGACAATCGTTGAGAGGCGATGCGCGATAACCAGTGTCGTGCGGCCCTTACATAATCGACGCAGTGCCTGCATCACGCTGAGCTCGGTTTCGACATCAAGACTTGAGGTCGCCTCATCAAGCAGAACGATCTGGGCATTTTTGAGGATAGCCCTGGCGATCGCGACACGCTGGCGCTGACCACCGGAAATTTTGCTGCCACGCTCGCCACATTCAGTATTTATACCGTCCGGCGATGCCTTAATGAACTCCTCAAGGCCGGCTTCGTGAGCCGCGGCCATGACTTCCTCATCGGTCGCATCATGCTTACCCATCAAAATATTTGCATGAATGGTGTCATTGAAAATAAAACTACGCTGAGACACAACCGCAAACTGCTTCTGCAGCTCCTCGAGCGGAAATGATTGCAGCTTATGGCCGCCCACCGAGATCTGTCCTGACTGGACATCCCATTGGCGCAGCAACAAATTGATCACCGTTGATTTACCGGTACCACTGGGCCCTACCAATGCAATTCGTTTGCCGGGCTGAATGTCAACGGAAAAACCATCGAACACTTTCTTTTGTCGGCTCCAGTCCTTGTCATCCGCATCGTATTCAAATGAGACATTATCAAACGTCACCGATGAGGCTTCCACTACCGGGGTTGTTGCCGCTGTATCTTCGACAGCCGGAGACTGATCCATCATGCCGAACAAACGACGCGCCGCATAAATCGCGACACGAAAGTCTGTGTAGTTATTGGCCAGACCTACAGAAAGATAGAAACCGACAACCGACACCGCAATCATGGCGGGCAAGTCAATGAGCGGACTAATTTTTCCGGCCAGCGCTAATTCGGTGCCCCACCATGCAGACGCAAGAATACCCATCGTAATGAATATCTCTGCCAGTGCACGCTGGTTGGCATCGGCACCATAAAGCTTTTCCTGTCCTTCCTGCATGGTCGCGCCAATTTTGTATAACTGTTTGGCTCGCTGTTCTTCATAACCAAAGGCAACGGTATCGCGCACACCCTGAATACTGTCTGAGACAAATGCATTTACCTCACCCAGCTGACGACGGTAATCGACGCCATCGCCACCCAGCTTAGAGACCAGCCAGGGCAGTAACAGCGTTGTACCCAGATAGAACGGCGCCAGAACATAAACAAATGTAGGCTCGATGGAGTAGCACCAGGCCAGAATCACAATTGGCACAATGATCGCCGTGACCGCCGGTGCAATGGTGTGCGCGTAGAATGGTTCAATGCGCTCACAGTCTGTCATAACACGTGATACCGCTTCACCCGATTGCAGCTTTGCTGTTTTGGCCGGTGCCAGCGGCAACATCGCAAAATAAAACTGGTCGCGGAAAGCCGCCAGAATCTTAAAGGCAACATAGTGACCGGTGTAGTTCTCTATATAGGAACAAAACCCAACCACGGTTCCCGCAATAGCGATCTTGCCGACCTGCGACCAGATCAGACTCCAATTTACGATGCCCGGCTCATACGCTTCAATATAAAGCCCGACACTTTGTGCGGCGATACCCAGTACCGCTGCCTGTCCAATAAACTTTAACGAGCGGGTCACCAGCGAGAAAAACATGATCGTATTGAACGGCTTCATAAAGCCGAGCAAACGTTTAATCATGTGTAAATTTGAACCCTGTGCGAGCCCTGCTTCAGTATCTTCAATAGTTGCAGTCGTCATAATTTTTTCTCCGCTCAACCTGCCGCGACCGCAGCATCTTCAATGTCGTGCTTGGTCTGCAGCATCGAGGCGTATATACCTCCCTGCGCAACCAGCTCATCCTTGGTGCCGCTTTCAGCTAGCGCGCCTTTATCCATAACGATAATGCGATCAGCCTGTTCGATGGTGCTGAGTCTATGTGCGATCAGTAATACAGTCTTGTTCGCACATAAACGTTCCAGCGCCAGATTCAGTAGCGACTCAGTTTCTACATCGATCTGTGATGTCGGCTCATCAAGAATGACGATCGGCGCATCCTTCAGCAGCGCGCGAGCGATCGCCAGACGCTGAGCCTGACCACCGGATAACGCCATGCCCTGATCACCGACTCTGGTTTCCAGGCCATCAGGTGAGGCGTCAATGAAGTCCTTAAGCTCAGCCGCAGTTATGGCCGCCATTAGTTCTGCATCGGTCGCATCTTCTTTAGCCATCGTCAGATTGTCGCGAACCGTTCCATAGAAAAGGAACGGGTCCTGAGGTACCAGACCAATCTGCTCACGAATCCATTCGAGCGAGAGGTCTTCTTCCGGCACACCGTCATAAAGTATCTGACCGGAATCAGGATCGAGGGTACGCAATAGCAGATTGGTGACTGTCGTCTTGCCCGAACCACTCTTGCCTATAAGGGCCACCGTTTCACCCTGCTCCAGCTTCATGTTGAGATTCACGATAGCGGGCTCTTCTGCACCGGGATAAGTAAATGTGACGTCTTTCAGTTCGACGCCAACACCTGCACCCTGACTGGCAGGGGTTTGCGTACCACCTGTTTTCTTGAGTGGTGATTTTTCATTCAGAAATTTCACGACACTGGCTGCAACTTCACGACCCAGCGCACCGGCAAAGAAAAACTCACCAATGAGCAATAACGTGCGGCTGAACTCAAGACTCAACAATACGACTGCCACCGCTTCACCGGGCGTCATGAAACCGTTGGTCAGCCGATACAGCGACACGGCCATGGCAACCGCCGTTGAGAACAGCGCAAACCCGAGCTCGAGGAAGACAAATTGGATCTGAGCGATCAGGAGCAGCTTCATCGTGGCCTGACGCTGCACTTCGTTGTCCGCCTGAATACGCTTGCCACGTCGCATTGCCTCGTTAAACATTTTCAGAGTAGACATACCCTGAACGGAATCGAGGTATTGAGCACTATTGCGATTTTTAACCTCTTCGTTGGTACCGCTGATTCGCCGGAAACCCTTGGCGGATGAACCCACGAACAGTGGCGTGAGCGGCACACCTGCAAGCATCCACCAACCGACAATCGGATCGATCATGAAAATCGCGGCGCATAAAAATATCGGAATCGCTATAGCGATCCAGATTTGCACGAAGTAAACGCTGAAGTAGTAGTCGAGATATTCAACACCCTCAGTGGCTGTATTAGCGATCTCGCCGGTCCTACGCTTGCCAAGAATACCCGGCCCGAGATTAACGACCTGCTTATATATCTGATCACGCACATTGAGCTTGGCTTCGCTGGAAGCACGGAACTGCCCGGTCCGAAACAGCCACGAAAGTCCGGCCTTGATGACCACCAGTGCGACAAGCCAGGGCATATAAAGCACCGCAAGGTTGCCCGCCTTTACGGTGATCTCCTTGCCGGCCCATTCACCACCAAAACGATTGAGGTACTCAAGATAGGCAGAGTCCACAGCCATACCCAGCACGTAATAAAGCGCGATCGTCGCCGGCACTGTTGCCAACCCGGCAAGCAAACCAACCTTGACCCATTTCATCGTGTCAGGCGTTATCAGCCTGTCGTCAACACCCAGCATAGAACCGCTCCGGTCTCGTGTTTTGAATTCTTTCCGGCCACACCCGAGGTGCGTGTGACCACCAATTTTCGGTTATTCTAGAGTCTAAAGCATGGTTTAAGGTCAAGCGCTATCACCGGAGCAGCAAAAACGGTCATATGAACGAAGAACTCCTGACAATCGGAACACTCGCCAAACGGGCCAATGTGGCGACCTCATTGATTCGATTCTACGAGAAAAAGGGCTTATTAATACCCGCCGGCCGCACCGACGCCGGATACAGGCTTTATCCCCCTGAAGCCGAGCGCTGGCTAAGATTTATTCGCAGCGCGCAACGGCACGGATTCTCGCTGGCTGACATCACATTGATGGTTAACGCGCATCATGACCCGGACGACGACGGCGAAGGGATAAGAAATATTGCTGAGCAGCGTTTCCTGGAGATAGAGCGCCGGGTGACCGAAATGCTGGTGCTGCGACACGAAATGGAACTGTTTCTAGACGACGTAGCGGCACAATTAGATCGAACCGCGGGCAAGGCAGCAGGCCAGCATTATCGTGACCTTCTGGAGCAGGTCTGCGGCCATGACAACCACAATAAGCGTACGTCATCCCTTCGCAAGCTGGTAGACCGGCTGAACTGCAATCTGGCGACTGCGGAATGGGAAAGCCTGCTGGATGAACTGCGCGGGCAGCATATTCACATCTGGCGCGAGGAAGCGGGCTACGCCATTCTTGTTGCAACGCAAGAAGCGCGGGTCAAGGATGCGCTGGAAAGACTGGCCGCCTCAGAATCTGGCTGCAATGCGCATGTAGAACCCAAGGTTGAAGCTGCCGAAAGTGGCCTGCTATTCAGGGCTCAGGGCGACAATGCCTTCCTGTTTGCCCAATTATTTATGGCGCTGGAAGCCACAGAAGCTTGACCTTAAACCTTACTTCAAGGGTGATGATTACCGTAGATCAATAACGCTTAGCTGCGGGATATACGGTTATGAATGAAGCCACTGCTGTGGCCGCCGAACCAATCGGCAACGTCACTAAAGTCAAAATTATCGGCATGGACTGCGGAAGCTGCGCTATGACCATCGAAGACAGTATGCGCGCTGTCCCCGGCGTCGAATCAGCCTCGGTCAGCTTTACAACTGAGACGATGGAAGTCGCAGGCGATGTGTTGATAGATGACATCGAAGATCGTCTGCGCAAGCTGGGTTATCGAATAGCCGGCGAAGAGGACCAGCGCCCTGCTGACCTGCCTGAACGACACGGCGCTTCAGGCTTCATGTATTTCATGTGGGAACAACCACCTTTGCGCCGCGCTTTGATGGTGACCTTGGCCGTACTGGCAGGTATCGCGATTATTCCGGCTATAGGTATTGGTCCGGTTGCCGGCATCCCCGTATTAACAATCTTGTTCGGCACAGCTGTTCTGGTTGCCGGTGCACCCGTATTTTTCAAGGGTTTTCGCTCCCTGATATTTGGCAGGCGCGTAACGATCGATTTGCTGATGGCCATCGCAGCCTTTGGCGCGATCGGTATTGGTGAAACCGGTGAAGCGGTCACGATCATACTGTTATTCATGCTCGGTGAAGGACTCGAAGCCTATAGCGCAGAGCGTGCGCGGGACTCGTTACGCAGTTTGATGTCATTGCAGCCGCAGGAAGCGACGGTGCTGGAGGCCCATGCCGGCGAGCATGGACATGATCATGACTCGCACGACCATGATGACCATAATAATAATCATGATCACGTTGCATTATCGAAACAGCATGGTGCAGAACAAAAGCATGATGAGCACGCACATGATCATGACCAAGGTCATGCGCACGAACACAACCATGAACATTCAGAATCATGCAGCGATCATGATCACGAGGCGCATGACCATGGCGAAGAACCTCATGACCACCAGATTATAAAACCGGTAGATCAGGTCAATGTCGGCGATCGCGTACTGGTACGTCCAGGTCAGCGTATCCCGGTTGATGGCGATGTCATTAAAGGCATCTCATCCGTTAATCAGGCGCCGGTAACCGGCGAAGACATGCCGATTCTTAAAGAAGTCGGTGATGAAGTGATGGCAGGTACCGTTAATGGCGAAGCAGCACTTGAAATCAAAGTCACGCGGCCTTCTTCGGAAGGCACAATTGCCCGCATCGCCCGACTGGTTGAACAGGCGCAGGCAGAACGTAGCCCGGCAGAGCGGTTTATCGATCGTTTTGCCCGTTACTACACACCTGCTGTGGTGGTTCTGGCAACACTGGTTGTCGCCATTCCGGTACTGATGTTTAACGCACCCTTTCTGGACACAGCGGATGGCACACATGGCTGGCTGTATCGAGGGCTGACATTGCTGATCATCGCCTGCCCTTGCGCACTGGTCATCAGCATTCCGGTCACGGTCGTCAGCGGCCTGACGCGCTTGGCGCAATTGGGCGTATTGGTTAAAAGCGGCGCCTTGCTGGATCGCATGGCTGATGTGCAGATTATTGCTTTCGATAAAACCGGTACGCTGACTTACGGCAAACCGAAGGTATCGGGTATGCGCACTGCTGATTGTGCGCATGAAGCAGAGTTATATGATGATTGCACCCCTTGTGACGATGTCGTCGTGGCAGCCGCATCTGTGGAACGCGCATCAGAACACCCGGTCGCACATGCCATTGTGGCGGCAGCCGGTAACAGGTCAGGCACGGGACATATCAGTGTTGCGGATGATGTTCAGGCACACCCCGGCAAAGGTGTCAGCGGCGTACTCAAAGACGGAGAAAAAATAGCCGTGGGCAGCGCGGGCTTATTCACCCAGCAAGAAGAAGGCTGGGGTGATGTCGCACCTCATGCAGACAACGCACAGCAACATGGGCAGACCATCATGTATGTCTCGCGCAATGACAAAGTCGTGGGCTATATCGGCGTGCAGGATGAAATTCGCAAGGATTCCATTGCGGCGCTGGCTGAACTGGGCAACATGAATCCCCCCATTCGCCGGGTCATGCTGACGGGTGACAATGCACAGTCCGCAGCGCGCGTGGCTAGCCAAATACCAGGCATTGATGAAGTCCATGCCGGTCTGCTGCCCGATGAAAAGCTGCGGGAAATTGAAAAGCTGCACAGTGACGATATGGCTGTTGCCATGGTCGGCGATGGTATTAATGACGCCCCGGCACTGGCCCGCGCAGATATCGGTATTGCCATGGGCGGCGGCGGTACCGCGCAAGCCATGGAAACTGCGGATGTTGTATTAATGCAGGATGATCTCTCGCATGTCGCGCTGGCACTTCGTATGGCACGCAAGGCGCGCCAGATCATAAAGCAAAACATCATGTTGAGCCTGGCTCTGAAGCTGGCGTTTCTGGCTTTAGCCATACCGGGGATAGCAACACTTTGGATGGCCGTGCTGGCTGACGTCGGTGCTACTTTGCTGGTAACTTTGAATGGTATGCGTCTATTGAGACAGTCATAAATGAATTTACCAACCAGTGGCTCTTTCGGCCCGATTGCACTGCAGCCGGGCGTAAGTACCCGCCATGTTCTTTGCTACCTGTTTGCTGCACTCATCAGCATCGGCATATTCACGTACCTGATGATGCTTACGCCGTATATCCTGACAGTAAATCTGGGTATCCCTGAAACTGAACATGGAAGGGTTATCGGTAACCTGCAATTCCTGCAGGAAATTTTCATCCTTGCCTCTATTGGCTGGTGGGGCGCTACTTCAGACCGCTTCGGCCGCCGTGCTATCTATATCATCGGTTTCTTGCTGATGGTGGTGTCCTACGGGCTTTACTCTTTTGCGACTTCATTGCCCCAATTGTTTGCGTTTCGCATTGTGTTTGCGTTGGCCATCGCCGCAACGACAACTAATCTTGCGGCCATACTGGCCGACTATCCCGAGGATAATTCACGCGGCAAGATGACAGGCATCGCATTTTTCCTGAACGGTCTGGGTGCTGCCGCATTTTTCGGAGGGTTGAGCCAACTGCCCAACATCTATCAGGCACAGGGTGCTGATGAACTCTGGGCCGGTCGTTATGCCTACCTGACCGTAGCCGGCATCGCATTTTTGGGCGCACTCGTCATGACTGGTTTGAAACCAGGTCGGCCGGAAGGGGTAGAAGCGAAAACACCGATTCTAAAATTACTTAAAGAAGGCATGAAAGCCGCCCGGAACCGCCGCATCGCGATCTCCTATCTGGCCGCCTTTGCGGCCCGTGCCGATATGGCCATCGTTACTTTGTTTATGATCCTCTGGGTTGTGCAGGCAGGCAATGCAGCCGGCATGACCCCTGCAGAAGCGCAGGGTAAGGCGGGCATCTATGTTGCCGTTTACGCCATGGCCGCACTAGTCTCGGCACCTATCGTCGGAATCATCGCTGATAAGATTGATCGATTAACACTCACACTGGGTGCTTTTGTGATCGCCGCTATCGGCTACGGCATGCTAGGCATGTCTGGCGATGTGCTTTCATTCGGCGGGATGGCTCCCGCACTCATCATGGCCGGTATCGGACAATCCACACCGCCATGTCCATTACTGTATTGCTTGCTCAGCAATGCCCCTCTGACATCCGTGGCTCCGTCTTCGGCGTGCAAAGTTTCTTTGGCGCGCTCGGCATTCTGGCCATCTCTTGGGGCGGCGGACAATTATTCGATCTGGTCAGTCCCGGAGCGCCATTCTTCGCAGTTGCGCTTGCCAACGCAGCGGTATTCATCTGCGCAGGTCTGCAACGCGCCGCTGAACGCAACAACCCGCAACCGGCACAACCGGTGCCGGAGTAACAGTTTTAAGTTACTCACTCTCCCCCTGATCTGCCTTTCCCAGCGTGCGAATTTCCTAGTGTCCGAATTTCCTAGTGTCCGGTGTTTAGTTTTTAAGTTATCGCATTAGATTCATCGCTGCTAATTCAACTAATTCAGAAGCTAACCTGCTTCAGTCATTAACTGAAACAGGCGCGCAATGTGATGAGCAGGAAACCTCGGATACATGTTCCCGGCGGTCTATATCACATCACCATGCGTGGCAATAACAGAGGCATCATATTTCACTCGCAAGACGACCGACGACGTTGGACACGAATTCTGTCTGACGCTTTAAAACGCTATAACCATCAAATTCATGCCTTCTGCTGGATGAGCAATCATATTCATCTAGCACTAAAAATAAGTCATCAACCGGTTAGCGCTTTCATGCAATACACAACTTCAAGATACGCCAGAGAGACCAACAAAATCCTTGGCCGAACGGGTCACTTTTTTGAACGCCGTTATCATGCAACTCTGGTTAATTCTGACCAATACTTACTGGCTCTGATTCGTTACATCCATTTGAATCCAGTTAATGCGGGATTAACCAATGATCCTGACACATACCCATGGAGCAGCCATTCAGCCTATCTTGGACTCACTTACTGCGACTTTCTCATAACAGACTGGGCGCTGTCTTTATTCGATTCCAGACGTCATATAGCCATTAAACAGTATCGTAGATTTATGCAAGCGGGTCTGGAAACAGAGCACACTGAAATGCAATACGCCCAAAGCAATACAGACGCGCGTTTCTGGGGTAACGATGATTTTATTGCGCAGCTTGACCCGGAAGCGGGAAAAACAGAGTCCATAAAAAGCCTGGATGAAATAGCCAAAGATATTTGTGCAACCTGCGGCATTGATGAACAAACACTCAAAAAGCCTGCCAAGAACAGACGGCACACACTGATCAGGGCCCAAATTGCAAAACAAGCTATTTCGCAAGGGACGGCAACTTTATCCGAGGTTGCTAAAAGATATAACCGGAGCCCTTCAGCCTTGTCGCAGGCCATGCGGAAACTAAGCGACCCATAACTTAATACTTAAACCCGGACACCCTTCATGGACACCCTTCATGAATTCGGTTTCTAAGCATTTAGAAACTTAAAACTGTTACTCCGGCACCAAAGGGAGACACAAAAGAAAAGGGCCTGCAGATGCAGGCCCTTTCTTGTCTTTTCGATCAGAAGGCGAACCTTCCGAAAGCTTTGACTATTTGCTAGCTACTTAGGCAGCTACGCGGCGACGCATCCAGCCCAAGAGGCCAAGTGCTGAACCGAACAGCCAGACTGCAGCCGGTACTGGTACAGCAGCAGCACCAAGTGTCGTACCTTCAACAACATACATGGTCGTACCAGATGCTGAAGTCAGGTAGAAACGAACGGTACCGCCGGCAGGAACGTTTCCGCCACCACAAGGAGCGGTATCACCCTGACACAAACCACCTTCAAAGTAGAATCCGTCAAGACCATCTGAATGGTCAATGCCAGATGCACTGTTTGAAGCGTTGAGGTTTGAGTATGAGCTAGGTGCGCTGATCAAAGCCAGGTTACCGATGTTACCCAGAGTCGGATAAACAGCGCTGCTCGCGCCAGTATCAAAGATCAGCGTGCCGCTTTCAATCACCAGAGCAGGATTCGCTGATTCACAGTTACCACG
>Ga0224504_10001282_pt1 | contig 11196 bp, 9 predicted proteins | sample SF_Oct11_sed_USG_3_FD_170160 | JGI IMG/M metagenome (GOLD analysis project Ga0224504, IMG submission 170160) | Sediment microbial communities from San Francisco Bay, California, United States - SF_Oct11_sed_USGS_24 | ecosystem: Environmental > Aquatic > Marine > Sediment | place: USA: California... | reverse complement strand
GAAGCCATAGACACTAGTGGTGGCATAATTCGCATCGCCGACGGTATCGTCCTCGGGCCGCTTGTCGGCGAACTCCCAGTGCTGGATCTCGTTGACCGCGACCCCGCCTACCCGCACCGTTCCCTTCTCCCCGAGAATCGTTATGCTGCCTTCGAAATTCTTCGGGTACGTCAGCATCGTGACGTTCAGCGTGCCCATCGCGCCGTTGCGCCAGTGCAGCGCGGCGACACCGGTATCCTCGACCTGGATGTTTCGCGCGAGCGTGCCTGTGTAAGCCATCACGCTGTCCACCGGGCCGATCAGCCAGTCGAGCAGGTCGATGTAGTGGCTGGCCTGGTTCATGAACGCACCACCGTCGAATTCCCAAGTGCCGCGCCAGTCTGCGCTGTCGTAGTATTCCTGCGGACGGGTCCAGAAAACATTGACCGCAACCGAGTAGATCCGACCAAAACGACCGCTCTGGACTGCATTCCTCAGCAGCTGCAGCGTTGCATTCTGGCGATTCTGTTTCACGACGAAGAGCTTGACCCCGGCCCGGTCGCAGGCGTCGACCATCGCAAGACCGTCTTTCCATCGGGTTGCCATCGGTTTCTCGGTCATCACGTGACGCTGGGTTGCCGCGATCTGGATCGCCTGATCGGAGTGCAGACCGCTCGGTGTCGCAAGAATCACGCAGTCGGCCGTTGTCGACTCGAGTAGTGTTTTCAGGTTTCGGTGACCCCTGGCTCCAGTCGCATTGACGGCTGCCTCGAGGGCCGAGGGGTCGATATCGCAAACATCCACGAGGTCGCAGGTCGAGTCGTGTTTTTCTATCGCCGCAACATGGTTCTTTGAGATGCGGCCGCAACCGACGAGCGCGAAACGGATCTTGCGGTCGCCGTACGGCTCAGTGGGTTCGGCTGGACTCATAATTGGGCTCGACTTTGAGTCGGGTGATTTGACGGCATCGTCTTGTTTTACTCCTCGTATCAGATTGTGTCTCTTCACCTTCAATCGGATCTTGGGCCTGCTCCATGGCGTAGCCTGTCACGCGCAATCCATCCGGCGGCATTCTGGATCTCTTGAGTCACGCGACTGGGCTCACATCGTATCAACGGTGTTTCTTTAAGGTTCATCCGTGGTGACATCATCTCACCCGGATATGCGTCATTGAGACGAAAATCGCGTAAGCTCTCGATCCTCGTATGGCCCCGTTCTGTAATTACCTTCGGGTACTAAAGAGATTTGTCAGGTCTGATACCGAATTGCTGCGCTCGGTCTGCGAGTTCTCTCACAGCTGCGTCAGGGACTGCTAGTGCTTCCTGCCGTTTGGCATGGTCAATAGTCAATGGCTGCAGAACTGAAAAAAGCTCAAGAGATGCATCTTCGCCGAGCGGGTACTCGTTCATTACTTGAACGCTGCGGATTAAACAAGAAAAATCGCTCAGGGGCAAGAAGTGACTCGTTACTGTAAAGAACAAAAAATGGCGCGATTTCGTATCAACGGAAAATGCGGTCACATGCTGCCACCATGTCTGTATCAAAGGGGCCAAAGCGGCGCGTTGGCGAGTTTCTTCAATATTCGATTTTACTGCATTGCTGCGCTCGGGCGCAGACCGACGGAATACTTGGAACAGAAAACTCGATACTTCACTGTACTACTTGCAACTATCTTTCATCCTGACCGCAAACCGCGGCGGCGTTGATGATCCATGTGCAAAAAACCTCGATCATAGTGGGAATGGTTGGCTCGTAGTCATATGCTGGCTTCATTCCCGAAGCGCCTTGCCCGTGTTTCTCGAGGGATGAGTATGACTGGAAGTCTGCAGATATAGTGTGTTGCCGAAATTGGTAATTAAGCTTATTCTCCGCGTTCACGATGTGAACGTAACATCGAGTGAGTCAAAAAATGGCGACCCTGCTCACTGATTGTTTAAGTTACCGTTTGCTGTCGCTTCCGGAAAGCGACCCGGGGATGTCGCAGCGCGACTTGGCAGACAAGCTGGATAGGACTCTTGGTAAGACAAATTACTGCCTCAGGGCTCTGATCGACAGAGACTGGATCAAGAGCCACAATTTTCTAAACAGTTGCGATAGGCGCGCCTATCTTTACAAGCTGACGCTCGCGGGGGCCAGAGATAGAGCCAATGTGACCCGACGATATTTGGAGCTGAAACTCAAAGAGTGCGCGGAGATTAAGCGTCAGATCGAGCGTCTCAGGAGCGAACTGCGGTCACAGGAAAAGTCGCTTCCCGATCGACTGTCGGGCAACTGATGCCTTCCATTGAAAAACGAGCTGTCAAGCAGTGATGAATACAGCCTTCATCAGTGCTCGTGATGACCGGCAACCTTTGTTGCCAACGGATAGTTGGCCGTCGGAGCCGGGTTTCCGGGGCATACGGATATTTATGCTTGCATTGCAGGAACAACCGGGGTGATGTTGCAGAATCTCAATATCCTTCTCGATAAAAGGCAAAGACTGCAGATGAGTCTTGTGCTGGGCGGTATGCTAGTGGCGGCGCTACTCGAGATGGTGGGGATCGGTGCGATTCCGGGATTTGTTGCCTTGCTGTCAAATCCGGATGCGGCGTTCGAAAAGCTTCCGGGCGGCGCGCTTACTTCTTGGATTCGAAACTCCGAGCTGTCCGTTGTCACGCTTTACGGCGCTGCATTGCTTGCCGCCATCTTCTTGATTAAGAACGTCTTTGTCGCCGGCCTGATATATGCCGAGGGGCGGGTCGTAAGGGACGTCGCCTGTGCGGTGGCAACCCGCCTGTTCCGTACCTACGTCAATAGCCCGTACACATTTCACTTGCAGCGTAATCCGGCGGAGCTATTCCGCAACGTGTCTACTGAGGTACTGCAGGCGATGGCGCTCATTTCGAGCGGAATGATGATTATCCGCGAAGGTCTTGTTCTGATCGTGGTTTTTCTATTGCTGCTAATCCTCGACCCGATGGTCTCGCTAGCGACATTTCTGTTTCTCGGTACAGCAGCTGTCGCTTTCTATCTGTCCATTCGCCGCTCATTGCTGGAGCGAGGAAGAATGGCGCAGGCACACCGGGCCCGCCAGTATAAAGCCGTCAATCAGACATTGGGTGCGATTAAGGATGCAAAAATCTTAGGACGCGAGCCGTACTTGATCGACCTATTCCAGCGGGAAGTGAGAGGATCTCAGCATAACGAACTCTACGCCAAAGTGGCGGCGGCACTACCGCGGCTATTTCTTGAAGTACTGGCGGTGTCGTCTTTCGTAATGGTTGCTCTTTTGTTCGTGTTGCTCGACAGAGATATGGTCAGTATGTTGCCGGTTCTCGCATTACTGGCGGTCGGAACGGTAAGGTTGGTGCCGGCATTCAATTCCATCACGGCGTCGCTCGTAAGAATGCGCAGCCAGTATCCAGCCCTCGAACTGATCTGTCAGGAACTCGTGGAACTCGAGCAGGATTCGATCTCGCAATCGGCGCAATCGGCCATGTCTCCCGTAGACGAGTATTTTAAGTCGGCGATTATCCTGGACGACCTTCACTACACGTATCCCGGTGCCTCGGCTGAGGCAATGAGAGGCGTGTCGGTGACTATCAATGCCGGCGAAGCCGTTGGGTTTATAGGCTCTTCAGGCGCTGGCAAGAGCACGTTAATCGATTTGATTTTGGGGCTTCTGACTCCTACGAAAGGCGAAGTGAAAGTCGACGGGAGAAATATCGCGGATAACATCGCGGCCTGGCAACGGCGCATCGGATATATCCCGCAGGATATTTACCTGATTGACGACAGCATTCGGCGCAACATTGCATTCGGCCTCCCCGATGAGGAAATTGACCACGATGCTGTAGAGCGGGCGCTTGGTGCGGCACAGCTCGATTTTTTTATAAAATCGCTGCCGCAAGGAGTAGAAACAACAGTAGGCAATCGTGGAATCCGACTCTCCGGGGGGCAGCGACAAAGAATTGGAATCGCGCGCGCTTTATATCGTAATCCAGAAATTTTGGTTATGGACGAAGCCACAAGTGCACTCGACAGCGAAACCGAGCGTGCAGTGGTTGCCGCGATAGCAGAATTGCAGGGAGAACGCACGATCATCATCATCGCCCACCGCTTGAGCACGGTGGAGGGATGTGACCGAATTTATCTGCTACAGGAAGGTCGAGTGATAGACAGCGGGAATATTTCAGAATTGATGAAGCGCCACAAACACCTACGGCAGCTCTCGCCGTTGGATAAATCGACCGCCGGCGAAGGTGCTCTTCGATAATGCAAATTGTTATTGCCGGCGTGCAGCGACAGCCCCGATTTCCGCTCGAAGAAAAAAATAGACAAAGCGTCGTCACCGAGCTGACCTTCAGCCGACTAACACTCGCGTCGTTTCCTCGCCTTACTCATCGGCCGATTTTCCGAACCGGACGAACGCTTTTACGAGGCCTTCGTTTTCCGAGATTTGTAATGAACTGGGCCCGTAATTTTCCACCATTGTAGCGACGAGCCGACGCGCGTGTTTCTCTGGTATGGCCGCGCCATGAACGTAACGAATGTCTGCTGGATCATACCACCAGGAATTGGGAACATCGCCGCTCAGAAGGCGAAGATAACGGCCGGCAACCACGTCGCGAGACCAACGACGCGCTATGAAATCGTATGCGCGACGCCCCATTTCCTGACGGAATTCGGCATCGACCACCATTTTATGTATGGCGCTTTCCAAATCGTCGGGATGAACGAACATGCTGGGTGGCATATCGTCTCTGCTCACATATGTCGAAAGTACACCGGCAGCATAACCTCCAACGACCGCGGGCTTTCCGAGCGCCGCCGCCTCTGCTGCGAATACGGCCATCGGCGTGTCAGAGTAGGTTTGGTCGACAACGAAATCACAGCGTTTTAATTCCGCAAGAACAACGCTGTTTGGCTGATTGAGAATTTCAACATACTCGATTTCGATGTCCTTCGATTGAATGTTAGCGATGATCTTCCGGATCAGTTGCGAACCCTTGGCTTCGGGTCGGGAAGGAGCATGCATTATTCGAACCGGGCGGCGTACATCGGGAAGCTCGCGGACGTCAATCGGAGTTACCGCGCAAGGTATACCCAGCGAGAACCAATTGATGAATGGCCTTGAATGGAATTGGGCAGAAAATGGCGAATTAATGCAAAAATCCGAATATCGTTCTTGAAATGCAACACGTTTTTTAACCTGCTGTGTCAGATGAAGCATTTTCATTGAGTCGATCGGCTGCGACGGAGGGAATAGTGCGCCGCTGACATAAGGAGGCCGAGTATCGCTCCCAACGTAGACAAAAATTATCTTTTTTCCTAGCCAGCGCCAAACCAATGGCTCAATGCGAAAGTTGGTAATGGGTTTTCCAAAAAGAAAAATACACGCATCGTATCTGCTCAATGCCCAGAGCAGAACTAGGAGCCCATAGCCCTGGTGCAGCCTGGATAGTAGCGGTAAGGCCCACGACTGCTTCCGTCGCATCGTCGCGACGTAGATGCCAATACGCTGCCAACCTCTCACAATTATTGGAGTCTCACGATCCCGTGCGTATCGAAAGGGGTGTGGTGTTGAAAATACGGTTTCGGCCGCTACGCCGATTTCCTCAAAACCCGCTCGTAAATTAGCCCCGATCCCAGAGATTTCGGCAGTGCCGATCAGAACTTTCATTTTGATGGGTTTGTCGGAAATGGCGCGGGACAGTTCAAGTTGTTAAAGAGTTACATCGCATCGCCGACGCAGCGGCAGGGAGTGCCGAACGCCTTTTTGCCCGACGGAATATCCTCCGTCACCAAGCTATTTGCGCCAACGACGACACCGTCTCCGATAGTTACATCTTTTGCGACGACGGTATTGGGACCTATGTAACAATTCGAACCAATTCTGGTAGAACCGGTATCGACCGCCGCTTTGCCCGCGGTCAGCGATCGCTTTACGGTATCGTGCGTGTATATCTGGACGCCAGCAGAAATAGAGCAGTAGTCGCCAATTACCAATGGACCGCCAGAACCGTCGAGTATGGTGGATGGCCCAATCCAAGTGTGCCGACCGACCGTGACATCTCCGAGTACCAACGCGCTATCATAAATTGATGATCCGTCTCCAAAACCCAGCAACTGGGCCTTTTCCCACCGATCGACGATGTAATCCGCGAGCGGCAATGCGCGATCGAATTCCCGTCTTGTGATTGCGAATCTTTCACGCCAAACAGATTTAAGCATATCAAGAAAATCGTTCATTCTATTGCGCCGTCCTCTTCATCTTTCGAACCAGGCTTTTCTCCAGCGCTTCCGTCACGCAGTCGACATCGCCCATGGTCATCTGTTCGTAAAATGGTAGAGCCAAGCCTCTATGGTAGAGGAGGCTGCCGTGAGGCAGTGGCTCGGCCGACCTGTAGTTTCTGTAAATACCGAGACTGCTAATACTGTGAGCGCCGAGGCTTGCTTCCACGCCAAGATTCCGCAATCGTTTTATCACTGCATCCCGGTCGTGCTCAGCAGACAGCACTGTCATGAAAGTTTGCCAGCTGTGTCCTGGGACGTTCATCGGGAGTCTTACATCCCCAGATGCAACGAGTGGTGTCAAGGACTCAAAGTAGTAATCGGCCAGTTTCCGACGGGCGGCAATTCTTGATTCCATGTCCGCTAACTGGTTTCGGCCGAGGGCCGCTTGAAAATCAGTAAGCCGATAGTTCAGTCCCGGATGTTCGAAAACGGCACCTTGCGCACCACGATTGATGCCATGATCACGGTAAAGGCACAGGCTGCGGGCAAGCTCGGGGTCGTTCGTTGCGATGGCTCCACCCTCGCCAGTGGTCAGAGTCTTTCTCGGATGAAATGAGAAACATCCCAGATCACCGAGCGTGCCGACCTTGGACCCGTTATGCTCCGCACCGAGCGCGCAGGCTGCGTCTTCGATAACCGCTAGCATGGCAGTTTTCGCTATCGACAAGATGGCATCGATGTCCACAGGGCATCCGAATTCATGGACCGGCATAATCGCTTTAAGTGTTTCGGGTCCATCCCAATTCGCGATTGCTCTACTTAGCGACGCAGGCGACATAACATAGCTGTCCGGCTCTACGTCAACTATGACTGCCGTTGCTCCCGATATTTCAACGACATTGGCAGTGGCCGGGAATGTAAAATCCGGCACGAGTACTGCGTCGCCCTCGCCAATTCCCAGCGCTAACAGGGAAAGATGCAGCGCGGCCGTGCCGCTCGAGACTACAATTACCTCGTGACAATCCAGGTAGGTCGCAAGGTCGCGTTCAAATCTAATGCAATTCTTGCCATGTACAAGCTGGCCGGATCGGAGAACGTCGACAACTTCATCGATCGCGGCGTCCGAAATATTCGGTTTGGATAGTTTCAACAACGTTTCAGCTCTTGAACATGCCGCTTAGCTCGGGGAGGTTGGCCTCATTGGCCGCTATCCAGTCCGCGGTGCGTCGAATCCCTTCTTCAAGGTCGATTTTGGCCTCGAAGTCGATCAAGTTCCGTGCTTTATCGACCTGCGGCACCCGAAGTTCGATATCGGCTGATAATGCGTCGCGAAAGACAATTCTGGATTTCGAGTTGGTAACTCGACAGACTGCTTCGGCAAGGCCGAAGATGGTCGTTACGGCACGGCTGTTCCCGATGTTAAATGATTCGCCAATGGCTCGAGGATGACTCAGGGCGCAGAGTACACCATCAACCATATCGTCGACGTAACACCAAGCACGAATCTGGCTGCCAGTGCCAAAAATCAGCAGATCCTCGTTGCGGAGCGCCTTTCTCGTAAATATTGACAATGCCCCTTCCCCGGTCTGGCCCGGCCCATACACGTTGAACGGTCGAACGGTAACTGCAGGCAGGTCGTACTGTTTAAAATAGGCGTGAGCTAAGTGCTCCCCTGCCAACTTACTCACCGCGTAAGTCCAGCGTGCCTCTCCCACCGCGCCAGTCACGGTTTCCTCGCTCTCGCGAACGTTGAACGCGTATGACCCGAAAACTTCAGAGGTAGAGAACTCTAGAAACCGTTCCATTCCACCGATTCGGTGCGCGGCCTCCAGAACGTTGGCGGTGCCGAGTATATTTACACGCATAGTGTTGACCGGATCCGTCACAGTAGACTCGATCCCTGCGATCGCGGCTGCGTGTACCACAATCTGTGCGCCGGTCATCGCGCTGACCAAGCCGTCGTAGTCGAGGACATCGCCCTCGATTTGGGTCACGTTGGGGTGGTTCGCATACGGTGTGTTCTTCAGCGTATTGCGCGTGTAATTGTCGAAAACCACAATTTCGTTATCATCCGCTAAGCGAGAAATTAGCATGCTGGCAATGAATCCCGCGCCGCCAGTGATAAATATCTTGCGTCCTGATATCACAAAGTTTTCCTTCTATCAGCTTGGTGTCGGGGTTGATCCGAAAAACCTGATCGCGGACTGATTATGAGAGCAAGTGTCCAGTACTTTGATGAGTAAAATCAAGAGATTTATTCTGGCGTCGCGACCCGCAAAAGACTTCTGCTGTTAAGTCGTTGCGTTGCCCGAGGACGACGAGTTATAGAGTCCCACATAACGAAACGCAATCGTGTCCCAGCTGAATTTCTTTGCTTCGTGATGGCAGATTGGTCGCACTCGGTCCCGCCGGGCAGCGAGCGACTCGATGGACGCCGCAATGCTCGCGATTTTGTGCGGATTTGTGGCCTCAGCTACAGTGTGAGGCGCGAAGAAGCCATCCACCCCCTGTCCATGTGAATGAACGATCGGCAGTCCCTGTGACAGGGCTTCAAGGTAGACGACGCCGAATGACTCTTTGAAAGATGGCATAACGAATACATCGTGCTCCCTGTAGATTTCGCGTAGTCGGTAGCGGTCATTTACGCGCCCAACAAATTTCGTGAAAGGATATTGTCCTTTGTCGATTAACTCCCGAACGTGGCGATCCCTGCTGCCCCCGCCACCGACCAATGTCAGGCGTACCGGCATGCGTTTGGCCACCACCGCGGTCGCGCGTAGTATGCTTTCCACATTCTTGTTACGGCTGAAATCGCCGACGTATAGAACTCCCAACGGCTTGCTGGTATCGCGCTCTTGTATTGGGTAGTTTTCCAACCAGAAAGCATCGATACCATTTCCTAACACAACTGCCTTTTTTTGCACCATCGCGCGCAAACTTTCCGTTAGTTGCGACAGAAACTCGGATCGATACGCGGGCGACAGAAACACAACACGACTGGCTTCTCTTACGACAGAGTGTAGTTGGTTCCGTAGGTCCGGTCGAAATCGCATGAAAATATTCAGGTCCGTATTTCTTACAGCCACCACAAACGGAATACCGAATTGGCGATGCAACCTTAGTGCGACAGCGCCGTCGCTGTAGGTAGTGTGCGCGTGCGCGAGGTTCAATTGATAAGGATCGATCGATTTCAGCAACTCGCTATAGATCTTCGTGATTTTGTAGCGAAAAAACACTCGGTGTGCGGGATTCAGAATATTCCTGAATTTGTACTCGAGCTCTGGTCGCTCGTCAGACGGCTGCCGTCGTTCCTCGGCGGCTGAGCGAACTGGCGCAAAGATCGTCTGTTGAAGATTGAGTTCACGCAGATGCCGAACGAGTTGATCGTATAGAGGATGCATCGCAAATCCACCTGCGATGTGGAGCACTCTCATACGTTCTGTCTCGAAGTTGTTACGGACGTATCGCAAGCGGCTAACTGGTAAATCATGATGATAAAGAGGAAATACCCGAAGCCGTTTATTGTTATTGGCCGTTGAGCCAATGTTGCTGATAGCACAAGTAACAGCAATAGTTTATCTCGCCGTGTGAGTCTTTTTGTCGCGAGCAGAATAAGGAATAACGCGAATACATGGAGATTCATCAAAATGGCGCCGAAGATTCCATTCCGCGCGAGGGGTGCAACCGGGTTACCGATGAAGCTCGCGCCATAAACGCCAGCAATATAGTCTTCATAGTGCAAGCCGTGTCCAATTATTGGCGCGTCAGCAAATGCCTGGTAGTTCTGCTTCATTATCGCTGTGCGGTTATCGCCTTTTAGTAGCCGGTCCTCGGATTTTGCGAGATTGAATCGGCCGACAGTCACGCTGTAAGCGAGGTCTCGCACTTCGGGGTCCAATCGCTCAACGGTGAGAACGAGCCCCGCGAAAATCAACAATAGGAATGTCAGATACTTCCGGTCCGCGGAAAGTCCAATCCATATAAGAGTAACCACGAAAAATGCCATCGATAGTGATGACAGTCCCAGCGCGATCAATAGAAATTCTTTCCATCTTGCCATTCCGAAAATTCTTGCGAGCAGCAAGGAGAAAGTCATGTAAAACGCGAAGGTACCGGGCTCGTCATAGAAGCCGGCAACTCGTATCAACTTGATGTTGCCAACTTGGTAGAACACGTTGGTATACGCGAGCCCGAAGTCGTAATAGGGGCGGTCAAGAAACGTGCCAATCGGCGCGAGATTGAACACGACGCCGCCCACAAAAACCAACAAACCACAAGCGCCGATGACGAGATGAAGATTAACCCAAAAAACAGCGAATAGTCTTATCCGAGAGGCGCTTGCAAGAACCAGGAAAAGCGCCAGCCCCGCGAGGATCTGAAATGCAACACTGAAATACCGGACGTCGAGCCCATAGCCAAAGGTCATATGAGCAAAGGGCAGAACCAGAAGAGCGGAGGCCTGCACCAGTTGAAGGAATCCCAACTGAGCGACCGTCCGGGAAATCGTAGATCGATGCAAAAACAGCATCGCCAGGGCAAGTATCAGCGCCAGAATGATTGGCTTGTTTATCGAGGTGAGTGAATATCGCTCAATAAAAAAGAGCGGAGGCGAGAAAAATACCAGCGCGGTCAAAAGAAATATAGCGAGAAATTCGCGAATATTTATTACGCCAATTTCGTGAGGCTGACGGATCGAGCGGTCAGTCGCGCTATTTGATGCGAAAGCCGTCATTGATCAGGACTGCGCAGGTGAAAGGCGTTCTTCATATTTTTTGGCGGAAGAACATTTTCTTCAGAAAATCTGCAACCGGGCGAAGATAAACTAACGGATATAATGCAAACCAGAAGGGTCCGCCATGCTTGGAGTAGTAAATCAGTCGCGGACCCGGCGGTTGCCCCTTGACACCAAAAATCATCTTATAGCGTTGCAGAAGTGGTACGGAGCTGTCCTTCCATGTGTTTCGGAGTGAGTTTTTTGCACACTCCCCAACGAAGCCTGGG
>Ga0224504_10001281_pt1 | contig 11198 bp, 8 predicted proteins | sample SF_Oct11_sed_USG_3_FD_170160 | JGI IMG/M metagenome (GOLD analysis project Ga0224504, IMG submission 170160) | Sediment microbial communities from San Francisco Bay, California, United States - SF_Oct11_sed_USGS_24 | ecosystem: Environmental > Aquatic > Marine > Sediment | place: USA: California... | reverse complement strand
AATTGATGATTCGCGCATTTGGGAGCAGGGCGGTGATCAGGCCGATGTACAGGAAGTTCATGGGGTTGGTGTCGGTGATGATCTCGGCTTCCGGTGATCGTTTTTTCAATTCGCTGAGGTAGTTAAGACCGAGTATTTCCATTTGTGACTCGCCAAGAAGACTGCAGTTCTGGGGGAATGACCGTCCGGTCAATTTGGCAATCTCTCTCCTGGTTTCGGCGATCAAGCTTTGCTCGCCTGCGCCGTACACAGCGCTATGACTGGCCAGTATCTGCTCCGTGAGACTGGTGCCGGACCGTGGCATACCGACCACAAATACGACAGATTGATCTGGTCGGGCATGGGTGGCATGTTGATCAAAAAAGTCTTCGTTGAAGACCTCTGTGATGGACTGAAAGTACCGTTTTTCCTTTGGCAGGTCGAAAGGTAGCTTTTGTTTCTTTAGCTGGTGACCGAGTTGCAGGTATCCAAAAGAGTCTTCGTATTGCTGTCGGCTTTCATACCCACAGGCCAGTGCAAATGCGAGGTCGGTTTTCGAAGCGGCACTGGTTTTCTCATTCTGGAAAAGTGATAGCGCAGCGAATATTTCGTCATCGCTTGAGGTGTGGCTTTTCAGATGAGCCAGTAAATACCGGGCTCTGCTGAAGTCCGGTTTTGCCTTGATTGCCCGTTGGTAGGATTCTGCTGCTTGTGGCAAATCACCACTCTGTTCCAGTGTCATTCCAAGGTTCAACAGGGCCTCGGCGTTATTGGGTGAAAGTTCTGCTGCATGTTTAAAGCTGGCTATCGCATCAGCTGTTTTTCCCTGTTTGTTGAGCACAATGCCAAGCGTGTTATGCCCTTCGCTGTAACCAGGGCTTGTTTTCAGGGCTTGCTTGATGTGCGACATTGCGGCGTCGAACTGCCCCTGGTCAATTGAGAGTTCGGCTAGTCCGGTGTGGGCTTCAATCATGTCGGGATTGATCTCAATGGCCCGGCTGAAGCTTGACCAGGCTTGATTTGCTTCACCCATGTCCTGCAGGGTCATCCCCAAATTGCAATGTGCTTCTGCGTAGAACGGGTTGATTTGAAGAGTGCTTTTCAGCTTCTTGACGGCATCATCCAGCTTTCCCTGTCGCCTGAGAATGACGGCCAGGCTGTTGAGCGCCTCAAAATTTTGCGGTGCCAATGACACAGCTTTACGGAAATTCTTTTCTGCCTCTGCCGTATCCCCAAGTGCATTGAAGGCGATGGCCAGGTTGTAGTGTGACTGTGGGTTGCCTGGCTGGGTGGTGAGTGCACGGCGAATCAGTTTGGTGGCAGCCTCAAAACGATGTGTCTGGATGCATAGCAGTCCAAAAACATTATTGGTGTCAGCGTTGTTGGGGTTTTTGTTCAGTGATTGCCGGTAAAGAGCTTCGGCTTGACGGGTTTTTCCTGCCTGATGAAGTTTGTACCCCTTCGCAACCAGGATAGCGGAGGCTTCCTGGTTTTCCGAGTTTTGGTTTTGTCTGGACATTGTTATCAGGCCTCAAGGTTGTATGGCATGATGCATCATCAAGCCGGCAGCGCGCAATAATTCACTCCTTCTCGTTTTAGCTTCTTAAGCGGGGCATTTAGTTGTTCTAAAAAAAAGATGCTTCTGTCGGGGAAGACAGAAGCATCAACAGAGAATGCAACATGAATAACCTGGTCGTTACAGAAGATCAGAACCTGGCCAAAAGACTGACACCCCATGTCCTTGGATTGCTCCAGCTGGCCTGGATAGAAGCCAAGTCTGGTGCACCACCCGGGTTGAAGATCAGACCACGTGTCAGCTGTGCATCGTTTTCTACATTCAGCACAAATACCTGGGCTTCAAGTTTGCCGTTGGCAGAGTTCCAGATCAGCCTCAGGTCCGTCTTGGTATAGGAATCCTGTCTGTTACCTTCGACATTAACGTCGAAGCCGTAATACTTGGCTGAATAATAGGATTGGACATAAGGTGTCAAAATACTGCCATCGGATAGCTCAAAGTCATAACCAACCTGCAGGCCCAAAGTGACCTTGGGTGACAAGGCCGGTCGGTAGCCCTTCAGGGACAACAAGGGAGAATCCGGGTCGTCCAGATCCTGCCTGCCGTCCAGATCGCCAAGTCCATATATTTTCGAAATATTGTAATTGCCAAATGAAGCGTCCATCAGTGAAAGCTGAGAGCCAATATTCCAGTTGGGATTGGAATCCGGTCGCCACGACAATTCAAACTCAATACCCTTGGTGTCCAGGGAGCCGCCGTTTTCTGTGAATTCGGTGACGGCGGCGCCATCGAGGGAGATGAAGGACTGGGCCTGCATGTCCTTGTAGTCGTTATAATATGCGGCAATATTCAGGACCATGGTGCCATCCAGAAGTACACTCTTGTAGCCGAGTTCGTAGGCGATTACTTCCTCGGGATCATAGGTCAAAGGTACGCCCTCGCGGATGAAATTGATTCCGCCTGCACGGTAACCATTGGAAGCGGTGAAATAGGTCATCATGTCATCGTTGATGTCATATTCGATGCCCGCCTTCCAAAGCCATTTGTCCCAGTCGCCTTCGAGGCCGCTTGCGGGTACAGGAACAGGTGGCCATACGCTCCAGTCAAGCAAGTCGCGCTGCTTCTTCTCGTCTTTGGCATAGCGAAGTCCACCAACGAGCCTGGTTGTGTCATTCAGGTCAAAGGTGGCATGACCAAATACGCCCAGTGAGTTCGACTTGTAATCGCCCTGGTTATCCCAGTGCGGTACCTGGAAATCACCGTCAGCGAGATCCAGCCAGTTCCAGTTGGAGCTCTGGTCGTAGTAATAGAAACCTGCCAACCAGTCGAGCCGGTTATCACCATTTGATATCAGCTGTAATTCGGTTGACCAGGTATCCTGATCGGAGGTCCAGCCAAAATTGCCATTTTCAGGATCACCGCCATCGGAGTAGTCGCTGTCATAGAACTGAGAACCGTCAAAATCGGTTATATTGCCGATAAATTTGAAGTTTGCAAAGCCCAGATCCCAGTTGGTCTCCAGTGTATAAGCTGTATCCTTCGTATCGGCAAAGGATGGGGCGTTGCGGGCGACTTTCCATGGACCTTCATCGAAATTATCTGACGCATCATCCGGTGGATACTGGTTTCCGGGCGCGTACTCTCCATCACGGTAACCGCCAATTTGCTGGTAACCCCAGATACCCGAGCCGTTATTTTCGCTGTCGTTGTAGGTGATGCGAAACAGTGCGTCGAAATCCTCTGTGGCCTGCCATAACATGGTGAGACGGCCAAAACGTATATCCGCGTCATTCAGATCGTCTTTCTTGCTCTGATCCCAGGTGTTTTCAATATAACCGTCATGACGGTCTGCCATGGCTGCCAGACGTATGCCAAAGCTTTCACTGAAAGGAATATTGGCAATGGCTTCAACTTTGACGCGGTTATAGTCACCAATAATACCCCTGATGCTTCCGTAGGCTTCATCCATTGTTGGCTTGTTGGTGACGACGTTGATCGTGCCGCCGAAGGTGTTGCGACCATAAAGCGTGCCTTGTGGTCCGCGCAGAACCTCAACACGCTGGACATCGACATAGGATGTGAATGCCTGGGTGGAGGTCGGCACGTATACACCATCATTGAAGATGCCGACGGCCTGTTCGGCTTCGGTACCAACATTGTTCTGGCGGGTACCACGCAGGGCGATGCGCACCTCGTTGCCTGAGCTGCCAAATTGCATGCCGGGTACCAATGCATCCAGCCGGGAAATATCGATGATGCCGCCCTTGTCAATAGCTTCCTGTCCCAGGGCGGTAACGGCTACGCCGATTTCCTGGATCGAGGCTTCACGCTTGGTTGCAGTAACGATGACTTCCTCGATGAGGTCATCGTTGTCCGTTTGATCGGAATTATTGTCCTGGGCCTGTACCTGGGTTGCCAGTCCGGCAGTAATCGCGAGTGCAAGTGCGTTTCGCGTAAACCGGAAAATCCTTTGTTTGCTTGAAGTATTCATGTTGACTTGAGCCTCGTTGTTTATCAGTGGTCTCCGAAAATTTCGCAAGCTAATTGAGCTTTGATCTCTGATAATATGGAAAAAATACTTCGAATGCAATAATATTCCAAATATGGCTGGCTTATGCATGCATAACTGCTTATTAAAACAATAAAAACATAGATATAAAATTAGTTTCAAATAAAATCCGAAGTCATGAAAATGATTCAAACAGTGAATCAGAGTCAGAATTAAAGCATGGTCGACCAAAAGCCGGTGCTCACTGGTGCCTGGTTGAGTTTACGGAGCCTGAATTGAGGAAATACAGCGTATGGATAATATTAGAAACCCACAGTTAACCAGCGACAATGATCTTGAGAAAACCGATGAGAGTATGGCGGTTGCCGTGAATATGACCGAGGCCTTGCAAGCCGGGTCCAATGATATGGAAGCGCATTTTCACCCCGATTTTCGCTGGATAGCCAACACCGGTTGCGGCACCAAGAATGGCATAGACGAGTTCCGCAGGAATTGGCAGCTGCCATTACGCGCTGCTTTTTCAGACCGCAGTTACATTGAGGAGGCGCGGATCGCGCAGGGCGAGTGGGTGGCTTCCTTCGGTTATATCGATGCCTTGCATACTGGTGAATTCATGGGTGTCGCTGCAACCGGCAAACGCGTCAGGATCAAGTATGTTGATTTTTGGAAAATCAGGGATGGAAAAATCGCTGACAACTGGGTCAATGTCGATTTTCCTTCTGTGCTGGCGCAATTGGGGGTGGACGTGTTTAACGGTGAAGGCTGGGAAAAGTATGATGAAGGCCGTGCCGTACCTCCGGAGCCGACAGACCCCGATTCATGAAAGACCGTAAAAATCAAGATCCGCATACCGCGAAGCCGTTGCTGCGTGAGCATATGCCAACCGACTACCGGATTTCCATGGACGCCTACACCGGTCGCCAGGGATTTGGTGGGGGGTACACCGAAAAAGAAGTACGCATACCCGTCGATTTCGGTCCATTGCAGTCGCTGCGTGGTTTTGAGTCAACCTATCAAAACATCATCGATTACATCGTACGTATAACCCACAGGATATGGGAGGACCGGGATGTGGAATATATCGGTGATACCTATTCAGACTCTTCAAGGGTTTTTGACGATTACGGGTTGCAGTTTGGCAACCAAAAAATCATTGATGACACCCACCATACCACTGGGGCGTTTTCCAATATCCGCCTGATTGCCGATGATGTGGTCTGGGCGGGAGATGATGAAATAGGCTTCCATACATCACACCGGACCATCATTCGCGGCTTGAATGACGGCGACAGCAAGTACGGCCCTGCCACCGGCAGGAATGTTGACGTACTCGTCATTGCCAACTGTGTTGCCCTTGAAAATGAAATATTTTTGGAGCACGTACTCTACAATAATTCGAGCTTGCTTCGGCAGTTGGGTTTGGATCTGGAGCAAATGGCTGCACAGATGGCACTATCTGCACCAGCCGGGTGGCCCCGGGATACGGCAACCTGGCAGAGCTTGAGATCGGCTGGCAGCCCTGATTTGCCCTTATCGATCAGTTCACCCGTCGATGCTTTTGATGTTGACCTGTTTGCACGGGGCAATTTCCACTCGGTTTGGAATGCTGGCGATTACACGACGCCTGGTTCAGTTTATTCGAAAGATTTTGCATTCAGGGGCCCGACTGACCGGGCCTTTTCAGGCGCCGAACCCTATCTACAGTTTGTTGCTTCAATTAGGTCCGCGTTTCCCGATATGGAGTTTCGCATGGATGAGGTCTATTGGATGGGTAACGACGACGAGGGTTATCTGACCTCGGAGCGTTGGAGCGCGGTTGGAACTCACACAGGTAACGGACTTTTCGGTCTTGCGAGTGGCTGCGAAGTGCAGCTATGGGGTATCACACAACACAAAATCATTCATGGATGCATCGTGAATGAGTGGATGCTTTTCAATGAGCTTGATGTAATGATGCAGATCGCCGCTGCACGGAACAAAGCAAAGGAGACCCTAGATGTCAGATTTTCAAAATAATAAATCTCTGGTGCTGGAGTATTACAAGGCACTGGATGCAGCCTCGGGTGACGAGATCAATAGTGTGATTCGGAATTACACCGCCGATGATTACCTCTGGCGCGGTATGCACCCGTTCTATGAGCAACATAACGCGGATGATGTTGCCGATGTTTTCTGGAAGCCTTTCCGTGAGTCATTTACAACCATGCAAAGACGTCAGGATGTATTTATGGCCGGTTTGAACGACGTTGATGATGGTGAGACCCAATGGGTATGCTCGATGGGCCATATGATGGGCTTGTTTGACCTGGACTGGCTGGGTATTCCTTCCTCCGGAAAAATGGGGTTTCTCCGGTACGTGGAATTCAATCGCATCAGTGATGGCAAGATCGCTGAAACAGCCCTGTTTTGCGACATTATCAGTGTCATGCAGCAGGTCGGCTTGAACCCGCTGCCGTTGCAAACCGGAGCGGCCTTCATTACACCGGGACCACGCACGCACGATGGCCTGATGTTTGATCCGCAGGATCCGGCCGAGAGCAAAAAGACCATGGAACTGATCAACCAGATGATCACCGACCTGACAACCTCGTATATGCGCTCGCCCGAGGAAGAGCTGGCACGAACCTGGCACAAGGACATGATCTGGTTTGGTCCGGCAGGGGTTGGTGCGACCTATACGCGTGAGCGCTATGAGAAGCAGCATCAGGATCCGTTCCGTGCACACTTGAAAGACATCGTTTTCAATGGCCATGTTTGCCGTTTTTCGGAAGGCTGCTTCGGTGGCTTTTTCGGCTGGGCGAACCTTTCGATGAAAACCAGCGGTAACTGGTTGGGTTTACCGGCTTCGGATCACCCGACTGAAATGCGCGTGGTGGATATTTACCGGCGTGATGGTGACAAGCTGGCAGAAAACTGGATATTTATAGATATCCTGCACTTTCTGTCAATGCAAGGCCTTGATTTACTTGACCGGATGAAACAGATATTGCGAACTTGATTGGCGAAGCTAATAACGAAACTATTTTTTCGTTTCGTGTTTTCAGGGCTGTCACATTGGGTGGGGAGCCGGGGTGGGTATCGACTGTCAGGACACGCAGCAAGTACATCCATGTATGCTCGGGCGCGACATCCTTGTCGCTCACGGTCCTGACAGCCAATTCCCACCCCAGCTCTGGACGCCCCGGTGGTGGCCCACTGAGAAGAACCTTCGCTCTTGTTTGTAGCAAGCTGTATATGAACACTTTCAAATTAGGAGAGCCAACCCATGGAATATGAATTCGGCCTGCTGAACTGGTCCATTGTTGGCGTATACATTGTGTTTGCATTGCTTATGGGTGTTCACCTGAGCAGACGTGTTAAAACGGCAGAGCACTACTACCTGGGTGACCGTACGACTCCCTGGTGGGCCATTGGCCTGTCGGTTGTGGCTACCTATATTGGTGCACTGACCTTTTTGGGTGGTCCATTCTGGTCTTACCAGGAAGGCTTCTCGGTAATTCTGATTCACGTCAATTATCCGATAGCCGTTTTTATTGTCATTACCGTATTTCTGCCGTTTTTCTACAATAGCGGTGTCGCGTCGATTTACGATTATCTTGAGCGTCGGTTTGGTATGAAATCGCGTTCATTAATGGCGGGGATCTTTCTGTTTGGTAATATTGCCTATTCCGGCATCATGCTCTATACAACGGCCCTGGTTCTGGAGTTTATTACCGGTATCCCGGTGATTGATTCCATTGTTGTTATTGCCACGGTGGCGCTTTTGTACACAATGCTGGGCGGTATTTCGGCGGTTATCTGGACCGATGTTGCGCAAACGGTAATTTTGTTAGTTGGAGCATTGATTGTTTTGGTGACTCTGATTGCAGCCTTGCCTGGTGGTTTTGTTGCTGCATTGGTTGAGCTCAAAGCGCAGGGTTTAACCGATCCGTTCGTGACATCAACAGATCCCTCAATAGTGGCGACCATCTGGACCGGCGTTTTGGCTATGTCGATTTATCATGTGGTTGTCTATGGTGTGAACCAGATGATGGTGCAGAGGACACTGACGGCGAAGACCATTGGTGATGCCAAGAAGTCCTATTCGATGATGGCCTATCTGGCCATATTTATTTTCGCGTTGTTTTTCATTATTGGTCTTTTGTTCCATAGCTATTACGGCGGGCGTGAGTTCGAAAACGGCAATACCATCATGCTGGAGTTTATTGCTGAAGTCGGTGTGCCGGGTTTGATGGGTATTATTGCGGCAGCAGTGGTGGCAGCTTCGATGTCGAGTCTGGATTCCAGCTTGAACTCCATGGCCACTGTAACGACCATTGATTTTTATCAGCAGTATTTCAAGAAGGATGCTTCACCGGAGCATTACTTGAAGGCGTCACGTTTGTTCACCCTGGCCTGGGGCATCATCATCGTTGTTCCTGCCATTGCTTTCTTGCAGAGTGATGGTTCGGTACTGGAGATTTTGTCAAAGATCGGCTCGTTTTTTGTTGGCGCAAAGCTGGGAGCATATGGGCTGGGTTTCTTTTCCAGACATGCTACTGAGAAAGGACTGTTGATTGGTGTGGCTGCAGGCTTTGCCTGCCTCTGGTACACCGAATACCATTTGGATATTGCATGGCCCTGGTATTGTGCCATCGGTGGTCTGGTCAGTGTTGTTGTGGGATGGCTGGCGAGTGTGCTAATGGATGGTTTTCAGAAAGAAGTCCACCCTTACACGGTGCAGGGCCAAAAGGAATTATTTAAAAGGGAAGGGCGCCCGGAAAAGGTCGACGGTTGGTACCAGCTACCCGGTAAGGTGGATCGGAGCAGTTACTTGTTACTGGCGTTTTTCGCAATTAGTCTTGTGGGACTGTGGGCGTTTAACGCATCCATTTGACCCGCTGCTCCACCACTAGCCATAGATTACGGCGCACGGAGACGGTATGACTGACTACCAGGGCAGCAAAGCATTAGTATTGCAGTTCTATAAGGAACTCGAGGCCGAACCTGACAATGACGCCAAACGGTGGACTTATGGGGCTCCCCGCATCTGACCGGCGGGTACATATGCTAGTGGTCGACATGTACCGGCGTGATGGCGATAAATTCGCAGAGAACTGGATATTCATCGAGATGCTCTACTGGCTGCTGCAGCAGGATGTGGATGTGCTTGCGCGTATGCGGAAAATTCTACGCCGTTAACTATTAATGCCTCTGTTTTTCTGCCCCAAGAGCCGAAACCAGTGGTTGCAAATGCTGCTCGTATTTTTTCCAGGCTTGTACTGAGGACTTGTAAATCGGCTGGCGTACCTGACTGGCACTGGGGGTTCTGACCAAGCGCTCTGATGAATAAAACTCCAGCATCTTCGGCTCAAAACCCAATCCCAGAAAATCCACCATGCGAACACACTGTGCTTCAATGTCGGTTACGGTGTCTTCATAGAAAACATCCAGGATTCGATGAGGATACATTTCCTTCCATTTTTCCATCATACCGTCATAAAGCAGGTAGTGGCGTCCTAATGCCGTCAACTCATGCGCGTATTCCTGGTGGTTAGCGAATGACAGCTTAAAAATAGAAAAACAGTTATCCATGGGGTTTCTGCGGCAATGAATAAATTTTGCGCTTGGGAAGACTTCGGCGAGCAAACCCAGAAACTGAAAGTTCATGGGCGTTTTGTCGATCAGCACTTGGTAGTCTGAATACTTTTGTGGGATTTTTTTTAGAAAGTCTTCGCGTAATAAATTGATGTCTTTGTCGGTCAATCCTGAAAGCCCTTGTGGATAGAGTTTTCCCGTTAGCTTCTTTACCTGCTTTGCCATTTCGTCAGCATAACCAACTTCACCAAGACTACTGACATTGGTATTGCTTGACAGTATTTGGTCAGTCAGGGAGGTACCGGATCGTGGCATTCCTATTACAAATACAAGTTGGCGGACTTCCTGTGAAGGCGTTTCTGTGAGCTTTGTGGCCAGGATCTGGCTGTGCTCAATGGCTAAATCCCGGTGCTGTTTCCTTTTTTCCGGGTCATAAGGATGGCGCTCGGCTTTGAGCTGATTAGCTGTCAGCCAAGCCTTAAAGGCTTTGTCTGTTTGGCCTTGCTGGTCGTAGGCCTCTCCCAGGCCGAATTGCAGATGACCCATGTCTTCACGAGAGAGGTCAGTCATTTGTTGCAGTCGCTCCATGTCCTGGATTTCATCTTCGCTGCTTTTTCTGCCTTTAATTTGGGACAGGTGGGAATGAGGCGAAATGGCATCGGGAGCTAACGCTATCGACTTTTTGAAACAGTCGGCAGCAGCAGCTGAATCACCTAGCTGCTCTTTTAAAATACCCAGCACGGTATAGGCTTTGGCGTGTCCAGGCTGCAGTTTAACCAGCCGAGTCAAGACAGTAAGTGCTGCTTCAGGATCCTCGGACTCTCGATAAGTTGTGGCCAGCCCGAGCATCGATTCATACATCATCGGATCGAGCTCCAGTGATTTTTTGAAGGCACTGATGGCCAGATCAAATTTGAAAGTTTTGCGATACACCTCTGCCAGTTGATTGTGGGACTCGGCAAGGGTTGGGTCAATCTGCAATGCCCGGCTCACCGCCTGAAAAGCCTGGTCAAATTTACCAAGATCAACGAGCGCTTGAGATAGATTTGTCCAGCATTCTGGGTAATTGCCATTTACTTTGAGGATGCTTTCATAAATCTTGACTGCATCTGAGGCCTGTCCCTTTTCCCTCAGTACATTTCCCAGGCTATTCCAAATGGCGGGATTGTTGGGGTTTATCTCAATTGATTTTCTAAAATGTTGCTCGGATAAATCCAGGTTTTCCATACGCTGATAGGCCAGACCCATATTGCCGTGGGCCTGGGGATCAACGGGCTTAATTTTCAATGCTTGTGTTATAAGCTGTACAGCTTCTTCATGGCGCCCCGTATTAACGCAAACCATTCCCAGTAAATTCAATCCATGAACATTACTGCTGTCGCGGGATACAACCTGACGAAAGTGTTTCTCAGCCGCATCCAGGTTCCCAAGTTGGTAGCACTTAAGTCCGGCTTCCAATAAATTAGTATTTGTCATGTTGGCGTTTGTCAAATTCTCTTCATTCGTCGCTCCCGGCATCCTGCCTACCGCGACATACCGTACATCCTGTACATAAAAGCCCCGCAAGTGCGAGGCTTTATTATACAAGCCACTCACGGCCTGTGTGTTTGTAATGGC
>Ga0224504_10001280_pt1 | contig 11207 bp, 9 predicted proteins | sample SF_Oct11_sed_USG_3_FD_170160 | JGI IMG/M metagenome (GOLD analysis project Ga0224504, IMG submission 170160) | Sediment microbial communities from San Francisco Bay, California, United States - SF_Oct11_sed_USGS_24 | ecosystem: Environmental > Aquatic > Marine > Sediment | place: USA: California... | reverse complement strand
GCCTTACGCGGCTCAACCGGCGAAGTCGTCTGGCATTTCCAGATCGTGCATCACGATGTCTGGGATCTGGATATCCCTGCGCAACCTATCCTGACGCGCGTGAATAAAGATGGTGAATCTATTCCTGTGGTGGTGCAGCTCACCAAGCAAGGACTGATTTTTGTCTTGCATCGCGACACCGGTGAACCTGTATTTGGTGTCGAAGAACGGCCCGTGCCGACTGACGGTGTAGCGGGTGAGTATTTGTCACCGACCCAGCCCTATCCGTTATCCCCACCGCCGCTGGTCCCCCATCGTCTGGCTGCAGAAGATGCCTGGGGCTTTACGCTCATCGACAAAACGTTTTGCCACCGCTGGATAGAGCGCTCACGAACAGATAACTTTTATGCGCCGCCGGTACCCGAAGGCAGTGCTAATTTCCCCGGGATGGGCGCCGTCAACTGGGGCGGCGGCGCTATGACCAGCGACGGGATCATCGTTGTACCTATTAATCGTGCTGCCATCGTGCGCAGCCTTACTCCGGTTGCGGATATCGATCCGGCTGAGCTTGCCAATCCGCTGGCTGGCATCATGGGCAATGTCGGGCAAATTGAGGGCACCGGGTACGCGCAGCAATTCAAGCCCATGCTGTCGCCCCAATTTTCACCCTGCACCCCGCCGCCCTGGGGCGAATTGGCCGCAGTCGACCTGAATACGGGGGAAACTCGCTGGCGCAGACATCTCGGCGTGCTGGACAAGCTGATGCCGGTCCCCATTCCACTGCCCTGGGGCACACCAAATTCCGGCGGACCCATCATTACCGGGGGTGGGCTTGTCTTTATCGGGGCCACCATGGATGAGCGCTTCAGGGCCTTCGATGTCCATACCGGCGAGCAGCTTTGGGAGGTCATGACCCCAACCGCTTCGATGGCCACCCCGATGACCTATGAAATAGACGGGCGTCAGTTTGTCGTCATCGCCTCAGGCGGTCATATGTGGCAATACAGCTTCAAGATTGCCGACTATCTCGTCGCCTACGCCCTGCCTGAAAGATCAGCTTCGTTAGACTAAACCCGAAACCACCTGCTGAACGCTCACTGCTACGACCGCTCAGGCGTATCACGGCGGGGCCAACATCGGCTAAACTCTCGAACCCGCCGCACGCAGCCCCGGGTTTTCGGCCTGCACTGCGCACTGTTTCTTAAAGGATAGATAAAGAATGACAGCCAAATTCGAAACGAAGATCGACTTTAAAAGCCCGATCTGGAACCGCGACACCTGGGCTCGAATCCAGGGTGACCTGAACCCCGAAAACGAACGCTTCAGCTATGCTGCGGGCGATGTAATGGGCGTTGTAGAAGGCGAGAAACTCAAACCACTTTGTGGTTTCGAAACGTTTCTTGCGACGCGACTGGTTCCTCAGGAAGACGGCACGATCCGTCGCTGGAACAAAGAAGTCATTTTCTACACCGACCTGAATCCTGATCCTGGCAGCCGCCGGATGATCGATACATGGCACAACCCTTACACGGATGAAGAAGTTGAAGTCGTTCACGTTGCTAATGACCCGTTCAACTACACGATCAGTGAATGGTTAATTCTGGCGCCGGAAGACTTCCCCACAGACGGCTCTCCACCCAAACCACGCAAGTTTCCGCTGCTGTTCCCATGGCGCAAAAGCGGCAACAAACTCGCACTGCAAACAGACATGCATTTGCAATATCCGAATGCCCTGCAGCCGGACAAGTGGCCTCGTGAATCAAGCGGCAAAATGGCGCGCGTTTCAGAGATTTTCCGTTACTGGGTGGACATAGATGATGTCGAAAACCCCGAGTTGACCGCTGTGCCTTATGCCGGTACCTGGGCACGCATCACACCATGGCTACCGTGGATGTTGATGGGACAAGCCCCGGGCCATTGTCAGTACATGGGCATCATGATTGGCGGCAGTACGCTTGAAGAAATCTGCCCGCAACACGTCATTGATTTTGCCAAAGAGCGTTATCCGCACATGCTGTCTGCGCCGACCGAAGAATATGGTCCGAGTATTTCAAGTCTTGAATACTATGCGCGCGAGCAAACACCGAAGCCGCCGAAAGGCTAAGGCCGAAAGACCAAGCAAGGCGCTTTGAACCGCAGGTCACTGCGGTAAAGTATAAAAACGCGGGTTGAACGTTGGTTCGCCCGCGTTTTTTTATGCCTGACAGAACCCTGCCGCCTCGTGGTCGCCAACCGCACGGGCATGATTTAGCCCATGATTGAAACAGCATGGCATGCTAGTTTGGGCACATTGAAAGCGGAGAAACTATGATGAAAAAAGAAGCCAAGATAAGACCCTTCTGGTACTCGGACGTCTGGCTGTTCCCCAAGATCATCACGATTATTACCACGCTGGATCGCGAAGGCCGGATCAATGCGGCTCCTTATTCACACATCATGCAATACGATGTCATGCCCAAGAACCCGAGGCTGATCGTTGGGTTTCGGCAAGGGGCACATACTTTTGAAAACATTGTGGAAACCGGCGAATTTGTCGTCAATTGTCCGAAGGCCGACCATCTGGATGACATGATGGAAACTGCCCGCTTCTGGCCTCAGGGTGTCAATGAACTGGAACATACAAGCTTCACAACAATACCCTCACAAAAAGTCAGTCCGCCCAGCATTAAGGAATGCCCGCAAATTGCTGAATGCACGGTCGACCAGATCATACGTCTCGACAAAAGCAGCGGCATTGTCATCGGCAAGATCGAAGCACTGATGTTTGATGAAGAACTCATCGATATGAATCGTGATGAACGCATTAACGCCATGAACCTGCCGATAGGCCTTGGCGATCAAAACAGAAAGTATTATTACCATGCCAAACTGACGGCGGATAACGTGGTCATGCATGAACTTCAGGAGCCACCGGATGCCATGCAAGGTGCTGACACCAAGACCACAATGGACTGGTCTGAAGAGGCGATGAGATCACTGATGGAGATTCCACCGGGCATACGCAAGATGGTGGCTGAAAACACAGAAACCTGGGCGCAGGGCAAAGGCGAGCCGATCGTAACCATGCAGCTTTTTACAGACTATGCAGAAGAACAAGGCATGAGTCCGGAATTCTTCGAACGATTTAAGACAGGCTGATATGCGCATTCACTTTATCCTTGAGCCGGATTCGGCGGACCGGTTCCTGGAACTGGGCCGACTGGCTGAAAGCCTTGGGTTTGAAGCAATGTGGACGGCTAATCACTTGTCTGCACGCGATCCGTTCCTGTCGTTTTCGGCGCTGGCACGCGAAAGCACCAGCATTCGCATGGGCCCTGTCGCCATCAGTCCGTTTGAATTGCATCCACTAAAAATGGCTAATCAATTATTCGCGCTCAATGAAATGTGTCAGGGACGTGCTCAGATCGTTGTCGGTGGCGGTGGCGGCACTTCGATAGCCATGCATCTCAAATCAGGTCGCTATGTCATGCACCAGAACATGGTGTCCGCTGTAAAGGAGTGTGTTGAGTTTTTGAAAGGCGTTTCATCTTCAACGCCATTAACTTTCTCAGGCGAAACCTTTCAGGTAGACAACTATTTTCCAACCTGGGCCAGTGATGAACCACCGCTCATTTATGTGGCTGCGACCCGGCCAAAAATGCTACGCATGGCCACTAACATGGCCGATGGCATCATGTTCAGTGACCTGACACTCGGGCGTCTCGAAGAGACCATGAAGATCGTTAATGAAGGACTGACCGATAACAACAGAGACAAGCCCTCATTCCGGCTTAATAACCTTTTCAGCTGGCATGTCAAAGAAAATCTGGCTGAGGCCAAAGCTGAGGCCCGCAGAAAACTCTGGGTGCGCGGCATGCTGATGGACTGGTATATCTCTCCCGCACTGGATCCGGACGAGTGTCAGTTAGTCGCTGATCATATGCCTGCTTTTATCAAGGCATACACGACAAACTCACCCGAAATTGATGGCGTACCTGACAGCCTCGTCGACAAATTACTGGATGAACTGACCTTCACAGGCGACTTCAATAGCGTAGATGCATTGATCGAAAAATTTCACCGGTTCAAGGATGCCGGCATTAATGAAATGGGTATCAGGCTTTATGATGACCCGGCGGCATCGATACGCCTGATCAGTGAAACCATCGGGCCGGAACTTCGTTAAACTCTTTTTTTACAATCGGGCGCTGTTAGCGCAAACCATCGACAATAACCTTGCGCCAAATAACACTAAATGGTGCTACTAAATAGCATAGACTTTGCATGCCGGCCGACCATGACCGGTGGCATTCAGCTCATTCGACCGGGGGAAACATGGACAGAAACTCACCTATGGCAATCTTTGCAGCCTGCGTTGTAAGTATTGTTGGCGTATTCGGACTGATGACGCAACCGATGGTTGTCGGTATTTACTCAGACTTGCTCGGCTTCACGCTTGAGCAGGGCGGCATGGTCATCGTTGCAGAAGTTGCAGGTGGCGCACTGGCATCGATCCTAGCCATGTTCTGGATCAACCGGATTAACTGGCGCGTAGCATTAATCTTCTCACTGACCTGCGTGATCATCGGCAATCTGCTCACCACTATGCAGACTGACGCCAATAGCATCACCTTATTGCGTCTGGCGGTGGGCTTCCTTGGCCAGGGCACAGCTTTCGCGATTGGCATTTCAATGATTGGCAGCACCAGCGACCCTGACCGGAATTTTGGCTTTGTCATCGCCGCTCAAGTCGCATTCGGTGTCGTCACGCTGTTCACATTGCGGCCGATTGCTGAGCAGTATCAAAGCATTGGCGGCATGTATGTACCACTGGCCGGACTCGCCGCTGCCGTATTACTGCTCATAAAATTCGTTCCTACAGGCTCGGCGCATCAGGAGCATGCCGCAGGCAGCCAACCCGCCGGTTCTGCGATGCTGCCACTAACCGGACTATTTGCGATGCTGATTTGGTGCTGTGGTCTGGGCGCCATGTGGGCTTTCATAGAAAGAATCGCCGTCGAAGGCGGACTCGAATCCGTGCTGGCACTGAGAGCACTGGGTATCAGTTCAGCAGTCGCGATTGCCGGCGCACTCGGCGCTTCGGCACTGGCAGCTAAAGGCGTAGGCCGGTTTTTACCCGTCACGATTGCGCTGCTGGCACAGATGGTCATGGCCTGGTTATTACAGGGTGAAATGAACTGGGTCGAAATGGCCATCAAGGCCTCCATATTCCAGATTTTCTGGAATATGACTGGTCCGTTTTTCATGGGCGCCATTGCCGCTTCAGATACCGGCGGCAAAATCAGCGTCCTGATTCCTGCGGCCCAGACCAGTGGGTTTTTCATAGGGCCTGCGGTGGTTGGCATGTTCCTCGAGAGCAATGGTCTAGCCGCGGTCAACTATGTGACCATCGGTTTCTGCCTGGCATCTCTGGTGATATTCATCCCGCTGTCCGCAAAGCTCAAAGCAGCCGGGCACTAGAAAGTAACGAGCACGGATAAAAGACCTGCAGGGAAGCTGGCAACTCAAAAGATAAGAGAAGCTTTATCTGCAGGACAAAGGCGTCGCCCAAAAAAGCGCCGGATCGACCTTCATATCCCGGCTAAGGGGTACCGGGAGTCGACCGGCGCAGTGGGGAAGGCGTTGGAGGTTCGCGCCGCTTCCCGTTTACATAATGTATTTCAGACTCTAATTTGAAACAATAATCCATACTGATGATTTATAACGCGATTCCAGATTATTCATGACCGCTTTTTTGCGCCGCAATAGTCCAGAATAAACACAAACCCTTGACAAATATATAATTTTTGCAAATCACTCAAATGGATGATAGAACTACAACTACTAAGTTAAAGACGATCAATAAAAACGAATTAAATAAGCGCAGCAGACCTAAACTGGCTATTTCGCGCAGAATTGCGTAAATGCCCCGCATTTTGCGCGCAACGACAGCGACCGAAATAGCAATAAAAAGCTCGGGGGGGAAACTGAGTATGGGCGGCACCGGATTAGCGGATCTTGTTGCACAAGCCTATGAAGCGGCTTGCGACGCCAAAGGTATCGCAACTTTCATAGCCGATACGGCCAACTATTTTAGCGCCAATCAGGGTGCTGTCGTTATCTGGCCTCTGAACAATCCGGACGCCCTCCTCGCCATTACTCATGGCTTATCAGTGGATACGGTTCGCGAATGGTTCAATCAGCGCGATCTCCCCGGCTCTCTTTTTGACCAATTTTCAGAACTATCGCAGGGCGGCGCATTGAATCATCAACATGATGCAGCCGGACAAATAGCCCCGCTGACAGAACCGGCTCATATCATGGGTGGTGTCGCAGTCTCAGACCATCAATCTCGCTGTGTGATGCTACTGATGCGCGACGGACAGCTCTTGCCTTTCAGCACACCCGATCAGGAAACACTGCAAACACTGATGGGCTACTTCCGTCGGGCAACAGCGATCAACAAGCGCTTTGTAAATATCTTTCATGAACACAAAAGTGCAGTTTCAGTACTTGATCGAGCACCACGTGCCGTCATTATTCTGGGCCATGATGGTTTGCCGAATTACCAGAATATGGAAGCAACAAAAATATGTCGCAGCAATGACGGATTTACACTCGGCGAAAACGGGCTACTGATAGACGATGCCGATACTCAGGAAAAAATTATTAATTTCATCGAGCAGATTCGCATCAGCGACCCTGAAAAATTGAGCCCGCACCGTCTGATCACCATCATTCCCCGGAAATCCGGTCATGCGCCCTACAAATTAATCATGTATAGCCTTTACACGGATAATCTGCCCGCACTGTCCAATGATAAACATGGCCTCGCCGTGTTACTCATCAATGACCCGGATACGTCCTTCGATATCAATAAAAATCTGCTCCACAGTTTTTATGGCCTGTCGAAAGCAGAAGCCAATCTGGCACATTCTTTATTCATGGGTAAAACACTGCATGAAGCCGCAGAAGAACTGGGTGTCAGTATCAATACAATACGCACCCAGTTGCGCAGTATCTTTACTAAAGTCGGCGTACATTCCCAATCAGCGTTGATGCAGGAATTTGCCAGAAGCGTCATGCAGGCATGAATAAGGCGGCTGGATAAAAGCTTATTAGCTCAGAATACTGTCCCGCCAGACTTGCCAGCGAACATATTTTTCAGACAAGTAAACTCCTGACGCTCCGGGCTCAACCCAATCAGCAAACGCTTTCTTAAATAGCTCAAAACCGGCTGCCAGTCGTGCGGCGCCCAACAGGGTCGTTTCTGCTTCGGCCAACCTGATAATCGATTGCCCTGTTAAGGTCGCCAGTCCGCCTGCAATGGCTTGATCAGCAGCTAACCCCCCGGAAATAATCAATCGCTGCGGTGCTTCACGCTGACCAAGATCCTGCAAGATTTCAAAAATCCTGAACAACAACCCCTCGATACAAATCAGCCGCTGCTGTTCAACCATTAATCGTTCGGCCGCTGGCGACAACGTGAGCCCGACGTCTGCTCTCCATAGCGGCGCGCCATAACCACTGCGATCGGGAATCATGAAAGCCTCAGGATGAGGATCATCTGTTGGCAATTGAGTCGGGCCCTTGCCGAAGCTATCTATCGCCGGTCCTGCACCATTGATCGTGCCCTCAATGGCGTAACTCACGTTGTCATCCTGCGCCAAAACCGGCCCGGTCAGATAGCCCGGTACCCGAACCTCCGGCCCTGACACGCGACGCATGACAAATGTACCCGTACCCAGATTAATCAGCGTCTCCTCACCTTCAGGCGACACAACTGATGACACACTGGCAGCCTGATCGGCGATAGAACCCTGCCAGCGCAAACCACCCGGCAGCTCAAAAGGTTTTTGGTAACTCGTATCCACTTGTGGCAGCAATGACTGCGGTACGTTGTAGCGTTCCAGCAACGAAGCTGACCAGATGCCCTTTTCAATATTAAACATGGCTGTTCTCGCCGCCATCGTCACATCCGTGCGGTGCACCAGCCCACCAGACCAGTGCCATGCCAGCCACGTATCCAAATTGCCAAACAACACCCGACCATTCTGCAACCGTTTGGCCAGTATCGGATCTTCCATCAGCATCGCGGCCAACTTCGGGCCTGCATAGTGCGGCGACAACAAGAGACCGGTTTGCCGGGTGATATCCGCCCCTGCCCGCGCATGCGACTGACACCAGTGATCAGCCCGGCGATCCTGCCATGACACAACCGGCGTTAAAGCTTCACCCGTATCGCGATCCCAGAGCAGAAATGTGGAACGCTGGCAAACCAGCGCTAACGGTAAATCCTGAAAAAGCTGCTGAGCGCGCGCCAGCAATTTCGTTGCTTTCTCCAGGAACTCGCCAGGCATACCCTCGCGAATAATGCCGCTCCCTGATAACTGCGGTGCTGCAAAAGATTCGACGACAATGAGCTGACCGGCCGGATCAATAGCACCCAGCTTGAACCGGGTACTGCCGAGATCAAGCGCGACCGCACAGGGCGCTAATGCATTTGAATGAGGCTCAGGCATATACTTGGACCATGATAACTGTCAAAACGGTGCGAAGCCGCGGCATGTTCAAAACTTTTATCCGCGGGACTTTACTCGGGTCAATCTGCTTGCTTTCAGGCCTGGCCCTATTTACTGCTCCCACTTGCGCCGAACCTGTACCTGCCGTCGGCACCCTGCTCGTGGCCAGCCCGGCATTAGAAGGCTCCGGCTTTTCCCAATCCGTCGTGCTGCTCATACAGCATGATGAAAACGGCACCATGGGACTGATTATCAACCAGCCGACACAAACCAGTGCCGTTGAAATGCTGCCAAAGCTGAAAAGCCTTCAAAGCTATACCGGTAAACTCTACATTGGCGGACCGGTCGCACCCTGGGGGGTCATCATGCTGGTACAAGGTGATGATGCTCCTGAAAACGCCTACCCGGTTATCGAGGGCATCTATTCCAGTGGCGACCAGACACTGCTGCAAGAGTTAAGCAACGCAGCCGCCGGTGATGCGCGGGTGCGACTGTATGCAGGCCATGCCGGCTGGCTACCGGGACAGCTGGATGCCGAAATATTGCGGGGCAGCTGGCTGGTTATTCCCGCCAAACGGGAACTGGTTTTCTCAAAAACGCCTCTGGAGCTCTGGGAAAGCCTGAATGGCATCCATTCACGCATTATGGTGCAGGTTAATCATGAGTAACCCCCCAGCGCTTGCCCATAAAGTTTTGACCGCTTGCTGAAAAGATCACAGGTATTTATTTGCTATGCTTTTTGTATGACACCCGTGTAAATTGCCTTAAATCCGAACGCTAAAATGCGTCGAACACACATCAGGCATGGCATTCGGTACCGTAAAACAGTAATTGCGTTCATTCACAAAACATTCACTGATATAACAGAGACAAAGCATGATTGATCCAGCCTGGGAAGGAAAAGTACAGTTCTATGAACTCATTTGGGGCACATGGTTGACCTATGCCTTTATGGTCTTCATGTGGGAGAAATTACTGCGGGCACCAAAACCCGAATGGGTCTACACGCTGATCACCTTTTTTGGTGCCAGTTTTTTCTGGGTAAACCACTACTTTCAATTTGCGCCATTTTATTTCTGGTTGCTGAATGGTTACACGCTCGTTTTTGTCATTATTTACTTCATGACCTGCGTGCGTGGGGAAGCACGTTCTGTGGTCTGGAAGATCGGCGCGACGCTTACCTCTGTCGTATTTACTATCGCCTTTATTCTGTTCGAAAACATCGGTCGCTGGGTCGTCGATGACAGAGCGCTTGGTCTGGATGGTCTTGGCCTCGGTCACACCGGCGAATTTCTGGTCATGCTGGGTGCCTATTTCGGTTTTATATGGCTCATTCTCTGGCGCGGCAGACGCGCTGCACGCCAAACCGCCACATCCTGAATCCGGCGACACACGCCAGAAAGTCGGCGTGTCAGCCTCTCCCCGGTTGGTCATCATTCCTGTGAATGGTAACCAACCGGGAGAATTCCATGCTCAACTGGCTCGTTTTTGCATCGACCTTTGCGGTCGCACTGTCTATTAATTCCCATGCCTTCTCGGCAACGCTCACCGTCAACGATCTTGCGGCTAATGATTTAGTGATTACCGAATATCTGGCAAACCCGATTGGCGTTGCCGACAGTGAGTCCGAATACTTCGAAATATTTAATACAACTACACATACGCTTGACCTCAGTGGTCTGATTGTTCGCGATGATGGCAGCAACAGCTTTACAGTTACCGCGCTGTCTCTTCCGGGACATAGTTTCGCTGTTCTTAGCAGCGGGGATGGCGCTGCTCTGGGGCACAGGGTTGATTACAATTATGGCAGCGCCATGTCGCTGACCAATACTGATGATGAAATCGGTTTATACCGGCCCGATGATTTGCTGATTCAAAAAGTCGTCTACAACGATGGCGATTTTTACGGTGCGGGTATTGCACATGAATTGCAGTCGGTCAGCGGGCTGACTCCGCTTATCACAACAGGAGCGGCTGCGGGCATAGCCTTTGCGCCATCCACATACACACTGTTACTCAATAACTTCGGATCACCGGGGACCGCAGGCAATACCAATATCTCCCTCGCCTCAGTGCCATTGCCAGCCAGTTTCTGGATGTTCGGTTCTGCGTTAAGTATTCTCGGCTGGGCACGCAAAAAAGCATGTCAGTCGGCGCGCTCAGAACCGGAGGTTTTGAACCATGACAGCAAGACAGATAAAACTGATTACCGTCATATTTTTGATCTTGAACCTGTGCCAGCCAGGCTGGGCGGCTTTCAACGATGATCAACCAACAGTATTGATTACCGGCGCTAATCGCGGGCTGGGTCTGGAGTTTGCCAGACAGTATGCGGAAGGTGGCTGGAATGTCATTGCCAGCTGCCGAAAACCCGCCGAAGCGGATGAACTGAACCAGCTGGCGGGAAAATATAAAACGCTTGTGGTGGAAAAACTCGACGTCACCAGCGATGAACAGGTCGCCGCACTTGCAGATAAATATCAGGGGCAACCCATTGATGTACTGCTGAACAACGCGGGCATCTACGGCACACTCGAAAAACAAACGCTTGGCAGCTTCGATTACGAAGAGCTAAAGCGCGTCTTTGATATTAACTCGATTGGTTCATTACGCGTCAGTGCCGCATTTTTGGATAACGTCACCGTCAGCGACCAGAAAAAAATAGTCAGTCTCGGTGGCGGGATGGGGACCCAGACGATTGGTTCAATGTTTGGCGGCCACTATTTC
>Ga0224504_10001278_pt1 | contig 11217 bp, 10 predicted proteins | sample SF_Oct11_sed_USG_3_FD_170160 | JGI IMG/M metagenome (GOLD analysis project Ga0224504, IMG submission 170160) | Sediment microbial communities from San Francisco Bay, California, United States - SF_Oct11_sed_USGS_24 | ecosystem: Environmental > Aquatic > Marine > Sediment | place: USA... | reverse complement strand
TGTACCGGCAGAGCTCAAAATTTGATCTTTGACAACTGAATCATGATTTTTCGACTGTGCTTTTATCTCCGGGCGGCAATATCTGCCTGTTTTTTCATGATTAGAACCACTGCCGGCTTTCTTTATGCCGGATTTGCACTCCAGCCACTACGAAAGAGCTTTAAAATGTTGTGGGTCAGGCAGACCAGGTCCCATTCCTGTCGACAGTTTTCTAATCCTCTGAAGCTGAACCGGCGGAAGTTGCGGGCTTCCTTGATCTGACCGAACACAGGTTCCGCTATCTGCTTGCGTAGGGAATAGATGGCCCGGCCTTTCACCGTTTTGATTTTTCTGGCCATTCTTTCCGCAACCGTGGCATCTTTGGGGATACGGCCTCGCGGCTGAATCGGGATTTCGCCGTGCTTCTGTTTTCCTGTGGCGACATAAGCGTCTATTTCATTGTCGGCTAAGGCAATGCAGTTGGTCTCGCTGAAATATCCCGCGTCAGCGCTGACCACCCTGGGTAAATTATCGGCAGTATTTTCCGCCATGTTTTCGATAAGAGGCTCAACCTGCTGCTTGTCATTGGTTTCCTGGGTGACATTGGTGGCAACGATGACCTGGGCCTTTCCGTCAACGGCAGCCTGGCAGTTATAGCCCTGAATAAAATCCTTTGAACCGCTGGCCGGCATTATCCGAGAATCCGGGTCGGTAAAATTCCGTTGCCTTTTGGAATCAGGCTTCCCGGAAGGCGCTTTGGGAGGTCGCCCCTTGCGACCGGTCTTCTTATCGTAGGCTTTCTTTTTTGCCTCATATTCAGCTTGTTGGGCTTCCGCTTCGATACGAGCCTCTTGCTCCAGAGCATCTTTCGCCTCCTGGATCTTCTGGAGACGACTCTGCCTGAATTGAAGTTCCCGGGGCAATTGATCTCCGCGGCCGCCCTTGCCGTATAAAGCATCTTCTTCTTTGTCAGCCTTTTCAGCCTGGGTCAGCAACCGGTCAACCTCTTGCTTGAGTTCAGCTGCCTTCTTTTCCATGCGGCCATAGCTCATCGCCTTGTGTTTGGAGGCATTCGCCTTGACCTTGGTGCCGTCAAGCGCCACATGACCGAACTTTACCAGACCCGCTTTCTGACAGAGGCGGAGCACCTGAACAAAAAGACCGGCAAGCGCTTTAAGATGACGCTTGCGAAAATCAGCTATGGTGTCATGATCAGGATGCTGGTTGGCAGCGATAACGCGAAAAGGTATGGAATGATAGGTTGCTTTCTCTATCTTACGAGATGAAGGGACACCCATTGCATAGGCATAGATCAGCAGACTTGCCATCATGGTCGGGTTATAAGGAGGCTGCCCCCGGCGTTCGGCCTCATAGGGACGATAGATCGCTCCTAAATCGAGCTGCTTCACCAAATCCATGATGAAATAAACAAGATCGTCTTCCGGCAACCATTGCTTCATGTCCGGCGGAAGCAGAAACAACTGATCGGGACTGTAGGGTCGAAATCGTGATGTAGTTTTCATGTAAAACTTATAACACAAATACAGAAAAATGCCAAGTAAAACAATATGTTAATGCAAAATTTTATTGCGTGGGCGGAGGGTTAATACTCCGACAGGCTCCTAGATTGGATAAGCAGTTAAGGCAGCTTCTCTTGAGGCTGCCTTTTTTTATCATCAAAACCATCAATATCTGTCTATCCATCGAAAGTCGAGAATCTTTCCTAAAAAACCAAGATGTCATCTGGATATATTGCGCCTCTCCAACCGGAGGGGCTTTTTTATTAATTACAGTTGCTATTACCACCGGACCTTAACTGATAATTATCCTCCACAGAACCAAGGTTGTGGCAAACAATATCTACTAAGGAATGTCCCATTCAAAAACTTTTGCGCATATAGTACCAAAGTACAATATGAATTAACTATATTCGGTGTATTTTATATATCAAAGCCAAACCCGTCTTGAGACAGGGACGGAAAGCCGTATGTCTTATTAGGGATGGCTCGGTTTTATCTTGGGTATGGATAGGACTGGTATAATAGACTTAAAGTTAAACCTGAATCGAGGGGAGAATTGTAATCAAAAGAGGAAGAATAACAGCTCTTGGTATTTGTTTGTTGCTATTAGTTTGCATTAAGACTACTGCAGCCGAGCAGCTAACCTGGAATTTAACCGGGTATGTTGACTATGTAAGCCCCCCTTTCAAAGATGTTTTTTCTAAAGGTGATGAGGTTACTTATACATTCACTTTTGAAACAAATACTATTGATTCTGCCCCTGACAATCCATCTCAGGGATTATATTATAACGCTATAATTGATTCTGAAATTATTGTCGGCAGTTACAAAACAAAGATTAAAAATTATACAATTTTTATTAAGGACAATTCTAATTTAGGCTATGATCTTATTACCTTCAGTGGCACTTCTACAAACACAGTAATACATGGAAGCAAATTAATAGGATCAGATGGAACTGTTCATTTATTTGATGGGATCTTGGGTATCCTTCAGGATGCTGACAGTATTATGTTGACCTCAGATTCTCTTCCTATACATACAAAAGATATAATGCATAATATTGAGAAAAAATCATTTAATATTCAGTGGTTATTGGGAACAAACAGTATGGGTGGTATTGTTCTTAATAACATTCAATTAACTGACATTACATGTGGGTTAACTGATACAGATGAAGATGGTTATAAAGATTTGTGCGACAATTGCTCAAGTACACCCAATTTTGATCAAGCAGATAGTGATTACGATTTTGTAGGTGATGCTTGTGATGTTTGTCCCGATATTGCTGATGATCAGTTTGATTCTGATTCTGACAATGTTGGTGAGCCATGTGATAACTGCCCTACAGATTTCAATCCAGATCAAAAAGACTTTGATGCAGATGGTATTGGTGATGTATGTGATAATGAAGCTAATAGTAAAGACCTGTCAGAAAAACCATCGCATCTAGAAAATCTGGCAGCTTGCCATGACCGAATAGACAATGATGGTAATGGTGCTACTGATTGTAATGATTTAGGCTGCTCAAAGAATATAATATGTAGATTGATTATTAACAAAAATTATAACTAACAAAGGAAGTCAAGACTACAAATCTCCCTGCTTTTTTGTTTCAAAATTGCTGCAATCTCTTTTGAGTCGTGAATGATTATTAAAATGTCAAGATGTACAGTGGTTATGTGAACCTTTGTGATAAAAAATAGTGTAATAAAAAATAAAATGTGACCATCTATTCTAGCATGGCCAGCATTTCATCAATGATCTTGAGACCATCATTCCAGAATCCCGGATCATCAAGATTTACGTCAAAGGGTTCCAGAAGCATGTACGGCGTTTGCGTTGCGCCAGCGGAAAGCAGATCGAGATATTTGGGTACAAAAGCCCCACCCTCATTTTTGTACCGAGCATAAAGTGCGAGCACCAGGAGTTCACCAAAGGCATAAGAGTATACATAGCCAGGGGTATGCAGGAAATGAGGGATATAAGACCACCAGATACCGTAGTTTTGAGACAGTGTAACCGAATCACCAAACATCTGGCGTTGTGTTCTCAACCATATGTCAGTAACTTCTTCGGTTTTGAGTTCTCCCTGACCCCTTCTGGCTTTGTGCACCTTGTCTTCAAAACGGTTCATTGATATCTGCCGGAAAACCGTGGCAAAAATTGATTCAAGTTTCTGGCAGATGAAGGCATTTCTTTCCTCTTTCCTGTCGAGCAGTGCAAGCTGGGAATTAAACACCAGGAGTTCTGCAAACACAGAAGCAGTTTCCGAAAGCACCAGAGTTGTGTTGCTGTTGTAATACCCATTCTCTGCAGCCAGATACTGGTGCACACCGTGCCCCAGTTCATGAGCCACGGTGGACACATCGCGCAGGTTGCCGGTATAATTGACCAGCACATAAGGATGCACCTCCGGCACACAGGGATGGGCAAAGGCTCCTCCCCTTTTGCCTTCATACACAGGCGCATGAATCCACTTTTTGTCGAAAAAATACCCGGCTATCTCAGCCATGCGTGGTGAAAATTGAGCAAAGGCATCAAGCACCATTGTTTTGCCCTCAACCCAGGATATCTTCTTGTCGGGCAAATGGGGGACAGGCGCATAACGGTCATAATCAAGCAATTCATCCAATCCTAACATTGTTTGTTTGATCCCGTAATAACGCTGCGGTATATCGTAGCGTGCTGTTACTGCCTCGATCAGCACTTCGACTGTTTTGTCCTCCAGTTCATTACCAAGGTTCATGGACCTGATCCAGCCCGGATATTTGCGTAAACGGTCGGTTATCATCTTATCTGCCAGAAGCGTATTGAATACATGGGTAAGAATATGCAGCTGACTTTGCAATCCTTCAGTAAGATCAAGGGCTGCCTGCTGGCGTACCATACGATCAGGGTTATACAGGTCTGCAAGCACCTCCTCTTCCGTCCGTTGTTTTTCCCCGAACTTAATGTGGCCCATTATCTTCTCAAAAAGGGTGGTCCAGCTTCCACGGCCAACCGGAGCCCGTTCAAGGAGCAGTTTTTCTTCAATCTGTGACAGCTGGTGCTCTGCATACTTGCGCATATTTACAAGGTAATGGTTATAATGGGAAAGTATGTTATTCTGCAGGAGCTTTTCCGCAGTCTCACCCGGAATTTTATTCCATTCCAGCTCAAAGAAAACGGTGTCCTTGCCGATTGTGCTGCCAATTTCACGCATACGCTGCAGAAAAGCACTGACATCCTGGTCATGCGTATCCGTAGCAAAATGAAGAAAGGCAAAGGTAAAAAGCCTGCCCAGTGATGTTTCAAGTTTTTCGAGCCTTACAACCAGTGCATGTAATTCATCTTCTGCAAGCGTTTTCACTTTGTCCGCATATTTTTTATTAATTACTTCAGCTTCGTGTTTACAGAAAGCAATATCCTTTTCAATCTGCGGATCTGTGTAACCGCTGTAAAGATCAGCAAGGTTCCATTTAACGTCAGTGGTCCCCAGTTCTTCATTGATGTCTGCTGTCATTGTTATCTCCTGGCCTATATATTTCGTATCAAATCCTTGTCGACTATTGATCAAAAGCCCCGAACCCTCAAGCGGATATCATTTCAGTTTCCATGCATCCTTTTGCCCTGATCGGCGCCAATAATACCTCAATCTGTAGCTGGACAAGGCCTATTGCCATACTGCATTTTGATTCAAAAACTTACTGTTTATTACCCTAGCATAACAAGTCCCCGCATTGACAAAATTCCGGATATATATTTAAATTTCATACGCAAATCTTAATGGCGTGTCTGAAAGAATTTTTCCTGGAGAACTGCAGCATGAAAAAAAAATTTCCGGCTTTCTGGGTTTTTATTATTCTCGGCTTTTTTTCGACTGGCATTTTACTATCCATTGTAAACCCGACAAAAGCTGCTGAAACAATGGGTGTTAAAATCATGGAAAAAGAACTGCTTGGAAAGTTTCTTGCAGATAGTCAGGGGCTGTCGCTTTACTCTTTCTCCAAGGATGACAAAAATGCAAGTAATTGCATTGAGGGGTGCGCTGTCAACTGGCCTCCTTTCTATATAGCCCCTTCTGCGGTTATCGAAGGTTGCGAATCAAGCGATTTCACCAGCATAACAAGACCAGATGGAAGACAGCAAACGGCATATAAAGGCATGCCGCTTTATTATTTCAAGAATGACAAGTATCCGGGTGACACCTTCGGCCATGGCATAGGGGACGTTTGGTTTTTGGTTGTCCCGTAATAAAGTGTGCACCGCTCATTAAAAAACGTCATAAGCCGACTCTGTATTCCCAGCAAGTTTTTTACAAATTTTTAACGCAGGCTGGCGATAAAGGGACCGACAGCTTCTGCTCCCTTTTCATCCACCAAACGTATAGTCTCGGTTCCTATGACGGCTATATCTGCCCTGCCACTGAGAAAATCCACATCCTTCTTGGAACGTATACCGAAGCCGACTGCAAGAGGCAGGTTCGTTGCACTGCGGCACCGGGCAATATACTCGTTGAAGTCCTGGTCAAAGTCCGTCTTTTTCCCGGTAACGCCACGGCGGGCAACACAGTAGATAAAACCTGCTCCATTCTGAGCCAGCAGCTGCATGCGTTCTTTTGTCGAGGTAGGAGCAAAAATCTGGATCGGCGCCATATTCCGGCTTTTCGCCAGCTCAACATACTCTTTACCCTCTTCAGGAGGCAGGTCCGGAATGATAAAGCCCTGGATATTGATGTCATAGGCGCGGTCAATGAACGCCTCGATTCCATACTTGTAGAGGATGTTGTAATAGGTCATAAAAATAAAAGGGATATGAAACTCCGCCGTGATTTCTGCGGCAAACTCCAGACACTGCTCAAGCTTTACCCCCCTGGATATTGACTCCTGGTTGGCTTTCAGGATCATGGGGCCATCCGCTACCGGTTCAGAAAAAGGGATCTGCATCTCGATCATATCAACGCCATTTTTCACCATCTGGCGGATGACCTCCCTGTTAACCTCAAAAGAGGGATATCCAAGCACAAGGTGAGTCATCAGGAGGATTTTCTTCCTGGTCAGAGCCTCACGTAATGTTTCTTCGAGTGTCGTCATTTTTTATCTACTTATTCAGCTGACAGCTTTCAGCAGTTACTTCCCAGCCTTTATTCTTTGATCTTTTCTGCAGACTGTCCACTTCTTTTTTATTCTTTATCATTCTTATACTGCTCCGCCCGTTCTATGATAAATTTTTTCCAGGATGGGTCTCCATAAGCATTGGCAATGGTAAAAATATCTTTATCCCCCCTGCCGGACATATTGATAACAATGGCTTCTTCTGTGCCCAGGTCAGGAGCCTCCTTAAAGGCCTGTACAAATCCATGCGCCGATTCCAGGGCAGGAATAATTCCTTCTTTTTTCATCGTCAAATCCAGCGCTTCCATAACCTCTATGTCGGTAGCGGCAGTGAAACGGACCCTGCCCTTTTCCCATAAGTCGCTTAAAATGGGTGAGACTCCAATGTAATCAAGGCCTGCAGCAACTGAATGGGTATCAAGCATCTGGCCGTCAGAATCCTGCAGGAACATGGTCTTATACCCCTGTGCCACCCCTGGAGAGGCATCACTACCTGCCAACCTGGATGCATGTTCTCCACTGCTTAATCCTTTACCGCCTGCTTCAACGCCGACAAGGCCGACCTGTTCGTCCTGCAGAAATCCCTGGAAGATGCCCATGGCATTGGAGCCACCACCAACACAGGCATAGACGCGCGTCGGCAGTTTAGTGAACGCTTTCAGAATTTGCTCCCGTGCTTCAATGCCGATAATGGACTGAAACCATGCTACCATCTCAGGAAAGGGGTGCGGTCCGCAGACAGTGCCAAGCACGTAATGGGTAGAATCCATATTGGTCACCCAGTCACGGAATGCTTCGTTGATGGCATCCTTCAAGGTTTTTGAACCATCGGTAACGGGCACAACGGTGGCGCCCATCTTTTCCATCCAGAAAACGTTGGGCCGCTGCCGCTGTACATCTTCTTCACCCATGTAAATGGTGCAGTCAAAACCGAACTTGGCTGCCATGGTGGCTGTGGCCACGCCATGCTGACCGGCACCGGTCTCGGCGATAACACGCTTTTTTCCCATGCGTTTGACCAGAAGTCCCTGGCCCATGACGTTATTGGCCTTGTGCGCTCCGGTATGATTGAGGTCTTCCCGTTTTATGTAAATATGAGCGCCGCCGAAATGTTTACTGACGTTACCGGCATAGGTGAGTGGAGTTGGCCGGCATGAGTAGCTTGACATAAGTTGCAGGTATTCTTCCCAAAAGGAAGGATCATTTTTTGCTTCCTCAAAATATACATTGAGTTCCTTGAATGTCTCGAACAGGATCTCAGGGATAAATGCACCTCCCCAATGTCCGTAATACCCTTTCTTGATCATAGTTGGTTCCGTCAATTATATTTCAATCGCTGCCTGATTTTGAAAAGTTGGATATTCTACCACACCAGGCATGAGAAAACATTTTTTTTGTTAACCTCAGGACAATGTAAAAGTCTAATGACTTTCTAGCTCTTGACGACAGGCGATAGCAAAATCTTCCGGGTAATGGCCGTTTATGTAACGTAATTGCGCTTCGGAAAAAGCACCCATGGAATACGGGATCTTCGGCAGGAATGAATAAAGCAAACGCTGGTCAATATCCTTGACTCCTATCCTCTTGGAAAACTCGATTACAGTAATTAATTGTGCCCCCAAACCGGTCAGCACCCGCATGGCGTTAAGAATTCCTCTATTGAGTGACCTGCGAACATTGCTGTCTGCCTCGAGGATATTGCCAACCGGACACGATGTCATGAGCTGCAGCTCCCATTGTGAGGTCTGGGCTTTAGGAACGAACAACATGACATTTTCATCCTCAAAAACAACCAGGTCAGCCGAAAGATACTTTTTCTCATCCATCCTGCTGTTGTTTCTGATAGCTGAGACATAATCGGCAAAAAAACTGCGGACATATTCCTCCTGATACGACCTGACAAAATCAGCTACAAGGTCGCCGCAACTGTACGAGGATATCATTTTATTTACGGTTCCTGACTGACAAACCTCTTTGGTTACCAGGGCAAACTGGTGGTGGATCTGCTGATGAGAGGCATGCAGACGAAAACCGCTGGCGGCAAAATCAAAACCATAGTTCCAACCCCACAGAGTTGCATCAAACTGTAACGGGGATGTTCCCGGCTTCTCAAGCTCTTTAATTATATTCTGCCTGAGTTTTTCCATTTCAGACAAGGTCAGACATTTGCGTCTGGCATCGATTTGCATGTCCAACTGCTCAGCAATCCTGATAAAGGTACGCTGGTAATATAGATGGCGCAGACCTCCAAAATCATTGTCGGACAGATCAGCGATGCTATATCGTACCAGGTCATTGGCAATGTTTGAGGCAGAGTGGCCCCAGGGAATATAACTGTTGCGCCGTAGATATTCGAATACATGGCTGTCATGCTCCGGAGGCCATTCGCCTACAATTTCGCTGTCGCCCTGAACCCCTGGACGCAGAACCATTACCTCCTTGTAGATGTCAGGCAGGAAACTGTTGTTGACAAGTGTTTCAAAGAGGTCATGCTTTAAAATCTTTGGTCTATACGCGCCCTTTTCATCTTCTTCAAAGCGCAGTCCTATCGGCGTGTTACTTTGATCATCATAAACAAACTCGCAGGACAATTCCGCAAGCCTGACAAGATCTTCGGGATCAGTTGATGTTGAAGCTAAGGTCAGAAGCACTGTTTCAGGCAGCTCTGCAAAGGCCTCGTTAAAAATATCCTTGGCACCGCCCTTTCCGCAAGAAAGTACCTTACTTAAAAAATTTGTCATTGACGCGGATAATGGGGGTGGCAATGTTATTGACAGAGGATCAGCAGCCTTTGCATCTGCCCAGTTTCTGTCAATATAGGTGGCTCCCCGAAACGGAAAAGGGTTAGGTATTTCGTAGATCCATTCCCCCTGCGTTTCTTCCACATTGCCGGCTGGAAAGTTAAGCCGATTGTCTATAGGCTTGTCTGCAGTATCCAGGCCCAATATCTGACTTAAATCATTTTCCCGCAGATTGAGAATTTTAAACGACGGTTTATGAATGCCGTATATAAACTTGCCCTCAGGAGAAACACAGGTTCGCAGCTTCATATCCTTTTCAACCCCAAAATCCTGGCGATAAAATGCCTTGATAATTTAACGCATCATGGAATAATCTCCTATCCTGAGATAGTTACCTGCATTGTTTGCAAAATGCACACTTTAATTCAATGAAGCAGACTAAAATTTATATAACCTGCAGCCGCTGATGAATCCTTCCAACATCCTCATACCCGGCATTCTTGTCATTTTAATTACCGGGAGTACTTTTTACCTTTTGAGAACGCTCAAGCATGACAGGCAGTTTCTCTCCCTTGTCGGTTTGTTCTGTATGGCAATGGGTGTTTTTCTGCTGATGCTGGATCTTGTTCTCATTACTTTCATCCATGGACCGCAACACATCCCTGACTATTTTCTTTTCAACAGGCTGGTTTCAGACACCGGATTTGCCGGGCGCTGGGTGCTCACTGTTTATGTATTTATCAGCGCAGGTTTTTTTATAAGCATTTATCTGCTTGCCAGGAACCTGATTACAAAGTTTAATAACAAAAAGACAGACGAAAATCTTTAAAATTGCGACAGGTGTCATTGAATGAACACCACATGCTCCCATGGCTTCCTAATTGCTCCATTTGCACCCATTCATCAGTATCCGCTGTTCCTGTCCCGCTTCATATTACCCTTGAAAAATATTCACAAACAGTGAGCGTGCACATCAAATGAGAACCCTGGAAAATCTTTTTGACAACAACAGAAAATGGGCCGCGAAAATAAAAGAATCTGACCCGGAATTCTTTGCAAAGCTTTCCAGGCAGCAGAACCCGGAATACCTGTGGATAGGATGCTCTGACAGCCGGGTATCTTCAAACCAGATTGTTGATATGCTGCCGGGCGAAATCTTTGTACACCGCAATATTGCCAATGTTGTTATCCATACTGACTTAAACTGCTTATCTGTTATCCAGTATGCAGTTGAAGTTCTTAAGGTCAAACATATAATAGTCTGCGGGCATTATGGCTGCGGAGGAATTCGGGCCGCGCTTGGAAAAAGAGCCTACGGCCTTATTGACACCTGGCTGCGGCATATTAAAGACGTTTATCGTCACCACCAGGATAAACTTGATGCCATTGCGGATGAAAATGAACGGCTCAACCTCCTTTGCGAATTAAACGTCATTGAACAGGTGGGTAATGTCTGCCATACATCAATTGTCCAAAAAGCCTGGGAGTCCGGGCAGGAGCTTTCAGTGCATGGCTGGATATATTCCATAGAGGAAGGCATATTAAAAAACCTGGATGTCTGTGTTGACGGTGTAAGTGAAATATCTGATACATACAGGGTTTATTGGAAATAAATTCTCAACCCAATAACAAAATCTCTGACTTGACCGTTGGCAGAGGAACAAATGAAAGCAGGAACAATGAAAAAATTCTCGTTAAGCCTGACAGCTGTCATCTACACCTGGTCTTTTATCCTTATCGCCTGCTCAGCCCCGATAGCTCCCATAAATGCTGGGGCTGATGGAGTTGCCCTCAAAGGCTATGATCCTGTAGCATATTTCACGCTGGGGCTGCCCGTTAAAGGACAAAAAGAGTTCCAGTTCGAATGGAAAAATGCCAAGT
>Ga0224504_10001276_pt1 | contig 11232 bp, 10 predicted proteins | sample SF_Oct11_sed_USG_3_FD_170160 | JGI IMG/M metagenome (GOLD analysis project Ga0224504, IMG submission 170160) | Sediment microbial communities from San Francisco Bay, California, United States - SF_Oct11_sed_USGS_24 | ecosystem: Environmental > Aquatic > Marine > Sediment | place: USA... | reverse complement strand
GACACCAAGAGCGGCGATGCGGTGCCCTTCAAGAACCCGATGAATTCGCCCGGGATGCCGGTCTCCCGATGGATCGATGGCGTGCTCGAGGACGTCGCCAACATCGACCAGAGAGATTCGCTGAAGGCGATGATCTTCTGGGGTCACGCACCCAACAGCCAGACCCGTGGGCCGGAGATGAAGAAGGCCATGGAAGCGCTGGAACTGCTGGTCGTGATCGACCCGTATCCGACCCACACGGCGGTTCTCCCGGATCGGCAGGACGGCATGTACCTGCTGCCGGCAGCGACCCAGTTCGAGACCTACGGATCGGTGACGGCCTCGAACCGCTCTCTGCAGTGGCGTGAGCAGATCATCGACCCGCTGTTCGAGTCCAAGCCCGACCACGTGATCATGTATCAGTTGTCGAAGAAGCTGGGCTTCTCGGATCAGCTGTTCAAGAACATCCAGGTGAACGGTGACGAGCCGCTGATCGAGGACATCCTGCGGGAGATCAACAGCGGTACCTGGACGATCGGCTATACCGGCCAGAGTCCGGAGCGGTTGAAGTTGCACCTGGAGCACAAGCACACCTTCAATACCACGACCCTGCAGGCGGAGGGCGGCCCGTGCGACGGCGAGTACTACGGACTGCCGTGGCCGTGTTGGGGTACGCCCGAGATGAAGCATCCCGGTACGCCGAACCTCTACGATCCCAGCAAGCCGGTGGCCAAGGGTGGCCTCAACTTCCGCGCCCGCTTCGGCGTGGAACACGAGGGCAACAACCTGTTGGCCGAAGGTTCCTACCCGGTCGGAAACGAGATCAAGGACGGTCATCCGGAGTTCACCGCCGACATGCTCAAGCAGCTCGGCTGGTGGGACGACCTCACGGCCGACGAGAAAGCCGCGGCAGAAGGCAAGAACTGGAAGACCGACCTTTCCGGCGGTATTCAGCGGGTCGCCATCAAGCATGGCTGCGCCCCGTTCGGAAACGCCAAGGCGCGGGCCATTGTCTGGACCTTCCCGGATCCGGTACCCATCCACCGCGAGCCGTTGTATGCACCAAGGCGCGACCTGGTGGACAAGTACCCGACCTACGAGGATCGCAAGAGCCACTATCGGCTGCCAACGCGTTACGCCTCGATCCAGGCGACCGACTACTCCAAGGAGTTCCCGCTGGTGCATACCAGTGGACGCCTGGTCGAGTATGAAGGCGGTGGCGAGGAGACTCGCTCCAATCCGTGGCTGGCCGAACTTCAGCAGGAGATGTTTGTCGAGATCAACCCGGCAGACGCCAACAACGCCAGCGTGAAGGATGGCCAGTGGGTCTGGCTCGAAGCGCCGAACGGCGCCAAGATCAAGATCAGGGCCATGGTCACCCCGAGGGTCACGAGAGGTGTGGTGTTCACGCCTTTCCACTTCGGCGGCTGGTACGAGGGGCAAGACCTGTTGGACAAGTATCCGGAGGGCGCCAGCCCGATTGTCAGGGGTGAGGCGGCCAACCACGCCTTTACCTACGGATATGACTCTGTCACCCAGATGCAGGAGACCAAGGCGTCTCTGTGCAAGATCAGCGCGGCCTAGGAGGGCATCGAATCATGGCAAGAATGAAGTTCCTGTGTGATGCCGAGCGCTGCATCGAGTGCAACGGTTGCGTCACTGCCTGTAAGAACGAAAACGAGGTGCCGTGGGGCGTCAACCGCCGAAGGGTGGTGACGCTGAACGACGGCGTTCCCGGCGAGAAGTCGATATCGGTGGCCTGCATGCACTGCACGGACGCCCCGTGTGCCGCGGTCTGCCCGGTGGACTGCTTCTACACCACGGACGACGGCGTCGTACTGCACGACAAGGACCTGTGCATCGGATGTGGTTACTGCTTCTACGCGTGTCCTTTCGGAGCGCCGCAATATCCGCAGAAGGAGGCCTTTGGTGTCCGTGGCAAGATGGACAAGTGTACCTTCTGCGCCGGTGGCCCCGAGGAGGATAATTCCGCTGCGGAGTTCGAGAAGTACGGCAGCAACCGCCTGGCCCAGGGCAAGTTGCCGATGTGCGCAGAGATGTGTGCAACCAAGGCGCTGCTGGGCGGCGACGGCGACATCGTTTCCGACATTTATCGAGAACGTATCACCAAGCGCGGTGGCCGTCCCGACAACTGGGGCTGGGATACCGCATACAAGAAAGCCTGAGTTGGATAGCGGGGCGATCCACAGGGGTCGCCCCGCAGTTCAACAGATGGTAAAGGAGAACCTCGATGCGCGTCAGGACTATTGGACTCGCTCTGCTGGCGGCATTCACGCTGACCGGCTGCTACGAAGAGGGGACTTCCGTCATCATGTTCGAACCCGGGGTCTACAAAGGCTCCCCGGACAAACCGCTCAGCGCCGAAGATCAGGAGGCGCTGCGGGCACGCATGAGTACTGGCCAGGGCCGGCAATGACGGGATCGTCATCTTTCGTGACGATGTGATTGGACGCATTCGAAATTGATACGAGGCGTCGCGGCCCGGAGCAGAACAGGGTCGCGGAACCAGGAGGATCAGAGGCTATGACGGATCGAAGAGAAAATTCGGGAGCGACACGGGCAACCGGGCGCCGGCGAATGTATATCTGGAGTCTCGTCCTGATAGTTGCGGGCAGCATGGCGCTTCCGCTGACCGGCTACGTGGCCGTCGGTGTGCTCAACGCCCAGGAGGCGGCCAGCGACGACTCCAATCCGCGCGCCGACTACTGGCGTGAGGTGAGGGGCGGCGTCGCCGGATATTCGGCGGTCACGGGCCAGGAAACCGATGTGCTGATACAGAATGGCGGCCAGAACTGGCGCCAGGTTCGCAATGGACCGGTGGCCACCTACGGCGCCTGGGTCCTGCTGGCGATGATCGGCATCCTCGCCATCTACCACCTGTTGACCGGCGGTTACAAGATGCCGGACCGGACCGGCCGCAAGATTCTTCGATGGCCGGGGATCGATCGCTTCATACACTGGTACACGGCGGTGCTGTTCATCGTCCTGGCCATTACCGGCCTGAGCTTGCTCTGGGGACGGGCCGTCCTTATCCCGGTTATGGGCAAGGAAGGATTCGCGGCCTGGGCCGGGCTCGCCAAACCGATCCATGACTATGGCGCTCTGTTATTCACAGCCGGATTTGTCGTGATGCTGCTGAAGTGGATGCACCACAATATTCCGAAGGCCTACGATCTGGAATGGTTCGCCAAGGGTGGCGGCTATCTGGGCGGCGGGCATCCGCCGGCCGGCTTCGCCAACGCCGGCGAAAAAGCATTGTTCTGGACGCTGGTATTTGCCGGCGGCGCCATGGTCGTATCCGGGTTATTCCTGCTGTTCCCCAACTGGGGTACGGAGCGGGCCGGGATGCAGTTGGCCAATGAGATACACGGCATCTCCAGCCTGATCTGCGTCACCTTCGTCGTCATGCATATCTACCTGGCGACCATAGGCAGTGAAGGTGCGCTCGAGGGCATGATCTCGGGCGAAATCGACGAACAGTATGCCAAGAACCATCACCCGCTCTGGTATGAAGAGGTCATGCAAGGCGAGGGTCAGGTACAGAGCAGCGCCGGCGGCACCCCGAGCCCGGCACCCGCTGCGCCGGAGAAGTGACCCGATCCGGGTACTGATTGCAACAATTTGAAAAGGGGGGCGCCGCGCGCCCCCTTTTTTTGTACAGTGTTAGCCATGCGCTTCGACTTCAGGAAATACCTGTCCGCTATCGGCCTGACCGTGGTTCTGTCCACGGCCGTCGCGCAGCCGTCGCCTGATGACCAGGATCCCTGGGGTACCGCGATCAGGCAACGGGATCTCGAGACGCTGGACGCCATGCTGGAGCTGGGCGCCGACCCGCAACGTTCCATATCGGATGGCAAGACGGCCCTGATGATCGCCGCCCAGGCCGATGACGAGCGTCTCGTCCAACGGTTGCTGGATGCCGGCGCCGCGGTGGATGCTACTAACGCGAACGGCGGTACGGCTCTCATGTATGCTGCTATCGATGGGGCGGTGGCGACGACAAACCTGCTGCTCGCCAAGGGCGCAGACCCAAACGCGGAGGCCAGATTCGGTTGGACCGCATTGATGGTGGCTGCCGTGAAGGGGCGGGACAGCGTGAGCCGGAAGTTACTCGCCGCCGGTGCAGAGCCCGATGTCCGCGACGCATATGGCTGGACGCCGCTGATGCGCGCCACCTCCGGTGGCCACCTGGCGGTCGTCGACCTGCTGCTTGAGACTCCGGGCGTCGATCCCGGTTGTTCCCAGGAGACCGGTGCTACTGCCCTGCACATTGCCGCCGGCGAAGGTTACGACGAGATCGTCGGGCGCCTCCTGGAAGGTGGCGCGGATCCGGGCGCCAGGGACAACGAGGGCCGGACGCCGGCGGATGTCGCTGCGCTGGAGGGCCATGCCGGCCTGGAGCAGGTCTTGCGGAGGGCCGAGGGCAGATCGGCCGGCTAGCCACGGGATCCGCCGCTCAACAAGTCCGTCTGTTGCTCGTGTAATCCGAGATGCTCCAGACCGTTGCCGTACCGGTAGCCGGGGCGCGAATGTCGTCTGTTCCGCGTTCCAGCGCCAGCTGGAAGCCGAAGCCCTCGAAGAATCGCTCGTACAGTTCGCCGCCGTAGGTGCCGACGGCACACAGCACGTCATCCGCACCGCAGTCGAGATCGATCGCCGCAAGGGGCTGTGGCGCGGGCCCGCCAAGAACACGACCGCCCGCCGCAGGATCGTAGACGCTGCCTTCGGAGCAGCAGTAGATGACCTGTTCCCGCTCTGCGGTGTTCTTGTTGAGGTCGTTGAAGCGCGCGTTGTCGTGCCGGTAGTTGATGAAGCTTACGGTCCGGGTCGGGTAGCTCATCTTGTGGGCACAGATTGCCGAGAAGGCCACGATCGATTGATCCGGCCCGACTCCGCCGCGCCATCGATAGGTGCGACCGTCCTCTGTCTCGAGTTCCTCGCCCGGCTTTGCTGGCTTGCCGAGATTTATCAGGAAGCCAGGCGTGCTGACATACGGATAGTGAAATATATAGCTCTCGCCGGCCTTCAGGTCACCCGGCTTCAACGGATCCCCGGCCGGGCTGACCAGGGTCACGCGCTGAGCGGGCGTCGGCGCCTCGCGCGGCTTGGCAAGGAGCGCGGGATCGGTCGCCACCAGTGCACCCGTTCCCATACAGAGCCGCACGAATGACCTGCGGCTCATGCGCTTGCTTTCTGACATTTGATCGACCCCGTCAAACACGGATGAGACTTACGGTCTCTGGTTTAAACGTAGGAATGCGGTCTGTCAATCCGGGTTACTGCGCAGAAACCCGGCGATGGCCCGTCATGCGGTTCGTGGCGCCGACCAGACTCCGACTCGGTGCGTTACCCGGATTGCTTGCGAATCGCTGATTCGCGCAGGCGTCGGCGGGTGTCCATCGGGTGCTCGGCGCGGCGCAGTTTGTCCGCCAGATGCAGCATACTGAGCCAGGGGTGCCGAAACATCATCCGCGGTCCGGCATAGCGCATGATCACGCGGGCCTGCTCTTTCTGAACCCGCTTGTAGCAGTGGATCGGGCATTTGGCGCAGGTGGGCTTGTCTTGCCCGTAGGGACACTTCAGCAGGCGTTGCTCCGCATAGGCAAGGAAGTCGCGGCACTCGCCGCAGGGACCGTCATTGTCCGCGCCATGATGATCGGAGCAATAGATTCCGGTCATGTGTTCAAGGGTGCGGAATTCCCGCCTGAGTCGCGATTTCAGCTTTGTCATGTATCAAGAATAACCCGTGACGATCGTCAAACTCCTGACTCGGATCAATTCTCCAGCCACTTGGAAACGTGAACTGGCTCACGGCCTGAGCCCCTGAGTGTTCCTAGACTGGGCTGGTGTTTATGTCAAACAGTAGGCCTGCGGCCGGTCTCTGACGGAGGAGCCTGATGAACCTGCGAGCGATAGCGACGACGATAGCGATCCTGGCCCTGCCGGGTTGCGCGTCAATGAACGAGCAGGAATGCATGATCAGCGACTGGCACACGATCGGTTTCGAGGATGGAGCACGCGGGTATACGGCCGACCGGATCAGTCAGCATCGTAAGGCCTGTGCCGGCCATGGCGTGATGCCAGACCTTGCCGCATACCGGCAGGGACGGACTCAGGGCCTGGAGCAGTTTTGCCGGCCGCAGAACGGCTTCTGGCTGGGCTCTCGCGGCGGGGCCTATGGAGGTACATGCCCGACCGAGTCCCACGGCGACTTCATGACCGCGTACAACGACGGACGGAGACTCTATGATCTCGGCCGGCGTGTCGATCATGCGGACAATCAGATCGCGGCGCGTCAGCGTGAGATAGATAGCCTGGATGTGCGACTGGACGCACACGAGGATGCGATTGTCTCGGGTGACATGAATCACTTCGAGAGAGCCCGGCTACTTCTCGAGGCCAAGGACATGATCGACGAGCGCAAGGATCTGGAGCACGAGATCGAGCGTCTGGAAAGCGAGCGCGTCGTCTACCAGCGAGAACTCGACGACTACCGACAGACCGTGGCCTACGTCTCGCGCTGAGCCAGGCCGGGAAGTTTCATAGTCTCAGGGTCAGGACCACCAGGTCCGGGTCCTCGGAGGAAGCTTCCTGACGAAATCCCAGGCGTTCAGCCAGGGCCTGCATATTGCGATTCTCCCGCAGGACGATACCGTCCATCTGTTCGAGTCTGTGTTCCCGCGCGACATCGATCAGTCTCTGCAACAGTCGGGTCGCAATACCGCGTCGCTGCCAGTTGTCACCGACTACGATCGCGAACTCACAGCTGCGGCCATCCGGATAGGTAACATATCTGGCCACGCCGACCTGCTTGTCGCCTTCGTCCTCGTGGACGACAGCGATAAGCGCCATCTCTCTGTCATAGTCGATCTGGGTGAAGCGTGACAGCATCTCCGGCGTGATCGCCGGCAGCACGTACATGAAACGCAGGTAGCGGGATCGCTCCGACAGTCCGTTGACAAACTCGCGCTCCATGACCGCGTCTTCAGGCCGGATTGGTCGCAGGGTCCAGCGGCGACCATCTGGCAGTTCGCCCTCCTCGACGAGGTTGCTCGGGTATGGGTGGATCGCCATGTGCGAATACTCACGCGCCCCCGCGTTGACCCGCCGAACGACGACCCGGGCGTCCACCGCCACCGCCCCGTTCTCATCCACGATCAAGGGGTTGATGTCCATCTCCCGCAGCCATGGCAGTTCGCAGACCATCTCCGAGACTTTCAGGATCACGTCTTCCAGGGCGGTCATGCTGGCGGCCGGCTTGCCTCTGAAGGCCTCCAGATACCGCGCGGCGCGGGTCCGGGCAATCATCCGCCTGACGAGAAACCGGTTCAGCGGCGGCAGCGCGATAGAGCGATCGCCAATGACCTCAACCATGGTGCCACCGAGTCCGACACTGATGACCGGGCCGAAGACCGCGTCGTTGATGACGCCGACCATCAGTTCACGACCGGCGGGAGGTTGCCACATGCGTTCCAGCATGACTCCCTGAAGACGGGCATCGGGCTGTGATGCGCCGACCGCCTCGTGCATCTCGCGCCAGGCGGCGCGGACGGCATGACCACTGGCCAGGCCGAGGCGGACGCCGTCCACGTCCGTCTTGTGGGAGATATCCGGGGAGCGGATTTTCATCGCCACCGGGAAGCCCATCTCCTGGGCGATGGCGACGGCATCCGCCGCGTCCCGCGCCGGGGCGCTGGGCAGGATCGGGATATCGAATGCCGCGAGCAGCGCCTTGGACTCCACTACGTTGAGTAGCGAGCGCTTCTCGTCAAGCGCCGTCTGGATAATCAGCCGGGCATCCTCAACGCTGGGATTGTCGCGGTGACTCAGGGGTTCGGGGACCTGCAGCAGCAGTTTCTGGTTCGCGTTGTAGGCCGCGGCTGCCGCGAATGCTTCCACCGCAGCCTCGGGAGTCATGTAAGTTGGCACCGCTCGCTCGCGGAACAGACTCCGACTGGCCGCCATCGTCTTTTCACCCATCCAGCAGGTAAAGACCGGCTTGCGGGACTCCTCCGCGATCTCCGCCACCCGCGTGGCGACACCTACCGGATCAGAGATCGATTGAGGCACCAGGATCGCGAGGACCGCATCCACCGCGTCATCCGCCAGACAGGTCTCGAGTGCCCCCGCGTAACGCTCGGGGTCGGCATCTCCGAGCACGTCTATCGGATTGCTGCCCGACCACGCAGCGGGGAGTTGCTTATCGAGCCTGGCCTTGGTTTCAGTACCCAGGGTGGCGAGATCCAGCCGCAGATCCGCGAGTGCGTCCGCGGCGATGACGCCCGGGCCGCCGCCATTCGTCACGATGGCAAGTTTGCGGCCCTGGGTTCGGACGCCCGAGTGGAGTGTGGAGGCAGCAGCGAAAAACTGCGCGTAGCGGCGTGCGCGGACCACGCCAGCGCGGCGCACCGCCGACTCGAAGACTTCGTCCGACCCGACCAGCGCACCGGTGTGAGAGGCGGCCGCCTTACTGCCCTGAGAGTGACGTCCCGATTTCATCACGACCACGGGTTTCACACGCGAGGCGGCCCGCAAGGCGCTCATGAAACGACGGGCGTCCTGCACGCCCTCCACGTATAGCATGATCGCCTGGGTGCGCGGATCGACCACCAGGTAGTCGAGGATCTCGCCGAAATCCGCGTCCGCCGCAATGCCGGACGAGATGACGCACGAGAATCCGATGCCGCGAGGACGTGCCCAGTCCAGGATAGCGGTACAAAGGGCTCCCGATTGCGAGACCAGTGCGATCCGGCCCGGTTTTGCCATGCAATGGCTGAACGTCGCATTCAGTCCAAGTTCCGGCCGCTGGACGCCGAGGCAGTTGGGCCCCAGGAAGCGGATCCCGTGCCTGCGTGCCACGCGCAGGGTCGCTTTCTCAAGGGCCTGGCCGGACTTGCCCACCTCACGGAAACCCGCGGAGATGATAATGGCAGCTTCGATACCGGCTTGTCCGCACTCGTCCAGCACGCTGGGGACGACCTTCGCCGGCGTCGCGATCACTGCAAGGTCGATTTCCTTGCCGATGTCGCCTACCCGGGCAAAGCAGCGCCGGCGCTGGACTTTGTCGTAGTTCGGGTTGACCGGATAGATGCGGCCCTTGAATCGGGCTCGCAGCAGATTCCTCAAAACCGCGGTCCCTGGCGAACCCTCACGTTCGCTGGCGCCGATCAACGCGACTGACCGGGGCTCGAACAGTTTTCCGATCTCGAGGCCGAATCCTTGGGTGCGAGGTTTCATCCGCTTCCCGGCTCCATGCTGGTGTGGAAAAACAGTATGCCAGTAGACTGTGACAAGGTATCTGCCGGAGATATTACCTTGGCGACAGCCTACCTAAGCCACAGCCTGTTCCAGGACCACCAGATGCAGCCGGATCATCCGGAGTCTCCGCAACGCCTCGCCAGCATCGAAGACCGCCTGCAGGCGGCAGGCCTGATGGACATCCTCATGTATCGCGACGCGCCGATGGCGACCCGCGAGCAGCTCGAGCGAGTCCACACGGCCCGCCACATCGATGAACTGGCGGATCTCTCACCCGAGGAGGGCCTGGTCGCCATCGACCCGGATACCTCCATGTGCCCGGCGACGCTGGAGGCTGCATGGAGGGCGGCCGGTGCCTCTGTTCTGGCCGTCGACATGGTGATGAAAAGGCAGGTGAAGAACGCATTCTGCGCGGTCAGACCCGCCGGTCACCACGCGGAGCGCGATGCCGCCATGGGTTTCTGTTTCTTCGACAACGTCGCGGTCGGCGCTTCCCACTCACTCGAGGAATGGGGCCTGGAGCGGGTGGCCATACTCGATTTCGACGTCCATCACGGCAACGGCAGCGAGGACATTTTTCGCGACGACCGGCAAGTGATGGTCTGCTCGGTGTATCAGGACCCTCTGTACCCGTATTCAGGATCGGCCGGAGTGCCCGGCAGGCTGGTCAATGTGCCGATTCCGCCCGGTACGGCCGGGCCTGCATGGCGGGCGGCGATCTCGGATGCTTGGTTGCCTGCCATCGAGGAGTTCCGGCCACAGTTCATTCTCGTGTCGGCCGGGTTTGATGGCCACGTGGCGGATCCGATGGCGGAACTGCTGTTGACGGAGGCTGACTACATTTGGCTGACGGATCAGATCCTCGATCTAGCGGAGCGCCATGCCGACGGTCGCATCGTCTCTTGCCTGGAGGGCGGATATGACCTCCAGGCACTCGCGCGCTGCGTGGCCGCCCACATCCGTCTCCTGGCCGGCGTGTAGAGCGACCGGCCAGGCCCGCGCGTCGGGCAGAGGCAGCTACAGCGCGCGGATCTGTTCGGCGATCTCCCGGCTCAACTGGGCGACTGCGGCGTCGTGTGCCCTCACCAGTGCGTCCATGGTGTCCCCGGCGACCGTCTTCTGTATGACCGAGTGGCGCACCGCCGCTGCGGTCATGGCCTCGGTGGCGGTGATGGTCCAACGTGCACTGAGGACCAGCGTCCCGCCCGGCGCACCATCGAATCGGTCGACATCGAGCGAGATCCGATAGTCGAGCGGAAACATGGCTTCGGCCGGATAGATCGCCACCCGCTCGGTGCCGAGGAGCGCACCGAGGTTGCTGCCCAGCGCGTCCAGGAAGTCAGATTCCAGGCTGCCTGCCCAGCGATGGAACTCGTCGAGTTCCACGCTGTTGGGACCGGTCCTTATCAGGAGTTGGGAGCGCCTGAGGGACTTGGGGAAGATGACCGGCCCGACAGAGATCGCGGGTCCGGATCCGGTGGCGCCGGTGGTCGACCCCGCTTCGGTCGCGCTGAGGTTGTAGAACTGCACGCTTGGGCTACGCCCTCCGAGACAGGCCGACAGAGACAAAGCGGCAACCAGCAGGATGCCGGTTCGGGTGAGGGTTCCACGCAGCATCACTGTCTGTCCTCCTTGCCCTTGATCAGGGACTCTGGATTGCGTTCCAGGTATTCGACGACCGTCCGGATAGCCTGCGCCGTGTCACCCAGTTCGGTAAGCAGACGACGCAACTCCTGTGTCGTCACGGAATCCGCGGCGATCTGGCTTCTGGCCGAATCGAGCGTCAGCTCCGCCTTGGTCAGCACCGAGTCCAGCGCCGGTGCGACTTCGTTGCCCAACTGGTCTGCCAGCTTGCCGAGGCCGGCGATCGTGTTCTTCAGCTCGGGGCTGTTGACGATCTCGTTGAGTCCGGCGACGGTCGCGTTGAGGTTATCACCGATTTCGTTGAATGGAATGTCCTCGATCTTGTCCACG
>Ga0224504_10001275_pt1 | contig 11234 bp, 7 predicted proteins | sample SF_Oct11_sed_USG_3_FD_170160 | JGI IMG/M metagenome (GOLD analysis project Ga0224504, IMG submission 170160) | Sediment microbial communities from San Francisco Bay, California, United States - SF_Oct11_sed_USGS_24 | ecosystem: Environmental > Aquatic > Marine > Sediment | place: USA: California... | reverse complement strand
TCGGATTTGACCGATGGGAACGAGGAACTCGATCCAGGCACGCTCGAGCTTCAGCGACTCGGTGAGATCGAAACCATTGCGGTCGGTCTTGGACTGGTCGACCGCGAAGAGCGGAACGCCGAATACGCGATTATTGTCGCCGTACACGACGTTGTCCAAGCCGTCGATCGTGAAGCGTAGACGCGCGATCGGAAGGTCAGGGTTCGGGCCGTAGGTGACTTCCGGATCGAGACGCAGTCGCATCTCGCCGTACGAGGCGTTCTTGCTCGGGAAGGCCGATTCGCTGGGGATGCTTCCCTTCGGCATCGGTGCGTTGCCGATCCAGTTGTAGCGAGTGCGGTAGTATCCGTGGAACTTGAACTGAAGCGGGACCGCGTCTTCGCCTTTCTGGCGAACGCTTTGTCCGACCTCGCCCATGCTGCTGCGAATCCTTTCTCGCTCAGCCGCCTCGGTGCCCATCCCGGCCTCACCGACTTTGGCCGGCGTACTCGCGCTCACCGGCCGGGCGCCGACGACCGTTGGCGTTTCGGAGTCGGCTTCCATGGCCCTGATCTTGTCGAGCTCCGACATCGGCTCTTCGGCTTCCGTGGCTTCGGCCGCAGGCGCGTCTGGCGGAGATTCATCCTTGTTGTCGCCTGCGTACTGCGCGGCAGCCGGGCCGGTTGACAACAACGCCGCCATGAATGCGACGAGTGCGATCCATCCATACTTCACAACGCACCTCCACCTGCTCATCGAGAGCGTACCGAATCGGGGGCCCGGAATCGTTGTGGACCCCGGTGCCACGGAGAATGCACAAAGGCGCAACGTTCTGTCTACCCTCTTCTTTGTAGGTTAGCGGTGAACGCAGATTAAACGTGAGCACGCGCACATTCTGCGCCTGTCGCCGTTCGGCACCGGCAGCTCTCATCGGTCGGAGCGTACGAGTATCCACTGCCGGTTACCCACGCTCGAATGAACTTGGACCGGCGCCGCGCCGAGAGCCTCCGCCCACGCGGGGATCGTTGGTTCCGCGATGAAGGCGACTCTATAGCCTTCGAGCGCGTTGTTCAACACCGAACGGAAGAACACCTGCGCATCCATATCGGCCTGGGCGCGTTTCCCGACGGCCGCCTCGGCCATGCCGTTGCCGAGCTGCCGTGGAATGAACTCCTGCGCAGTGGACTCGGGGACGACGAGCACCTCGGGTTTGCGAACGCGCACGTCGCCGTACGGCGCGTCGATCTCTTCCGAACCGACGAGCGGATTGCGCTCTGGGATCGGCCTTCGGCTGACTCGCTGCAGGCGATAGGGCGCGTCGCCGGATACATCAAAGTGCGGAAGATGAACCAGCCACCCGTACGTTTCGACCACCGTGCCTTCATCCAAACCGTCCAGGTACGCCCGCACTTCGTTCCGCGCGTCGCCGTGCTGAGTCAACTGCACCTCGAAGCTGTGCCCGGCGGCCCACACCACGAGCGCCGCGAGGACCCCCTGCGCCGCGCGGAGCGCGTGTCCATCCGTCGAGGCGAAACGCGAGAGCAGCGCTGCCGACGCCACACCGCCGTAGTACGCCAGCCAGAACCCAAAGGGCAGCACGAAGCGATGCTCGCAACGCCCAACGACGAGAGTAAAGAACAGGATGCTGCTCATGCCCGCGCAGAGAGGCAGCAAGCGGAACGTGCGCGAACGGACACCTTCGCCGCCGCGGTTGACGATGACGATGCCAACCCCGACCCAGCAAAGCGCGACGACCAACCACGGCCAGTAATAGGTCTCTTGACCAAGTCCGATGTCGATGATGTTGGTGAGGACGCCCTTGGGTGTTCTCGCATAGCTCATCCAGTCCTGGCTGGCGCCGCCCGTAAGCTCGCGAAGCCGGGCGACGAAACCAGTTGGGTTGAGGAGACCCCCGCCGAGGAGACCCAGAGAGAGCGCGCCGGCCAAAGTCGCAAAAGCCGTGTTCCGGTAGTGTGCTGCACGCGGGCCGAAGGGTTGATCGCTTCGCAGCGGCAACAACAGAACGTAGATCAGGCCGGGCAGCACGAAGCCGGCGTACGCCTGATCTTTGGTCGCTACCGCTGCACCGGCGAGGACTCCAAAGAGGATGTAGTCGCGGCGATTCCGTGTTTCGGCGACGGCCAGGAGCCGGTCGATCGCGAGCGCCGTCCACATCAAGTAGGGCCCGTCGAGGTTGCTGACCCGGCCGTAGTACGCGAACGACAGGCAGGTGGCAGCCCACACCGCTGCCCAGCGGCCAGCCTCGGCGTTCACCGTTCGCCGCGCGATCCGCGCGAGCACCAGCAAGGCGATGCAGGCCATGATCACGCCCACGAGCTTCGCGACGAGTGAGCAACCGGTCATCACCGGCACGGTGAGGATCTGATCCATCAACGCTGGCAGTGTCCATTCCTCTGCCCCGAGTGCGGCGGGCAAGAGGATCGGGATGCAGAGCAGCGCGATCACCGCGTTGTGAAACAGTGGGTATCGATGCCCTTGTCCGGGGGTCAGATTGATCGCCAGACCCGCAAAGAAGTCGCGAGGCGCGATGCCGTCATTCTCCCAGCCGTACGCGCCGGGCAAGTCCCAGCCCACCGCGATCAGCTGAGAGAGCGCGAAGATGAGGACGATCCAGCCGACCGTTCGATCTTCCCGTATGAGCTTCATGTCCCGGCGAAGCGGAGCTTGTATGCGTAGAGCCGGCCCAGGTGGCGAAGGAAGTTCAGCTGCTCCTTGAGCGAGAGCTTGCTTTCGCCGTGTTGCCGGTCCGCGAAGTGGATTGGGACTTCGCTCGCATGGTTGAAATCACCCTTCACGAAAATCTCGAGGGCGATCTTATAGCCGATGGGAGAGAGGCGGCCCGCATCCGGCATCTCGGCGCGACGGAAGGCGAAGAAGCCGCTCATCGGGTCTTTGAGGGGGCAGAGCGGTCGCGCGAGGAGCGAGGGGATGATGGAGTTCAGCTGGCGAAAGAAGCTCCAGTCATCGTGAATCGAGCCTCCTTGGACATAGCGTGAGCCGAGCACGAAATCGCTTTCACCGCGTTGCAGCCGCTCGACCATGGCTGGGATCGCGCTCGGCGGATGGGAGAGGTCGGCGTCCATCACGACGACGATGTCTCCCGACGAGACCGCGATTCCGTGAATCACCGCAGTAGCTAGGCCGCGCTCGCCCTTTCGAACCACGATGCGAACCGGAAAGCGCTCGGACAGCTCGGCGCAGATCTCCTCGGAGCCGTCTTGCGAGTCGTCATCGATGAACAGAAGCTCGTAATCGTCTGCGAGGCCGGCGCAGGCCTCGTCCACGGCTTTGGCCACGTGCGGCAAGTTTGCGGCTTCGCGGTACGTTGGCACGACGATGGAAATCACGGAGGGCCCTCTAGCACAATTCCGCTTCAGCGTGGGGTCTGGCTCAGTGGCACGGCCTGAGTGCCTGGGTTAGAAGTCCTGTTGAGGTTGGCGGCTTGATTCCTTCGATTGCGCACTTTGTTTGGTACGGAACCAGGCTGCCGTATCTGCACGCCCTGGCGATTCGCTCCGCCGCGACGCACGGCGGGTTCGACGCGGTGCGACTTCATCATACCGACCCGCTCGAAGAGCTTCCGCACGTTCGTGACCTGTATGAGCTCTCCAACGTCGAGCTCGTTGCGCTCGACGACCGCGCGCTTTGTGAGGAGGCCAGTGGGCCAGCGCTTGCCAACCTGATCAGCAAGTTGAAGTCGCCCGTTGCTCGCTCGAACCTCGTGCGTACCGCATTGGTCTATCGTGACGGTGGCGTATATCTGGACATGGACACGCTCACGATTCGGCCGTTCGATGAAGTTCGGGCGCGCGCACCTGGATTTCTCGGGGAGGAGCACATCGTGTTTCCCGAGGAAGTGGTTACGTCCTGGGACCCGCGAGTTCAGGTCAAAGCGTACCTCAAGACCACGGTTCGCGACGTGTTTCGCCGACTCCCGCACGGCTATCGCCACTTCCCTCGCATCGAGCAGCACTACCATCGGGCGGTCAATGGGGCGATCATGGGCGGCGTGTCAGGGCATCCGTTCTGCGCGGAGTACCTCACCGCCATGACGCAGGTGCCGCAGGCTCGCTGGAACAAGCCCCACGCGCTCGGCACTCATCTGCTGCAGTCGGTATACAAACGCTACACCGGAGACGACCTGCACACTTTTCCTCCACCGTATTTCTACCCTCTGTCACCCGAGATTAGTGCGCACTGGTTTCGCTTCTACCGGAATGGGGTCGACCCGATGGAAGCACTTGCACCGTCGACGTGCTGTGTGCATTGGTACGCATCGGTTCGCACCAAGAAGATCGTAGCGACGATGGACGAGGCGGAGCTGCGGCGTGTCGCGGGTCAGCAGCTCTTTGCGGCTCTGGCGGCCCGTGTGCTCGATGGCGAGCTCATCGATCAATGAACTCCCGATACCAAAGTTCGAGCATCATGAGCGCCCAAATTTGATCGCCGCGTGGCTCTCCGCGCTGGTGCTGCCGGAGCAGTGCCTCGATGGCAGCCGGCTCGAAGATTCCGCGCTCGCGTGCTGTCTGGTCGAGCAAGACGTCACGCGACAGCGGTGCGAGGTCTTCCTTCATCCAGCGATCGACTGGCAGGCCGAAACCTTGCTTTCGCCGTGTCAGGATCTTTTCCGGGAGGAGCGGCTTGGCGACTTCCCGGAGGATGAGCTTGGTCGTGAGTCCGCGGAGCTTCATCGCGCCTGGTACGGACGCCGCGAAGGCCATCAGCTCCTGGTCGACGAGCGGACATCGCACCTCCAGGGAGTGCGCCATCGACGCGATGTCGACCTTTGTGAGAATGTCATCACTGAGGTAGGTCTGGATGTCGAGGTCGAGAAGGCGGTTGACCGGGTCCGGGGCCGTCGATGCCGCGTAGAGCTCGCCAAAGCGGCGCGCAACGAGGTCCTCGGCGAAGCGCTCGCGCATGGCAGGCCCGTAGAGAGCGACGCGGTCTTCATGCGGGATGTGCGCCGCCAGACCGAGGAAGCGCACGTGCTCCGGCTCCATGAGTCGGCGACCGTAGTCGCGCACTTGCGTTGCGGCGGGGATCGGGATGCTGCCAAGCGCCTTCGCGAGCGCCTTGGGCAGTGGTCCGGGGAGTCCTCGGAGCAAACGCGCCGTGCGCGAGTGCGAATAGCGGCGGTAGCCGGCAAACGCCTCGTCGGCACCGTCGCCGCTGAGCGCAACGGTGACGCCGGTGCGCGTGTACTGACATAGGTACCAGGTCGGGAGCGCCGAGCTGTCGGCAAAGGGCTCGCCGTAGTGCCGAACGAACTCGGGGATGACGGAAGCCATGTCGGGCTCGACCACGATTTCGTGGTGATCGGTGCTGTAGCGATCCGACACCATCTTTGCGTACGGAAGCTCGCTGAAATCCTTGCTGGTGAAGCCCACTGAGAATGTCTTGACCGGCTGTGACGACTGCATCGCCATCATCGCCACGATGAGCGACGAGTCGAGACCACCCGAAAGAAACGCCCCGAGCGGAACATCCGACACCATGCGAACTCGAACCGCGTCCTCGACCTGCGCGTGCAGGCGTTCGGTCAGCTCAGCGAGGGAACCAGTCGCGGGTTGGTCGAAGCGAAGTTGGAAATAACGTTCCGGCTCCCTGATGCGCCCCGCCTCGCAGATCAGCCGGCAGCCGGCTGGTAGCTTTCGGACACCTTCGAATGCGGTCCACGGGGACGGCACGTACTGCAGCGAAAGGAACGCGTCGATCGCATCGATGCGGGGGCGTCGCTCGAAACGACCGGACTCTGCCAGGGCCCCGAGCTCGGAAGCAAACACGAGACCGCGGGGATCCACGTGATAGAAGAGGGGCTTCTTGCCGAATCGATCGCGAGCGAGCACCAGCCGGCGGCGCGGTCCGTCCCAGAGCGCGAGAGCGAACATTCCGCGCAGGTGATCGAGGAAATCGACCCCCTTTTCCTCGTAGAGGTGGACGATCACTTCGGAGTCGGAACGGGACTTGAACGTGTGACCCTTAGCCTCCAGGTCGCGGCGAAGCGCTTGGAAGTTGTAGATCTCGCCGTTCACGATGACCGCGACCGAGCCGTCCTCGTTGGTCATCGGCTGGGCGCCCTCCGGCCGGAGGTCGATGATCGACAGGCGGCGATGGCCGAGCGCACAGGGGCCGTCGGTCAGGTATCCATGATCGTCGGGCCCGCGATGAACCATCGCGTCGCACATTCGCTCGACGGCTTCACCATCTGACGTCGCGTTCGGGTCGACCGCAAGCGTGCCCGCGATGCCACACATTCGGTTATGCCCTCTTGGCCTGCTGAGGTGGGCACCAGGCCCGGAGCCAGATCAGGTTCACCGCCAGAGAGATGCCGAGGCCGATCACCCCGACCTGCCCCAGCGACCGAAGCCCGGGGCTGTCGGCGGTCATCAGGGCGCCAAACGCAACCATCGAAGTGAGCGTGGACGCGGCGACCGCCTTGTAGGTCGCGTACTGCTGCCGCGGGCTGTCGTAGTCGTGTGCCCAGCGGACATGGACGGCGCCGTCGACGGTCAGACCGACGGTGACCGGCACCGCGAGAAGGTTGTAGAGATGGAGGTCGATCCCAAAGACAGCCAGGGTCGCCGCAAAGAAAACCGTGCTCAATGCGGTCGCTAGGAATACGTCGCGGGTCACCACGAACGACCGGCTGGCGACGCCGGTGGCGACGATCAGGCCAAGGAATACCAGGGCAAGGATCCACGGCGCGTCTGCGATCAGGGCCGGGGTGACCTCGCCGAGGAGCGCGGCCCCCGATGCAAAGGTGACTTTGGGGTGCGCCTCTCGCAGTTGGTCGAGCCATGCGGCCAGCGCTTCCATGGCTCCGGCGTCCGAGCCCCGCAACGGGACGTAGATGACTCCGCTCTTGCCGACCGAGCCGTCTTTCAGGACCAGCGTTGCGGCGAGCCATTGGGGAATCTGATCCGGTTGTGGCGGCCCGTCGATGTCGACCCAGGGTTCGAGCTCGTCGAGCTCGTCGAGGAGCTCGCTGTCCTCGCGCTCGATCGCTTTCTCCCTCGCGCGTTCGATGGTTGTCTTGAGGTCAGCCAAGAGCTCGGTCTTCTCGTCGGAGTCCTCAGGGAAGATCACCTGCGCCGAGACCACGATCGGTTCGACGCCGAGTGCTTCCACGCCGCCCGCGGTCATCAGATCGTCATCGATCGCTGCGCTTACCGCTTCGCGCGACTCACCGATGTAGAGGGCGTTGATGTTCCCGCGGGCGCGCATCAAGGAGGCGTCGATGCCGTGTCCGACGCCTTTGGGCTGAAGCTTGCCCAAGTTGGGTTCAAAGCCGACCTGCAACGCGAACGGAACGGCCAAGAGCCCCGCTGCCAGCACGATCACGGCGAAGCGACGCGCGCTTCGGTCCTTTGCTGCCGGCGGTTGATGCACCGTGCTGCTGCCGGGGAGCAAGCGGACCATGTTCGGGAACACGGCGAGCGTCCAGAGCAGGGTCACGATGATGCCGAGCGAGGCCATCCATCCCATCTGCGCGAAACCCTGGAAATCGGTCATCGAGAGGGCGCCGAAGCCACACGCGGTGGTCAGGCCTGCGACCAGGAGCGACACCCATAACTCTTGCACGCTCGCCTTCGCCGCCGCGGCGGGCCCCAGGCCCTCTGCACGGGCAGACTGGTAGTGCATCAAGAGGTGAATGCCAAAGTCGATCGCCATGCCCGCGAGGATCGCAAGCGCGGCCGCACTGATGATGTTGATCTTGGGCTCGATGAGCGCGATGAGACCGACGGCGACGGCAAGACCGCTCAACATTGGGACCATCAGCTGTACGACCGCCGTGAGATCTCGGAAGAACACCAGCACCATGAGCAGCGATCCCAGAGCAGCGAGGATCGACACCAGGCGAAGGTCGTTCAGGATGATACCGTGCTCGAGTGGAGCCACACGGTAGCGGCCGATGACTTCGATGCGCGTGCCCTCTGGCTGTGACTGCACCAGCGGGACGGTGATCGCTTCGGCGCGCTCCTTGATCATCCGGGCATAGCCGAGGTCCCCTGGAGAGCCGCTCAACATGACCTGTACGGCGCACACCGAGCCTTCGTCGTTGCATAGCGCTTGCGGACCTTCGTCTCCCTCTTTGCCGCCGCTGGCCTGCTTCGCGGATTCGCCGGTGAGCTGCCGGAGCACGATTCCGGCGGGGGAGATGTCGACCGCCTCTCGGACGGCGTCGCTGTCGGGAAGCTCCGGTGGGTCCGCGATGGTCACACAGAGCGGTGATGCCTTGCAGACCTCCCAGTCGAGCGCCTCTTCCGCCAGCTCGTTCCACTCGTAGAGAGTGTCAGCATCGACGTAGTAAAGAGCGCGCTCAGTCAGCGCATCTAGGCCGTAGCCGGTCATGACCCAGACGGTTTCGGGCCACTCCGCGAACGCCTCCGCGAGCTGATCGACGAGCGCCAGGTTGCGGTCCCGGTCGTCCGATTCGACGAGGATCGTCAGGGGCTCTTCTAGCCCGAGCTTGTCGCGGGTGGCCTCGATCGATAGCACCGACACTGAATCGCTCGGAAGAAGGGCCTCGAGCCCCGTATCGAGCTGGAGGCCTCTTGCAATCCAAACCGCGAGCGACGCGAGACCGAGCGCAACGACGAGTGTCAGGAGTGATCGCGCCACTGCGCGGAACTATAGGCCTCGCGTCCCAGAACACAACTCCGGCTGAACGCCCGACCGTCCTCCAGGCCGAGCTCGAAGGTTTCTTGCAGCCCGTCGGGGTTTGCGTAGTCGAACTTGTCGATCGTGATCGGCTTCGACGGTTGCACCCAGGTGACCCGGTCCGCTTCGGGGAGCTTGCGCTCATACTTGCGGCTGAGCAGAACGAGAGTCTCACCGGGCTGGTCGGCCGCGAGCCGTACGGGGATGTTCTCGATCAGGCCACCGTCGAGCACCTTTCGGCCTCCGAAGCAGCCCTCTGGCAGAATGGGAGGTATGCACGATGCCGCCAATATCATGCTGATGTAGTCCTGCAGCGTGTGGCAGTCGGTCACTCGTCCGATGAGCGGTTTGAAGCCAGCTTTCGCCGGCCACTTGGGGTGGATTGGATCTTTGCGGAGCGTGTTTTCGAGCCCGTAGATGCAAAGTGCGGCGGTTGCGCCGATCGTCCCGCCGAGCCACTTCGGGTATCCGCTCATCAGGAAGTGAACCGAAGTATTTTTCAAGATCTCCAAATCGTCCGGTCCAATGAGCTCCTTCAGCGCTTCGCGGTACATGCGAGCGTGCGGAAGCAGAGTGCCCTGCTTGAACGGACTGAGGTTGCGCCAGTGAATGTTCCTCGGATTCTGTGCTGTGAAGTCTTTGAAGAGATCCAAGGCGTAGTGTGACCGGTCGAGGACTGCGGCCGTTGCCATCGCACAACCCGCGCTCGTCGAACCCGCGAACTTCACAGAGCTCTGGAGATCGAGCCCCGCTTCCTTCGCGCCTTCCCAGAAGCCGAGTTGCCAAAAGCAGCGGCTGCCTCCGCCGGCAAAGATCGCGTTCCGAAACTTCATTAACTCGCAATTCGTGACCCGCCGCCGGCCTCCTGTCGAGTCGAAGCGAGTTGCCTCACCCGGAAAATCGGGTAGACGAAGCGCCCTCGGGCAGCTGCCCCGCCCGGGCCTCGGAGTACCTGTCATGCCGCCACTCGTCGTTTGCCTCGATCTAGAAGGAGTCCTCATCCCGGAGGTCTGGATTGCGTTCGCCGAGAAGACCGGAATCGACGCCCTGCGGCGCACCACTCGCGACGAGCCGGACTACGACAAGCTCATGCGCGGCCGCTTGGAGATCCTCGACGAGCACGGGTTCAAGCTGTCCGACATCGACGAGGTGATCGGTACGATGGAACCACTGCCAGGCGCGAAGGAGTTTCTCGACGAGCTTCGCGACCGAACGCAGCTGATCATCCTGAGTGACACCTTTTACCAGTTTGCCGCGCCCTTCATGCGCCAACTAGGCCAGCCGACGCTCTTTTGCCACGAGCTCTTGACCGACGAGACCAATCGGGTGACCGACTACCGCCTCCGGATTCCCGACGGCAAGCGCAAGGCTGTCGCGGGGCTCAAGAACATCGGGTTTCGGGTGCATGCCGCCGGTGACAGCTACAACGACACGACCATGCTGAAGGAAGCGGACCGGGGCATTTTGTTCCGGTGCCCGGACAACGTTGCCGAGGAGTTCCCGCAGTTTCAGCGTACGGACTCGTACAGCGAGCTACTGCCGGCGCTCCTCGACTAATCCTTGGATTCCGTCGCCGTACACGACCGCGTGCACCGCCTCGGCGGCTTGCAGGATTCCCAACCCAGGATCGGTGAGCAGTTGCGTTTCAATGCTGCGAACCTGGCCCGACCGGCACGCCGAGAGCGATTCGAAGCCCGGGTGGCGGCAAAGAGAGCGCTCCGTCCCTGGGTTGGTGATGATCCATGGGGGGTCGAGGCTGAGTAGCTGCTCGTTGGTGAATGCAGGCCAGCCGTGGAATCCCGCTTCTGCCGCCATGTCGATGAGGCCCCCGGCGACGAGGACGTCATGAAAGCTGGTTCCAGCGGTTCCGCCATACAGCCGGTCTCCGTGAATCCCGACGTAGAGGCCGCGTCGCCTATCCTCCGCCGCGACGTCCGCGGACACGGCTTCGAGCTTTCGCAAGAGGTCATCCGCAAGCTCCTCGCCGCGTGCGGCCACATCGAGCACGGCCGCGAGCCGCCGGATGTTCGGCAGCAGCGTCTCCAGCCCCCGCATCTCCCCCATGTCGAACACATTCAGGCCGGCGTCCTTGAGGCGCTCGACCTGGCGTCGATCGATGAAGTTGTTGATGAACACGATATCAGGCCGGAGCTCGATGATCGTCTCGATGTCGCGTGCGTGCTCGACGCCGATCTTGTCTTGGTACGCGCGAGACTCCTGGGTGCGGAGCGTATGACCGCTCACGGCCAGCAGCCGGTTCGGCTCGATGATCTCGATCAACACCTGATCTGCGACGATACTCGTGCTGACGATGCTTGCGTACTCGCGAACCGCGATGCGTTCGCCTGTCGCATCTTCGACAGTGCGCACACCACCGCCCCGATCGTCGAGGGGAGCCCTCTTCGAGACGGCGCCGGTGAGCACTACACCCAGGATCAACGCAGCGACCAGGAGCGCAGCATTGACTTCATTGACCCGCTTCATATCACTCAGTGCCAGTGCCAGTGCCAGTGCGAGTGCCAGTGCCAGTGCCAGTGCCAGTGCCAGTGCCAGTGCCAGTGCCAGTGCCA
>Ga0224504_10001272_pt1 | contig 11250 bp, 9 predicted proteins | sample SF_Oct11_sed_USG_3_FD_170160 | JGI IMG/M metagenome (GOLD analysis project Ga0224504, IMG submission 170160) | Sediment microbial communities from San Francisco Bay, California, United States - SF_Oct11_sed_USGS_24 | ecosystem: Environmental > Aquatic > Marine > Sediment | place: USA: California... | reverse complement strand
AGTGCAGCCGCCCCGTCAGGCGCGATACCAGAAGCTCCATGCGGACGTGGCCGCCGACCCTTTGCACGAAGGAGATCGCGAGCACGGCGAAGCCGACCATCGAGACCTCGACGATGTCGATATAGCCGAAAATCGGCGCGCGGAACGCCGTCCGCAGGACGATCTGCGCCACCCCGAGCAACATCAGCCCGAAGATCAGCACGCCGGCGAAGAGGTTGAGGCCGTTCTCGACCCTGGCCAGCAGGCCGTCTGCGCGCGCCAGCCGCCGCCCGAAGAGGTCGTTCATGTTTGTCGCCACATGCAGCTCGGACTCCCCGGAGACCGGCGTCGGGCCGCCCCCCGGGGATGCTCGTTCAAGAGTCTTGCGAAGCCATCGGGCCTAGTAGGTCTTGCCCACTGCCTTGAAGATGGTTTCGATGACCCCTCGCGCATCGAACTTGCCCTGGTTGTCCGCGATCCAGGCATCGATCACCGGCTTGCCGGCCGCGGCGCGGAAGGCGGCGAGCGTCTCGTCCGAGTAGCGCACCTCCTTGAGCTTGCTCTTGAGCATCGGCAGGTTCTTCTTGTCGATGTCGATGTAGGCCTGGATCTGGGTCTTCACGACCTCGTCCTTCACGTTCTCCAGCAGCTTCTTGTACTGGCCGGGCAGGTCGTTATAGGCGTTGATCGAGAACACCAGCGGACAGTCCGAGGTTCCCGGCGACAGGTTGGCCGTGAACCACTCGGTGACCTCGTGGATCTTGTAGGCCACATGGCTGTAGGTGAAGGGGAAGGATGCCGCATCCATGGTGCCCTGCTGCACCCCGGTGTAGACCTCGGTGGCGCTGGAGCTGGTGGGGGTCGCGCCCAGCACCTTCATGGCCTGGCCGACACCGCCGCCGGCCCGCACGGTCATGCCCTTCCAGTCCTCGAGCTTGGTCGGCGGCTTGCCTTTGCCGAGGAACTCGTACTGGGGCAGGTAGGACGACGTGTAGGTCATGGCGTTCCACTGGGCCAATTCCTTGACCACCGCCGGATGGGCATAGACCGCGTCGCGGATCTTGCGGTTGTTGTCCCAGTCGCTCATCGGCAGGAACGGCATGGTGAGCGACATCAGCGCCGGGTTCTTTTGCGGGTGGTAGAAGTTGCAGAACATGGCGCCCTGGAAGGCGTCGACGGCGATGCCGTCGAGGTTCTCCCGGGACTTGGACAGGGCGCCGCCGTAGTGCAGCGTCATCTGCCACTTGCCGCCGGTCTTCGCCTTGACCAGGGCCGACAGCTTCTCGATCCCGGCCGTAAAGGCGCGGGGCTTGCCCCAGAGCGAGAAATCCCAGTTGAGATCGGGCCCGTCGACCTCGGCGGCCCGGGCCGATTGGCCGGCACCGGCGAACACGGCCCCGGCGAACACGGCCGCCAGGCCGGCCAGCATGACTTTCTTGTACACAGCTTTCATCGTGAAGGTCTCCCTGTCTGGTTTGGTTTTTCGTATTTTTTGGAGTGCCGTCGGGACACCAGCGTCCTCCCCGGCCGGCTTTCCCCCGTTTCCCCTCCAAAAGCGAGAATTCGGTGGACTTTAGCGTCATTCCGATGCCAGGGGAACCGCGTTCCGAGAGCCAGCAGGCCCGGCTTCCCGCCGGCGGCTCCTCATCCTTCGACAAGCTCAGGATGAGGTTCTTCATTTGCAACAAACAGCTACCTCATGCTGAGCTTCTTCATCCCGAGCTTGTCGAGCGGCGAAGCATGACGAGCGTTCGAAGAATGTGTCTCGAAGCCTCACCCTCCTCATCCCCAACTCCCTCATCCCGAGCTTGTCGAGGGACGAGGGACGAAGGATAAGCCATGAGTCACGGTTTTCGCGGTTTGTTATAAGCTGAACCGCGCCGCAGGGACCGCAGGCCGAGAGAGGATGCCGGGATGGAGTTCGCGCTGACCGAAGACCAGGCCTCGATCGTCGATGCCGTGCAGAACCTCGTCGGCGGCTTCGACGACGACTACTGGCTGAAAAGAGATCGCGACGGCGGGTTCCCCGAGGCCTTCTACACGGCCCTGGCCGAGGGGGGGTGGCTCGGGATCGCCCTGCCCGAGGCCTACGGCGGCGCCGGCCTGGGCGTGACCGAGGCCGCGCTGATGATGATGACGGTCGCGGGATCGGGCGGCGCCATGACCGCGGCCTCCGCCATCCACATGAACGTCTTCGGGCCCAAGTCCATCGCCGCCCACGGCTCCGACGAACAAAAGCGCCGCTGGCTGCCGGAGATCGTCAAGGGCGCCTATAAGATGTGCTTCGGCGTCACCGAGCCCAACGCCGGGCTGGACACCACGCGGATCACGACGAGGGCCGAGCGCGACGGCAACCATTACGTGGTGCACGGCCAGAAGATCTGGATCTCGACCGCCCAGGTGGCCGAGAAGATCATGCTCCTGGCGCGCACGGCGCCGCGCGACGACGCAAACCCGACCGTGGGCTTGAGCCTGTTCTTCGCCGACCTCGACCGCGACACGGCGAGCATCCGCGAGATCGAGAAGATGGGCCGAAAGGCCGTCGATTCGAACGAGATCTATTTCGACGGCATGCGGATTCCGGCCGGGGACCGGATCGGCGAGGAAGGCAGGGGCTTCCGCTACATCCTCGACAGCCTGAACCCGGAGCGCATCCTGATCGCCGCCGAGGCCATCGGGATCGGCCGGGACGCGCTCGGGCGGGCCGCCCGCTACGCCCGGGACCGCGTGGTCTTCCAGCGCCCGATCGGACAGAACCAATCGATACAACATCCCCTGGCGGTCAACTGGGCCGAGCTCGAGGCGGCCTTCCTGATGGCCATGAAGGCGGCCTGGCTCTACGACAACGGGCGCCCCTGCGGCATCGAGGCCAACGCGGCGAAATATCTCGCGGCCGAGGCCGGCTTCAAGGCCTGCAAGCAGGCGGTCATGACCCACGGCGGCATGGGCTATGCCCGCGAGTTCCACGTCGAGCGCCTGATGCGCGAGGTCATGATCCCCTACCTGGCGCCCGTCAGCCAGCAAATGGCCCTCAACTTCCTCGCCGAGCGCGCGCTCGACCTGCCGAAGTCCTATTGAGGCGGGGCCTGTTCGGACACGATCGCCGCGGTGGGCTCCGGCGCGGGTCGGCCGGGCGGGAGTCGCCGCGAACAGCCGCCGTCAAGTTCCGAGACCGGCGATGCTCGACGCCGCCGCTAGAGATCGGCCAGGTTGGCCGCGACGCCCTCTTCGTTCCACTCCAGGCCGACGCCGGGCCGGTCGGGAACGTGCAGCAGGCCGTCCCTGATGTCGTAGGGTGTCTCCAAGATGGGATCGGCCCAGTCCTGCCATTCCAGCCAGTGCGCGGTCTCGGTGACCCGCATGACCTGGGCGGCGACCTCGGGATAGAGGTGCGTGGACATGGGTATGCCCGCCGCGCCGGCGATCGCCTCCGCCTTCAGCCAGCCCGTGACGCCGCCGATCCTCATGAAGTCCGGCATCACGAGATCGCAGGCCTTCTTCTGGAGTGCCGTGTGGAGGTCGCGCGGGCCATAGAAGTTCTCGCCGATCTGGATCGGCGTCTTCAGGTCGGCGGCGAGCCGTGCGCAGCCGTCGAGGTTGTCGTAGACGATGGGCTCCTCGATCCAGGCAAGCCCCATGTCGTCGATCATGTGGCAGCGCCGCAGGGCCTCGTCGAGGTTGAGGCCCTGGTTGAAGTCGACCATCAGCTCGATGTCCTCGCCGACCGCGCCGCGCACCGCCTCGATGGTCGCGAGGTCGTCGCGGGGCCGCTCGCGCCCCAGCCGCAGCTTGAGGCCGGCAAACCCGCCCTCGTCGCGCAGCTCCGCCGCCTCGGGCGCGACCGCCGCCGGCTCCTTCAGCCACAGGCCGTTGCTGTTGTAGGCCTTCACGGGCGCGACGGTTCCGCCCAGCAGGACGCAGAGCGGCAGGCCCGCCGCCTTGGCCAGTGCGTCCCAGGCCGCCATGTCGAGGCCCGAGACGGCGATCATCGAGAGGCCCTGGTAGCCGACGAAGTGCAGCGACTTGCGCGCGGCGTCGTAGATCTCGACAGGTGCCACCTTACGGCCCTTAAGATGTTCGGCCAGGTCGTCCAGCGCCGGGATCAGGTAGCGCATGGCTTTGACGACGTAGGGCTCGAGATAACTGCGCCCGACGACGCCTTCCTCGGTGTGGAGGTCGATCAGGATCAGCGGCCAGTCGGTGATCGTGGCGATGCGCGCGACCACCCGCCGCTTCAGCTTGAGGACCACCGGCCGCGCCCTGAGGCTCTTGAATGTGAGCGGTTCGAGTTTCATCGGGGACACCTCTCGATCGTCGGCGGGATGACACGCGTCGCCGCGCAGCCTAGCGCGAAAGCGCGGCGGTGTCGCGTGAGGGGTGGGATTTGCGAGGAGCGGCGTCGGAGACGTTACCGGAGGGCGGGGGCAAGGCCGAAGCGATCTTTGCGAATGCCGACATTCGGGCCCGGACTCGCGGCGCCGAGGTGCATCCGCCATGGCCGGCCCCTGCTCGGACCGGCAGGGGAGAGGCGACATCGGCAGTTCAAATCAGGGGGAATAATCTCGAAAACCGAGCTCTCGATCGTTCCAGATCATTTCCTTGCCGATGATTTCGTCCAGTTTATCGAACTGCGGGATGGCAACGACCATCCTGTCCAACTCGTAGAGAAGGCAGTGCCCCAGACCTGCAAGATGGCGCTCCAAGCTCCGGATGTTTTCGGGTTCATAGGTCCCGAAACCCCATTTCTCCTCCGAGCTCTCGTCGGCACGTCCCTTCAAGAGGCAGATCACCGCCTGCCGAGAGCCGGCATGTTCGAGGAACTCCGTCAGTATTTTGCGGGCACCGGGCGATATGCGCCCCGGAATAGGCTTTGGTTGCTGCATTCCACGGCTCTGTATTGTTGCTGACGATGCTGGAACTCCGACTGCAATGTTCGCACCCAGCAATTCGGTCTGAAGTTCACCCTGCGATTTTGCGCCAAGCTTTCCTCGTCCGAGCCAAGCATGGCAGGCCGCCTATTGCCAAATCCTACTGTCGAAATCCGGCGCGGCTCTATGCCCAGGGCGATCAGATGATCCTCTACCGCCCAGGCACGTTGCTCGGAAAGTATTTGGTTGTAGGCGTCGCTTCCAAGGTCGTCGGCATGACCTTCTATCAAGATCGTGGTTTCGGGGTTCTTCTCCAGCCAGTCAGCAAGTCTGGTCACCACGCCTGCCGTTTCCGCCGACAATTCGCTCGAATGAGCGGCGAAGAACGCGCGGTCACCGACCTCCAAGAGCAATGACTCCACGCTTGTTGCCGGTGCTGAACCCACCAGGTCGATCAAGAGGACGATAGAAAAGAGAAGACGTACCCGACTGAGGTTCATGGAACTTTTACCTGAGGCAGAAAGCTCATGCTTGTAATAATCGTGAGAAACGTGACCACAATATGTCGAAGACTTCACGAGATTCTTAAATCTCAAATCTCGGGGACAGTATACTTATCTCCATTGGTCGGGCGCCGCGGGAAACCGTCGTCTTGAGCCCTCCGGAAACCGCGCTAGTCTGTGACGTTTCAGCCACGGGAGACCAAGCATCATGACGCAACACATCGGCATCGTGGCCTGCTCGGCCGAGGGGGCGTCGCTCTGCTACCGCACGATCTGTACGGAGGGCGCGGCGTTGCTCGGCCCGCACGCGCACCCCGAGGTCTCGATGCACACGCCGTCGCTGGCGGACTATGTCGCCTGCCTCGAGCGCGGCGACCTGCGGGGCGTCGGCGAGCTGATGTTGGCGTCCGCGCACAAGCTCGCGGATATCGGCGCCGACTTCCTGATCTGCCCCGACAACACGATCCATCAAGCGTTTCCGCAGGTCGAGCCGCGCGCGCCGCTGCCGTGGCTGCATATCGCCGAGGTGGTCGCGGCCGAGGCGGCCGACCGCGGATTTCGGCGACTGGCCCTGACGGGGACACGATGGCTCGTCGACAGCGAGGTCTACCCGGAGAAGCTCGCGGCGCGCGGCCTGGCCTTCCTGCGTCCCGAGCCCGCTGAGCTGGACGAAATCGATCGCATCATCATGGAGGAACTGGTCCGCGGCGTGTTCAAGCCGGAGGCGCGTGCCTACCTCAAGGCCGTCACCGGGCGCATGAAGCAGGCCGGCTGCGATGCCGTGGTCCTCGGCTGCACGGAGCTGCCCTTGATCGTCGACGACACGTCCTCGCCCCTGCCGACGCTCGATTCCACGCGCCTGCTCGCCCGGGCGGCCTTGCGCCGGGCGGTACAGGACGCAGATATGCCGGCATAAACAAGCTCCGGAACAAGGCACGACGTCGTCTGCGGGTCATGTTTCCCCGTACAAGGTCCATCGAAATAAAGTCCGGAGTCCGGGGTTGATTTCGATGGACCTCGTACGTGTGGGCAAGACCGGTCATTCACGACGGCGCCCGACGAGCCCCGGAATGACCGCGTTCAACACAACACGGACTCTGCGAAGGATGTTCAATGGCACGGCCTATCTCGACCGCGCCGCCCCCCGTTTCGCCCCGGCGAAGTTCTTGGCGCCGGCATTCGCGCGCGGGCCTTTTATCGAACCTGCTCCCGGATCGAATTGCCCCGGCTGGATTTCTTTGCCGGGTCGGTCGGCGTTGGCTTCTTGCTTTCTGGCTTTCTGCGACGCTTTCGCCTTTGCCCGTTGGCGGGCCTTAGCTTTGGTCATGTCTTCGTCGCCTTTCTAAATTGCTTTGTGGAACTTTGATGATCCTCTTCGCCAAAGCGTCAAACCTCTCCGTGAATATCTGTCAGATGGCTTGGCCGTATTGCCGGCACCAGGAATATTCCCGAGAAACCGGAAAGAATCGCTGTCCGGCGACAATGCCAAGGTAGTGTCCTCGGTCCCCAAGGCAATTCGGTAAGCCTGCATGGAGCGGTGAGAGGCAAAGAACTATGGCGGGCCCTGGCAATGCCCCTTATTGGGTTCATGGACGCCCCCATCGATGCCAGTGCCGAGGCCCTAGGTCGCCAATAGAGCGCAACAGCGACGACCCGACACGGCGCCGATCAACCGGCGAGCATGATCAATGCGGCCCGGCGGTCTCCCGGCTTCAACCTGAGAAACGCCGCGCGGGCTTTCTTGATGTCTTGTTCGGAACCACTCTCGGCGGCCGCCCCGAGGGCGATCGTAGTCGGATGATCCGGACCGCAGATGAAAACCAGAGCTTTGGCCAAGCGCCCCATCGCTGCACGGTCGATCTTTGCCTCTTCCATTCAGGAGTCCCCCAAGCATCGGCCTGTTTCGCCGCGTCGGTTTGTATTAGGCGTGGTGGCAGCAGCAGAACAGCTCAATTCGCCCGACACAGTGTGCCTGGCCATCACGGGTGCCGCCGGCAAGAAGACCCTAGCCCGGATATCGTAGCATCGTCCAGAGGATGCGTCGCCGGTAAATGGCCGCTCCGGACCATCTTTGCCCGGACACGCTCCATCGAATTCACGTCCGGAGTGTGGGGTAAAGCCGAAGCAATCCTCGTGAGAGCCGACATTCGGGCCCGGGCGTCCGGTGCCGAGGGGGACTTCTGCCGTGGCTGGCCCAGGCTCGGATCAGCGGGGTATAGCTGAGAGACGACATAGGAAGCCCCAGGACTGGGCGTGGGGGAACTCTTGCCATATGGCCCACGGCGTCACGATACAATATCGTGGTGTGTCTTAACTGGATATCGGAACGTGATCGCTTGTAAATTGGAATTCTTGGAGCCTCGCGTCATCATTGGACCAAATAGGGGACTTTGGATGTGAGTGCGAGATAGATTACCAACCGTAGACAGCGGTCAGTGTGTATTCTGATCGTTAGTCGCTCACGGTTTGTGGAGGTAATGATGCGCCATAGTAATCTTTCTCACGGATTATCACTGTCCACACTGGTATTGTTGTTTTTGTTCGATGTGACTGCTGCTCAAGAGCCGGACCCTTTCAACTCGCACCCCGGTCTGCGGGAAATAGGTAAGCTGCCTGATGGAATTCGCGTCACCCATACCCCTAATCCTGTTCGTGCTCAACCTGGCGGACGGAGCGGCTTCAAATATACATGGGAGTATAAAACTACGGTGGAATCAATAACTGGACCTATATTCATCCAAGAATTTGTTTCATTTTATTTAACTGCAAATAACTGGGAGTTTTCCAATTTTACGAGAAAACCTTTTACGCCAGCTGATTTTGCAGAATGGTACTCGTGCCCTAAAGCGCTTCTCAAACCAGGGACACCGTGTTCAGATCCTTTGAATTGGACTGGAAACAATCAGCTTGTTTCCGGGAAGATGCTTTGGCTGTTTATCGGACGTGACAACACTGGTAAGCAATACAAGGGGCATGCCGTTATCGAACTTAACGATGCGATCGGCTCTACTGATTAGTTGATAGTTCTGAGGCACCAAGAGTTCCGAATTGGGCCATAGCTCCCTGTTCGCAGGAGGCGTCCGCCACGTCCGCACCTGGGGGTGAACCGGGCGGAAACAGCATGATTCCCGACATTGGCGACCGGTGGTCCGTAGTCACGGGGGCAGGTCAAGAGCGCCGGAGGGTGAATCGGCGTTTCAGGGGGCGATGATGCACGGCTGTCCCGCCCAGCCCCCCGCCCGGCGAAATTGACATGCATCAAGGTGGGGCGCGATACTCAGCCCTAGCATCCTGGCACGGGAAGCCTGCCGTATCAGGTTCTTGACGAGGTGTGCTGGGCGTTCGGCGATCGCGCCCGAGCGAGGGAAGATGCGCAACGACCCGCGGGGCGGCCAGAGCGGACGCGGCGGCCAGGTGGACCGCGACGAAGGCGAGGTCCGGGCCCGGACCCCGGGCCAACGTGGCGAGGTCTACTATTCCGAGGACCCGCGCGATGTCGGCTGGGTGCGCGAGAACATTCCCTGCCAGACCGCCTGTCCGGCCGGCACCAACATCCCGGGCTATATCCGGGCGATCATCGAGAAGCACTACGGCGGCTCCTACGAGATCAACCGCGAGGCCAACGTGCTGCCGGGCATCCTGGGGCGGATCTGCTCGCGGCCCTGCGAGGACGTCTGCCGCCACGGCTGGCCGGGCAACGGCGAGCCGGTCAACATCTGCCACCTCAAGCGCGCCGCCAGCGACCTGAAGTCCGCCGGCCACCGCATCACCGAAAGCCTCTATACGCCCTCGGGCAAGACCGTGGCCATCGTCGGCGCCGGGCCGGCGGGCATCGCGGCGGCCCACGACCTCTCGCTGCTCGGCCACGACGTCACGATGTTCGAGCGCGAGCGCGACCCGGGCGGCATGCTGAGCTACGGCATCCCCGAGTTCCGCCTGCCGCGCGACATCCTCAAGGTCGAGTTGCACAATGCGCTGCGCCTCGGCGTCGAGCTCAAGACCGGGATCGCGGTCGGCAAGGGCGAGGGCGAGGTGCCGCTGTCCCGGCTGCTCGCGGACTTCGACGCGGTGCTGCTCAGCACCGGCTGCATGGCGGCCATTCCCCTGCCGCTGCGCGGCGAGAAGAAGGGCAGGCAGGGCGAGGACCCGGTGCGGACCACGCCGGGCGTGGAATACGGGCTCGATTTCCTGGTCGAGCACCACCGCGGCGAAAAGAAGACGGTCGGCCGCCGGGTCGCGGTCGTCGGCGCCGGCTTCACGGCGCTCGACTGCGCGCGCGTGGCCAAGCGCCTGGGCGGCGAGGAGATCACGATCCACATCCGCACCACCGAGAAGTACATCCCGGTCACTAAGGACGAGATCTTCGAGGCCAAGCGCGAGGGCGCGAAGATCGTCGGGCTGCGCTCGCCGGTCGGCCTGATCACCGACGAGAGTGGCGCCCTGACCGGCGTCCGCTTCGTGCAGAACCGGCTCGGCGGCTGGCGCGAGGGCGGCCGGCGCCAGGCCATCGCCATCGAGGGCTCGGAGTTCGTCGAGCCCTGCGACACCCTGCTGGTCGCGATCGGCCAGAAGACGGTCAACGACTACCTGGACGTCGAGCTGGGGCTCGACCGCTGGGGCAACGCTGAGGTCGGCGAGGGCGGCATGACCTCGGTCGAGGGCCTCTTCGCCGCCGGCGATTACGTCAGCGGCGCCGCCACCGTGATCGAGGCGGTCGGCCACGGCCGCCAGGTGGCGCTCGGCCTGGACACCTGGCTGATGGGCCGGGTCCGGCGCAAGGAGGTGGTGCGTATCGAGCCGGTCGAGGGGCCCCTGCGCGAGCGCGCCTTCGACTTCATCCCGCGCCAGGAGATGCCGACCGCGGCCCTGGCCGAGCGCTTCCAGGAGCCGGACCGGGAGGTCGAGACCGGGCTCGGCGAGGACCTGGCCTTCGAGGAGGCCAAGCGCTGCTACCTGTGCAATCTCAAGTACGAGATCGACGTCGACAACTGCATCTACTGCCGCGCCTGCATCGAGGTGGCGCCGAAGAACTGCATCAAGCTGGTCGAGGGGATCGAGATCAAGGCCGACGGCACCTACGGCGACCTGGCCGAGGCCCACGACTGGGACCACGTCGAGGCGATCTGGATCGACAACAACGAGTGCATCCGCTGCGGCGCCTGCTTCATGGTTTGCCCGACGCGCTGCATCTCGATCAGCCGCAACGAAATCGTCGTCCGGGACGTTTGAGCGATGGCCAAGGGCACGCACCACGTGATCATCGGCATCGGCATCGCCGGCAACCGGGCGGCCGAGATCCTGCGCGAGCGCGATCCCGACTGCCGAATCACCATGATCACCATGAGCCGCCTGCCGTTCTACAACCGCTACGATCTGCCGAAGGTGTTCCGCGGCGTGCGCGACTGGCGCGAGATCCTGGTGGACCCGCCAGCCCATTACGACAAGAGCCACATCACGCTGCGCCGCGACTCCCGGGTCACGAACGTCGACGGCCAGCGCGGCACGCTGACCTTCGCGCACAACGAGGAGATCGGCTTCGACCGGGTCGTGGTCTGCACCGGCGGCAGCGGCTACCTGCCCGAGGACCTGACCGACTACCGGCACCTGATGAACGGCTTCGCCACTTTCGAATCCGCCATGACGGTCTACGAGCTGCTGCCCGAGGGCGGGCGCGTGGTCATGCTGGGCGGCGACATGATCGGCCTCGACCTGGCGCGCACGCTGCTCGAGACCGGCTACCGGGTGACCCTGGTGGTGAACGACTACACCTTCTGGCCGCACCGGGTGGCGGCGGATCAGCGCGGCAAGTACCTCGAGGCCCTCGAGCGTCTGGGCATCGAGGTCCACGAGGGTGCCAAGCTGGAACGCGTGAAGGAGGGGCCCAAGGGCATGCCGGCGCG
>Ga0224504_10001271_pt1 | contig 11251 bp, 7 predicted proteins | sample SF_Oct11_sed_USG_3_FD_170160 | JGI IMG/M metagenome (GOLD analysis project Ga0224504, IMG submission 170160) | Sediment microbial communities from San Francisco Bay, California, United States - SF_Oct11_sed_USGS_24 | ecosystem: Environmental > Aquatic > Marine > Sediment | place: USA: California... | reverse complement strand
ACGTATTCGTGGCGAAATGGAAGTCGTCATTGCTTCCAGCGGTTTCGAGGGTTCATTTGAAGAGTTCCTCGTGTTTTTACGCACTGATCCGCAGTTTTACCATGAAACCAAGGAAGGGCTTTTAAGTGAGTATCGTGATATTGCTAAACGTGCCGACCCGGAATTAATGAAGCTGTTTGGCAAATTGCCGAGAACACCATACGGTGTGATCCCGGTTCCGTCCTATGCTGAGAAATCACAGACCACTGCCTACTACCAGCCTGGTTCGGTCGAGGCCGGGCGACCGGGTAATTTCTTTGCGAACACCTATGCACTGGATACACGGCCCCGTTGGGAGATGGAAGCGCTGACCCTTCACGAGGCTGTACCAGGTCACCACTTGCAAATTGCACTGCAGCAAGAACTGGAAGATGTCCCGTGGTTCCGCCGTGTGGGCGGATACACAGCCTTTATCGAAGGCTGGGGGCTTTACTCGGAAAGTCTTGGTGTAGAGATGGGCTTTTACCAGGATCCCTACTCAAAGTTTGGACAACTGACCTATGAAATGTGGCGAGCCATCCGACTGGTAGTCGATACCGGCATGCACCACCTGGGCTGGTCGCGTCAGCAGGCCATTGACTATTTCATGCAGAACGCCGGTAAGCAGGAACACGATGTTATCGTTGAAATTGATCGTTATATCGTCTGGCCTGGTCAGGCACTTGCTTACAAAATTGGAGAGCTGAAGATCAAGGAATTGCGGGCCTATGCGACCGATGAACTGGGCGAGGTATTTGACATCCGCGAGTTCCACGATGAAGTTCTGGGCCGTGGTGCATTGCCATTGAGTGTATTGGACGCAAATATAAAAAACTGGGTTAAGACAAAGAAAGCGGAATGATTGATAAGTCACTACCATTGGTTGAATTACACCGTCATCTTGATGGAAGTATCCGACTTGAAACCATCCTGGACCTGGCTGATCAGCATGGGATAGCGCTGCCGGCCAAGAGTGTCGCAGATCTTGCTCCCTATATTCATATAGATGATTCAGCGCCGGGTTTAATGGCATTTCTCGACCGTTTTGAGCACATGACGGCGGTACTTGTCGATGTGGATGCCTGTCGGCGTGTGGCCTATGAGAATGTCGAGGACGCCAAATCCGAGGGGATTGATTACATCGAACTGCGCTACAGTCCCTGGTTTATGGCGGAGTCGCACGGTATGGACCCGGCCGAGGTCATGGAGGCCTGCGCTGACGGTGTACGGGCGGCCGAACGTGATACCGGTGTGCGCGCCAATATTATCGGCATTCTAAGCCGTACCTACGGTACCGAGACCTGTATGAAGGAGTTGGACGCTATCCTGGCACACCGGGATCATATCGTAGGCGTGGATCTGGCCGGCGATGAACTCCGCTATCCGGCGGACCTGTTCAAAGCACATTTCAAACGTGTCCGCGATGCGGGCCTGCAGGTGACTATCCATGCCGGTGAAGCGGATGGTCCTCAGAGTGTATGGTCAGCTATTCATGACCTGGGTGCTACACGCATCGGTCATGGCTTTCGAGCCATTGAGGATTCGGCCCTGGTTGATTACCTGGCAGAACAGGGCATCGGGCTGGAGATTTGTCCCACTTCCAACCTCCATACGAGTACGGTTAAAGATTATGTCTCACATCCAATAAAGCCGTTGGCAGAACGTGGTGTGAAGTTCTGTCTGAACACAGATGACCCGGGTATCAGCGCAATAGACATCGCCCATGAATATGATGTTGCCGCACCGGCTGTCGGCCTTACACCGGAACAGGTTCATCAATCACAACTTGACGGTCTGCAAATGGCGTTCCTGGGCGATGAGGAAAAATCAGAGCTACAACTCAAAGTCGCCCAGCGTACGGCGTTGTAACCAGTTACTGTCCGACCAGTTGGCACGTTTCTCGGCAACGTGAAGCGTAAAGGCATGCCGGGAACAATCCGAGCGGTTTTGTGAACTGTAATGTGGCATATGGTCTTGAAAAATGACCATACTGCCAGCGGGAACCTCAACGGCAACCGCCTGATTGTGATCAGGCCAGGGTGTAGAGTCCAGGTCGGTCAATTTTCCTTCACGTTTTGCCCAGTCGACCTGGAAAATCTCCCGCAAGGGTGAGCGATGCCCCCCGGGTTGCACCCAGAGGCAACCGTTGTCACGGTTGGCGTCCTCGATGGCTATCCAGATTCCGGTCACAGTAGATGGGTTCGAGATCAGATAACTACCATCCTGATGCCAGCGAACTTCACCGCCAATATGTGGTTGCTTGAAGATGTACATGGTTTGCCACAGCAATGGAGCAGTGTAGCCAATATCTCTTAAAGCTTTGCCGAAAATCGGCTGACGGCAAAATTCATTGAATACAGGGTGAAGGTCATGCATGGCATGCCCGATCTTGTTAATGGCCAGTCGTGCCGGTTTCAGCAGGTTGCCATCCTGATCCAGCGCACCTTCTTCGAGAAAACAGTGAATGTTTTCAGCCGAGTCAAAAAAGTAATCATCACGTCCGCTATCGCGATCCGCGGTGGTAAACACAGTTCGATGCCTGTCGATGTCAAAGTTATCGACAATTTGAAGTGCGGCGATTTTAAGGTTTTCAATTGCCGGTTTGGCAATCGCATCTTCCAGAACCAGGTAACCATCATGATGAAACTGCTGTATTTGACCTTCACTTAGCATGCTGTCCCTCATACGTTGATTATGTCCAAAACCTGTTGTCAGTATAGAGCAAGTTACGCTAAATGTTGCGGATGGTGCCAATACCTGCTTTAAACACCTTTTTAAGCCATTTGGGTCGGAAATATGGTATAAAATAGCGGTTTTATTTTATGTCAGAGCGTGGTCACTGGTTTATCCGGTTTATCATCAGAATCCAGTTATTATCAGCTCTGAAATTGTCACGCCGGAAGGTCATGGGTCCGGGATAAAAAACAACACAGAGGCGCAGCAATGAACACTAAAAAAGTTCTACCTAAATCTAGAAATAAACTATATTTATCTGTTATTGCAGGAATTGTATCTCTTTCGACTGCAGGCTTGGTCTATGCACAAGACAATCAAGCATACACCGAAGGAGTGCTGGAAGAAGTGATCGTAACGGCTACTAAACGAGCAGAAAGCATACAGGATGTACCGTTATCCATTGCTACGGTTTCCGGTGAGGATTTACAGACGATGTTCTCCGGTGGTGAGGATGTGCTCGCCCTGGCAGGTCGGGTGCCGGGTCTATATGCAGAATCATCAAATGGCCGCGCCGCACCACGCTTTTATATTCGTGGCTTGGGCAATATTGATTTTGATCTTGCAGCATCACAACCTGTGTCCGTCATCATGGACGAAGTCGTTATGGAAAATGTGGTGCTCAAGAGCTTCCCGATCTTCGATATTGATCAGGTTGAAGTTATCCGTGGACCGCAGGGCACATTGTTCGGCAGAAATACAACTGCTGGTATTGTCAAATTCAACAGTCGCCGGCCAGAGCATTTTACCGACGGGTATGTCTATGGCTCATACGGCACGTATTCAACCCGCAATGTTGAAGCAGCGGTTGGTGGCAGTCTGATTCCCGATGTGCTGGCGGGCAGGGTGTCGATGGTATACCGGGGCCGTGATAACTGGATAGACAATGGCTTCACTAAAGAAAACGACGCGATGGGTGAGTTCACTGAAATAGCCGGGCGCGCCCAGCTACTATGGACTCCCAGCGAGAACTTCTCAGCACTATTTATCGCCCAGGCACGAGACCTCGAGGGTACATCATCGATATTCCGCGCCAATGTGTTTGATACCGGCAGCAATAAGCTGAACCAGAATTATGACCGCGACACCGTTTACTACGATGGTGGTGACAATAATCCGCAGGCATATGACGGATCCGGCTATACATTGAACCTGGAATGGGATTTTTCCAGCACGACACTGACATCTATCACTTCCTATCAGCTAGGTGATGGCTTCAGCCGTGGTGACATCGATGGCGGTGTGGTTGATTTCTCTGGCACGGCTGAATGCCCGTCAGGTATTGTCTGTGATCCGGAAGCACCTGTATTCGGTTCTCCAACCTTGACCTTCCCGGGAACAATTACTGTTCCTTCTGTAACCCAGGACGGTGCGGATACCGATCAGTTTACCCAGGAGTTACGTATTGCAAGTGATACCGATGACCGCTTCAGTTGGCAGGCAGGCTTTTTCTATTTCAACAGCTCGCTTGAAGTTGAAACGGATTCCTTTGCTTCCTTCGGTTTTTTGGGTAATCCTCCACAGAACACCATTATCAAGCACACCAATGACGCATGGGCGCTGTTTGCCCAGGGTGCCTATGATGTGACGGACCAGTTCACGATCAGTGCCGGCCTGCGTTATACCGATGACAAAAGAGATTTCAAGGTATTACAGTATGGTCAGCTCTGGCTTGATATTGGTCCTGAGTTCCAACCGCCGGTTGCGCCGATCGACGTTTCCGCTGATAAAGTTAGCTGGGACCTGACGGGTGATTATGCGATCAACGATAGTTCTAATATTTACGTGAGGTTTGCTTCGGGTTTCAGGGCACAGTCCATCCAGGGCCGTGATGTCGCATTTCTCGAGTACCCTACAGTTGCTGATCCTGAAACGATTATGTCCTATGAACTCGGCTATAAGGCAGACCTGGTGGATGACCGCTTGCGTTTAAATGCAAGTTTGTTCTACTACAACCTGGATGATATGCAATTGTCCATTATCGGCGGGGCTTCAAACACCAACCAGGTGATCAATGCCGACAAAGGTACGGCGTCCGGTTTTGAACTCGATCTTCAATGGCTGATTACAGATAACTTTATGGCCACCTTCGGTGCTGCGTATAACGATACCGAGATCAAGGACGATGGCCTGGCCGTTGTGCCCTGTGGATCGACACTGTGTGAAGCATGGCAGAACAGGGATGAAAACGGACAGGTTTCCATCGATGGCAACCCATTCCCTAGAACACCAAAAACCAACTACAGCCTGACACTTCGTTATGGTATGCCGATTGGTGATGACGGTGAGTTCTTTGTCTTTACCGATTGGGTTTACTACGGAAAGACCCAGATGGCACTTTATTACACCCCGGAGTTTGAAACCGATAGCCAGTTCGAAGGCGGCCTTAGAATCGGCTACCGTAACAACCGGAATGACTGGGAAGTGGCCTTGTTCGGTCGTAATATCACAGATGAAGATAATGTTAAAGGTTACGTAGACTTCAGTAATAACACCGGTTTTGTTAACGAACCGGCCATCTGGGGTATAGAGGCCACTTATAACTTCTAGTGCTTTTTACTGTTAGATAAAGGCTCATTGTTTGAGCAAATAAAAGCCCGGCACCTTGCCGGGCTTTTTTTAACAGCTTACTAAATGCCCCTTAAAACACTCAATGGTGAATGCGTGACGACCCGCCAGGTGGCCAGTAGTCCGCTGCTTCCTACAAAGAGCATTCCCAGCATAGGCCCCGTTAGCCAAAGCATCGGGCTGAATTGATACTCGAGTTCATAAACATTGACCGCCAGGTGCCAGGCGGCAAGGCTTGCACCGATGGATGCCAGCAAACCCGCGAGAAAACCGATGGCCAGAAACTCAACTACCACACCGGCCAGAACCCTTGCGCGGGAAGCACCCAGCGTACGCAGGATTGCGCTTTCAAAACTGCGCTCATCCAGGCTGGACTGAACCGCTGCCCATAGCACGGCCAAGCCGGCAAACAGGGTAAACAGAAAAACGGTTTGCACGGCCATGGACGCCTTATCCATCACATCACGTACCTGTGCGAGTGAAGATTCCAGGTCAATAACGGTGACACTGGGAAATTGACGCATCAACTCCAGGACTTTCCGGTCATCATCAGCATCGGCATACAGAGCAGTGATGTAGGAGGCAGGATAGTCCTTCAATGTAGCAGCTGAGAAAAACATGAAAAAGTTGGGTTTAAAAGTGTCCCACTCAACTGTCCGGAAACTAGTGACCTTGGCCGATACGGGTTCACCTGCAATATCAAAGCCGAGCTCGTCACCAATATTAATACCCAGTTCCTGGCCAAAATTGACTTCCACAGATACCTCGTAATTTTCAGTTCCGGCTTCCCACCATTGGCCTTCCGTCAATTTGTTACCAGTTTGAATATTGTCTCCGAAGCTGAGATTGGATTCCCGTTTTGCCCAACGTTCACCCTGCGGATCCTCAAAAGTGATCTGGCTGACATCCTGACCATTGATGGTCGTCATACGGGCACGAACCAGTGGCGCGAATTCCGGGACCTGCATGTTTTGTGAAGCTAGATATTTCTGCATTTCAGGGACTTCATGCGGTTGAATATTGATCATGAACTGGTTGGGGGCGTCACTTGGCAAACTATCACGCCAGGTTTCCATCAGGTCGTTTCTGACCAGGGTTAAAAGCATCAGCACCATTAATCCCAGTCCAAAGGCAACCACCTGGATGACGCTCTCACGGCCGCGCCGGTTCAGGTTGGCAAGTCCATATCGCCAGGCGACTCCGGCCATACCACGAAACCGGCCAGTGGCTTTGACCAATAGCCAGCCAGCGAGACCAAGTATGGCAAAGGAGCCCACGGTGCCGGCTGCGATTCCCAGCACCAGCTTGATGTCACGGACCATCCATTGCAGCAGTGCCAAAACAGCGACAGCACCTGCAATATAACTGAGGCCATAGCGCATCGGCGGGGGTCCGACATCATGACGTAAGACCCGTAACACCGGTGTTTTTCCCATTTGAATCAGGTCGGGCAGAGCAAAACCGCACAATATAAACAACGCAGTCATGAGACCGAGAAGAACAGGAGATGCGCCCGCTGCCGGTAAATCCTGAGCGATTAACTCGCTGGCAATCCATGCAAGACCCTGCTGAGCGATAAACCCCAGCATAATTCCTATTGCGGCACCCACGATCGTTAGCATGAGAAGCTGGAGCAGGTTTAACCTGAGGATAAAGCGTTGCTGTGAACCAAGGCACTTGAGAAGCGCTATACGGTCCCGATGGCGAATGGCGTATCGTCTCGCCGCCATTGCAACCGCCACTGCGGCCAGCAATACGCTGACCAGTGAGGCCAGGTTCAGAAAGCGGCCGGAGCGCTCTGTCGCCGATCGCATCTGCGGATCTGTATCGACAATATCGCGTAATTGCTCTCCAGCGGACAGCAGCGCTTCCAGTTCGGGCTTAAATGAGGCAATGATTTCGCGGGGTCCCGCGAACAGGTTTCGGTAACTCACTCGGCTACCCGGCTGGATCAATGTTGTGCTTTCAAGATCTGCCATGTTAATCAGCAATGTAGGGGCCAGGTCAACAAAACGCCAACCCTGGTCCGGCCGGAAATCAAGAACCTTTGTGATGCGAAATTCCGCTTTGCCGACCCTGATCACCGAGCCGGTATCGGCACCGAGTCTGGCCAGTAATCGCGTGCTTGCCCAGGCTTCGCCACGTGCCGGAATGTCGGAGGTTTCAGTCGCAGGTGCAAGAAGCTGGTCCGCGGTCTTAAGCTTCCCCCTCAATGGATACCCGCCACTGACTGCGCTAACGGCAGATAATGTACTGCGTTCGTCCTCAAATACCACGCTTGGCATGACTATCATTGATGCTGTTTTCAGCCCGGCCCGCTCGGCCATATCTATGTATTCAGCCGGTATGGGCTGGCTGGAACCCAGGCGTAAATCGGCTGCTAAAGATTCAGCAGCACGAAGCTCCACCGCGTGGCCGACACGGTCAGTAAGAAATGCAACAGCGGTCAGAGAGGTCACTGCGATGACCAGTGCAATACCCAGAACGGTCAGTTCGCCGGATTTCCAGTCCCGAATCAAAAGACGCCAGGCAAGTGCCAGTGCTTTCAACGGTCTGCCCCCGCGTCAGTTTGCGGTGTTACACGAATACGGCCTACATCCATCTGGATAATCCGGTCACAGCGTTTGGCGAGAACGAGGTCATGACTGACCAGTACCAGGGTAGTGCCGTACTCGCGGTTCATGCGGAACAGGATTTCAATAACTGTTTCACCGGTTTGCTGGTCAAGGTTCCCGGTAGGTTCATCAGCAAAAAGTACCGTCGGCTGAACAACATAGGCGCGTGCGATTGCAACCCTTTGTTTTTCACCACCGGATAATTGACGTGGATAGTGACCGGAACGTTCAGCCAGGCCCACACTCCCCAAAGCCGTCTTTGCAGCTTCCATTGGCTGGTCGTGGTTGGCCAGTTCCAGTGGCAGCATGACATTTTCCAATGCGGTCAACGAAGGAATCAGATGAAATGACTGGAATACAAATCCGACCTCATCGGCGCGCAGGGCAGCACGACCGTCTTCATCCAGTGCTGTCAGTTCGTTGCCGGCCAGCCAGACCTTGCCGGATGTCGGCAGATCCAGTCCCGCCAGCAATCCCAGCAAGGTCGACTTGCCCGCGCCGGAGGCTCCAATGATGGCAATTCGTTCGCCGTGACTGACTTGCAAGCTGACCTGGTCTAGTATGGTCAGCATTCCTTCAGGGCTGGTGACTATTTTGCTAAGATTTTCGGCCTCAAGGGCAAAAGTTTCTGGTTCAGATATTGGAGTATTCATGAGAGTTATTTTATCGCTTCTGTTGTCAGTTGTTGGTTTTATTCCGACTATCGCACTTGCATCGGAACCACCTGTTTTACTCATTCTGGGTGATAGTCTCAGTGCCGGTTATGGCATGGACCGAGAAAAATCCTGGGTTAATCTACTTGACATACGCTTTAAGGAATATGGTTACTCATATCGAATTCTCAACTCCAGTATCAGCGGTGATACAACACAAGGTGGTCTTTCACGCATTCCACGACTGCTCGATCGCTATCAACCCGAAATCGTCATCATTGAACTTGGAGCAAATGACGGTTTACGTGGCATTGACCCGAGTATTACCCGAGAAAATATGACAGACATGATCAGGCAAAGTCAGGCTGTCGGTGCCCAGGTGCTGCTTGCTGGTATCAAGTTGCCACCGAACTATGGCAGCGCTTATCTGCAACAGTTCGAATCTATCTATCCCGATCTTGCCAAGGAATTCGATACATTGCTTGTGCCATTCTTCATGGATGGCGTCGCATTCAGACCGGATCTGCTGCAGGCAGATACCATCCATCCCAATGAAAAAGGACAACCGGTGTTGCTGGACAATGTATGGAAGGTGCTACAACCAGCTTTGGCACGTTAGCGGCGGTGCCTGTTTCCTTTTTACGTAGAATTGTGTTTTCCTTGGGATAAAAATGAAAACAGCGGTGCCTGAACCACCAGGCTGAACAGTGCAACGCCATAAACCATGCTTTGTATCGTATACCAGTAAGGAAGCTCGATACTCAGGGATAATGCCAGGGCAATTGCAACAGCACCTCGAATGCCACCCCAGAGCATCAGGTTTTGCTCGGCCAGGCTTAAACTGCGTTGTCCAGGCAGGCGGGAGAGTAGTCCGGCACCGGCGAATATAATGACAGCACGTGATACAAAGGCAGCTAGCACGCCCACTATCATGGCCAGCCAGTGAATCTGGAACATGTCGATGGTAATACTCATGCCAACCAGGAAAAACAGCATGGCGTCTGCCAGAAAACCGAGTGTTCTCCAAGAGCCAAAGGCAAACGCAACATCTTCTTCGTCCAGATCCTTGCGCTGTAACCAGGCGATGGTCAAACCTGCCGAGAGCGTGGCGACCACACCTGACCATCCAAGAATATGTTCTCCAACCCAAAAACTGAGAAAGGCCAGTACCAACGTAACCGATGTTGTCAGAACCACATCATTCAGGGGCCTGATAATCCTGTCAAAAAGCCAACCCAGAAAAAAGCCAATGAGCAGACTGCCGATGAGCACCAGGGTGAAACGGCCGGCAATTTCAATCCAGTTAAGGTTGTAGCCGGGTATTGTCAGTAACGAAGAAATCATGACAAACAAGGTGATCGTGGTGGCGTCATTGATCAGGCTTTCACCCTCGAGAATACTGACAGCACGACCTGATGAGTTTCCGCCATGAATGATATTACTCACCGTGGCCGGGTCGGTCGCGCTGATCATTGCACCGCATAAAAAGGTTAATGCCCACGTGTTGCCCAGTGATTCACCAATCAAGGCCTGGATGACTATAGCTGCAACCAGTGAGGCAACCATCAGTAATGGTATGGCGAGGCCTAATACCAAAAGAGCTTCCCGGCGTAACAGGCGTACGTTGATGTTGATGGAAGCCTCAAAGATCAACATTGGGAGAAGCAGGTAAAAAACCAGGTCACGTAAAATCTCCCAACGCAGCCCCGTGTCGTAACCCAGGGCAACCCAGATTTCCGAGCTGACAAAACCTAACAGAATGAGTGCAACCGGCATGATCACGAGCTTTTGCCTGGCCAGGGGTCTCGTCAGCACTGCGGCAGCAAAGATACCAAGCATCATGAAGGGTAAGAGGTTGTCGATCATGTTTTTTTCAATGTCTTCAGTTCTTATGCCTTACAAAGGAGACCGGATGGCCAGGGAAATATTACACGTTTTAAAAGACCTGGTGCCAGAATAGACTACATTATGTCTGGCGGCATAAGGAAGACACCATTGCGCCGGCTTTCGAATATGTCGGAGTTTGGGTATGATGCGTCCACAAACATTGCAGGAGTGATCAGGTGAAATCTATTTTTGTTAGCGTGCTGGTTTTATTATTCTCGACAACCGCGTTTGCGGGTGATATGACATTTGCAGAGCGGGTGGCTATGGGCGCACAGGGTGAGCATCGCTCTGATGCGAATAAGGCTCGTGATCAGTATCGTCATCCGGTTGAAACCCTCGCGTTTTTTGGTATCAAGGACGGTGATACGGTCATGGAGATCTGGCCTGGTGGCGGCTGGTACACTGAAATTCTGGCACCTGCCATGCGAGATCACGGTAAGCTGATCATCGCTACATGGGATCCGCAGGTGGAGGGGCAACCTTCATACCGTTATGAACTGCCAAAGAAAATGGAAGAGAATTTCGCGAAGCATCCTGAAATTTATGACCAGGTAACGTTCGAATACTTTTCACCGCCCCAATCCCCATCATTGGGTGATGCCGAATCACTTGATGTCATCGTGACATTTCGCAATACCCACGGTTGGATATCTGCGGGCCAGGCACAGGACATATTCAACGAGTTTGCGCGTGTATTGAAACCAGGCGGTACCCTGGGTGTGGTTCAGCACAGGGCTGATGAAGGTTCCGATCCGAAGGTATCGGCAAAGTCTGGTT
>Ga0224504_10001270_pt1 | contig 11261 bp, 9 predicted proteins | sample SF_Oct11_sed_USG_3_FD_170160 | JGI IMG/M metagenome (GOLD analysis project Ga0224504, IMG submission 170160) | Sediment microbial communities from San Francisco Bay, California, United States - SF_Oct11_sed_USGS_24 | ecosystem: Environmental > Aquatic > Marine > Sediment | place: USA: California... | reverse complement strand
ACCCGGCAAAGTGGCATACCTGACTTCAGGGTCGCCAATATCCTGCGCGATGGCCGAATCCTCGAAGAGGCCCGACAGGATGCATTTGCTTATGCCGAAAGCCCTGAATTCAAAGATGCAAAACAGGTGCAATCTGTTCTTAAAGAGCGCTGGGGTGGCCGGCTTGAACTCGCCAGTATCGGGTGATTGGTAAAGCGTGTTGTGTTTCGAACAGAGTTTTTGTGTTACGAAACTGTGGCAGAGACCTTCATAAATGGATTCGATAAACGTGCTTGAAAAGTTTTTCGACTCTAAGCTTTACAGGGTTGCCAAGTATAGCCTGAAAGCGATTTAGTTTTTCACTCACTTGTTCAGGCGAGAGGTCGTGATGTGCAGCTCGCCTGGACTCATGTGCCTTACGAGGTTTCCTTACAAAGACCTTCGCGGTTTTTGAACCCCAACGGGTGGTGTTAGCGCGGAATATAGCGGTAAGACGCTTAACTGGCTGTATCTCATTCTGTCTGTACAAACATTTCTCAAGCACGTCCACGATCTTTTCGCAGGCCAGCGGTCCTTGCTGCGAAGCCAGGAACTCGTTTATCACCTTCTTGTCCTCCATACCATTGCAGCGGCATGGTTCTTCAGTGATTAACCGTTCCAGTATTTCATGAAGAGACGTGAAATCGTCGCAAGTGTGGCTGAGTATATCAGGGGATCTCCAGGCGCGCCCGAAGTCGCGGCCTTCTCCTTCAGTAGGGCCGAAACTGATGAGGTTTGAGCCCAAAAGACTGGCTTCGATTGCTGTGGTGCAGCCGTTATGTATAGTCGCTTTCGCTGCCAGAAGCCAAGGGATCACGTTTCCTTTGATCACAACATGAACACGTTCGAAGTCAGCAGCAATACGGTGGTAAATTTGCGGGTTTTCAGATGGGTGTGGGCGTATGACAATGTTGATGCAAGGAAAAGTACGTGCGAGTTCTGGTATCATTTGTTGGAAACGTTGAAAAATGTCGAGCTTGTGGCATTCAAGACGCTCCGCAAGCTCCCGGGTCATGCCTGCAGCGACGGGGCTGAGCGTGCGGGCTGCACCGTTCGCTTTCTCAGGCAAAAAAAGACTGCGATTCGAATTCACCACTGAGAAGTTGGTGTTGATGAGAAAGTAGTCACCGTAGACTCGGCGGAATTCTTCTACCTCTGCTTCAAAGAAAGGTCTCATCTCGGGCCTTAGCAGGTCGCCACGCGGATTTCCCGTAACGTGAACAGGAACGTCGAAACGGTACGGGGCATTACTCCAGAGTTCTGCATTTTCCTTCCCCCATGCGAACAAGTGGGAAACGTAACGACTGATCTCCGGAGATATACTCTTTTTGAAGTAGACTTCAGGAGGGAGGTGTACCAACGCTTCTTCGTCCCAGCCAGTTATCATGTGTCCGAGTTCGTGAAGGGTCTTGAAGCCGGGGATGAATCTCGGTGATATGCTCTTGGCAAGATATATTCCCCTCTGAAAAGACGTGATGTGCGCGTCGATAGCCTTCAACCTGCCGATTACCACCGGGAAATTGCGCCGCACCGCGACACAGGCGAGCAACAGCTTCGCGTCCAACTCGCGGACCTGACTTTCGACTGGGATAATCAGAGGGATGCGTTTAGCTGCTTTAGCGTTTGCGGCTCTGGATGCTATCGCCATTTTTCCAACTTTTCCCTCGATTTCTCCAGTTCCTCAGACTCTTCTGGAAAGGTTACCGGGATGAGCAAGGCCAGCTGTAGTTGGGCTATCGCCTCTTCTTGTCTGTCCATGCGGTTGTAAACTTTGGCCAGATTGTAACGATGGGTGATTCGATCATGCAAATCAATGGCCTTTATTAAAAGTTTTTCGGCCTGCTTGAGCGAAGCTTCCGGGACCCCACCGTAGATCAGCTTCACAAAAATCCTGGCAAAGAACCCTAACCCGGCCATCTTGTAGTGCCAGCGGCTCAGCACAAGATAGGAGATGTCGTCATCCGGTGCGAGGGTGATCGCTTTTTCAATGTTCTCCTTGATCTCCCTGGAATGTTCTACCTGGCTTTTCGTGTCTATGAGTTTCGACTGGGCACCCAGGGCAATCGCCAACCACTTGTAGCCTTCACTTTTGTCAGGGGCTGCGGACATGGCCGCACGGGCGAATTTTTCCGCTTCCTGGAAATGCATCAAGGCCTCTGCATCGGAATCTGACAAACGCCCTATCTCATATTGAGTACGGGCCATCCTCCACTGGACCTCGTCATCTCCGGAAGACTCAGAAGAGAGTTTTTCCAAAGCCTCCCAGGCCTGCCGGTTTTCACCTTCAAACAGCAACTCGTCGATTTCTTGAAAGGGGGAGGGCGCAGCGGCATGGCATGAAAGGCTGGCCAGACTGAGGATCGTCAGGATTGAAATGATCAGAAAACCTGCGTACTTGTAAATTCGCATAACCAGAGGTCCGTAGCGGGAATCAGGAGCCTGATGCTTCGTAGTGATCAGGTTGGTCAGTGACGAGCTTTATCTCCCCGGCAGAGATTCTAAAAACACGGTCGGCAACGTCTACCAATGCGGCCTGATGACTGATCGCCAGGATGGTTAACTGGCCACGAAGTTCTTTCAAGGTCTCGCAGATTGCCGCTTCGGTTTTGGGGTCAAGGGCGCTGGTCGCTTCGTCGAGAATGAGAAGCTGAGGACGGTGAATCAGGGCCCTGGCAATAGCAATACGTTGACGCTGCCCACCCGAAAGTTTCGCTCCACGCTCACCTACAGTGGTTTGCATGCCCTCGGCCATTTTACTGACAAAGTCCCAGGCACCGGCAGCTTTGAGAGCGTATTCCACGTCCTCTTCTGTCAGTGATGGCTCACCCAGGGTGACATTGATAAAAATGCTGTCATGCAGCAGGATGGTGTCCTGGGGGACATAGCCGATCATTCGCCGCCAGCTGCGCAGATCAAGCTCAGGGAGTGCTATCCCATCGATCTTGATACTCCCCTTTACGGGATGGAAAAGTCCTGTAACCAGGTCGACCAGTGTTGTTTTGCCGGCACCTGAAGGGCCAACGATCGATGTGAATGTTCTGCTCGGAATCTCCAGGGAAACATCTTCCAGGATCAATTGTTCACCGTAGCCAAAATCAACATGATCTATGGTGATGCCGTGCTCCAGGGTGGCCTGCTTGTCGCCTCCCGGCGGTTCTTTGTGCTGCTGGGCCTGGTTGATCTTGTCCTGAAGAGACCAATAGGCGCTTTCACAAATAGCCACCTCCTGGTATTTGCGTTGAACCTTGCCGGTTTCGTTCAGCATCCGGGCCATGAGGAAAATCAGAACCATAACCTTGGGCAGGTCCATTTTCAGGTAAACCAGCATCAGGTAGAGGCCGACGATCACCAGCAGGGTCAGCAAAGGCTCCTGGATGCCACGCAGGGCGGCTTTGCTGAAGACCTGTTTACGCAGTGCCTTGTTCAGCTTCATGGTGTTGGTTGAAAGCAGCTCGTCAGCCAGGTTTTCACGTCCCATGGCCTTGAATGCTTTCAAGGATTGCAGGCTGTCGGACAAGCGTGCGAGCAACGATTGCAAGAGGTGGGTCTGCTTCCTGCCGGCCCGTTTCGCTTTGGCGACCATCTTGTAGAGCAGAACCAGGACCAGTGCTGCTACGCTCATAAAGAGCAGGGTTGTTTTCCAGGAGACCAGCAGAGCCACGACGAAATAGGCAAAGGCCTGGATCGCCATGGCCAGCGCGGTTGCCGCATGCAAATAAGCAGATGACGCGCGCATCACCTCGGTCCCGGCAGCGTTGGCCATACTGCCAACCTGTTGACCGAGAAAATGCCCCCAGCGGGTCGAAAGGAGGGCTCGCAACAAAGCCAGCCGCAGGTCAGTGGCTACGTGGGCCACCGTGTAACCAACCTTGCGGTCTGCTATCAAGACCAGGACACTTCTTAAAATTGCCCCGATCATGATGACTGTCAAAAGCGAACCGACTGTAGCAGGTATACCCATGTAGGATAAAGCTGACGTGATGAAGCTGTCAGCGCCGGAGTTTGATGCGGTCTCGGCTGAAGGGCCCTTGGGGAGGTCAATGGCTTTTTGCAGCAGGGGCAACAGGGCTGTCAGGCCGATACCTTCAACCACGCCGGCCATGATCATGGCTAGAAGCATGGTGATGCTTTGCCTAGGGTAAGACCTTGCAAACTTTATCATCAAGCGCATATCGGGACGATTACCTTCTTTCGAGGAAATAAGATGGATGACGTGACCTTATATTCGTCACCCATAAGCGTGAACACATTAACATTTTTCCCTGAATCATGGGAAGTGTGACGCCACGTTAATTATTGGTTTTTCGATAAGAATGAAATTATCGCTCGGCAAATCAGCCGTTTAAATATATGATTCTCTTGTGATCAGGTTAAAATATGCCTGCTCGCAAAAACTTGAGAAGTCAAGATTCCATCGACAGGGACCTGCTTTGTCTCCATCTTATGATCACACTCCTGACACCTCCTTTCAAATCCACTGGGGAGGTCCGGACCTTCCTCCTCGCGCTTTGCGCGACCTCATGGAAGACAGAATAGATGCCGTCCCTTCCGGGGGAGAAATCCTCTGGGTGACCTATTACTTCAGAGATGAAGGGTTGGCTGAGGCCTTACTGAAAGCCAAGAAACGTGGGGTCAATGTGCGGGTGCTCATGGAGGGCAACCCCCGGAACGGCTCAATTAATGCCCGGGTCGCAAAGCTTCTGGGGCGCAGCGATGCCCTGGGGAAGGGACTGCGTAGCCTTCGCCATCGACTGATCGACAACCGCTTCCTGAGAAGCTGTCGACTGCACGAAAAGCTCTATTATTTCAGTCATCCTGAACCCTGTGCATTGGTGGGAACATTTAACCCGTCCGGCAACCAACCGGAGGAGCCTGCAATCCTCCGCAAGATTGGAGACCAGGACCGGGGGCATAATGTGCTGGTCGAAGTCCGTGATCAGGTGCTGGTCCAGGGCTTGTACAAACATGCGCAGCGCATGTTTCAGATGGTGCATGGCCCATGGGAACGCTTCCTGAGCGTGAACAACCGGATTCTGGCCTCAGGGGATACCCGGGTTCTTTTTTTCCCGAGAGCGCTGCGGAAAGATTTCGACGACCTCCTGGATGGCTTGGAACACGGCTGCAGCCTACGGATGGCCGTCTCCCACCTCAACGACTCCGGTATCTGCAAGCAACTCTTTAAGCTCGCCCGAAAGGGTGTTGATATTGAAATTCTTGCTCACGACACACAACGCCGAGTGCCTTCCTGGGTTGAAAAGGAGATGCTCAAGAACGGGATAACCTTCAATCGTTATATCCACCCGGACGGCTTGCCCATGCATAACAAGTTCATGTTGATAGACAGCCCTGAACGCAAAGTTGTGACCGTCGGCAGCATGAACCTTTCAGTCAGGTCTCTGCACGCAAATCATGAATTACTGGTTATTTCCGAGGATGAGTTTCTCTACCAGGCGCTGTTGCAACGCTGGAGCACCATGTTGCAGGAGTCAAGGTCGTTCAGTTGATAATACCTGTGATGAAAACCCTGGTGAATTAAATGAAAAAACTCCTTTTTATCACTATATCCTCCGGTGTCGCTGCCAGTACGAGAGTTCGAGTGAACAACCTGATACCGGAACTGGAAAATTATGGTTTTGTGACCAAGGTGGTCCGCTACCCGAAGACTTTTCCTGCAAAATTATCGCTGCTCAAACTTTGCGCGCATTATGATGTGGTGATTTTGCAAAAAAGGCTGCCGCCGCTGTTTTATGCTTATCTGCTGCGAATGTTTGCCAAACAATTGGTTTATGATTTTGATGATGCTATTTATTACAAGCCAAATGCTCCTGATGCCACAAAAAGCCCGCAAAAGTTGAAGCGCTTTATTAATGTCGTACGAAAAGCAGACCAGGTCATAGCAGGTAACACAATTCTCGCTGAAGAAGCCCGGAAGTATACTCCACGTTGTGTCGTGCTGCCTTCCGCAGTTGAGACGCGCAATATACCTGTCAAGGAATACGAGAGCAGAACAGAAAAGTTTGTGATCGGTTGGGTCGGAAGTGAAATCAATCTGCCCTGTCTTGAGCAACTGGGGCCAGCTCTCCGGGAACTGGCCAGCCGGCACGCAATTCAGCTGAGAGTCATTTCAAGCAAATCTATTGAAATACCCGGAGTCGAAACACTTTTTATTCCCTGGGATGAGAAGACCCAGGAAAGAGAGATTGCTCAGTTTGACGTAGGCGTTATGCCCCTTTTTGATTATCCGCACACACGCGGGAAATGCGCCTATAAAGCTTTACAGTACATGGCGGCCGGCGTCCCTGCGGTCGTGTCGGATGTCGGCATTAACAATCGCGTGGTCGAACACGGCGTCTCTGGCTATGTTCTTGGCGAATTCAGTAATTATTCGATTTACATTGAAAAGCTGATTCTCGACAGGGGTTTGGTTCGCAAGATGGGGATGGAGGCCAGACGCTGTGCCATGGAACAATTTTCAATTGAATCTATCGGACGGCGGTTAGGTGGAATTTTTGCTTAAACACAACGTCATTCTCGACCTGTTTCAATAAGTCTGTGTGAATTTAGTCTGAAAGGTTATGTGAAAACGATGTCTTCTCGTAATGTTGAATTGTGCCTCGCGTCGCCAGTTCTATATCCTCCTCGCGGAGGGGCAGAAATCAGGTTCCAGAGCTACCTGCCTGGCCTCGCTGAACGAGGCATTAATCTACGCCTCCTGACGGGAACACCGAAAGCCAAGAAGATCACCGCTGAAGACAAAGCGCAACCCTGGTACCGAAGCTCGCCGGGCAGCATTATCCCTACCGAGCCTTTCAGTGGCGTCCCCATACACAGAGTTCGATTGCCTGATAAAAGCGGTTGGAGGCGAGTCGCTTTCTTTAACCAGGCTATGCTCAGATACTGCCGTCAAGCAGAGCCCAGGCCTGACCTGATCCAGCTGATTGACCCGCTGTCACCAATTGCAACTCCCTGGCTGTTCAAGTTGAAAGCCCTCGGCATCGGCAGGCTCTTTGCCTACACACTACCCTACGAATTGCCTGACAACTATCTTAAAAAAACGTTGCGTCACAATGCCTTGCGGCTTCTCTACAGGCAGCTGGATTGTGTTATCACAAGCAGCGCTGAAACCAGGGCACACGCCTTAAAACTTGGCCTTCACACACGCTTTGAAGTGATTCCGAACGGAGTCAATTTGCAGAGATTTTATCCGGCTTGTGACGAGGAGAAGAGGGCTTTAAAGACGTCCCTTGGTCTCGGTGGCATGGAGATGATCATGACCACCGTCGGATCGATCATTCCGCGGAAAGGTATCGATCTTCTCCTTGAATCATGGATTCATTTGGCCAAACAGTTTCCGCAGTTGCATTTTCTGCTCATCGGCCCAAGGATTGATGAAAACGACCCCAAGTTGAGCGCCTTCAATCAAAGGCTGGTCGATCTCGTTAACGCCTCCGGGGCCCAAAACCGGGTTCACTTCACTGGCAAGGTGAAGAATGTCGAATCCTACCTGCGGGCATCAGATCTGTTTGTCTTTGCTTCCGAGCGAGAGGGCATGGCGAACGTAATCCTGGAAGCCATGGCTTCCGGGCTTCCTGTCGTGTTGACTCCCCATATTGGCCTGCCACCTGATTTTGGCCAGCCTGACCACCATTACCTGATGGTAGAGCGCTCTGCGGACTCAATCTCATCGATGATTGGCAAACTTTTAAACGATAAGAGCTTATATAGTGCGTTGGCCAGAAACGGCCGGAAATGGCTTCAAGAAACGATGGACCTGGAAAAGGTCTTGGATAGATATGCCGCTATCTATCACGAGCTTTCCAGGAGATCCTCCGCTTGATATTGTCGGGCTGCTTTAACAACGCGTCAAGTTCTCACGCCTGTTTTTATACTTCTCAGCGCTTCAATAAGTTCATGTGGCGCTAGCTGATTGTAGAAAGAAAACAAACACGTACAGGTTCAGACTTACTTCTCATACCAAACTCAGGATTGTTTCACAGGCTCTAATTTGTAACGGATCTGCCATGCATGGAACAGGTGGGCCAGCCTTCTCTCATAAAAGTTTTGTGTCCAAATATTGTAATTAATCAGCTTTGAGAAAGTAGGGGAGAAAAGTTTGTCGAAAAGGGTGTGTTTATAAAATTCAATCTTCAAAGATTTAACCCGAAACCTTGCGCTGGTGTAGAACGCAGGAACCTTCCTGGTGTTTGGCTGTAAATCCTCGGAAACGAAATAACTCATTGAATACAGACCGAAAAAACGTACGTGTGTTGGGTCTGAGTACGCATATACATTGGAAAAATGAGGTACGATAATCTCTACTGTGCCATCTTTTTTGGTTATTCTGTGAATCTCTTCCATTAAACCGATAATATTGTCGATATGTTCCAGGGTGTGTCGACTGAAAACAGACTCGCAGCAGTCATCCGGCAACAAATTTAATGGCTTGTTAAGGTCGGCAACAAGGTCCACGCCCTTCAATTCCAGATGGTCAACCGAGTAAAATCCTTTTCGTGAGTGTTCGCCGCAGCCAAGGTTCAATTTGACCGGCTTGCCTTTTTCAAGGTCCAGCTTCAGGTTTTTACTCAATATTTTCATTTTATTGTCTTTGTGAGTCCCGTTGCTGGGACGATTGTCTTTTAAATCATCAACTGCTTAAGTCGTTTAAAAAAGTTAGTCTTGTTTTTTGCTGTGACTATATTCCGCCAACTCCAGATCCCACATGGTGTCGATGCTGACCATGTTCCCCTCTATAACCAGGGCTCCGGTCCGCTCCCCCGAAATGCTTTTTTGCTCCAGAAGACAATTGCGGCGGATAGCGTAGGCAACGCCATTCCTGTGGTAGACGGGGACCAGCTGCTGGCGGGCAATAATCTGTTTGCCGGCCGGGTCGTAGTAATCGAGCCGGCCGTCGCTGACCGTCAGCTGCTTCAGGGGGTGACCCTTGGAATCTGTCTCGGAGACCGTCCAGACTGCATCCCAGTCACCATCGATCAGCATTTGAATGGTGTCCTTGACATGAGCTGCAGTGCGCAGAGGTGAGGTGGGCTGCAGCATGACGACGATATCGTAAACGACCTTGTCCAGACGCTCCATCTCGAGCAAGGCATGGGTAAGGACCTGCAAATCGGAGATGCGGTCGCCAGACAGCTCTTCCGGACGATAGAAGGGGGCCTGAAGACCTGATTCACGGGCAACCCGGGCGATCTCTTCCGAGTCGGTGGAGACAATGGCCCGGTCAATTTCCGGAATCTCCTGGACCAGGTGGCCGACTCGTGCAACGAGAGGGACCCCCAGAAAGGGCTTGAGGTTTTTGAGTGGGATGCCCTTGCTGCCACCGCGTGCCGGGCAAACCACAAGGATGCGCTGTCCTTCGATCATAACGCTTCTCCGAAAATTCTCTTTAACAAGGGGGGCAACTGCCGAAGGTCTTCAATGAACAGGGCCTCATCTGTAATCGATGAGGCGGCACGATCCGCCAACATCGCGATGAAACGACATCCCGATTGCTTGGCGCCACGCTGGTCATCGAGTTGGTCGCCGACATGAACAATCTCTCCCGGGGTGGCGCCGGTTTGCCTGGCGATCTGGATGAGGTTATCCGCCTTCGGGTCTTCGGCGCCGTAGGCCGCCTGAAAAATATTATCCCAGTTGCGCAATGACAACAAGCGTTGCAGCGGTTTGAGGGGCGTCGCCGAATTGACGAACAATTGCAACTCCATGCCGCTCAGTTCGGTCAGCATCTCATCTGCGCCGGGCATGACCGGGCAGCGGGCGATGGCGGTCTCGCATCTTGCGGTGTAGTCTTCTGCCAGGCGCGTGGACCAATCTTCAATGGACGCGTCTGTAGGCAGCAAACCCTGATGGATCAGGCCTTCCGCAATTCGGCGGGCTTTTTCGTAGCGGTTGGCTTCAGGCCAGCGCACGAGGACGTCATCCACGATGCTTCTCGAGGGGTCCCAGGGTTGGGCTATCTCGAAAAAGGCTTCGCGCTTGATGCTGTTGGAGTCAACCAGGGTTCCATCAAAATCGAAGACGACGCATTTCACCATTTGCAAAGACAAACTCTCAATCTTCTTGCTGTGCGGTTCTGCCCTTGAGCTGAAAACGACCCCAGTGATCCACGACTGTTTTGCGCTCGGAGCGACTCAGTTTGTTGATGCTCTTGTCCTCGTAGAAGGAATCGTTGTCATAGTCGCGGCTCGAGATCTCCTCGAAGATGACCCCGTTTTCTGTGCCGAACGAGTGCCAGACTCCAGGCATGACGACCACGCTTTCACCCGGGACGAGCTTGCGTTTATGTCCGTCGACGGTACATTCGAGCTCACCGTAGAGCACCTGGAAGGTCTCCTCTTTTTTGGCGTGGTAGTGGGAGGGGTGCTGCTGTTTCGGCAGCTGCACGACGAGCTTCTTGCAGTAATCCCGACTGATGCATTCAATCAGCACGGCGCCGGTCTCGAGGAACTTCGGGATGCCGTAATGATGCGAGTATTCGACCTTGAATTCCGGGCCAAGGTGGATGCGTGCCTCGTTGAGCATCGCTTTAACCTCGTGGACCGCGTGTTTGATCACCAGTTCGTCTTCAGCCATGGGGAAGTCGACCTTGTCCTCGAAGATCGGCTTGTTGGCGGCAACATCACTGCCGGAGACAATGCCCGGCTTGAATTTTCCGCTGTCGAGCTGCCCGTCAATATAGGGGATGGCAAAGTAAACCTGGTCGCTTTCTATCACCGAGCCCTTGCGGATCTTGCTTTTTGCATAGACGCCGCGCTTCAGGCCATCGATAGCGTTCTGTTCCGCCTCTGAGGCCGGCTGGCGCTGATTTGGTCCGCACAGGGTCTGGGCCCTTTGCTTGGCGGCGATCCACTCCCCAACTTGCTCCGGAGTGGAGGAGTAAGCGTTGAGCGGAGCGGCCTCTGTGGCGATACCGACGTGACGCTCAAACAGTTCGGCTCCCAGCGCCACGGCCAACTGCACCGGGGTCATATCTGCCGGTGTTTCGTGAGTTGACCAGCCGACATGAATGCCTGGATAGCGATTTTTGAGCTGGGCGATTTGCTGCATGTTCATGTTCTGATCCGGGGTCGGATAGATGGCAACGCAATGCATGATGGCGAAATGAACGCCGCGGTGTTGGAAAAAGCTGACCAGGTTGTCGATATCACGCAGGGTCAGGCCGCCGGTCGAGAAGATGACCGGCTTGTCGGCATCGGCGATCTTTTCCAGCAGCGGCCAGTCCTTGCCGG
>Ga0224504_10001267_pt1 | contig 11274 bp, 10 predicted proteins | sample SF_Oct11_sed_USG_3_FD_170160 | JGI IMG/M metagenome (GOLD analysis project Ga0224504, IMG submission 170160) | Sediment microbial communities from San Francisco Bay, California, United States - SF_Oct11_sed_USGS_24 | ecosystem: Environmental > Aquatic > Marine > Sediment | place: USA... | reverse complement strand
AAATTATTGAACTTTAATATTGTTAGGGCTTTACCATCTCTTTTTCTAGCAATGGCACTGAAGTGAAACTTTAATTGTAACGTTTACCTTGAAAATGCATACGTTTACTTATTGCTTTTCTATAGTCTGATAACTTCATCTATTTTTAATCAAAATAAAAGAAAGGTTGCTAGCAGTTTAAAATTATACACCCCAAAATATAGCTATTTAAACCTGTTAAAATCAATTGGGGTCCCAAACATTCGTTAAAGCTTATGATTTGGTTTTGGGAGGTTGTTTTAAACAAATTTCAAGAACTTTTCGCGAGCTATTTTAGGTAGGTGTTTTTTTAAATAACTATTTCCATATATTAAAGTTAATTGTACTCAGGAAGAGATCCTCAGTCAAGTTGGAGATGCCTTTTCGGTTATGATCAATGACCAATGACCAATCTCATCTTGATGTTAATTTAGTGTAAGTGGCTTGCACTCCAATTTTATTGTAAGTGAAATTTCACCAATATAATGAGATTTTCAGTGGAGGTGAGGGCGACTCGTAGGTCCTTAGGCTCCACGCATGACATGCTGAGTTCAGTGTCATAAATGCCCTTGTAGTTGTTTTTATGGAACAAAATGGAGGGTATCACGAACATCTTAAAACCTGCAGGGGGCGAGTTGTAGAAAATAGTATTGTAGAATTTAGGTACTCGTCACAGAAGAACGCCATAGAGTTCCAATATTGTTCTGACGCTGTGAAGTCTCTTATAGTTTGAGTTATTCTAAGATTTCGATAAACAGATTATCATTATTTTCTAAAACGCATAGATCAAATTCAGAGAGGTGATATAATGAAATTATTTGCCTCAATGTATTCACATATTTATGCCCCAATTCTGAGTAATTTTCTTGGGTATTGGCCAATTGTAGTCCATCAATTGGTGCACCTTTAGCTCTTAAATCACTTCTCGCAACTCGTAACGATCTATAGGCGTTATGTCGATTCAAATTGTTTGTATATTCTTTAATAGCACTATAAATTGTAGGAAAAGTACGTAAACCAATATTTGCGCCTGTTGCCTTAATTACGTTTTGCGTATTGGCGGGTGCATGTTCTCCAAATAGAGAATTACCTTCGTACGCAAAATGACTTTGTCCCCAGCCGCTTTCAATAATTGCCTGGCAAATAACAAGTGAAGGGGGAATAATATCGACCTTCTCAAGTAGTTCGGAGCGTTTATTACACCGAAAATATGTAGTGAGACTGTCGAGATGGTCTTCCTCTTTGACTGATAAAATTTCTTGATTAAGTAAGCGAACAATTTGTTCTCTTTCCTTTAATATATCTTCATTAACCAACAAAGCATTTGATAATATGATTCTCATAAAGTCGTACTTGCGTATATTGCTGCTTTCTGATTTTAGACTTTTACGTATATTCAGCAAAAAGATTCTTGGAACAACATGATTCCGTCGGACATTTTCCAAGTGAAAATTCAAAGAATCTAAAACCGAATCAAGATCAAAATATGTATTCAAATATAATGTATCATTAACCGCAACATTTGTATTAGTTGATGATAAAGTTGTAAGGGTTTGGCTATTAGAACCTTTACTTGTACATGCAATTAAGGATAGTAACAATCCAAATAGGTATAAAGACAGTGATCTCATTAGTTAATTTTTAGTTTTCAAACATAAAAATACATATTTTATCACTGAAATGTGATGTAAAAGAAAAAGCCTCACATAAAATGCAAGGCTTTTGCGGAGAAAGAGGGATTCGAACCCCCGGAGGTGTGACCCTCAACAGTTTTCAAGACTGCCGCATTCGACCACTCTGCCATTTCTCCTTTAGCGATTGCAAATATAAAACGCTTTTTTGTTTTGATAAAACTTTTTTATGGTTTTTTTTAATATATTTTCTACTACATTTGACCTTCAGTAAATTAGATGAACCCCATTGTAGAAATTATAGTTTTAATTGGTGTAGGATTTGTAGCGGGTGCTATAAATACGCTGGCAGGAGGTGGCTCCTTGTTAACTTTACCTATCCTTATTTTTTTAGGTTTACCACCTAATATTGCTAATGGAACAAATAGAATTGCCATATTGTTTCAAAATGTTTTTACCACCGCCGGTTTTAAAAGTAAAGGTGTTGTTTCCTTTCCTTTTAGTATTTATTTAGGTATTTCAGCTTTGTTTGGATCACTAATAGGCGCACAAATTGCGGTGGGTATTAAAGGGGAGACATTCAATAAAATATTGGCAATAATTATGGTGATTATTGTTTTTTATATGGTTTTTCAATCTAAAAGAAGACAACCGTTTATTATTGAAAAAACAAGTGGAAAACAGCTGTGGTTTAGTATCTTTCTTTTCTTTTTTGTGGGGATTTATGGTGGTTTTATTCAAGCGGGTGTAGGTTTTTTAATGTTACTCATTTTATCATCAATTAATAATTTGTCATTGGTAAAAAGCAATGCAATCAAAGTAGTGGTAGTTTTAATTTACACTATTTCGGCGGTTGTTATTTTTGCTTATAACGATAAAATTGATTGGAAAGTTGGTTTAACTTTGGCTATTGGTAATTCTGTGGGTGGATGGATTACAAGTAGATGGTCTGTAAATAAAGGGGATGGGGTGGTGCGTAGATTTTTAATTGTGATAATTGTGATAATGGCTATAAAACTCTGGTATTTTTAAGATTATTACAAATTGCAAATCAACCTTCAATAAAATTCTTTTTTTTACATTTGTGGCTTAAATTATTACTATGTCTAATTCGTTTGGAAAAATATTTACAATAACAACTTTTGGAGAATCTCATGGAGAGGCTATTGGAGGTGTAATCGATGGTTGCCCATCTGGGATTAAACTCGATTTTGAAGCTATTCAGAAAGAATTGGATAGAAGAAAACCAGGACAGTCTAAAATTGTAACGCAACGTAAAGAGCCTGATGAAGTTAGGTTTTTATCGGGTGTTTTTGAAGGGGAAACTACAGGGGCTTCTATTGGGTTTATAATTGAAAATGTACATCAAAGATCTAATGATTATTCACACATAAAAGATGCTTACCGACCATCTCATGCTGATTATACCTACGATAAAAAATATGGTATTCGAGATTATAGAGGAGGGGGAAGAACATCAGCCCGTGAAACAGCTAATTGGGTTGTGGGTGGTGCTGTTGCCAAACAAGCCATTCCAAACATAAAAATAAATGCTTTTACATCTTCAGTAGGTGATGTTTTTATGGAAAAACCGTATCAAGAGGTAGATATGGATAATGCTGAAAACAATATTGTTCGTTGTCCAGACAATGCTGCTGCAGAAAAAATGATTCAATGTATCAATGAAATTAAAAAGCAGGGAGATACTATTGGAGGTACCGTTACTTGTGTAATTCAAAATGTACCTGTGGGCTTGGGAGAGCCAATTTTTGATAAATTACATGCGCAATTGGGAAAAGCGATGCTTTCCATAAATGCAGTAAAAGGATTTGAATATGGAAGTGGTTTTTGTGGCGCTAAAATGAAGGGAAGTGAGCACAACGATATTTTTAATGCCAATGGAACTACTAAAACAAACTTATCAGGTGGTATTCAAGGAGGAATTAGCAACGGAATGGATATTTATTTTCGGGTAGCCTTTAAGCCTGTAGCAACTATTATGCAAGGGCAACAAACAATTGATAAAGAAGGGAATGTTATTGAAATGCACGGTAAAGGCCGTCACGATCCTTGTGTGGTGCCAAGAGCTGTTCCCATTGTGGAAGCTTTAGCTGCCATGGTAATTGCTGATTTTATGCTTTTAAATGCTAAAAACAAGATATAAAAGAATCTTTTTAGGTTTCTAATGTAAAGTGCTTCAATTTTGAAGCACTTTTTGTTTATATGAAAATTTATGTTATATTTGTTTAATTAAAATATTTTTAAATTGAACAATATTAAGACGGAGTTTACGATAAAAGATCTTGAAAATTTTTCAGGAATTAAAGCACATACTATTAGAATATGGGAAAAAAGGTACAATCTTTTAGCACCAGATAGAACAGATTCAAACATTCGGTATTATGATGTCCACAATCTGCAAAAATTATTAAATGTTTCGTTTTTAAACGCCAACGGTTTAAAAATTTCAAAAATAGCTGAGTTGCCACCTTCTAGATTAAATGCAATGGTAAGGGAGGTTATTTCAAAAAATGGCGCAGAAACGTTGGCTTCAAATACGTTCAAATTGGCCATGCTTAATTTTGATGAAAATTTGTTCAATGTAACCTATAACAACTTAATTGCTCAGTCATCATTAAGAGATGTTTTTAAAAATATTTTCTTACCTTTTTTAAATGAAATTGGTTTGTTATGGCAGGTAAACTCTATTACGCCTGCACATGAACATTTTATATCTAACTTAATAAAACAAAAAATACACATTAATATAGAACGGCTACAAATGGCTTCTCCAACAAATTATGAAAAAGTTTTTGTGCTGTATTTACCGTTGAATGAAATACATGAGTTGGGCTTGTTGTATATGCATTACGAGTTGCTTTTACACGGGTATCAATCCATTTATTTGGGTCAAAGTGTACCCGTAGGTAATTTAAGAGATGTGCTTAAGGTGTACGATAATTGTTGTTTTTTGTCTTATTTAACAGTGGAACCATCAAAAATATCAGTTGATGAGTATATTGAAATTGTGAATAATGAAGTGCTTGATAATTCGTTAAGTGAATTGTGGTTATTGGGTATAAAGGTTTCTGAAACCAACATTACAACTAAAAGTTCATCTGTTAAAACCTTTTCTTCTATAGATGATTTGTTAAAAGTGTTGTAATCTTCCCTGAATATTTGGAAATTGTTTATTAATCACATATATTTGTTAAACAAATGAAAAATAAAATTATTATAATAGGTGCTGGGTTTTCTTCTCTTTCTGCTTCGTGTTACTTAGCACAAGCTGGATATGAGGTTTTAATTTTAGAGAAAAATAGTAGTGTTGGCGGAAGGGCTCGATTAATTTCAAGTGAGGGTTTTAAATTTGATATAGGTCCAACATGGTATTGGATGCCCGATGTTTTTGAAAGTTTTTTTAATGATTTCAATAAAAAGCCATCAGATTTTTACGCCTTAGAGAAATTAGGGCCCGCCTATCAAGTTTATTTTGATAAATTAAATGCTTTAATTATTTCTGATGAAATTGAAGAAATTTATGAGGTTTTTGAAAATGAAGAAAAAGGGAGTTCAAAATATTTAAAAAAGTTTTTAAAAGCTGCTCAGTTTAACTATGAAATAGCGATGAATGATTTGGTTTATAAACCAGGAGAGTCAGTTTCAGAGTTGATAACATTTGCAACCATACAAAAGGCCAATCAGTTTTTTCAAAACATAAGTAGTGATATTCGAAATAATATAAAAAGTAAAAAACTAATTCAAATTTTAGAATTTCCGGTGTTGTTTTTAGGAGCAAAACCTTCAAATACACCTAGTTTTTACAATTTTATGAATTATGCCGATTTCGGTTTGGGTACTTGGCATCCAAAAGGAGGGATGTATGAAGTTGTAAAAGCCTTTGTTGCGCTATCTAAACAATTGGGTGTTCACATTAAAACAAACCAACATGTAGAGAAAATAGTTGTAGCTAATGGAGCAGTACAAGGCGTTTCTGTGAATGGTGAATTTGTATCAGCTGATATTGTTGTGAGTGGAGCCGATTATCATCATTCAGAAACTTTATTAGATCTTAAATATAGAATGTACTCTGAAGATTATTGGCGTAAAAGAACCTTTGCCCCCTCAGCTTTATTATTTTACATAGGATTTAATAAAAAAATAAAGAATGTAAGTCATCATACGTTATTTTTTGACAGTGATTTTGACCAGCATGCAATTGAAATATACGACAAGCCTCAATGGCCTAAGCAGCCGCTTTTTTATGCAAGTTTTCCAAGTATAACAGATAATAGTTTTGCCCCTATTGATCAAGAAGCGGCTACTTTTTTAATCCCTATAGCTCCGGGAATTTTGGATGTTCCTGAAATACGTGAAGAATATTTTTTGAAAATAATGAAAAGGTTAGAGAACCTTACAGATCAAAAATTAATGGATGCCATTGTTTTTAAAAAATCGTATTGCGTAAATGATTTTGTGAAAGATTATAATTCGTACAAAGGAAATGCATACGGACTTGCTAATACATTAATGCAAACAGCGATTCTAAGACCTAAAATTAGAAGTAAGAAAGTAAAGAATTTATTTTTTACAGGACAGCTCACTGTTCCCGGTCCAGGCGTGCCACCAAGTATTATTTCTGGAAAAATAGTTTCAGATTTAATTAAAAAAGCCAGCAATGGTGGAGAATTACTAACTACTAAAAATAAATACTATGAAAAAAATATTTGATGAAGTTTCTTTTACTTGTAGTAAAAATGTAACTAAAAAATACAGTACTTCTTTTTCGCTGGCTGTTAATATGTTGGCACCAAAAATAAGAGGCGCTATCTACAGTATTTATGCCTTTGTTCGTTTTGCTGATGAAATAGTAGATTCTTTTCACAACTATAACAAGGAAGGTTTATTGAATGAGTTTGAACAAAATTATTACAAAGCACACAAAGAAAATATAAGTTTAAATCCTATATTAAATTGTTTTCAGCATACGGTAAAGAAATACAATATTACAGATGATTTAATACAATCGTTTTTAAAAAGCATGAGAGCCGATTTAAATAAAGAAACCTATGATACGATTGAAGAATATAATAATTATATTTATGGATCGGCTGATGTGGTTGGATTGATGTGTTTAAAGGTTTTTGTAGGTGGTGATCAAAAAAAATATGACAGCTTAAAATTTTCGGCTATGAAATTGGGTTCTGCTTTTCAAAAAGTAAATTTTTTGAGAGATTTAAAAGATGATTACGAACTGTTGAACCGTTCTTATTTTCCGGGTGTTAATTTAAAAGAATTGGGCGTTGTTGAAAAGGCAGCTATTATTGCAGATATAGAAGCTGATTTTAAAGAGGCTTTTAAGGGAATTAAAAAATTACCTCTTGAAGCAAAGTTTGGGGTCTATACCGCCTATGTGTATTATAAAAGATTGTTGAAAAAATTAAGCAGAACACCTTCAAAAGAAATTCTAAATACGCGTATAAGAATTTCTAATTATGTGAAATTTAGTTTGTTGGCAAGGTCTTTTGTAGTTTATAAATTAAATATATTGTAATGAAATTTTTAATGGTTTTCATATTGTCAGTTTTTTTAAATCAAGTAAATGTTGAGCTTGAAAAAGTACGAAGTCAATTTCCTGAAATTACTTCTGAAGAACAAGCTAACAGTTTTATTGAAAAATTGAAAAATGATGACTCGTCTGAAGCGAAAGGATACACTGCTGCAATGATTTTTATGAAATCTAGTTTTGTGAAATTTCCTTTTACAAAATTAAAGTATTTTAAACAGGGAAAAACACTTTTAGATGAAACAATTACGCAAGACCCGTCAAATATTGAAATCCGTTACATTCGTTTTTTAATGCAGAAACAAATCCCTGATTTTTTAGGGTATAATGAAAATATAAAAGAAGATTTTAACATAATTGTAAACGGATTAAAAACCTGTAATCTACAACGTGAAGCAAAATCACAAATGCTTCAAAATATGTTGTTAACTAAAGATTTAACTCCTGGTGACCAAGAGAAATTGAAGCAATTATTAAAAACCGTATAATGTTTATATTGATAACAATAGTAACTTTTGTATTGATGGAATGTCTTACCTGGTTAACACATAAATATGTAATGCACGGCTTTATGTGGTATTTTCATGAAGATCATCATCAGCCTAGATATCAAAATTGGTTTGAACGCAACGATATTTTTTTCGTAGTTTTTGCCTTGCCAAGTATTGCATTGTTTTACTTTGGTGTACAAGGTGGATTGAACTATTTATTTTTTATAGGTTTGGGTATTATGCTTTATGGCGTGGCTTATTTTTTAGTGCATGATGTGTTAATTCATAAGCGGTTTAATTGGTTTCAAAAAACGTCCAATAAATATTTAATAGGTTTACGAAAAGCACACAAGGTACACCATAAGCATTTAGGGAAAGAAGAAGGTGAATGTTTTGGAATGTTGTTTGTTCCATTTAAGTACTTTAAAATATGACCTATTTATACTTATTGATAATTTTAATAAGTTTTTCAGTGCCATTTGCGTACAGCTTTGAGAAAAAAATGAATTTTATTCAATACTGGAAAATCGTTTTTTTATCACTTGTTGTTGTTGCAGTTCCTTTTATTATTTGGGATGTTATTTTCACTCAAAAGGGGGTATGGGGATTTAATGCTTTGTATTATTTGGGAATTACTATTTTTGGTTTGCCTTTTGAAGAAATACTATTTTTTATTTGTATTCCTTATGCGAGTATTTTTACACACTACGCTTTTATTTATTTTTTTAAAAACACCCAATTGTCCAATAAAATAACAAGAGGTATAACCATATTGTTATTGGTAATTTCAGTTATTGTACTTTTTTATGAATTTCCTAAAGCCTATACAACGGTTAATTTTAGCCTGTTTACTTTGTTAATGTTGTATGCTTTAATTGTTAAAGACAGTATTTTAAATAGGTTTTACATTACTTTCTTACTGATTTTAATTCCGTTTTTTATAGTGAATGGATTGCTAACAGGGAGTTTTATTTTAGAGGAAGTGGTGTGGTATAACAATGCTGAGAATTTAGGAATTAGATTGGGGTCGGTTCCTGTTGAAGATGTTTTTTATGCTTTTAGTATGCTGTACATGAGTTTAATTTTAATTGAAAAATTTAAAGTAAAATTAGTTAGTAAGTAACCGCCATAATTGCTTGTAAATGAAAAAAGAAGTAGCTGTTTTTTGGTTTAGAAGAGATTTAAGATTAGAAGATAATTGTGCGCTGTTTCAAGCATTAAATTCAAAATTTACGGTACTACCCATTTTTATTTTTGATGAAAATATTCTTAATGAATTGCCAAACAATGATCCGCGTTTACAATTTATTCATCAAACATTGGAAAAAATTAATAGCAATTTACAAATGGTAAGCGCATCGTTGTATGTTAAAAGAGGGCTTGTTTTGAATGTTTGGAAACAGATTTTAAAAGAATTTGATGTTAAAAAAGTTTTTTTTAACAATAATTATGAACCATATGCTACTATGCGTGATGCTAAAATAACCAGGCTATGTGAAAGCAATAAGGTGCAGGTGCATACATTTAAAGATCAGGTTATTTTTGAAAAAAGTGAAATTACAAAGCAAGATGGTAGTCCATATATTGTTTATACTCCTTATAAAAAAAAGTGGTTGTTAAAATATCAAGAAACTAATGTTCCAAGGTATCCTTCAGAGAAATTAATAAATAACTTTTTAAAAGTAATTTTTAAATTTCCTTCACTGGCGGCATTGGGGTTTGGTAAAAGTGAAATAAAAGTGTTGCCTATAGATTTAACCTCTATAAATAATTATGTTTTAGATAGAGATATTCCTTCAAAAACAACTTCAAATGCATCTGTACATTTAAGATTTGGAACAGTGAGTGTTCGCAGGTTATTCACCTACGCTATTAAAACGGAGGCAACTTATACAAGTGAATTAATTTGGAGAGAGTTTTTTATGCAAATACTGTATCATTTTCCAAAAGTTGTTGGGGCAAATTTTAAAAAGAAATACAACTTTATTGAATGGAGAAATAATGAAGTTGAATTTAAATTATGGTGCAAAGGAAAAACGGGTTACCCAATTGTAGATGCGGGAATGCGACAGTTAAATAAAACGGGTTATATGCACAATAGGGTAAGAATGATTACTGCTAGCTTTTTATGTAAGCATTTATTAATTGATTGGAAGTGGGGGGAAGCTTATTTTGCAGAAAAATTATTAGATTATGAATTGTCTTCTAATAATGGAAATTGGCAATGGGTTGCTGGTACAGGTTGTGATGCAGTGCCATATTTTAGAGTGTTTAATCCTATAACACAACAAATAAAATTTGATCCAGATTTTAAGTATATCAACAAGTGGAATCCCAATTATAAAAAGATTCCAGCAATTGTAGAGCATAAAAGGGCAAGAGCTCGTTATTTAAATGCTGTAAAAGCATCATTATTACCTTAAATTTATGTTAGTTTTGAGATCATTCCGTTAAAAATAAACCAATGAAAGGGTATAAGCGCGTACCAATACATTCTACCAACAACTCCTTTGGGTCTGAATGTTGCTGTTTGATAAAGAACATTTTCTACTATCTTAAATTCTAGCCAGGCTTCTCCTGGAAGTTTCATTTCGGCATAGAGTAGTAGCTTTTTTTTGTTTTCATCAGCATAAATTACACGCCAAAAATCGAGTGCATCGCCATTGTTTATGTTGGTTGGGTTTGTTCTGCCTCGTCTCAGGCCAATACCTCCAAATACCTTGTCTAGAAAGCCTCTTAATTTCCATAAAAAATTGGCATAATACCAGCCGTTTTCACCTCCAATAGCCCATATCTTAGCTATAGTTGCTTTTGCATTTTTAACTTTACGTTTTTTAATATCTTTAAAACAACCATAGGAGGGTACATTAATATATTGATGTGCGTTGTGCTGTAACCGACTGCTTATAAATGAATCTTTCCAACTTGAAACAATGCTGTTTTGTTCAATTTTCATAAAGGCATTTTTAATTGCTTCGTTATAAGAAATAGGTGTTATTTCTAATAGTTGATTGATGTTGCTTGGTTTTCCAATAATTTCAACGCCCATACTGTTTACAAGAGAGGATGTGAGTTTAAAAGAGATGGATGTTATAAAATACAACCAATAGGAGGATAATTTAGGTGTCATTACCGGAACCGTAAAAATGTATCTTTTAAGACCTCGTATTTTTGCAAATTCGAGTAGCATTTCTTTGTAAGTTATGGTTTCTGGGCCGAAAATATCAAAAGAAGTGTTGTATAATTTTTCGTTTCCAAGGGCTTTTAGTAAAAATGAAAGTACATCTCTTATGGCAATGGGTTGTGTTTTTGTTTTTAACCATTTTGGAGCAATCATTACAGGTAATTTTTCAACTAAATCTCTGATGATTTCAAATGAAGAACTTCCTGAACCTACTATTATACCCGCTTTATAAGTTGTTAAAGCATACTGATTGGATTTTAATATATTTTCTACATTTTTTCTGGAGCGTAAATGTTTTGAAAGTTTTGTGTCGTTTGTAATACCGCTTAAATAAATTACTTGTTTTGCGGTGGTGGTTTCAATATACTGTTTAAAATTTTGTGC
>Ga0224504_10001266_pt1 | contig 11281 bp, 11 predicted proteins | sample SF_Oct11_sed_USG_3_FD_170160 | JGI IMG/M metagenome (GOLD analysis project Ga0224504, IMG submission 170160) | Sediment microbial communities from San Francisco Bay, California, United States - SF_Oct11_sed_USGS_24 | ecosystem: Environmental > Aquatic > Marine > Sediment | place: USA... | reverse complement strand
GACGGCACCCAGGGTCGAGACTGCGCGGCCGATTGAAAAGTTGAACATATCCTGAATACCCGTGGAGCTTATGCACCTCGAAATCAGGATTCGGGGGTATCAGGGAAACGGATTCAGTCGTCCGAACGTCAGCAGGGAGGGCGACAGGCCGATAAGAGACAGAGATTCAAAGTCGTTGAATCAAACCTGAACAACCCCTGTACACGCCACGCTGATACGGCGCCCCGATTGCAGCGGAAAAGGACGCTTGCGCTTGGATCGTGCTTCGGGAAAGACTTCGCAGCCGCCGTCCAACCGGATTCCGGCCGGGCGGAGCTCCGGGGTCAGAGGTTGGGGCAGTAGATGTCGTGGAGAATCTCGATCACGCGCGATGCCGGGCCATCGGCCAGGGAGTAGTAGATGGTCTGTGCCTGGCGCCTGGTCTTCACAAGCCCGTCGCGGCGCAGGAGGGCGAGATGTTGCGACAGGGCAGACTGGCTGAGCGGTATGAATTCGTTGAGTTGCCCCACGGTCAATTCGCCCTCTGTCAGATTGCAGAGGATCATCAGTCGGGACTCGTTCGCCAAGGCCTTCAGCAGCCTCGTGGCCTCGCCCGCATGGACACGCAGTTCTTCGGCCGGCATGGTTGTCGCCGGAGCGCAGCCGCTTACTCTATCTGCGTTCGCCATAACTGATCTCGATGTGTTGCGAAATTCGACTATAGCCCAAGAACGTCTTACCAGCTAAATTAGCTTCTGCTAAACTGCAATGCAAGTTTCAGGTCCACACAGCATGACTAAGAACCCCCAGATACGGTCGTTCTACCACGAGCCCACATTCACCTGGACCCATCTGGCCTGGGATCCGGAGACGGGCACCGCTGTCATCATCGATCCGGTACTCGACTATGATCAGGCGTCGGGCCGGACAAGCATGGAGTCATCGAACATCCTGCTCGATCTCGTCGAAGCGGAGAGCCTCAGCGTTGGATGGATCCTCGAGACCCATGCTCACGCGGATCACCTGACATCGGCGGCGCGGCTCAAGCATCGCCTCAACGCCGCTGTCGCCATCGGCGCGGGGATCCGATCCGTGCAGGCCCACTTTCGCGCAGTCTTCAACTTGCCGGGAGACTTCCCGACGGATGGGACCCAGTTCGACAGACTCGTCGATGACGAGGATCGAATCCCGCTCGGGAACCTCGAACTCAGAGTGCTGCACACGCCCGGACACACCGACGACAGCATGACCTATCTCATAGGCGACTGCGCCTTCATCGGTGATACGCTTTTCGCCCCGGACTACGGCACGGCCCGCTGCGATTTCCCCGGCGGTGATGCGAGGCGCCTGTATCGATCCATCCAAAGAATCTACGCACTGGGCGACGAGACGAAACTGTTCCTCTGTCACGATTACCCGGCTGAAGGGTCAGCGGCCCGGCCGATGACAACCGTCGCCGAGCACAGGGCCGCTAACGTACACATCCGCGATGGCATCTCGGAAGACCAGTTCGTTTCGATGCGTGATGCTCGCGACGCCTGTCTGGATATGCCGGCGCTGATCCTTCCATCTATCCAGGTCAATATCCGCGCGGGTCAGTTGCCGCCGGCCGAGAGCAACGGCCTGGTGTATCTGAAAATACCGGTCGACGCGCTCTGAGATCGAATGGAAGGGATACCAGTAATCGCAGCCCTGTCCGGCGGAGTCCTGATCGGACTGGCGGCGACAGTCCTGCTGCTGCTGGACGGACGGATCGCAGGAATCAGTGGCATTCTCGGTGGCGCCTACGGTGGCCAACGAGGAGACCGGGCCTGGCGTGTGGCGTTTCTCGCCGGATTGGCATCCGGGGGCTGGTTGGCGCTGATCGCCGGCCTGGGTGAGACCGCCGAACGTTCCGGCTACCCTTTGGGCTTGCTTGTTGCCGCCGGCCTGCTGGTCGGATTCGGCAGTCGTCTGGGTAGCGGCTGTACCAGTGGTCACGGAGTCTGCGGCATCGCCCGGCTTTCCCCACGGTCCATGGCCGCGACCCTGGTCTTCACGCTCGCCGGGATGATAGTAGTCGCAGGCCTGCGGCTAGCTCTGGACTTGCTGTGATGGCGAAACTCGCAGCGGCATGGTTTGCAGGCGGGCTCTTCGGCTTTGGACTCGTGCTGTCACAGATGATCGATCCCAGGCGCGTGCAGGGGTTCCTCGACCTGGCCGCTTGGGACCCGACACTGCTATTGGTCATCGCCGGCGCGACCGGGACGACGCTTGTGGGGTACCGCATCGTGCAACGCCGGGACCGGCCAGTGTTCGAGGACCGTTTCCACCTGCCGACAGCGACAAAGCTGGATGGTCGCCTGTTGCTGGGCTCGGCCTTATTCGGAGCCGGCTGGGGCATGGCGGGGTACTGTCCGGGGCCCGCGCTAACTGCGGCGGCTATCGGGTTCATCGAGCCGCTCGTATTCCTCTTAGCGCTCCTGGCCGGGTCGCTGCTGTTCGATCTGTATCGTCGCAGCGCGCCCTGATCACTATCTCCCCGGTGATACCGGCGGGGGGATGGGGCAATGAAGCGCACTGCAGACCGCACGCAGGATATCGGCCTCACGCCCCACGATCCGGCTGTCGCTGGCTGCTGCAGCCGATAGGCCGGCCACCAGCCGTCGCTTGTCATGCGGAGGCAGTCCGTCGAGAACAGCAAGCACCTCGCGAATCTTGTCAAAATCCTGCGCGTCGTCCGGCAGTTCGGGTTCGAGGTGTTCCGAGAATGGCCGCGATGCATCCAGGCCCGCGCGATAGGCGGCTGGTGCCGAATCACGATCCGGATGGCCGGCCAGCGCCATGGCTGCCAGCAGGGATTGAGCCGCGGAATCCACTGCCCCTCTCGCAGGCCGTGATCTGCGCCTTGACTCCAGGTCACGGACGCGGCTGGCCAGCGCCGCCATCATGGCTTTCTCGAAGGCATCCACGCGACCATCGACCTGCACCATCCGTTCGGCCGTCTCCAGGACATAGTCCCGGCGGACCTTCTTCATGCCCCGGACACTCTGGAAGGCCACGTCGGCGAGAGCCAGTTTGAGCGTGCGGCTGAGCCCGGAGAGATCCTCGCGGCTGCGTTCGGTGGCGGTCCGGACCGGGACGCCGAATCGAACTTCTACCAGCGCGAGTTGATGAGCGCTGACCTGGGGATTTGCATCCAGCAGCAGTGCCAGCAGGACCGGCAGGCCACCGTCCATGGAATGGGCGGCCTCCCACAGCAATGGCGGCACGATCGCCTCCAGTCCCTGTGCGAAGTGAACTTGCGGTTCGCCCGGATTGCCGACCGCGTTGGTGACCTCGGCGGCCGCAAAGGAAGAGATTCCGGCGGCGCTGCCGACCGTGTCGGCTGGTGATGCCGACACGGGTATCGGGTCGCTCTCGCCACCAAGTCCGCCCGCGCCATGGGGTTCCAGCGCCCGCAGCCGCGCTTCGATCGGCGGATGAGTTGCGAACAGGCTGGCGAAAGCCCTGCGCCCTGCCACGAACAGCATATGACCGACTTCTTCCGCGCGCCCCGCGCGCATGTGGGACATGCTGGCCCGGCCGTTGATCAAACGTAGCGCACCTGCCAGACCATCTGTCTGGCGGGAAAACTGGACCGCCGAAGCGTCAGCCAGATACTCGCGTTGCCGACACACTGCGGCCTGGATCAGCCGACCGGCGAGCACGCCGGCCAGGCCGAGTACGTACAGGGCCGATCCGCCCAGCACGAGTACGAGCCCGGATCTGCCTCCTGATCGCCCGAAGCGACGCCGTCCTGCGGTCCTCATCATGGCCCGTCCGAGCATGTTCACGGACATGATCCCGAACAGATACCCGATCAGCCGCAGGTTCATCCGCATATCGCCGTGCAGAATATGGCTGAACTCGTGAGCGATCACGCCCTGGAGTTGATCCCGATCCAGGTTCTCCAGGCAGCCGCGGGTGACCGCGATGGCCGCGTCCGAGGGCGTACTGCCGGCGGCGAATGCGTTGATCGCCGGTTCTCGCTCCATCACGTAGACGAGAGGCACCGGCAGCCCGGACGCGATCGCCATTTCCTCGACGACGTTCATCAGCCTGCGGCGGCCCGGATCGGAGTCGCCGGGATCTACCCGCGCGCCGCCAAGATTCTCGGCCACCACGCTGCCGCCGGCGCGCAGCCTGATCAGTCGAAGCAGGACCGCTGCGCCGATAAAAGCGATCGTGGCAACGGCGCAGACGGTGACGAGATCGGGATCGAAGACAGCGCGGACGCTCTGCAAGCCGATGGGGACATCGGGTCGGGCACCGAGGAAGAACGCCAGCGCTGATATGACGACAGTGACTCCAGCCGCGGTGACTACGACGGCTAGCGCGAATAGCAGTACCAGCCAGCGGGAGCGGCGGAGACTTCGCTCCTGGTGATCGAAGAAATCCATGCCCTCGTCGGGGCGCCTTCAGTTCACCACGATCTCAAAAAGAGACCGCGGGCGCCGCTCTCTTTTCCTCCGACTCGATCTCCAGGAACTCAGCAGCTTTGAAAGTGAACATGTTAGCGACAATGTTGTTGGGGAAATTTTCCCTGGCCGTGTTATAGGTCATCACAGCGTCGTTGAAGGCCTGGCGTGCGAATGCCACCCGGTTCTCGGTAGAGGTGAGTTCTTCCTGGAACTGCATCATGTTCTGATTGGCCTTGAGATCCGGATAAGACTCCGCGAGGGCGAACAGTCGGCCGAGGACGCCGCCCAGCGTCGCTTCGGCGCCCGCCAGTTCCTTGATGGCGGCCGGATCGGTCGGATCAGCCGCGGCTTTTTTCAGGCCATCGACTGCGGCGTTGCGGGCGAGGATAACCGCTTCGAGCGTTTCCCTCTCATGCTTCATGTAGCCCTTCACTGCTTCCACCAGATTGGGGATCAGGTCGTAGCGCCGCGTGAGCTGGACGTCGATCTGAGAGAAACCGTTCTTGACGCGGTTCCGCAGGTCGACCAGCCGGTTGTAAATGGAAACGCCGTACACGGCCAGGACGAGGATGACTCCCAGCAGTACCCAGACTTCCATGCTCTATCCCCCAAGTGTCTCGATCCGGAGTGACCGGTGACCAGAATACGACGCGCGTCGCCTGTAGGGGAAGCGCAACGAGGCAGTGGCGGGCGCTGAGCGGGCGCCCAGATGCCGGTTGAGAAGGATTCTTGAGTCAACAAGACTTGCAATCCGTACATTTGTGACTAAAATGCACAGATATGGACAACACTCCCAAATCAACGATGCTCAACGCGTGCCGGTCGATGCTTCGTCCTGTCGTCCGTCTTCTTCTGAAGAACGGTGTCACGTGGAAGGAGTTCGCCGATTTGTCCAGGAGTGTATATGTGCAGGTCGCCGGAGACGACTACGGCATCTCCGGCCGCCAGACCAATGCATCTCGCGTTTCCATACTTACCGGTCTCACACGACGGGAAGTCAAGAAGCAGCGGGATCAGCTCGCGGGCCTGCCGGTCGCCGGTCCCGGCAAGACCAGCAATGCGACGCGTTTGCTGTCCGGATGGTTCCAGGATCCGGAGTTTGCGGACGCCGATGGTACCCCGCGCGTGCTTCCCCGCGAAGGTGAGAGCGGGTCGTTCGAGGCCCTCCATCACCGCTACGGGGGCGATATTCCGGCAGTCGCGATGTTGAAAGAGTTAACGGCCGCCGGTGCCGTTCGCGAAGAAGACGACGGACTCAGGGCTATCAGCCGTTACTACATGCCGTCGCCGTTGGATCCCGAGACCGTCGTTCGAGCAGGCAGCGTCCTGAATGACCTTGGGTCCACTGTGACCTGGAACCTGACACGCGCCGAGGACGAGCCGTCCCGGTTCGAAGGACGGGCGACCGAACCCCGGATTCCGCTGCGGCTGGTGGCGGAATTCAGGGACTACATGGAGGCAAGGGGGCAGGCCTTCCTGGAGGAAGTGGACCGGTGGCTTCACCAGCATCGGTCAGATTCCAACGACGATACGCATGCCTTCCGGCTCGGGGTTGGCGTCTACATGATCGCCAACGAGGACAGTGGGGATCAGGGGATTACAGATAGCGAGGGCGCCTGAGGCGCAAGAGGTTGTGATGAACAAGACAAGCAAGAACTGGCAGCACGCGTTGATAGCGGTTGCGTTTATGGCCGCCGCCGGCTGCGGTGGCGGAGGTGGCGGCAGCGCCGATCCGGTCGTGACCCCGCCTCCAGCGCCGGGCCCCACCCCGCCTCCCACCGACGGGATCGATCGTGGCGGGGTGGCCGTCGGCCCCATCGACGGCTTTGGCAGCGTGATCGTGAACGGCGTGCGGTTCGATACCAGTGAGGCCGTTTTCACGATCAATGGCGGCGCGGGTAGCCAGACTGATCTCGACGTCGGCCAGGTCGTGGTCGTCAGAGGTAGCATCGATGACGACGGGCTAAGTGGTACGGCGGCGACGGTTGAGTACGAGGACGCGGTTAAGGGCCCGATCGATATTGGCAGTCTCGATCGCGTCAGCGGCACCTTCCGAGTATTGGACCAGCCGATCCGGGTCACGACGACCACGATATTCGACGATTCCATCCAGCCGGCTTCGCTGGACGGGTTGTCGGAAGGCGATGTCGTCGAGGTAAGCGGTCTGCCTGATGCGGACGGATTCATCCGCGCCACCCGGATAGAGGACTCCATGGCATCGGTATTCGAAGTGACCGGTTTCGTCAGCAACCTGGACGCCGGCACCTTGACCTTCACCATCGGCGATTTGACGGTCGACTACAGTAGCGCCCAGCTCGACAACTTCCCGGGAGGTGCGCCTGTCAACGGCGATCTGGTGGAGGCGAAGGGCTCTTCGTTTACGATCGAAGGTGTCTTCCTTGCGACTCGTGTCGAGAAGGAAGATGGCCTGGACGACGACAATCTCGGCGAAGACGGGGATGACGTTGAGATCGAAGGTTACGTGACCGGTTTTCGTTCCAGTTCCGATTTCGACCTGCTCGGGATCCGCGTCATCACCAATGCGGCCACCGTCTATGAGCGGGGGACACCGGATCAGGTGCAGTTGAACGTCCGGCTGGAGGCCGAGGGTGACCTTCAGGCCGACGGGTCCGTGCTAGCGGACAAGATCCAGTTCAAGCCCGAAGGGCGCCTGGAAGCCGCCGCGGTCGTGGAAGCGGTCAACGTCAACGGCGGCACTTTTACCGTTCTTGGCATCGCGGTGCTTACGGATGTGAGCACGAGTTTCGAGGACAAGCTCCTGGAACAGCAGACCTTCGGTCTGCGTGATCTGCGCATCGGCGACTGGGTCGACGTGCGCGGCTTCGAAGATGAGCAAGGCGGATTCGTAGCACAGCAGGTCGAACGGGATGAAGCCGAGGACGAGGTTGAGTTGCGGGGAACAGCAGAATCCGTGACCGCGCCGACCTTCAGCATCCTCGGAGTCAGCATAGTGACGAACGCGGCCACAGAGTTCGAAGGCACTAGCGAAAATCCGATCTCGGCCCAGATGTTTTTCGATGCGGCCGAAGGCGCAATCGTCGAGGTGGACGGTGCCTGGGACGGTGCGGTCCTGACCGCCGACCAGGCCAGCCTCGAAGACTGACGCCTCTCCCCCATGCCCGCATCGCCTACGGGCCCTTCGGGGCCCGTTCTTTTGTCTGCGTTTCGCTTGGACCCATACCGTTGCGTCTGGTAGGTTCACGCGCTTTCAACATGTAGGCGGGAGATACGAAGATGGAACAGCTGAATGGTTTGTTGAGCGAAGATGTCTTGAGCAGGGCCTATTCGATCGGCGCAGATTTCGGCGTCAGGCTACTCGCAGCCCTCGCCATCTTCATCATCGGGCGCTGGGTAGCGCGCCGGCTGGCCGGGCTTATCGAGCAGGGGATGCAGCGAACCGATGCCGACACGATGTTAACCGGCTTTGTCCGGAACCTGACTTACATGGGTTTGCTCACATTCGTGATCCTGGCCGCGGTCGGACAGTTGGGCGTTCAGACGACCTCATTTATCGCCGTCCTCGGCGCCGCCGGCTTCGCCGTCGGCCTGGCTCTGCAGGGCTCGCTTGGTAACTTTGCCTCTGGCGTGCTGATCATGATCTTCCGGCCCTTCAAAAGCGGCGATTTCGTAGAGGCGGGCGGCACCATGGGTATCGTCGAGGCGATACAGATCTTCACGACCACTCTGCGGACCGGGGACAACAAGACCATCATCGTCCCCAACGGCCAGATCACTTCCGGAACGATCACGAACTACTCTGCCAAGGACACGCGTCGCGTCGATCTCGTCATCGGTGTGAGTTACGGCGATGACCTGGACAAGGTGCGTCGAGTCATCGAGGAAGTGATCGCCGCTGAAGGCCGGGTGCTCAGTGAACCTGAACCGACGATCGGCGTCCTCGAACTGGCCGACAGCAGCGTGAATTTCGCGGTGCGGCCGTGGGTGAAGTCATCCGACTATTGGCCCGTGTACTTCGGCCTGATGGAAAGCTTCAAGAAACGATTCGACCAGGAAGGCATCTCGATCCCGTTCCCGCAACAGGATGTCTACCTGCACCAGGTGTCTGCATAAGCCATCAGCCGGACGCCGCCGCCGGCACCGCCGATCAGCGCCGACGCCCCCGGGTGTCCTGTTCCCGGGTGCCGTACAGAAGCGTGATGTTGATACGCCGATCCTCGTAACGGTCGGCGAAGCGGATATCGTCGGTCTTGTGAAACAAGTCCGAGTTAAAGATGACGCAGCGATTCTGACGGTGTGGAACGACCACCCGTTGAGCCTGCTTGCTCTCGAGATAGTCGCGGATGTCCTGCTGTCGCTGCGGGTCATAAGTGTTGTAGTCGTCTATGCCCCAGTCAGCCGGCGCTTCCTTGTCCCAAAGCACCAGGCCGCCGCTGTCCGGATCCAGGTTCGCGTCCGACGGTGTGATCCAGAAGTTGACGTTGACGGCGGCAAAGTCGGCATGCATGTCGATGCCGGCAAGCTGGCTGTCATACTTGTAGGCCCACATCTGCATCAGCACGTGGTCGCCGAAGATGCGAGGAAACGCGCGCGGCAGTTCCTCGGCAACCTGCACCAGGAGCGGGCAGTTGAATCCCTCCTGCAGGTAGGCGCCGGCATAGCCGTTGGAGTGCTCGAAGTCGTACCAGATGGTGGATTCGAGACAGAAGTCCCGTAACGCGCGCAGCGCCTCAGGTATCAGCAGGCCATCGACCCAGGTGATGCCGGGGGCCCGGCGCTCGTAGTCGGCTTGTATGGCGGCGCGGTCCAGCTCCGGGTTCAGTGCAGGGATCTCCAGCGCCGGGGTGTCCCGGTAGTGGTGGCAACGATTGTAGAACGGTGCAAAACGCTGTCGTATCGGGGCGGGCAGCAGAACTGTTTTGCCGTCAGGGATGTCCTCCGGGATGGTAGCCATCACTTTCCGATAGTCGTCCTGCATCTCAGCCAGATTCGCTTCCCCGAGCTCGTGGCTCGTCAGGAAGTCGATCTGTTCCACGTCATGTCTGAGTTTTGCCCGCGAGGTGCGGGTAAAAGTCGGCAGGTCCGGTGTCGTAGTGACGCCAGGGTGTCTGAACAGTGCGTGAGACCGCCGGAATGCCTCTGCTGCCGGCTCCAGCCATCCCAGTTCCTTGAGCGCCTGACCAATCTGGTGATGGGCCGCATAGTTGTCAGGGTCGCTCCACGCAGCCGAGCGCGCGGCCATCAGGCCGGCAGCGGGGCGTCCTGCCTTGCGCAGCGCGGCAGCCGTTCGGGTCAACGCACGGCAACGCAGCGAATCAGATTCCGCAGCGATGCGCTCATAGACGGCGACCGCTTCGTCTAACGAGCCTTGCAGTTCGAGCACCTGAGCTCGAGCGAGCTGCAGATCGTAGTCTGCCGGATCCAGCGCGAGACCCGCGTCGAGCACCTCGCGAGCTGCAGGATATCGGCGTGCGGCCACGAGCAATTGCCCTAGCGCCAGACGGGCGTCACGGCGGCCCGGCGTGAGTTCCATGACCCGGCGATAGCAATCCGCGGCGGCGTCCACGTTGTCCTGTGCATTGCGGGTCAGCGCCAGATTGATGAGGGCTTCAGGCTGGTCGGGACGGATCTGCAGCGATCTCTCCAGGGCAGAGGCCGCGCCGCGTGTTCGACCGGCGGAGTACAGGACCAGCCCAAGGTTTGCCAGGATCGCGCTGTCGTCCGGCCGTGCCTTTACAGCCTCTCCCAACATGCCGACCGCCCTGGTCAGATCCCCGCGCTGGTAGGCGATCATTCCCAGGTAGTGGGTCGCGTCGACGTCACCGGGGGTTGCGGCGAGCACGTCCTTGTAGGCCGCCGCGGCTGCCGCGAGATCGCCATCCCGATGTGCCTCGATGCCTCGCATGAGCAGAGATCTGTGGTTGTCTGGTGTCATGGCGCCCGAATTATAGTGGTGTCGATCGGCCAGGTCGTCATCGCTCGCGTTTACCGGACATTCAACGGAGGGTCTTTTCGGCCCGGGCGCCGGGAGAGTGAGCTGGCCGTGCCCGGGTGTGGCTACGTGTCTATGCTCCGTCGGCGGAGGCCAGGAATGCCTCTACCTGGCCGAGTACGGCGTCGGTCACGGGGTGGACCAGGTCACGGGCGACGCCCTCCGCACCAAATCGCGACTCCCACACGGCCTGCGGTCCGGTACCGTGCCGACCAGTCATCAGGGCCTGTATTCGCTTGTCTCCGAAGCGGCTATCCGGGGTGTTGGCCGTCAACTCGATGACCAGGGACCGTTCGCCGTCGCCCGCCGGATCGGTGGCCGGGAGCACCATGCGGTAACCGGCACGCATGGCGGCGGGGCGGGCCTCGCGTTCGACCCGCTGGCAGATCAGGTCCAGAATCTCGTCGCCCGGATCATGGACACAGCTCAGGCTGATAATCGGCAGGTCGGCGGCGACCGCAGTCAGACTCCCGCAAACGGCGCACAGCAGGGCAGGGGCTGCGACCAGCCCAATGATCACAACGCGCATCCGGATCACGATCGAATACCTCCTTCACAGGATTGCATCAAGCCTCAGCAAAGCCTCGCCGGTACCCGCTGTCAAGCCCGGCTCGCTGCCAGACAGCGGACCACCTTGCGCTGCCGCGCGCGGGCCGCTGGCATAATGTCAGCATGGCCGGCGCGTTTCCCGGGGCTGCGGTGTCCCGGTCCTGCGGGCCTTAATGGCACCCGCTTTGTCGAACGCAGGCTGCCGAACAGCAGAATCAATGACGCTCTCCATGGTCTAGTAACAGGAGGGTCTCAGAGCCGGGGATACCGGACCGGGATGACCCGCCCGCTAAAGGCACTGAAGGAGCAGAGGATGAAAACCATGAGAACGGTCATGCCG
>Ga0224504_10001265_pt1 | contig 11285 bp, 12 predicted proteins | sample SF_Oct11_sed_USG_3_FD_170160 | JGI IMG/M metagenome (GOLD analysis project Ga0224504, IMG submission 170160) | Sediment microbial communities from San Francisco Bay, California, United States - SF_Oct11_sed_USGS_24 | ecosystem: Environmental > Aquatic > Marine > Sediment | place: USA... | reverse complement strand
CTCGTACGGTTCCGTCGGGAACTGTGGGAACTGGGAGCGGGGGTCCTGGTAGTAACCGCCAAACCACGACGCGTGCGTAACGGAATGCACACCCTCAGTTGCAGCAATACGATTTTTATAGGCGAACGGTAGCGGGTTGATCAGCGTAATCTTGTCGATAACGATGAGGCGCTCAGCGTCCGCGGCATCCTCGCCACTCTTGAACGCATAGCCGATTGCGGAAAGCAGTGCGAACAACAGGAAGGCGACGAACACCGACAGCATGGTCAGCGACGTGCGAATCTTCTTACGCCAGACATTTCTCCAGATGAAGCCGAAATATTTCATACAGCCTCCCGGTGCTCCAGGGTGCCTTTGTCACAAATCATCGTGCGGTTGGCGAATTCCGCGGCCTGGGCGTCATGCGTCACCATGACGATGGTCTTGCCGTGCTCGCGGTTCAGAATTTGCAGCAATCCGAGAATCTCGGCTGCTGTTTCGCGGTCGAGGTCGCCGGTGGGTTCGTCGCAGAGCAGCAGCATCGGGTCGGACACAATCGCACGTGCAATGGCGACGCGCTGCTCCTGACCACCCGACAGTTCGCGCGGGTAATGGTCGGTACGACCCTCCAGTCCGACGATTTCCAGCGCGATTCCCGCGCGATGCGCTCGCTCTGCGCTACCGAAATTCGTCAACAACAGCGGCAATTCGACATTTTTTTGTGCGGTCAGGACCGGCAAGAGATTGTAGAACTGAAAAATGAAACCGATATTAGTTGAGCGCCAGCGCGACAACTGGTTGTTCGACATCGATGAAATCTCCGCCTCGCCGACGCGAACTGTACCCGAAGTCGGTTTGTCGAGACCACCGAGAAGGTTCAACAGGGTTGTCTTGCCGGATCCGGACGGCCCCATTATGGCGATGAAGTCGCCTTTCGGGATCTCGATATCGAGATTGTGCAGTACTTCGACATTCTCCTTGCCTTTCTGGTAGGTCTTGCTGACGCTGGTCAGTGTGGCCAGAATTTCGCTCATATCATGTCCCCTGGGTTGTCTTCACCGACTGACCTGGTGAAAGCGGTGCGCTAGATGTACGCACCACGCTGTCACCGGCAACCAGGCCGGTTTTAATCAATACTTGCGGCCGGTCCCGAGGACCGCCGAGTTCGACCGAACGGCGTTCGACAGCGCCATTTCTTACGATCCAGACAAAATCGCCGTTCTCGTCACTCCGCAAGGCAGCGCCGGGTATCATCACACCCTGGACGTCGGGCGCCTTGCCGGACGGGCTATCCGATCCCAGGAACGACACCTTTACGCCCATGTCGCGAAGGATGCGATCGTCGCGCTCAAGAAAGCCGATGCGCACCCGAACCGTTGCTTTTTGCCGGTCGGCTGTCGGGATTATCGCAATGACTTCCGAGGGAATGCGCCAGTCGGGGTACGCATCGAGGACGGCGGAAACCCTCTGTCCGGGAACGACGCGTTGAATATAGGCCTCATTGACGTCGACTTCGATTTCAAGCGAGTCGTTATCAATGATTGTACAAATGCCGGTCCGCGTGAATCCGCCGCCCGCCGAAATCGGCGAGATCATCTCGCCGGGCTGTGCATTCTTCGAGACGACCATGCCGGCAAATGGCGCGCGAATCGTCATGTTGGACAGGGCGTCTTGCGCCAGCAATACGTTGCTATCGGCGACGTCGACGTTTTCGCGTCCTGTTTCGAGGCGAGCAGCGAGTTCGTCATATTCCGCCTCGGCATTGTCGAGAGCTGACTGGCTCGTCAGGCCCCTCCCCGCAAGGTCACGCCGTCGATCGCGTTCCTGCCTGGCATTGCGCAGCCGTGCCGAGAATTCTTCCAGTGCAGCCCGCGAAGCCTCGGCTTGTGCTTTTGCTACCGCCAGTTGTGCCTGCTGCGTTGTGTCATCGAGACGAGCCACGATCTGGTCTTTCTCGACGCGCATTCCTTCTTCAACAAGTACCTCGAGAACTTTGCCCGTAACCTTCGACGAGATGGTGGCCTGGCGTCGGGCAACAACATAACCGGACGCGTCAAGAACGCTGCTTGCCGCGGCCACTGACTGAGGTCTTCTCGCAACATCTGTTTCGATCTCAACCGCGCCCCCCAACCCGGCCGCCAGCATCCACAAAGCAGTTGCGAAAATTCCGGTGCCGGCTATAGCTAACAACCACGGCCATCTCCGAACAGCCGGAGGAGGCGCATCACGGTCAATTTTCAGCTGGTGGATACTCTCTGAGGGGTCCGCCACTTCTTGTCCTTCTTATGCGGCACGCAAGGGTGTTCATAGTAACAAAACTGGCGCCCCGACAGCGGGCACCGGCCGGGAGCCCTGAGTCGATCAGGTGACGCCGGACTTAATCCTCGGGCCGATTCGAAAACGTGATCTCCAGCATATATTCCGCGGCCGCATTGACGATTTCATCCGGCAATTCCGTTTTGCCTCCGCGCGCCGGCATGTCGAAATAGCCGGTCTTGGCGTGTTCCATCAATACAGCCTGCCAAAGACTCGAGCGCGCTTGCCAGTCCTGCGGTTCGCCCTCGCGCGGTGCGCCGAGCATGCCGGTTTCGTGGCAGACAGCACAATGTTCGAGGTAGGCCGCTTCGCCATTTATCGGGCCTGCCGAGAGGCCGTCTGCATCATCGCCCGCGCCCGCATCGTCATGCGCGCAGGAGGCCAGCGCGAAAACCGCGGCAATCAGGAAAGCAGTCTCTCTCATAAGGTCACCTCTGTGCCTACTATGCTGTTATTTGCCACAGTTGCCTACAATACGCATTCCTGCCTACGATAGGCGCATGAAACGAATGTTCATATTGGCGCTGGTCCTGCTGATCGGCGTGTGTGCGAATGCCATGTCCCAAGACGACCTGAAGCCCTGGCCGGCGGCTGAGTCCGGCGAAACCCGCTTTGTGATCCGACTGCCCCAAATGGCGGACGAAACGGCGCATAGCGTCGAATTGATCATTGGCAAACAGCTCGAGATCGACTGTAACCGCCACTGGTTCGGCGGCAAGCTCGAACGGCAGGTGGTGTCGGGATGGGGCTATCCACTTTACCGTTTGACGAGCGTTGCAGGCCCGGCATCAACGATGAAAGCCTGTCCCGGTGAAGAGAAACGTACGGTGTTTGTTGCCGTAAATCTCGAGGATCCTTTCCTGCGCTACAACAGCAAGTTGCCTGTCGTAATTTACGTACCCCATGGATTCAGTGTTCGCTACCGGACGTGGTCTGCGGATGGCACCGCGCAGCATGCGCCGTCCGAATAGCGTCTAGCGGTTGTCCCGAAAGAACTCACCGAGTAAGCGAAACTCGTCGACGCGCCGGCTGCCCTTGCGCCAGACGAGCCCGATTGTTCGATAACTTCGCTCATCCATGGGGTATAGCTTGACGCGTGTATTGCGGAGCAACGCGGATCCGCGGGCCATTTCGGGCAGAAACGTGATACCGAGGTCGGCATCGATCATCTCGATCAGCGTGAGCAGGCTGCTCGCACCGAAGCGCCTGATCTTCTGGGTGCTGCGGATTTTGCACGCAGCCAATGTGTGGTCGCGCAGGCAGTGACCGTCTTCGAGTAACAGGACGCTGTCGGTATCGAGGCGGTTGAACCGGTAGTGTTCCGGGTCTACCCGGTCGGTGCCCTCCCGGCACGCCAGACAAAACAGATCGCGAAACAACGGCAATTCCTCGACGCCTTTCATGCTCCAGGGCAGTGCGAGTAGCAGCACATCGAGTTCACCGTCCATGAGGCGCCGGTAGATTCGTTCAGTCTGATCCTCGGTCAGCAACAGTTCGAGTTCCGGGTACTGCTTGCGTAGTTTCGGTAGTACGCCGGGCAATACAAAGGGAGCAATCGTCGGGATTACGCCCAGGCGCAGTTCCCCGGTCAACGGGTCATCCCGACCACGAGCGATGTCCACCAGGCTTTCCACGTCGTCCATGACAAGCCGGGCCTGCACGGCGACCTCCTGGCCCGTTGCTGTAATGGTGACATTGCGGTTGGTGCGGTCGACCAGTTCCGCTCCCAACGAAGATTCGAGTTCCTGAATGGCGTTACTGAATGCGGACTGCGAAACAAAGCACAGATCGGCCGCGCGTCCGAAATGCCCGGTTTGCGTCAAGGCGAGGAAGTATTGGAGTTGTCTTAGTGTCGGGAGTCGCATAATCGAAAAAATAGGATATAACGAGCTAATTAAACCATTTTATTTATCACGATGCCATCTCTATCATGCACCCATCTTGCAGCACACAGGAGTGACCATGGAGCTTAATACCGGCATAGCACGACAAGACCGCGAGGCAATTGCGGCAGGCCTGTCGCGCCTTCTGGCCGACAGCTACACCCTGTACCTGAAGACTCATAATTTTCACTGGAATGTTACAGGTCCGCAATTCAATACCTTGCACCTGATGTTCGAGGGGCAATACACGGAACTTGCAGCCGCGGTCGACGAAATCGCCGAACGGATTCGTGCGCTTGGCGTTAAGGCGCCCGGTTCGTACCTGGAGTTCTCGAAAATGACCTCCATAACCGAAGGCACCGGCGACGAGTCCGCGGATGAAATGATCCGCCAGCTTGCGATCGGACAGGAGACCGTCGTCCGCACGGCTCGTGAAGCCTTTCCGGCGGCGGATGCTGCAAACGATGAACCAACAGCGGATTTGCTCACCCAACGGATGCAGATTCACGAAAAGAATGCCTGGATGCTTCGCAGCATGCTGGCGCAAGACTGACAATCAAGATAAGGAAATGACCATGTTCAAAAACCACGAAGGACAAAGAATTCCCGACGTTACGTTTCGTACCCGTCGCGACCACGAATGGGTGGATGTAAGGAGCAAAGAAGTGTTCGGTGGCAAATCCGTCATCGTCTTTTCATTGCCGGGAGCGTTCACGCCGACCTGCTCGTCGTCGCATGTGCCGCGTTACAACCAGCTGGTACCCCAGTTCAAGGCAAAGGGCATTGACGAAGTGATTTGCGTGTCGGTGAACGACGCGTTTGTGATGAACGAATGGCAACGTGCCCAGAATGCGGACCGGGTTACCTTCCTGCCTGACGGCAATGGCGACTTCTCGGATGGCATGGGCCTGCTCGTAGGCAAGGAAGACCTGGGCTTCGGCAGACGATCGTGGCGTTACTCGATGCTCGTTCGCGACGGCGTCATCGAGAAGATGTTCATTGAGCCCGAACAGCCCGGTGATCCGTTCCAGGTGTCGGATGCGGACACGATGCTCAAGTACCTCGATCCGGCAAGTGAGTTTCCGCTCGATGTCGCCGTGTTCTCCCGTGAAGGCTGCCCGTTCTGTGTCCGCGCCAAGGGGCTGCTGCGTGATGCCGACATCGAGTTCGAGGAGCTTGTTCTGAACCGCGACTACACCGACCGGACTTTGCGCGCTGTATCGACGAAGACGACGTATCCGCAGGTGTTCATCAACGGTGAGCTGATCGGTGGATCTGATGATCTTGAAGCCTGGCTAAAGAGTCATCGCAAACACGCCGCATAATTCTTCCCCCTTTGACTATGCGATGCAGCCGGGTGGGCCTCAGTCCACCCGGCTTTTTTACAGGTCCGATTATGGCTACTTCATATCGGACTGGCGCGTATACTTTGCGTCATGGAGCACAGCGCAACAGTTAGCGATGAAGTCTACGAACGAGCGCGACTTTCCCGGGATGCCCGTTTCGATGGACGTTTCTTCATCGGTGTAAAAACGACAGGCATATACTGCCGCCCCGTCTGCCCGGCCAATCCACCAAGAAGCGAGAATGTCAGCTTTTTCCCCACGGCTGCGGCAGCGAGTGAGGCGGGCTTTCGCCCTTGTTTGCGATGCCGGCCCGAGTGTGCGCCGGGCACACCCGCCTGGGCTGGCACGTCGACAACCGTAAATCGTGGCCTGCGGCTGATCGCCGAAGGCGCGCTGGACGATAGTGACATCGAGAGTCTGGCCGACCGACTTGGCGTGACGAGCCGGCACTTGCGGCGGCTGTTCGCAAGACATCTGGGTGCGAGTCCACTGGCAGTTGCGCACACGCAGCGCCTGCACTTCGCGAAACGCCTCATTGACCAGACCTCATTGTCCATGCGGGAAATCTCGACCGCCGCCGGTTTCGGCAGCGTTCGGCGCTTCAATGATACGTTTCGCAAAACCTATGGGCGTGCGCCTCGCGAGCTACGGCGAGGTGGCGATACGCCAGTATCAACAGGCGCGCTCAGCGTTCAGTTACCGTATCGCCAACCATTTGGCTGGCGCGAGTTGCTGGATTTTTTTGCGGTCAGGGCAACACCCGGCGTCGAACTTGTGACAAGCGACCGCTACGTGCGCACGGTGCGAACGGGTTCCGGTCACGGAATCATCGATGCGCGAGATGTGGGCGGCACATTGTCGCTGACTGTGCATGGCATTGGCACCGAAAACCTGTTCGCCGCGGTACAACGAGCTCGCGGCTTGTTCGACCTGGATGCGCCCATTGATGATATCGCCCTGGTTCTGAGTCATGACAGGACATTACGCGCTTGGCTGAAAGGAAGTCCGGGGGTCCGGGTGCCGGGGGCGTGGGATGGCTTCGAGTTAACGGTACGTGCAGTACTCGGTCAGCAGGTTTCAGTTAAAGCGGCAACCACGGTTGCAGGGCGTATCGCGGACCGGTACGGGGAACCTGTTGACGTTGCGGTCGACGACCTGCCCGACGCGCCGGGCAAACTGTTTCCGGAGCCCGGAGTACTGGCGCGCGCGCGACTGGAACGCCTCGGCATCATCCGCAGTCGCGCGCAGACCATACGCAGTGTGGCCCGGGCCGTTGCCAGTGGAGAACTCAGTTTCGATACGGCGCAGCCTGCCGGTGAGCTTCACGCGGCGCTCATGTCGATCAAGGGGATCGGCGACTGGACGGCCGCCTATGTTGCGATGCGCGTGCTCAAGGACCCCGATGCATTTCCGACGTCGGACCTTGGGTTGTTGCGCGCGTTCGATGACGCAGACGGCAGACGCTTACGTCCCGCGGAACTGGAGGCGCGCGCTGAAGCATGGCGCCCGTGGCGGGCGTATGCGGCGCTACTGATATGGGGTTCTGAACCCGGAGGCTGAATATGTACTATTGCTATCTCGATACGCCGATTGGCGAACTTCTGTTGGCCGGAGAAAATAATGCACTGTCGATGATCGGGTTTCCAAAAGGCTCCATGCGCCGTGAACCCGAACCCGACTGGATATTCAACGAGCAACCGCTGGCCAATGCGCGCCAACAGCTGCGCGAGTATTTTGACGGGGAGCGTCGCGTGTTTGACTTGCCGCTGAAGCTGACTGGAACTGAATTTCAGATAAGCGTACTTGAGGCACTGATGGATATTCCCTATGGCGAAACGACGAGCTATGGGGAGATCGCAAGACGTATAGGCCGACCGAAAGCCGTGCGTGCGGTCGGGGCCGCAAACAGCCGTAATCCTGTTCCTATTGTCGTGCCTTGCCACAGGGTCATTGGCAGCACGGGCGATCTGACCGGTTTTGGTGGCGGCCTCGATACCAAGGAAGCATTACTGCGACTGGAGGCCGAAAACACGCACGACTTGTTGTAATGCGGCGTGTCCGGTGCCGTGTTTACAGCTTGGTGTTTTCCATCGCCTTGAGTGCGTCCGATGGTTCCACGCCTTCCTGTACAAGCTCATCAGGCTGGAGCGTTGTGAAGCGCGATTCGAGCGGTAGTACACCCGCCCAGACAGGTGTATCGAGATCCATATCTTCGTCGTCGGGCATTCCGGCAGAAATCTTCGCCGACGCGCTTTCAATATCAACAGCGATAACGCCCGTCATCTTGAGTTCGTTATCAGTTGACTGTCTCAGTTCTGCCCTGCGACCGGGCATCGTGCACTCTGCGATGACGTGCAGCGCGTGCTTTTTGTCTTCCCAGTCGTCCACGAGGCGCGCATTTCCATAGACCGTTACCGAGCGATAGTTCATCGATGAGGCGAAAGCCGAACGGGCGAATACGAGTCCGTCGAGGAGCGTAACGTTGATGCATGCGGTTCCAGTTCCTTCAAGCAGGCGGATGACGCGTGCCTTGCGCGCACCGTGCAGGTACAACGTTTCACCGTCGCGGCCGTAGAGCATAGGGACGACCACCGGTGCGCCGTCTTGTACGAACCCGACGTGTGCTACCAGCCCTGCGTCGAGGATTTCATGGACTGTGTCCCTGTCGTATGCGGCCTTTTCGCGAAGCTGCCGAATCTTGTTTTCTTTGCTGACCGTGTATTCGCCGGACAATGTTGTGCTCCCTACAAAAACTTTGGTGCCAGGTATAAAGCGACGATCGATACGAGGAATATACCGACAATGTTGAGCATCATGCCGGCACGTACCATCTTTGGAATGGTCAGCATGCCGGAGCCAAACACGATCGCGTTGGGCGGCGTTGCAACCGGCAACATGAAGGCACAGCTTGCGGCGAGGGTGACCGGTACCGTCAGGACGATTGGGTCGAACCCGGACTCGATCGCGATCGCACCGACAACGGGCAGGAAAGTCGCTGTTGTCGCAATGTTGCTCGTCAATTCGGTCAGGAAAATGATCATCGTTGCGGCAATGATGACGAGAGCAAAAAGCGGCAGTGTGCCAACTGTTTGCAGGCTGGCACCGAGCCATTCGGCCAGGCCGGTGCGGGTCACGGCGCTGGCGAGGGTCAGGCCTCCGCCGAAAAGGATCAATACGCTCCATGGCAGGCGCTCGGCATAGGTCCACCGCAGCAGCATCGGGTCACTCTTTTCACCACTCGGTATGAGAAACAGGGCCATGCCGCCGGCCATGGCAATGCCGGAGTCATCAAGTGCCGAGAGCCCGGGTAGCGTGACAAGCAGCGGACGTAACACCCAGGTGGCAGCCATGAGGACGAATACGGTCGCAACGCGCTTCTCAGGAACGGTCATGTCACCGAGTTCGTCTTTCAACTGTCGCAAAACGGCTTTGCCTTCGTCGGACGTCTTGAAGTCAACCTTGAATGCAAATCGCGTGAGGATTAGCCAGGCCAGCGGCAACATCATTGCGCTCAATGGCAGACCGACGAGCATCCAGCGAGAGAAGTCGATCTCCGTGCCATAGGTTTCCTGCATGAACGCAGCGAGCATTGCGTTGGGAGCCGTGCCGACCAGTGTCGCCATACCGCCTATCGTGGCACCGTAGGCCACCCCGAGTAGCAGTGAGTACTGGAAACTCTCTTTGGCGTGGTCGTCGAGTCCGTCAACGGTCTTGTGAATCACGGCAATGATCGACACAGCGATCGGCAGCAACATCATCGTTGTCGAGGTATTCATCACCCACATGCTAATGATGGCGCTCGCCAGCATGAAGCCGCCGACGAGTGAACGGCCGTTCCCACCGACATGCTGCAACACGTTCAGCGCGATGCGGCGATGGAGATTCCATCGCTGCATCGCGAACGCCACAATGAAACCACCGAGGAACAGGTAGATGACTTTGTTTGCATAGGGGGCAGTGGTGTCCTGGATAGTCGCAATGCCGAGCAGCGGGAACACGACGATCGGCAGCAGCGCTGTAACTGCAATCGGGACGGCCTCCGTTGCCCACCATACGGCCATCAGAATGCCCATCGAAGCGGTCATCCATCCCTCCTGGGAAAGATTCTCCGGTGGCCCGGCAAAAATCATCAACCCTGCGACCAGCGGGCCGAGAAATAAACCTACGACCTGGTGCCTGGATCGGCCCTCGTTGTGCATGTCAGTCAAAGCAATTGTCCCCGGGGGAGTTGTTCCGTGTGCGGAAAGCCTACCTGTTTCAGTGAAAATCGTCGTGTTTTTGTCAATGCCGCCTAGATATAGTGTATTGCTCGCCTTCCAATACAAGATGTAGTAGCATCGCGTGCGTACCGATTCGGTACGCACGGAGATGAGATGTAACAAGGCAAAGCGGGCGGACCGCCATGCCGGATGCGTGAATCAAGGGCGGGTTTTGCGTGCAACCTCTCAACACGCCACCCGAATGACCGGAGTCCTGCAATCGGTCAACGCCATTGATGAAGCGGATTGCCAACCGGGAGACAGGCAGCGTCGAAAGTATGCAACAGTGATGTTATCTGCATTCGAATCGAATCCTGATCCCAGCCGAACACATCTTCTGCTTGCTGTGCCGCCCAGATTCTGGGCGGCCTTTTTTATTCTGGGATGTATTTATGCCGCGGAGCGTGGATGCGTATGAGCGGCACTGTGGGTACCTGACCGATGTTTCGAATTGCTGTAATCACGACTCTTGTCGCTTTGCTGGCAGCCTGTGCAAGCGGACCTCCCGCGGTGCCGTATCCTGCTTTCGTGCAGGTTGATGACCTCGAGGACATATTCATGGCGAGCTTGCCCGGCATTCGGGCAAAGCAACTGGCCGGTGATTCACAGACACGTCGCACCAGCAATCGCATCGATCTGCCCGCCGACTGGCAAGGAACGAGCGGCGGTGTACCGGGCCGGTCCATGGAAATTTTCGTGCTTGAAGGACTCCTGTCTATCGCAGACATTACATTGCCGCCGGGCGGTTATGCGTTCCTGCCCGCTGGCTCCCTGGGATTCAATATGACAACCGAACAGGGTGCGCGCATCCTGTATTTTGTCAATGACTCCGATCCGCAGGCGATCATCCGTTCGCCGATTATTATTGATTCATCACTGTTGCCGTGGGCTGCGACAACAACGCGCGGCGTGACGATGCGCGAGTTGCGCCGCGATCCGGGTACCGGTGCGGCGACCTGGTTGTTGAGAATCGAGGCAGACGCATCGCTGCCCTGGGAAAAGTCGTCGGTACTGCGGGAAGGATATCTCGTCAACGGAAACTACCAGCATAGTGAATGCGTGCAGGGCGAAGTCCTTACGTGGCAATACACCAAAGGTGGTTACTTCTATCGACCGGCAGGCGCGGTCAACGGTGGACCGTTGTCGGGCGGCGAGAGCGCGGCGATCTGGTTTCTGCGGGAAACAGAAGGCGGCAAGCACGAGGCGGTTCCCGACTGCGTGCCTATTTCTTGACGAGCTTGGTGATTTTCTTGCCGAGCGCCATGAGTTTGGTCAGCGTGCTCGTCGGGATGTCGTTGATTTCTTCATACCAGCTGTTCGTCGTTTCGACGAACTCGAGCATGCTGCGAATGCGCTCCTTGGTTACCGGGTCGGTCTGCTCCTCGCCATCGACTTCGTCCACGCAGCTGCGCAGCATCGTAAGAGTGGGATTCAATTCGCGTTGCTTGCGTTGCTGGATGATTACGCGAAACAGTTCCCAGACGTCGTGAAGTGACTCGAAG
>Ga0224504_10001264_pt1 | contig 11289 bp, 11 predicted proteins | sample SF_Oct11_sed_USG_3_FD_170160 | JGI IMG/M metagenome (GOLD analysis project Ga0224504, IMG submission 170160) | Sediment microbial communities from San Francisco Bay, California, United States - SF_Oct11_sed_USGS_24 | ecosystem: Environmental > Aquatic > Marine > Sediment | place: USA... | reverse complement strand
GCTCATGTTCATCAAAGGTGAAGGCGTAGACAAAAACGTACTCAGCAGGCTTGCCTGGATGGGACTGGCTGCTGAACTTGGCAGCGATGAGTGGGTTGAAAAGCACGAAGGTCTTTACAACAGTCTCAGCAATACTCACAAGTCTATGGTTGACCAGAAAGTCAGAGAGTACGGAGAGAATTTTGGCGCCTCCCCCCAGGGTGTCACGTGCTCCAAAACTGCGGAGGTCGGATCCCGTGCGATAAGGTGGAAATGTCGCAACGTAGAAGGGGCCTACACCGTGCATGAAACAGAAATGCCGATCCGGCCCGAATGAAGCGCTGAAATGGCTATTGCTGCGTGGAAAAGATTCGAGAAGACGCCCGGGTGGCAGCGAAAAAAACGCTTCCTTAAGCGACTTACCGGTAAAGAGCTTCGACTCAGGAACGACATCAAAATTCCTGTCGTCAAGGACGGTGGCTGGTGGTTCTCTCCCGAGAACTTCAACAAGGACAGTATTGTCTACTCGCTTGGTGTCGGAGATGAAATAGATTTTGACCTGGCCATCATCGAGCAATATGGCGTCGAGGTTTTCGCTTTTGATCCGACGCCTTCCTCCATCGATATGCTGGACGAAAGCAAGTTACCGGAGCGTTTTCATTTTCAGCCATGGGCAGTAACCGCTACTGACGGGTCACTCCAATTTTATCCGCGACTCAAAAAAGACGGCACCAAATCTGACGTCATGTTCACGATGATTCCCGAGGAGGAAACAAAGGACGACGTCATCGAGGTGCCGGCCTATTCGCTTTCAACAATTACGCGCAAACTGGGCCATGACCGGATTGATGTCTTGAAAATGGACATTGAGGGCGCCGAATATGAAGTGCTGGACGGTCTCCTTGAATCGCCCGTAAAGCCCACTCAACTACTGGTAGAATTTCATCACCGTTTTGTCGAAAACGGCCTTGAAAGAACGTACGACATCATTAGTCGATTGCGAGACGCCGGTTACCAGATCTTCGCTATCTCTGAAATCGGCCGGGAAATATCATTTCTAAGAAAATGAAAAATGCCATGACACTCTTGCTTACCATCCTGGTCCTTGGAGCCTGCACAACGACGACCGATGGGCCGCGGGTAAAGAGGGACCGTATGCGGGATTGCCCGCCTGGTCAGGTGCAAATATGTGAGAGCCGCAAGCCACGTGATCCGTCAAGTGGCGATAACGAGGAAATTCCTGAATACGACTTCTGTCGCTGCGAAACAATCGGTCTTTGATTCGAAACCAATGTGTTTTGCGGCGGGCAGATCTCTTGCCCGGCTTACGATGACAAGCAACCCACGGAACATCCCGGCGCCACATATGCAAGTCCTTCACTATATTGAAAAATCCGGGTGCAGTAGACTCAACCTACACCGACAAAAAACAGAACAATAATAAGGGGAGCATCATGATTCGTATTCTGAAGGTCGTTCTTGCCCTGTGCGTCGCAGTGATGTGTTCGTTTTACGCACTGCAGAACGTTGTCAATCTGCAGGCTGCTTATAATTTCGTTGCACTCATGGCATCGATGGAGGGACACGTGGCCTACCCGGACACGTTTGGCTCATCAATCACGTCACCGGCCCTGATCTGGCTGATCCTCTGGATAATTATACTTAGCGAATTTGCCGCGGGCATTTGCTGCGCAAAAGGCGCACTCGACATGTGGCGCGCGCGAAAAATGGATGGTGCTGCCTATAATTCATCGAAGAAGTTTGCCATTTTTGGCGCCGGGCTTGGCGTCGTGATCTGGTTTGGTTATTTCCATGCCATCGGCGGCGCTTTCTTTCAGATGTGGCAAACACAGGTCGGAGCTCAACCGCTACAGGGCGCTTTCCAGTATGCAGTGATGTGCGGGATGGTGATGATCTACCTGAGCATGCAGGACGAATAAAAAAAGGGCGCACTTTCGTGCGCCCTTCTCTTTAGCTCGCTTAAGCGGCTGGCTTACATCATGCCACCCATACCGCCCATGCCGCCCATACCGCCCATGTCCGGCATTGCCGGAGCACCGGCGTCATCCTGCGGTGCGTCTGCGACCATTGCTTCAGTGGTCAGCAGCAGTCCGGAAACGGATGCAGCGTTCTGCAGCGCGAATCGCGTGACCTTGGTCGGGTCCAGGATGCCCTGCTCGATCATGTCACCGTATTTACCCGTTGCGGCGTTGTAACCGTAGTTACCCTTGCCTTCCGCAACAGCGTTCAGTACGACGCTTGAATCACCGCCGGCATTACGAACGATCTGGCGCAGCGGTTCTTCAACAGCACGACGCAGAATGTTGATGCCAACTGTCTGATCATCATTGTCGCCCTGGAGCTTGGCGATCGCCATCTCAGCTCGGATGAGCGCAACGCCACCGCCGGCAACGACACCCTCTTCCACTGCTGCACGTGTAGCGTGCAACGCGTCTTCAACGCGGGCTTTCTTTTCTTTCATCTCAATTTCGGTTGCAGCACCGACTTTGATCACGGCAACGCCGCCGGCGAGCTTGGCAACGCGCTCCTGCAGCTTCTCTTTGTCGTAGTCAGAGCTGGATTCAGCAATCTCGCCGTTGATCTGCTCAACGCGACCTTTGATATCAGATGCTTTGCCGGCACCATCAATGATTGTCGTGTTCTCTTTGGTGATCTGAACTTTCTTCGCTTCACCAAGATCTTCGAGCGTGGTCTTTTCAAGTGACAGGCCAACTTCTTCCGAAATTACCTGGCCACCAGTCAAAACCGCGATGTCCTGCAGCATTGCTTTTCGACGATCGCCAAAGCCCGGAGCCTTAACTGCAGCAACCTTCACGATGCCGCGGATATTGTTCACAACCAGGGTTGCAAGCGCTTCACCCTCAACGTCCTCCGAAATAATCAGCAACGGACGACTGGATTTTGCTACACCTTCGAGGACCGGCAGCAGATCACGGATGTTCGAGATCTTTTTGTCAAACAACAGGATCATCGGATTGTCGAGTTCAACGCTTTGGCTGGCAGCATCATTGATGAAGTAAGGCGACAGGTAACCGCGATCAAACTGCATGCCTTCAACGACATCCAGTTCGTTGGCGAGGCCAGAACCTTCTTCAACTGTGATTACGCCTTCTTTGCCAACTTTCTGCATTGCCTCGGAGATGATTTCGCCGACCTCGGTGTCAGAGTTGGCAGAAATGCTGCCAACCTGCGAAATCGCTTTGTCATCTTCGCAAGGGATCGACAGCTTTTTAAGCTCCTCGATAATTGCGATCGTAGCTTTGTCGATGCCACGCTTAAGATCCATCGGGTTCATGCCGGCAGCAACCGACTTCAGGCCTTCCCGCAGAACTGCCTGCGCGAGAACCGTTGCGGTCGTTGTGCCGTCACCGGCAACATCAGATGTCTGGGAAGCAACTTCCTTGACCATCTGTGCGCCCATGTTTTCGAATTTGTCATCGAGCTCGATTTCCTTTGCAACGGAAACACCGTCTTTCGTGACGGTCGGAGCTCCAAAGCTCTTGTCGAGTACTACGTTGCGACCTTTGGGACCGAGGGTCACCTTAACCGCGTTAGCCAGAACGTTTACACCTGCAAACATCTTCTGGCGCGCGTCGTCGCCGAAGCGAACTTCTTTAGCAGCCATTTTATATCTATCCTTTTATCTAATATTCAGTATCAGCTGGTGAGGGCCTTAGCCTTCGATGACGGCCATGATGTCGTCTTCTTTCATCACCAGTAGCTCTTCGCCGTCAACCTTGACTTCAGTACCTGAGTACTTGCCAAACAACACTTTGTCACCGGCTTTAAGGTCCAGGGCACGGGTATCTCCGTTATCCAGGATTCTTCCGTTACCTACGGCAACGATTTCACCCTTGATCGGCTTCTCGGTAGCAGCATCAGGAATCACGATTCCACCAGGGGAAGTGCGTTCCTCTTCCATGCGCTTAACGATGACTCGATCATGAAGCGGACGAATCTTCATCGATTAGATCTCCTATAAACTATTGATTATTAACCAATTAACTTGGCTTTCGGCCTCGACCTGTTAGCACTCGGCCGCGGGGAGTGCCAATAATAGGGGCCGCGCCCGAAATATCAAGCGTTTCAGGCAATGAAAGTGGGGGATGGATCAATGACTTGAGCCTCTGGCGCCGGTATGCTCTCCGTCCGGTCTGGCGGATTTGTTCACATAATCAGTAACAATTGCCGGTCGCCAATGGTCAACTCAAAGCCTGCTGGAAAGATTCGAGTCAAAAGATGCTTACGTCAACGAAATTAACCCTTACCGCCCTCCTGCTCGCAATTACAGCTTTGCCTGTTTTCGCCCAGGATGAGGACGTTTTGCATCCCGAGAAAGCCTATCGCTATGCGGTGGCCGACACTGGTAGCACCATAGAAATAGACTGGGTTGTCGAAGATGGCTACTACCTGTATCGCAACAAAATGTCCTACGCCAGCGGCAGTGACGCGATCGTCTTCGGCGCGCCTGATTTCCCGGAAGGCGAACACCACGAAGACGAGTTCTTCGGCGTGCAACAGGTCTACCGGGACCGCTTTTTTGTCAGCATCCCTTATACGGTTGTTGGTGATTTGCCCGAATCATTCGAAGTTATTATCAAATCTCAGGGTTGCGCCGACATCGGTCTCTGCTATCCGCCGCAAACCTGGACCGAACCCGTCCGGTTGATTGCACGGAATGAAGATGGTGCCAAGATCGATCTTGACACCACTTTCGGAACATTTGGCGCAGCAAACTCCGACTTCCTGCCCGTCGATGAGGTGTTTGAGCCAATACTGACCGCTATTGACGGAAACAACGTGGAAATTGCTATCCGCGTGCTGGACGGTTACTACCTTTACAAGGACAAGATTTCGGTCGCTGCCAAATCAGACGTCGCGCAAGCTGGTTATCTCGATCTCCCGCAGGGAGAAATGAAAACTGACCAATACTTCGGAGAGATGGAGGTTTACCACGGCGACGTATTCGGCAAGTTGTCGATTGCCAGAGGCACGCCTGAAGCGATGGATCTTGATCTCGAGATCAAATACCAGGGATGCGCCGAGGGGGGTATTTGCTATCCGCCGGTTACGCGTGTGCTGAACGTTTCATTGCCGGCGGCGAGCGCCGTAACCGCACTCTCCGCGGTCAGCGCCGCAGCAGCAACTGCCCCGGTTTCAGAGCAGGCGAAGCTGGCACAGATTATTTCCGGCTCCAGCATGCTGGTCGTCATCGGAACATTTTTCGGTGCAGGCCTGTTGCTCGCATTTACTCCGTGTGTTCTGCCGATGGTGCCAATACTGTCCGGGATCATCGCGGGAGAAGGCAAAGACGTCAGCGCAGCGCGAGGTTTCACACTCGCACTTAGTTATGTGATGGGCATGGCGCTCGTTTACACAGCCGCTGGAGTTGCCGCTGCGGCTGCCGGATTACAATTGCAGGCCACCTTTAACCAACCATGGATCCTGGCCGTATTTTCCGGATTGTTCGTCCTTCTTGCGGCGGGCATGTTTGGTATGTATGACCTGCAAATGCCGTCAGCTATTCAAAGTCGACTCGCAAACGTCAGCAGCGGTCAGAGGAGCGGCACGGCAATTGGCGCATTTGTTATGGGCGCTATTTCGTCCCTTATTGTCACAGCCTGTGTAGCTCCGGCGCTGATTGCCGCGCTGACAGTCATGGCCCAGACCGGCGATATGGTTCGTGGTGGCACTGCCCTCTTTGCAATGAGTATGGGAATGGGTGCGCCGTTACTTGCCGTCGGTGCCGCGCAGGGCAAATTGTTGCCGCAGGCAGGTGGCTGGATGGTCGCCGTGAAGAACGCATTCGGCTTCATGATGCTCGGCCTTGCGATCTGGATGATGTCCCGCGTAATACCTGGTGAAGTGACACTTGCGCTCTGGGGCATTCTTATTTTCATGTCGGGCGTATACATGGGTGGCCTGACGACACTGACCCCCGAGTCAGTGGGCATGCAGAAATTCGGCAAAGGCGCCGGTTTGCTCGCGGTGATCTACGGTGCCGTTTTGATAATCGGCTCACTCGCCGGATCAAACAGCCTGTTTCGTCCACTGGAGGCTTTGAATATGGGTGGCGGTGGAACGGCAGCGGTTGCCGAGCATCGCGGTCTCGATTTCCAAAGAGTCAAGACAACAGCCGATCTCGATGCCGCTGTTGCACGGGCCGCTGCAGAAGGTAAATCCGCAATGCTGGACTTCTATGCTGACTGGTGCGTTTCATGTATCGAGATGGAAGAATTTACGTTTACCGACGCTGAAGTGCAGAATGCGTTGTCGAACACTGTATTGCTGCAAGCCGACGTCACACTCAATGACGAGGAAGATCAGGCACTGCTCAAACGCTTCGGTGTTTTCGGGCCACCAACGATCATCTTTTTCGGCACGGATGGAATGCAACGCGAAGGCTACGAAGTTGTCGGATACATGAAAGCAAAGGATTTTGCAGACCACGTCAGGATGGCAACCGGGAACCCGGGAACTCTTAGCGCGAATATTAACTAACGCTTCACAAAAGCCAGGCCAATATAACAATGAACAAGAGCGTCGCCCTAGCCATCGGGCTGTTTGTATTTTTCGTCGCCGGTATCGGCGCGTACTTTGTCACCAGCAACAAGGACGAGGTGCTCATTCCAATCGAACAGTTTGCCGGAGTCGAAGAGGTCGGGTTTTCTCTGCCTGACATCGCCGGCGTCGTTCGCGAGTCATCGGAATGGCACGGCAAAGCCCGCATGATCAACTTTTGGGCGACGTGGTGCGCACCATGCCGCCGCGAAATCCCGCTACTAAAGAAGACCCAGGAAGAGCAGGCGGCAAATAATGTGCAGGTCATTGGCATCGCCGTGGACTTTCCCGAAGAGGTCGCAGCGTATGCCGAAGAGGCTCAATTCAACTATCCGGTCCTGGTCGGGCAAGAAGATGCGATGGCGATCGCGGAAACTACCGGCATCGAATTTATAGGCATGCCGTTCACGATGATAGTCGCGCCATCGGGCGAGCTGATCAAAGCACACATCGGTGAAATCGTCGAATCACACATCGAGCAAATTCTCGCAGTTTTCGAGGACCTCGAGCAGGGTCGGGTGGATATTGCGGGCGCGCGTAATGCGCTCGGCAACCTGTAACGAGCCAAATCACGAGCCAGCAAACCTGCGCCATTTGCGACGAAATGGGTCAGTCAGAAACCCTCGGTACACCAAACTTGCAACATCTCCCTGAAAACGGAGTAGAATTGCGGCCATCTTCGTCAAACTGGCAAACAACATCGAAAAATGGCTAGCCTGCTTTTAATTAACGGGCCCAATCTCAATCTGCTCGGAAGTCGCGAACCCGGGGTCTACGGCGACACGAACCTGCAAACTGTCGAGGCGAATCTCGGCACGCTGGCCGGTGAACTTGGCCACGAGCTTGTTGCGTTTCAGAGCAATGCGGAGCATGAGATTGTAGATCGAGTACAACAGGCCGCGACTGACAAGGTCGATTTCATCCTGTTAAATCCGGGGGCGTTTACCCATACGAGCATCGCCATTCGCGACGCGTTGCTGGCGGTTGACATACCCTTCATCGAAGTTCACCTGAGTAACGTTTTTGCTCGTGAGGACTTTCGTCATTCAAGTTATTTCAGCGATATTGCCGCAGGCTGCATTTTTGGCCTCGGCGCATATGGCTATGAAATCGCACTACGGGCTGCATCCAGGCTCTTGTCCGAGGAAAAATAATGGATATAAGAAAAGTTAAGAAATTGATCGAGCTGCTGGATGAATCCGGCATTGCCGAGATCGAAATCACCGAGGGAGAGGAGTCTGTGAGAATCAGCAGGCATCCGACCGGCGTAGCGGCGGCTCCCGTTGCGGTTGCTGCCGCGCCTGTAGCAGCGGCTGCCCCTGCCCCGTTAGCGGCACCTGCGGCCAGCCCCGTTGCAGCAGCAGCCGAGCCTGAGGAGGAAGGTTATGCGGTCAAAGCGCCGATGGTAGGTACCTTCTACTCGTCACCTTCGCCGGGGTCACCGATGTTTGTCCAGATTGGAGACCGGGTAAACGAGGGAGACACGCTGTGCATCGTTGAGGCAATGAAAATGATGAACCAGATCGAAGCGGACGTCTCAGGCACGATCAAATCAATTCGCTTACAAAACGGCGACCCGGTCGAGTACGGACAGATCATGTTCGTCATCGACCAGCGCGGCGCTGACTAATCGGGCAGAAAAAATATGCTCGACAAAATTGTAATTGCCAATCGTGGTGAAATTGCCCTGCGGATTCTCAGAGCCTGCAAAGAAATGGGCATCAAGACGGTTGCCGTTCACTCCACGGCTGACAACAACCTGAAACATGTGTTGCTTGCCGATGAGACGGTATGCATTGGGCCACCTCCGTCACCGGAGAGTTACCTCAACATGCCCGCTATTATCAGCGCTGCCGAGGTCACTGATTCGGTTGCTATCCATCCCGGTTACGGATTTCTTTCGGAAAACGCAGATTTTGCGGAACGTGTTGAAACCAGCGGTTTCATTTTCATTGGCCCGCCCGCAAGTGCAATCCGCGAAATGGGCGATAAGGTTGCCGCGATTCGGGCCATGAAGGCCGCCGGAGTCCCGACCGTACCAGGATCAGACGGCCCGCTTGGTGATAATGCGGAGGAAAATCTCAGGATTGCCCGCGAGATCGGTTATCCGGTCATTATCAAGGCTGCGGGCGGCGGCGGCGGCCGTGGCATGCGCGTGGTTCACGCCGAAGCATCCCTGGTCGCAGCAATCACCGTGACCCAGGCGGAAGCTCGCGCGGCATTCGGCAACGAAGTTGTTTATATGGAGAAGTTCCTGGAGACGCCACGACACGTCGAATTCCAGGTGCTTGCGGATAACCATGGTAATGCCGTCCATCTCGGTGAGCGCGACTGTTCCATGCAACGGCGACACCAGAAAGTTGTTGAAGAGGCACCTGCACCAGGCATCACGGAAGAACAACGGGCGAGAATTGGTGAACGTTGCGTTCGTGCCTGCCAGGAAATGGGTTACCGGAGCGCAGGCACGTTTGAATTCCTTTACCAGGATGATGAATTCTATTTCATCGAAATGAATACACGACTGCAGGTAGAACACCCGGTTACCGAAATGATCACCGGCGTGGATATCGTCAGGGAACAACTAAGAATTGCGGCAGGTGAACCGCTCAGCGTGACCCAGGATGAGGTCAGGTTTCACGGCCACGCGATCGAATGCCGCATCAATGCAGAAGATCCGAAAACTTTTATGCCGTCACCCGGAATGGTAACACTCTGGCACCCCCCTGGTGGTCCCGGCATACGGGTCGAGAGCCATTTGTATAGCGGCTACAAAGTACCGCCTTTCTACGATTCGATGATTGGCAAGATCATTTCACACGGTGCCGACCGCGATACGGCTATTGCGCGAATGAGAAATGCTTTGTCTGAAATCGTTATAGAGGGGATCAAAACCAATGTGCCTCTGCACCAGGAAATTTTCCAGCACGCAGCATTCCAGGCCGGTGGTACCGACATCCACTATCTCGAAAAAAGACTCGGTTTATGAGACGCCCCCGTGGACTGGCGCCAATTTGTAATGAACCTCGAGTCGATTGATCCGGATCATATCGAAGCCGTGCTCATGGAAAACGGAGCGCAGTCAGTTACTTTGACTGATGCCGGTGACAATCCGGTGCTCGAACCGGCTCCAGGCGAAACGCCGCTCTGGGCTAACACGAGGATCACCGCGCTATTTAACGCGCACGCCGATTTCGACGCGCTGCGAGTAACCCTGCTCGCAGCACTGCAGCTCGATGAACTGCCACCAAATCATATCGAAGACCTGGCAGATCGAGCCTGGGAACGGGAGTGGTTGAAAGACTTTGGCCCAATGCAATTCGGCAAAAAACTCTGGGTTGTCCCCGGCGAATCCGATGTGCCACCCGCTGACTCAGTTGTTGTCAAACTTGATCCGGGCCTCGCTTTTGGCACCGGAACGCATCCTACAACGGCAATGTGCCTCGGATGGCTCGACGGTATCGATCTAAATGGCCGGAGTATCTTCGACTTCGGTTGCGGTTCCGGCATTCTCAGCGTTGCCGCCCTGAAGCTCGGCGCCTCTCGAGCTGAGGCCGTCGATATCGATTTGCAGGCGGTAGCGGCAACCCGCCAAAATGCGGAAAGGAATGACGTTGGGGATCGATTGGTGACGAACACCGAAGTGCCCGACCGGCAGTTCGATGTGGTGGTGGCCAACATTCTGGCCGGAACATTGATCGAAAATACGGACCTGATTTGCCGGCACCTGAAGCCAGGCGCAAATCTCGCGCTGTCCGGGATCCTGGTCGGACAGGCAGAATCCGTTCTGGAAGCATTTGACGATCATATTGATTTTGCGGCGCCAATAACGCTGAATGAGTGGGCCCTGTTGTCAGGTACGAGGAGCTGAGACCCAGGCATGTTTACACAATGCCCTGAATGCCAGATCGCGTTTCGCGTCTCTGCCAAAATCCTGCAACAGGCTGGCGGCAATGTTCGCTGCGGGAACTGTAGTCACGCATTTAATGCGTTGCACTACTTATCGGAGGAAATGCCAGAGCAATCAGGCCTCGAAGACGACGACGCTGCGGCCGACGAGAGCCCTGTTGACGATCTCGCAGAAACCAGCCGACGGCTCCTTGAAACACTCGACGAACTCGCCGGACCTGAAGATGTTCGTATTGAGGATACCGGCATCGAGTGGCGTGTACTTGATGAAACCGCCGAAGACGACGCAAATCCGGTTCTTACCGACAGCAATACGGATGAACGACGCTACGATGATGATACCGGCATTATCGATTTGGATGGCGACGACGAGGAAGACGACTACTCCCCACCGATAGTGCCTCAGCGGCGATCAGAAGATCACATCAAGGCTGCCGATGAATTCGATGAAAGGCAGCGCGACCTCGCATTAAGCAACCCGGAAGACTGGACTGATCTTCTCGACGAGGTTCGCGACCCGGAGACCGAATCCTTTGATGTCGCCGAGGAACTAGCTGCGATTCATACAGAATTGTCGGGCCGCGAGGAAATACAGGATCCTGTCAAGATTCCGGTCGATCTGGACACGCAGTTCGAAACGCAGGCGGAGGCCATGGGCCTTGATATCGGGAATGCTGAGGATGAGCTGACCGACGAAGTGCCGCAACTCGACGAAAGCGAAATAGACCTCTTCGATGGCGGGGTCGAACTGGCCGGCGATTCGGGCCAGGATGAGGAGACAGGCGTTTTCGAGCTCGAAAACGAAGACGATGAGGAAGTGTT
>Ga0224504_10001263_pt1 | contig 11296 bp, 8 predicted proteins | sample SF_Oct11_sed_USG_3_FD_170160 | JGI IMG/M metagenome (GOLD analysis project Ga0224504, IMG submission 170160) | Sediment microbial communities from San Francisco Bay, California, United States - SF_Oct11_sed_USGS_24 | ecosystem: Environmental > Aquatic > Marine > Sediment | place: USA: California... | reverse complement strand
TCTTGGGCGAAATCATCAGGCTTTCCTGGGTACCAAGGTCGTCGCCGATCTTGATGATATCGACATTGTCGCCAAGCTCGTCCAGGAAGTGGCCCATCAGCTGTTTGCAGTAAAGCGCAATCCGCTCCATCAACGCGCGGGCGAAATCACCATCCATCGCCATGTTGAGCAGGAACGTCTCCATGCCCTGCATGGCGTAGGCCCGTTCGAAAGGAAACAGTAGCCACGGGGTGGCGAGGATGGCGTACTCGTTTTCCTCGGCCAGCAGTCTGGCCGTCTCACGGACATGAGCAACGCGACTCGGATCGCTCATGTCGGGCCAGTCGGGGTAGGAGTCGAGTTCTTCCCGCGTTCGGGCATCCTTCAGTGGGTGGACGCCGGGAAACCACTCCCCGGGCGTGATCTCGAACTGCCCGCTGCCCCAGGAGTCGATGTAGTTACTATGAGGAGTCCGCTCAGCGTTCTGTTTGCGGACGGCTTCCGGCTCCAGGTCCAGCACGCCGCGGACGTCACTGTTCAGGCGCCGCATGGTCGCCTCGTCGATCAGGGCGGTGCCTAGCTCGGGCCAGTCGTAGAGGTACTCGTCGGGTGCTTCTATGCCGCAGATCTGCTTGATCCCGCGGTAAGGTTGCATCTTGATTCCGGTCGCGTTGCTGACCCCAATAACCACGGGAACCCGGTCAGGTTCTTCGTGGTTGATGGCGGTTAGTACTCGTTCGCGCGGTGTGAGCGGCATGGCCAATCATCCGATCCAAAGTATTGTCCAAATATCCTTTACAAAGGGGGAGGGTGCCATTAGTATCCTCCACCTGCCGATGCGGGGTGGAGCAGTCTGGCAGCTCGTCGGGCTCATAACCCGAAGGTCGCAGGTTCAAATCCTGCCCCCGCTACCAGAAAAATACGCCAGTCCCCTGAAAGGGGGGCTGGCGTTTTTTTTTCGCTATTGAGGCAGGGTTGGGTTCTGCGAAGCAGGTTCATTCCGAGGCCGGCAGAGCCGGCCGACATAAAGGGCCCCGCAGGGGCGAAGGCAATCCTGCCCCCGCTACCAAAATGAAAGAAGGGTCCCTTTATGGGGCCCTTTTTCGTTTCCGGATACTGGGAAGATTTCTGACCCTGCGAGGAAGCAGGTTCGTTCGTTATCCTGACAAAACTTGACATCGTGTCAGAAATATCTGACAGTGTGTCAATAATGCGTCGCGCTACCCCAACTTTTGTCGCTGCTGCCAAGCCAGCGTCCAAGATCACAAAATCCGATCGGACGCGTGCGGTCATTCTGGATGCCGCGTTGGAATTTATTTGGTCTCGCCCATTTCGCGAAATGACCGTCAACTCGCTGATGTCCACAACAGACTTATCTCGTTCGGCGTTTTACCAGTATTTCGACGATATCCACAAGCTGATGGAAACGCTGCTGAACCTGTTGGCAGAGGAAATTTTCGGTTCCTCGAATCACTGGCTTAAGGGCGTCGGCGATCCTGTGGCTTTGCTCAATGAGGCTTTCGAAGGATTGACTCAAACGTGTTATCGATACGGGCCTTTTTTGCGAGCTATTTCTGATGCGGCCAGCGCCGATGAGCAATTTGAAAAAACCTGGGTTCAGTTCCTCAGTACGTTTGACGATGCCGGCGTTGCCCGCATCGAGGCTGATCAGGCACAGGGACTTATCGCGCCCTTCGATGCTCGTCCCGTCGCCTTTTCGCTGAATCGAGTCAATGCGTACACGTTTATCGACGCATTCGGGCAGCGCCCGAGGAGAAAGCCGAAACCGATCCAGGGAGGCTTGGCTCGAATCTGGATTTCCACACTTTACGGTGCCAAGTGGTGCGAGAAGGGTTCGTCCAATCTGGTGAGAAAATGAATGCGTGTAACTAAATTTTGTTGGAGAAAATAATGACGAACTTGATCAAGACACATGGCGCGGGCTTTTCGGCAGCGATTCTGTCACTGGCGATGCTAGCTGGAATAAGTGCGTGTCAGGGAGAGCAGGGCGCGCCGGTTGCTACCGAGACGCTGCCGCAGGCGCAGGCCCCGGAGATGAGTCCACAAGAGCTACAGACTTATTCACAAACAACCCAATTACCCGATGGTCTTCATACGCCTGACGTCGTTGAGACTTCAATCGGAACCTTGAATTTTATTGATGGAGCTCCGCTTCCTGAAACTGCAGAGTTGGTTTACGAAAACCTGGACAGAATGCGCGGTGTGGATGCCTTTTTAAAAGGTATGGCTGCAGCCTCTGTGAGACAGCTCATGGTGGGGCCTGAAGCGCTTGGGACTAACCACAATAATAAGGTTCTTATTTATGACAATTTAATGGATTCGAAACCCTACTTCCTCACCGGCAACACCTCTACGCTTTATGTATTACCAACCTTCAATTTGAAAGAAACCGGAGCAACGGTTGTTGAAGTACCACCGGGTATGCTCGGCGCTTTTAATGACGCGTGGTTTAGGTATATGCAGGATGTGGGTCCCATGGGTCCGGATAAAGGTGCAGGCGGAAAATTCCTATTGCTACCACCTGACTACGAGGGAGACATTCCAACAGGTTATTTTGTGGTGAAATCTCCTACTTACCGAGTTTGGACATTTATGCGTGGCTCCATCGCCAATGGTATGGAAGCGGCGGTTAAAAACGTAACAGAGAATCTGAAGGTTTATCCTTTAGCACAAAAAGACAATCCCTCCAAAATGGAGTTTATTAGTGGATCAGGTAAACACATCAACACAATCCATGACAACGATTATCATTTTTATGAGCATCTAGATGCTGTTATTCAGGAAGAACCCCTGGAAATGATTGATGCAGAAACTCGCGGACTATTTGCTTCAATTGGTATTGAGAAGGGCAGAGAGTTTAATCCTGATGAAAGAATGAAACGCATTTTGACCGATGCCGTTGCCATCGCAAATGCTACTGCCCGATCAATAGTCTGGTACCCAAGGGTAAGTGGCAGTGTTGATAACATGAAAGGAATACAAGTTTACCCGGATACTAATAGTGCCTGGTTAATGGCATGGGTCGACAAAAATGTATTTTTCAATGGTCAAGACGGACAGACCATGAATTCAGATGCAAGGGTGATGTTCTACTATCCCTACACTGCGGTTACACCGGCAATGGCCGTTACTATTCCTGGAGCGGGTTCCGATTATGGTCTTGGCTATGTAGATTCAGAAAAACAACCTCTGGATGGTGCACTTACCTACAAAATCCATGTTCCGGCTAATCCTCCTGCCAAAGATTTTTGGGCAGTAACTGCGTACGACACACAAACGCGTTCACAACTACAGACCGACCAGAAATATCCAACCGTTGGCAGTCAAACCGAAGGTCTTAAGATGAATGACGATGGATCGTTTGACATCTATCTTGCTCCTGAAGCACCTGCTGGTTTTGAAAATAACTGGTTACAGACCATTCCCGGGAAAAGTTGGTTCGTTGGGTTTCGAATGTATGGCCCGTTGGAAGCATGGATAGATAAGAGCTGGCGCCCAAGCGAAATCGAACTCGTAGAGTAAAGATTAATACCGCGTCTATGTGCGGTAGACGGCGTAACCAGACGCCGCACATAGGCCGGGCCATAGAGTGAAGCTTTGCGTGACTCAGGAATCGCAGTTCGATAAGTCCTGGAGTCTCCCGGATGTTGAGAGGATCAATCCATGAACAAACAATCAATGCTGCAACGAACGTTGCAGGTCCTGTTGATCACAGGGATTTCAATCTCTGCCTTCTCACCAGCTTATGCTGAGGATAAGGCGGAGAAACCCAAGCTGGTTCTCCAGATCACGGTCGACCAGTTCCGAGGCGACCTGCCGACACGCTATGCCGACAGGCTCGGCGAGGGCGGGCTTCGCTACCTGCTCGAGGAGGGCATCCACTACAACAATGCGCATCACGCCCACGCGAACACGGAGACCATCGTTGGCCACGTGACCCTGGCCACCGGCGCACACCCGGCGGCCCACGGGATGATCGGCAACATCTGGTTCGACCGTACGACCGGTCTCACGACCTACAACATCGAAGACCCTGACTATAGCCTTCTGACCAAGGGCGCCGATGTGGATGCCGATACCGAGATCGATCCCACGCAAAAAGCCGCTAGCAGCGACGGCCGCTCGCCCATGACCATTTTGACAACCACGTTCTCCGACGAGTTGGCCTCGCTGACCGGCGGCAAGGCCAAGATTTTCAGCGTCTCGATCAAGGATCGCGGCGCGGTGTCGATGGCGGGACATACCGGCAAGGCGTTTTGGTTCTCGAAGCCGGCGAATGAGTTCGTGACCAGCAACTACTACTACGACGACTACCCCCAGTGGATCGTTGACTGGAACGCCAGGAAACTTCCCGAGAGCTACGCGAACACCGCCTGGGAATTACTGCACCCGATCGACACCTACCTCTTCGGCGATCGCGACGATCAGGAGTGGGAAACCGCGCTCGGCAGCTTTGGCCGCACCTTTCCCCATGAGTTCACGACACCCGAGAACCCCTATTTTTCGACCTATCTCACGATCAGCCCCGCGGGCGACCGTATAACGACGGATCTCGCGAAAACCGTCATCGCCGAGGAGGGACTGGGGGATGACGAGATCACCGACTATCTCGGCGTCAGCTACTCCGCGACCGACTACATCGGACATTTCTTCGGCCCCTCGAGTCTCGAGTCCGAGGACAACATCCTGCAACTCGACCGGACACTCGCGGATCTCTTTGCCTATGTGGATAAGGAGATCGGGCTGGAGAACACGCTAATTGTGCTGTCTGCTGATCATGGCGGCCCCGAAGCTCCGGGATACCTGAAAAGCATCGGCATCCCGGCCGAATATGTCTCGCCCGACGAATGGGACACTGCTCCAGCGGTCGCGCGGATCAAAAACAAGTTCGGTATCGAAGGCCAGATGATTGAAGGCTACGACCACCCTTATCTCTACCTGACCAGCGATGTCATCAACGACTCCGACATCGACCTCGCGGCGCTTGAGACCACGATCGCCGAAGAGCTCGTCGCCTTTCCCGCCGTCTCCTACGCGGTGCCCAGCACCTCGCTCGAGCGCGGGACGGTTCCCGATAACGGGCTGACGCGCGCAGTGCTGAACAACTACAACGCGGCCCGCTCGGGCAACATCTATGTTGTGTTCAACCCCGGCTGGTTTATCAGCAATTACGACGGCTTGGCGTTGGCAGCCGTACACGGTTCACCCTGGCGATATGACACCTATGTGCCGATCATCTTCGCTGGTTACGGGATCAAGCCGCAGAAAGTGTCGCGCCGCGTTCATACGGTGGACGTGGCACTGACACTCGCCACCGCGATAGGAACGAAGCCACCATCCGGTGCCGCTGGCGAGGTATTGCTGGAGGTGCTTGGGCAGTAGCCGGACGCCAATGAAAATCGAATTCAAAAAAGAGAGAGAGATCATGAGTAAATCACGATTGAAGTTGCAACGAGCCCTTACAGCCTTGCTGATAACCGGTATTTCGGTATTTGCCCTGGCACCGGCTCATGCGGAGGACCTCGTTAAGGTCACCGCTGACAACTACGTCCGTGCCGAGAGCGACGTTCAAATGAAGGGCTACGCCGAGGCCATGGACGCCTTCGGCAAGTTCGCTGTCAACCGGACGCACTATGATGTCGACAACCAGGTGACCGTTCGCGGAAACCGCGACACGATCTATATGTTCGGAACCTTTGACCTTACCTCACCGCTGACCATTACGATGCCAGACCCGGGAGAACGGTACATGTCCTTGCAGGTGATCAATCAGGATCACTCCATACCACCTTCTATCTACGGGCCTGCAAAAAGAACCTTTACGATGGAGGATATGGGATCCCGCTATATCTTAATTGGCATTCGAACCTTTGCGAATCCCAATGACCCTGCCGATATGAAGGCCGCCCACGCCCTGCAGGATGCGGTCGTAGTCGAGCAGGCCGACATAGGCAAACTCGAGCTTCCGAATTGGGATATGCAGGGTGTCGTGACCTTGCGCAATGCGATCAACGTTCTGAACGCCACCATGACGGACACCTCCACCATGTTTGGTGAGAAGGACAAGCTCAATCCCATCCACCACCTGCTGGGAACTGCGTTTGGATGGGGTGGGCAGCCCAAGGCGGACGCTGTTTATCTAAATTTCTCTCCGGAGAAGAACGACGGCAAGACTCCCTACACGCTCACTGTGAAGGACGTTCCGGTTGATGCCTTCTGGTCCGTGATCGTGTACGACAGTGAGTCCTGGATACCAAAAAATACTCGGGACATCTATTCCTACAATAACGTCACCGCCAAGAAGGCAGCGGATGGCAGTATCACGATCCACTTCGGCGGTGACCCCAAGGCAGATAACTACCTTGACATCATGGAGGGCTGGAATTACATCGTGCGGCTTTATCAGCCGAAGAAGGAGATCCTGGACGGAAGCTGGACGTTCCCGTCTCCGGAACTCGCTAAATAGAGTTTAACTAATTGCGCCGAACGTCGGCCTAACCAGTAACAAAAATGCAGACGGCTCTTAAGACTATGAAGATGCGACGGCACATGTCATTACTTGCTCACACTATCATCGGAGTGTCGATCGTCTCGTGTTCCAGTGAAAAAACAGGTTCGGAAAGTCAGGACGACGAGCATGCTGTTCACTGGGGCTATGAGGCCGATAACGGGCCCGACGCCTGGGGCTCGATGAGCCCCGCATGGTCCACGTGTGCCGAGGGTCTAGGGCAGTCTCCCATCGATATCACCAGTGCCACGAAAACTGACTTGCCGGCGGTGGAAATGGACACGCCGAGCGGGGAGGAAGTCGAGATATTGAATCAGGCGGGCGTTGTCCGACAACTCGACAACGGCCACACTATCCAGATCAACGCGAATACTGGTGAGAAGCTGACTCTTGGTGATAAATCGTACGCTCTCGTGCAGTTTCATTTCCATGCACCCAGCGAGCACACGGTCGATGGTGAGTACTTCCCGATGGAGATGCACTTCGTTCATCAGGCGGACGATGGCGAGCTCGCGGTGGTGGGCTTGCTCATGGAGGAGGGTTCCCCTAACCCAGGCATAGAGCCACTGTGGGCAAACCTGTCCGCCGGCGCCGGTATGGAAGCGGCAATCGAAGTTCCGGTCGCATTTGCTGAACACGTCTTCCCCGACGTCGGCACCGGCTTCTACCACTACGAAGGCTCGCTAACGACGCCGCCATGCAGCGAGGGCGTGAAGTGGTACTTGCGGAAAACGCGGACACAGATATCGAAAGAGCAGATCGCTGCGTTTACGGCGGTCTACGACCACAACAACCGTCCGGTGCAAGCGCTCAACGACCGTGCGTTGTACTTGGATGAAAACCCATCAGTGGTTATTCGTTAATATGATTGGCACCAAGGAGCCAGGGAAGTTATGAGCTTCGATAAGGCCTTTTACCTGATAGACCATCGCCTGATCGCATTGGCGATGGTCGTCCTGCTCGTGGCTGCGGGCGAGATCGGCTACCGTCGGGGCTTGTTCAGGCGACAATCGAAGGAGTCCGTCCGCTCTCTGATGAGCGGTACCGGCGCCGCCATGCTGGGACTGTTGGGCCTGCTGCTCGGATTCACCCTGGCGATGGCGGTTTCACGCTGGGACGAGCGGCGTGATGTGATCGTCGACGAGGCTAACGCGATCGGCACGCTCTGGTTGCGGGCTGGGCTGCTCGAGGCTCCGCTGCGCGATGAGTTGCGCGATGTGTTGCGAGAGTATACCGACGCGCGTATCGCCCTCGGCGGGTCACGGGACGATCGCGCTGCGCTGCGCGCCGCCCGGAGCGAGAGTGAATTGCTACACGCATCAATCTGGGCGGTGGTCGAGAGTGCCAACCAACCCGGTCAAAGTAATGCCGTCTTGAGTTCGTTGATCACGTCGGCCAATGAGGTGATCGACCTCCACGAACTGCGCATGGCGTCCATCGAAAACTACCTGCCGGGGGCCCTGTTTTTGCTGCTGTTCACGGTGGCGGCGGTTTCAGTCGGTTTTCTCGCCTGGGCCTTCGGCGCGGCCAACCAGGGCGGGCGCATTGCAATCGTGGCGCTGGCGCTACTTATCGGTGCCGTCCTGATGCTGATCATGGACATTAACCGCCCGCAACGCGGCAGGCTCGAAATCGGGACCGAAAGTTTGGAGCGGGTCGGTGAATCTATGACCGCGGTCCCCTATACGCTCCCGAGTGCGAGAGAGGTTTGATCAAATGAAACGAGATTCAGTCAGGTCTGTCTTGCTTGTCGTATCAGTTGTAGTGCTTGCGCTGGCGGGACAGGCGCCGGTCGCCCACGCCGCGGATCCCGAGAGGATCATCATCACGAATGCCAAGCTGGTTGGTCGTGACGCGGCGGCGCAGGACGTTACCATTAACATCCTTATTCAAGACGGTAAGGTATTCGTCGTAACGAAAGATAAGCTTGTCATCAAGCCGGGCGACACCGCTGTCGACTCGAACGGCGGTTTTCTTTTTGGGGATTTGGCCATAGGAGCCCGCCCCAGTTTCGTGATTCTCGACGATGACCCACGGGAAAACGTCGATGCATTGCTGGATACCAAGACGCATGCGAAATTCGCGATTCGGAAGGGAGTGATCATCAAGAATGAATTCCCGGCGAAGCCTCCCTCGCCGGCAGACGCCAAGCCAATCCCGCGAGTCCCGGCGGCGTACGCACCGCCGCCTATTTCTGTCCCGATCCGCTACTACGACAGCAGGAAATGGAACAAGTTTGATACGAAGCCCATCTCGGGGCTCTTTATTGGCGCACTGCTTTTGGATCGCCAGAACTGGTTGAGTCAGGACGGCAACAGCGAGACCCAGGTCGATGACCTCACGGCTTACGAAGGGGGCGAGATTCGTGCTGCGCGCTTTGGTGTGGCCGGAACCCTGAACTTCAAGCGACCGTGGCGCTACACGGTGTTTGGCATGACCCACACGTTCGACAAAGGATTCAATGCCGAGACGAGCGACTCGTTTTCTTTTGGCGACTACCGCGTGGACATTCCACTGCCGGCCGCTCTGACTTTGAGTGTCGGCAAGCAGAAGGAGCCTATATCTATAGAGCGACAGATGGGTCTGACATATCTGCCTACGCAGGAGCGCGCCGCCTTCATCGATGCGCTGCTGCCGTCGCGCAACCACGGTGTCGTTCTCTCCGGAGCGGCGGCCTCTGACAACGTTAGCTGGGCGGTCGGGGCATTCAACAACTGGATCGACTCTGGCGAGTCATTCAGTGATACCCCGAATGTGCTTGTGGGGCGTGTCACTTGGGCGCCGAAGCTCTTTCAAAGTGACAGCAATCTGTTTCATGTCGGGCTCGGCCTGCGGCACTCGGACATCAAGCAGGACCTTAGTGTTCGCCGCCAGCCGGAGTTCAACAAAGCACCCCGTTACGTCGACACAGGGCCATTCTCGCCGGACGACCAGATGACCTATAGCCTGGAAGCGTATTGGCGAAATGGGCCGTACATGCTCGGCTTCGAATACCTCGGGACGGACGTCGATGCGCCGCTGTCGGGTGACCCCTTTCTAAGCGGCTATTACCTCACGGGTTCCTGGGCATTGACTGGCGAGATGCGCAGCTATCGCAAACGCAGCGGCACGTTCAATCCGCTTCCCGTGGCCAGGCCGGTAACTCAGGGCGGGTGGGGCGCCGTTGAACTCGCATTTCGATATTCGAACACCGATCTGACCGACGGGACGTTGGACGGTGGCGAGATGGACATATTGTCACTCGGCGTCAATTGGTGGTTCACGAGGAGCGCGAGTTTGAGTGTGAATTATCGAGATATTTCACTGGACCGTTCTGCTATCCAGGGCGATAGCTCCGGACTTAACGCCCGAATCACGTTGATGTTGGACTGACACGCGAGATGCCCCAATTTATGTCAGCAGGATGCGATTGAAGGCTGTCGGAACGCCACACTCCGAGGCCGGCGCAGCCGGCCGACATAACTGAGCCCCGCAGGGGCGAGGGCAATCCTGCCCCCGCTACCAAATAAATATGCCGGGCCCGGTCTAATCGGGTCCGGCTTTCTTATTTTGCGTGCTCGACGATCAGGTCAATGATCTTCGGCCATAATTCAACCGGGAGGTTGTGGCCCATGCCGTCGATAATTTCCAGCCGCGAGCCGTCGATATGCTGAGTCGTGTCGATGCCGCCCGCCAGCGGCACCAGTGAATCTTCGCGACCATGAATTACGAGCGTGGCGGCCTTGATGTCCCGCAGTCTGCTGCGACGATTGCCGTCCTGAAATATAGCGGCGACGTGACGTGGAAATCCTTGCGGGTAGAAGCAACGGTCGTAGTTCAGTGACGCAAGCTCGCGACGCGTTTCCTCATCAACTGGATAGGCCGGGCTGCCGATCAGTTCGAGTGTTCGGATGTTGTGGGCGATGACGCTTTCGCGATTGTTGCTTCTGGGGCGCGAGTGAAATATGTGTCGTGTAACCAACGGGTCGGCTCCTGGAAGCGATGGGTGACCTGTTGTGGACATGATCGATGTTAGTGTGCGAACGCGCTGTGGGTGTCTCACTGCCAGGTTTTGCGCAATCATGCCACCCATCGACGCGCCGACGACATGCGCGTTCTCTGTACCGATTGCATCAAGTAGTCCAACGGCATCGTCTGCCATGTCCTTGAGGGTGTAGGGCACGCGGATTGGCAAGCGGAGTGCACGGCGGACGAACATGGACATTATGCTCGGCGCTCTTTGACCTTCGAACTTGGCCGAAAATCCCGTATCGCGATTGTCGTAGCGGACTACCCGATACCCACGCGCCGCAAGGTCGCGGCAGAAGTCTTCGGCCCAGGCAATCATCTGCATACCCAGGCCCATGATGAGCAGAATCGTTGGGTCCGAAGATGTGCCAAACACTTCGTACTCGATGTCGATACTATTAGTGCGTGCTTGAGGTATGGTTTTCCAACATTGACCTAAAGATCATCGACTAACTTCGCAAGCGAAATTACTGATGTGAAGTGTATCGATATAACTGGTTATCACAAGGATGGCGCCGAGCCCGTCAAATACCGGCGTCATGCCTTCAAGGCATGACGCCTGGCCAAGCGTTTTTGTCGGGGCGTCTATTTGTCAGGCAGGCTTGATGTTCGCATTGAGTCGGAACAGGTTTGTTGGGTCGTATTGCTGCTTGATCTCAAGCAATCGATGGAAGTTCTCTCCATAAGTGTCTTTGACCATATCCTGCGTATGATCAAAGTAGTCGTTTACGTAGAACCCGTTGGTAAAGGGATGCACTTTGGACCAGTGTTCATTGATGT
>Ga0224504_10001262_pt1 | contig 11297 bp, 7 predicted proteins | sample SF_Oct11_sed_USG_3_FD_170160 | JGI IMG/M metagenome (GOLD analysis project Ga0224504, IMG submission 170160) | Sediment microbial communities from San Francisco Bay, California, United States - SF_Oct11_sed_USGS_24 | ecosystem: Environmental > Aquatic > Marine > Sediment | place: USA: California... | reverse complement strand
CTCTGACATTTCATCGAACAGTGAGACATCATCACCTTTTGAGTTGCGGGCATTTGGGCGCAGCACCCGCTGATATATTTCCATCTGTTCCGCCTGGTACATAGCCTGCAGATGCTGGTTCAGACGAGTTGTAATTGCCGGGACTTCTTTCAGTTCCAGTGGTTCAACACCGATTCCGGTAACGAACGAGTCACGCCATTCCGCACCCCTGTCCCAATTACTCTGCAGAAGCCGGGAAGGAAGTTTTCTCGCTGCTGCGAGGTAGGTCAGGCGATTGGGTACGATTCCACCTCGATCCACACGCAAGGGCGTAATGGTTCGACTGCCCACCCATTCGACCGGACAGCTATCATTTAATACTTCCTCAGATGCCTGCGCGAATAAATAATGATGTTCTTCCGAACCGGTAAAACGGAAGCCGAAAATATCAGTGACCTCCTCGTTTTCCACGTAGCGGCCGACCAGGTCAAACCCCAGGCGTCCGAAATAATTGGCAACATTCTCGTCATCCGCCCGAACAAGCTCCGAACGGCGCTGCACCCATTCCATATTGCGGTAGCAGATTTCGATTCGCCCCATTCCCGATTGCTCCGCCAACAGGTATTCGTCGGAAAACAGGCCGATCAGCGCCCGGGTGGCACTGAGATTACCAGACATCTCACACACTGCCTGCGCATCGCATGGTGCAATGACAAGGTCGTCCGGTCGATAAGCAGTATTTTGTGATGCATCCTTATTCAATGCGACATCGGCACCCGGTCTTAGCCGTTCCGCGCGAAAGTCTGCTTCCGCTTTTTTGATACCGGAACCCAGTTGCCGCAAGGCGATTTCATAATCTGTCATGATACGGCTGATCAGGTCGTTGTAGCCTGTTCCGGAACCAGCCAGGCATGCTGATTGTTCTGCCATCGCCTGAATGATCTCTTCACCGATATTACGCATTCTTGAAATACGGTTCTCATTCTCGGTGGTATTAAAATACTCCGGAAAACGTTCAGCGAACCAGCTCATGATATTGGCAAGAACGGACCACGCCAACGGGTTCGGAAGTACGTTGGCGGGCGGCAAACACTGGGAGGAGAATCGTTCGTACAGGTAGCCAACGGCATAGTTGATTCTCTGCCAGGGGGCGACACTGAGCTCGCGGCGCAGTGTTTCCGTAGTAAACGGTCCATTCATGTCACCCGACATCTCTGCGAGACGGGATTCCCTGTCAGCAAGGTTCAACAGGGTTTCCATACAGGATTCAAATTGACCGCGTGTCATGAGCGGGTTGCCGCTATCATCAAGTTTCGCGGCCATGCTGGTACATGTATTGACTTCCCTGACGATCCTCGCACGAACCGGTGTATCAAAGTAATAATCCATATCGGGAATCATCAGCGCTAACTGAGCGACAGCATTTGCCAGCGCGACTTTTGCAGCACTGGTCTCTATTTTACGAACATCGGGCTCATCCCCCTGTTCACTGACTGCAGACTCATCACCTTGTCCATCGTCGCTAGCAGCCTGTTCCCTGGCCGGACCTTCGATAAGCTCCTGAACATCAGGTACATCGACAGGAAAAGCAGCGATCGTTAACAGTACGTCATAGGTCGTCGCCATCACGGTATTCAAATGAGGATCGACGAGGGCAAACCCCTTTGCGTAATGTGCAGATATGGCAGGGAGTTCAATTACCAGCCAGTCGACCAGTGAAAATGTATCCTCCCCGTTAACCGGGAGTTCGAGTAATCTGGCTGTAATCGAGAGCAAGCCCTGGACAAAATCAAAGTAACGACCCTCATGCAGACCATCGATCAGGCTGAGCAGGTATAAGGAACTTTTCAGTTGAATCCGGGAATTGATGTCTTCTTCTACAGCCAGCGCGTTAAGTAATGAGATCCGAAGATCCATCAGTCTCTGGCTATCCGGAGGGCGGACATCCACTGCGCTCAAAACAACTTCCGACATGGCGCGAGAAAGACTCTCCAGCAATGGCTCCTGGGCTTCTTCGGACGCTTCAGTAAGCGGTAAAGTGGGTATATCCCGGTCTGTGAACCAGGCGGTTTCCACCACTTTCCATGCAGCATCAGTTGAGCCATCAACTCCGGTCAGTTGCAGAAATTTGTCCCATAATCCCAGCGCATTGGCCTCGACTTCAAGCAACAGGTTGGGCAGATTGGCTCTTGCGAGAGACTGTCCTGACCGCTGGAATACCTGGTAAATCAAAACCGACTCAGGCATTTGGCCGGGAAACAACAACGGCGTGTTCTCAAGCTCATCTTCCTGCAGCTCCTTGATCAGCATCCAGGCAGCCGGATCAAGCACGGAGCTGTGTGGTTGCACCCAACCATAACGATCGATGAGCGTTTGCAGCCAGGCCCGGTCATCATTATAAGCTTGCGCAAGAGCCACGTGATCGACTTCTATGCCGGCCTCAAGATCACCTTCGGAAAGGCTCAATATATGTGCGGCAACCGCGAGATCGAGTAAGGTCTGCTCTCGCAATGCGGGTGTTGCCAGTGCCAATGCCATTTGCTGACTATCGGGCAGCAAAACCACTACTGCTGCTACTGCTTCTACTTCCTCCACCGGCACTTGTTCAGTCTGTGGCGCTTGCTGCTCATCGCCCTGCACGGGAACCTGCGCCATAAGGCCAGCGGGCAACAGGAACAACAACACAAATAGGGCAACTCGGAAAGCCGGTGTGATTACGCTATCCTTCGGACCGCTAAATTTTGTTTTATCCTGTCGGTTCAGAATAATCATATCTGTTTATCCGTAACACTGACTCAAAAGTACAACCAGCAGGATATACTACCCGCTGCCATATGACAGCAGCAATCAATTCAGTCGGAAAACGAAAATGAAAAAACTACTAATTATTACCACTGGCGGCACCATCGATAAGATCTATTTTGATGATATGAGCGATTACCAGATTGGCGAACCCCTGGTCGGACAAATTCTTGAGCATCTGCAGGTCGGGTTTGATTTTGAAGTCAATGCATTGATGCGCAAGGACAGCCTGCATCTCACCGATGAAGACCGGCAAACCATCAGGTCCGAAATTGCTGCCAGCGATGCGTCCCATATTCTGATTACCCATGGCACTGACAGCATGGTCAAGACTGCATTGTTACTGGCCGATATCCCGGATAAGACAATGGTACTGACAGGAGCGCTGAATCCGGCGCGATTCCGTGATACCGATGCGGTCTTTAATATCGGATGTGCCGTTGGAGCCGTGCAGGTGTTACCACCAGGCGCCTGGATAGCCATGAGCGGTTCGATCTGGGATCCAAGGAAAGTCCGTAAAAACCGTGGGAAAAACCGCTTTGAATCAGTCACGCAAACGGATTGAAGTACGGGCTCATTGAACCCGGCTTTTGACTAAACCTGGTGTAGCGTCAACCCTGCACCAGTATAATCAGTGATTCGGCACCGGTTCAGCGGTGCGATCCAACCAGGATATAAAAATGCCCAAGGCAAGTGAATTGAAAAAAGGCTCTGTTATTGAACATGAGGGCGAGGTTTACATAGCGCGCCAGATCGATAAACGTAACCCGTCAGCTCGTGGTGCATCGACCCTTTTCAAGGTCCGCTTCTTCAATGTCCGTAACGGCCAAAAGCTGGAACTGACGCTGAAAAGCGATGACGTTGTCAAAGATGGTGACCTGACCAAACGCTCTGTTTCGTTTTCATATCGTGAAGGCGACATGATCACCTTTATGGACTCGGAAGATTACAGCCAGTACACCTTGAACGCCGATGTTCTGGAAGAACAGGCTGGTTATATGACCGAAGACCTGGAAGGTATGATCGCGCTTCTTGTCGATGGCCAGATCGTGGGGGTCGAATTGCCGCAAACGGTGGTGCTTGAAATCACTGATACCGCCCCTGGAATCAAGGGAGCCAGCGCAACTTCACGCACAAAACCGGCAATGCTCTCCACCGGACTTGAAGTCCATGTACCGGAATACCTGGAAACTGGCGAACAAATCAAGGTGAATACTGCCAACGCGAAATTCGTTTCACGTGCCTGATTCCTTTCTTGTGTAGTCAAATATAAATTTTTACAGCGTGTATCAATAAACCAACCAGGCCGCCCACCAGCGTGCCGTTGATACGTATAAACTGCAAATCCCGTCCAATCGCCAGTTCAACCCGGCGACTGGTATCCATGCCATCCCAGGATTTCACCGTATCACTGATCAGGCTTGCTATCTGGGCACTGTTTCGCCCGACCACCATGGTGATTGAGTTGACCAGCCAGGCATTGACCCAGGTTTGCATTTCAGGATCGTTATCAAGCTCCTCAGCCACGTTTTCCAACCATTGACCGACGTGCTGTTTTATCACTGAATCCGGTTTTTCAATGTCCGTTTCGATATTACCTGCCAGTTCACGCCACAAACCATACAGGTAATCCTGTAGTTCATCGTTATCAAGCAATTGCTGTTTGAAATCATCCCCCAGGCGCTGATGCTCAGGATTATTCTTTAGCTCATGTGCAAGATTTTGAACCCATTGGTTAAATTTACCCCGAAGGTGGTGGTCCTGATCAAGCGCCATTTCGAACAATTGATGTTCGATCCGCTCGAGCATGGTTTTCAGAATGCGGTCATCAACAAAACCCGGTAGCCACCAGGGGCTTTCCTTTTGAACCCTGGCCCGAATTGCATCGCGGTTGTCATGCACCAGTACGATGGTGTAACGCAATACCTGGGTGAGTATCTGCTGGTGTCTTTGTCCCCGGACCAGCCACTCCAGGGTGTTGCCAAGCAGTGGTGCCAGGCTGATATCGGCCAGTTGCTTGCTTGAAAGTCTCGATAGAAAACGGCGTACACGTTTTTCATGCAACGCACCGAGTGCCCAGCGAAGCACAGCAACCGAAAGGTCTTCTACACTTCGACGGCCTTTGTCGCTTTTAAGCCAACTGACAACAAATGCTGCCAGGTTGGTGCTTTGCAACTTCTTTCGTACCACTTCCGGTTCAAGAAAATGATCGGCGACAAAACGCGACATACTCTCACCGATATCATTTTTCCGGTTGGGTATGATCGCTGTATGCGGAATGGGTAAACCAAGGGGGTGACGAAACAGGGCCACAACGGCAAACCAGTCCGCCAGTGCACCTACCATGCCAGCCTCGGCAAATGCGTGCAGCCAGGCTGCCCAGGCATAAGGAGAGTGCAATGTTAAGAAAAATATCACTGCCATCAGGCAAAGCAGCAGCAAGGGTATCCGCTTCATACGTCGCAGTTGCAGTGCCTTGTCAGTCTCTCCGGGTAAAGCCACGGGTTCCACCATCAGGTGTTTTACCTATGCTGTAAGGATATTTTTAAACCTTACCCGCTTGTGGCCTGATTGTCTGTAGGTACCAGGTCATGAATTTCCAGGTGTAATCTTCCATTTTTGAGTATGGCCCCGGCTCATAAAAGCGAGATCTCACCCCTTCGGCATTATTTTCAATGATCCTTTTGTCTGCCAGTGTGGTCACATCCCATAACCAGGTCAGGCACTCCTTGTCGTAATCCCGGCCTTCCCGGGCATCACCATTTACCAACCATGTGATATCACATTCGGATTCATTCAATGACACCGGCGTGAACCGGTAGATGACAATATAGTCACAATAGGCCAGGGCAAAGCTAACGGGGCCCACCTGAAAATCCGTGGTGCCGCCGTCGTAGTCCTTGATGTCTCCCATTAAAGGTGCGACCGCCTGGCCATTTTCACTGCCGGTCACGTGACCGCGCCACATGGGGTAGCGCTCGAAAGCGTAACCGGTGCCAAGGCCCGGCTCATCCAGGTAAACACAATTCACTGATCTCTCACTCAAGCCACAAACATCGGCACGAGCCATGATCGCTTCCATCTCCTTCGTGGAACGGGCACCTGGCCTCGCCAGCGCGTGACCACGGGTATATTCCGGATGTGAAGGTGCGCAGTGGTAACACTCGGTGTAATTCTCCACCGACAGTTTCCAGTTGGCTTTAATAGAGTAGGTTTGCCGATGGGCAACTTTTGCCTTGTCAATCCGGTAGGGGCGCAGGCAAGCGCCCAGGTCTTCCCGAACAGGTTCAAATGATGCGGCTTGTTCGGCAAAATTAATGTAGATCATACCTTCCAGTACTTCGGTATGAATCTTCTTGAGCCTGATAGCAGATTGATCAAAGTCATCGGGCATATGGGCGGCCGAGTGAAGACGGCCATCGAGATCATAACTCCAGCCATGATAACGGCAAACCAGCTTTTTTGAGCAACCCCGGTTTTCGATACAGATCTTTGAACCCCGGTGCCGGCAGACATTCAATAGCGCGCTGACCTCCCCTTTTCCGCTTCGTACAATAATGACTGACTCTCCAGCCATTTCAAACAGAAACCAGTCGCCGACTGCCGAAATTTCACTCAGGTGTCCTGCGTATAACCAGGACTTCAGGTAAAGCTCTTCTATATCTCGCCGGTATATGTCGTCATCGGTGTAAAACACCTGTTGCAGAGAGGTTCTGTCCGGCTGAGCGTCTATTAATGCTTTGATTGAGTGTTCGTCCATAATTTATTTTTGTTGTGTAGTTTCAGTTTGAACCGTCTTAACCAGGAACATGACCCGGAAAAACACCCCACAGGTAAGACAGGCTTATTTCCTTTGCCTGTTGCGCGGACATTTCAGTGGGACTTAGCAACATATCCAACCACAGTCCACCGTTCATGGCCAACAGCCCGGTAGCAACTTGATGGGCCCGGACCTTGTAACCTCCCTGTACGATGACCTCTTCGCAAAGCCCCGTTAAAACCTGCCTGTACTCCCGACTGCTTTCAGTACAGATCTTCCGGTAGGTTAGACGCGAGCGGCTCTCGCCCCAAAAGGCAAACCAGACGGCAAGTTTATTGCGCTGACAAATTCGCTTATCAAAATCCACTGCGGCAAGCGCCTCCAGTTTTTCATAGGCAGAATCACCTGCACTATCCATCGCTTTGTACCAGGCCGCACGGTATTCACCCACAATATGACTTAATGTTTCCTCCAGTAGCCGATCCTTGCTTTGGAAATGCAGGTTGATAATACCCTGGCTAAGTGAGGCTTCACTCGACACGGTTGCCATAGTGGTCTCGGACAGCCCATGTTTGGCAATCGATCGAATGGTCGCCTTGATCAGCTGAGCCTGGCGCTGTTGCTTGGAGGCAGTGCGCCGTTTTGCCCTTGGTTTTATTAGTGTCTGGCTCAAACGCTATCCTCTTCTGAAAACGACAAACCGGTAGATTTTCAAATTCAGCTTAATGGCTTTTGCACTGCTTTTCAATGAATGAACAATCATTCATTCACTATGGACAGAAGATGTTTCTTGTGCGAACCTATTGCCACTGGACATACCATCAGGCCTTAACATCCCGGGAGCTCCAAACGGTGAAAAAATATGATGCCATCGTTATCGGTGCAGGCCATAACGGAATTTGTAACGCTGCATACCTGGCCAAGGCAGGGCTTGATGTCCTTCTGCTTGAAAAGAACACCTATATAGGCGGCGCTACGGTCAGTCTTAAAAAGCACAAAGACTGGATATATTCCAATTGCTCCTACGTCAGCAGCCTGTTGCGTCCCGAGGTCTATCGAAGTTTGAACCTGGCGAAGTATGGCCTGCAAATTGTGCCGTACAGCGGCAGCGCCACGCTGTCTCAAAATGGTGACTATATCGGCTCATACGTTGATCCGGATGTATCGCGCAGGGAGATGGCCCGCCTCAGCCCGCGCGACGCCGATGCAAAGGTTCGATTTGACCGCGACATCATGCGCCAATGCAGGTTTATAAGGCAATTCCTGCTCCGCACTGCGCCGGACCCCACCTCATTCAAGCCCCGGGATTTGTTGGAGATGCTGCATATGGGGAAAGCACTCCTGAAGATGGGTGAGGACGTCATTTATGACATGATGCGGCTTTACACGATGAGCATTTCAGACTACCTGGACGAGTATTTTGAGCACCCGTTAATCAAAGCTGCCAAGGCGGGTAGCGGTATTATCGGATCTGCCATGGGTGTCATGTCACCCGGCACTGCTTATGTGCTGCTGCACCACGCCATGGGTGATGTTGATGGCAATATGGGGGCCTGGGGGTTTGCGCGTGGCGGTATGGGTGCTATCAGCAACGCGATGGCAGACTGTTTCAAAGACCATGGCGGCGAGATTCTGACAGATTCGGGTGTGGAACAGATACTTGTGAACGATGGAAAAGTGACTGGCGTGGCCTTGGAAAATGGCAATGAATACCAAGCCGATGTCGTTGTTTCAAACATGACCCTTCCGCGCACGTTCCTTGAGTGTATGGACGAGAAAGATCTTGAACCGGAATTTATCCGCAAGGTAAGAAACTTCAAGATTCGCGGCTCGTCCGGCAAACTCAACTTTGCCCTTGATGGTGTACCGCAATTTACTGCACTTGAAGGCAACCCGGAACTCATCAAGGGCGATTTGCACCTGGTGGATAGTGTCGAGCGTCTTGAGCTTGCTTATGATGACTGGAAAGACGGTAACTGGTCACAGGACCCTTATGTAGACATCCTGATTCCTACATTGACTGACCCGACAATGACCCCGCCGGGGAAACACTTCATGTCCGTATTCGTACAGTATGTGCCGCCAAAGGTTAAGGGTGGAGACTGGACCCCTGCTCTGCGCGACCAGTTTGGACAGACTGTTATTAACAAGATCGAGTCCTATGCGCCGGGCTTCAAAGACCTGATCCAGCACGTGGAAATTCGCACGCCGCGTGAACTCGAAGATGAAGTCGGGTTAACCGAAGGTAATATTTTCCTCGGCGAACTGACCATGGACCAGTTGCTGTTCAACCGGCCAATACCCGGTTATGCCCAGTACCGCGGACCGGCGAAGGGTTTGTATATGTGCAGTTCCTCAAACCATCCCGGAGGTGGCGTCATGGCAGCACCGGGTGCCAACGCGGCACGTGAAATATTGCGGGATTTGCGAAAACCCAATACCGTGCCGGAGGGCTGGCCGGATGACTGACAACAACCACACCATAATCATCGGTGGCGGCCACAATGGCCTGGTGTGCGCTGCATACCTTGCGAAAGCCGGCAAGAAAGTTACCGTACTGGAGGCCGCTGAACAGGTGGGCGGAGCAGCCATTACGAAGGAATTTACACCCGGCTTCAAGGTATCAGCCGGTGCACATCTGCTCTTCATACTAGATAAGACAGTACGTGAAGAACTGTCACTTGATTCATCTGGTCTTTCGTTTTCACAACAGAACATGAACACCACCGCCCTGGCCGCAGACGGTAACCACCTCGTGATTGCAGGAGACGTATTACAAGGCGCCAATGTCAGTGACAGTGATCAGTTGGCAATGAAGGAATATTGCCGGCTGATGGGTCGTTTTGCCGGTGTAATCAACCGCCTGAATAACCGTATTCCACCCAGGCTGGCGACCAGGAATCGCAGTGACTGGATTACCCTGGCAAAAATGGCCTTGAACATCCGTATGCTGGGCAGGGATGACATGCGTGAATTTCTGCGTATCGCAGGTATCAATATTTATGATGTCCTGCAGGAGAATTTCAACAACCCCCTGCTCAAGGGCGCGTTAAGCCTGGATGGTGTTTTGGGTACCAACCTGGGCCCACGTTCCAACAACAGCGTATTCTGCGCACTACAGCGCCTAAGCGGCTTACAACGTCTTGCCACGCCCGAAGGCGGCATGGGAACAGTCAGCAAGGCCCTCGCGGCGGTAGCGGAAAAACAGGGCGCGCTTATCAGGACTTCAGCGACCGTCTCGCGCATCCTGATGGAAGGTGATCAGGTTGCCGGTGTTGAACTGCAAAATGGTGAACGGCTAACCGCCGGCACAGTGATATCCAGCGCCGATCCCAAGACCACCTTTCTGGGACTGCTGGGTGCCCGCAACCTCGAAGCCGGCTTTGTTCGCAGAATTTCAAATATCCGTATGTCGGGTAACGTCGCCAAGTTACACCTTGCGCTGGATGGCGCACCGGTGTTCAAGGGCCTCAACCAAAATCAGTTGGGTGACCGCTTGTTAGTCGCACCGGACATGGACTATGTGGAGCGTGCTTTCAACCAGTCAAAATATGGCGAATACTCAATAAAACCAGTTGCAGAAATCACCATCCCGAGTGTGTATGACGTCAGTCTTGCACCACCGGGCAAGCACGTACTCTCGGCAATAGTGCAATATGCGCCTTACCATCTGAAAGCAGGCTGGTCCGAAAAGAAAGCGGCCTTTGAAGACGAACTTATTGAATTACTGGCGTCTTATGCGCCCGGAATTCGTTCTCAAATTCTACATAAAGAATTATTGACACCTGTTGATATCGAGTCCGAGTTCCGTATCACCGGTGGTCACTGGCACCATGGTGAACTCGCCATGGACCAGTTCCTGATGCTGCGACCCGTCCCGCATTCCGCGCAGTATGCCAGTCCGGTCACCGGCCTCTTCCTGTGTGGTGCGGGCAGTCATCCGGGCGGCGGTGTCATGGGCAGCGCCGGCAGAAATGCTGCGCATGCGGTGTTGGGAACAGCAACTGCCGGGGAAGGACACTCATGAGCCATACCAGCGGGAAAGACGAGATACAGGTATCTGATTTCTCGAACAAAAAACACTATCTAACGAAAGTTTTTAAAAGCCCTTTCTATTCACGTCAGGAACCCCTCAATCATCTGAAGGAATGGGGTCGCTGGGCCGATTACCTGTCGCCGCGAGCATACACCTGTTCGGATATGGAGTACTTCGCCTGCCGTAATGCCTGCACGATATTTGACCTGACACCCATGAGTAAATACCGGATCCAGGGGAAAGACGCCCTGCCCTATCTAGAACGCCTGGTCACCCGCAATGTCAGCAAGATCAATCCTGGCAGGGTTGGCTACTGTGCATGGTGCACCGATGACGGCCAGGTCATCGATGACGGAACGATATTCCACCTGGGGGAAAATGACTTCAGATTATGTTCCCAGGAACGTCACCTGGACTGGTTACTGACCAATACAATGGGCTTTGATGTCCTTGTGACAGATGAAACCCATGAGGTGGCCGCACTGGCACTCCAGGGACCCACCAGTTGCGCGACCCTCAAGAATATGGGGCTTGAGGGTATCGAAAACATGAAACCATTCGATATCAGGAGTTTCTCACTAAAGGACACGCTTGTCACTGTTTCGCGAACCGGTTTTACCGGTGACCTGGGCTATGAATTATGGATAGACCCGAAACATGCTTTGGTTTTGTGGGACCGGTTATTTGCGGCGGGTCATCTTTTCGGCATTACGGCCATGG
>Ga0224504_10001261_pt1 | contig 11298 bp, 13 predicted proteins | sample SF_Oct11_sed_USG_3_FD_170160 | JGI IMG/M metagenome (GOLD analysis project Ga0224504, IMG submission 170160) | Sediment microbial communities from San Francisco Bay, California, United States - SF_Oct11_sed_USGS_24 | ecosystem: Environmental > Aquatic > Marine > Sediment | place: USA... | reverse complement strand
CGAGTGAATTCAGCCGGTCGAGGACCGGCACGTTAGCGACAACTAAGACGTAGACTAGCCCGTAGGCTGGCATTTCCTCTCTAAGACTTATTTCTTTATTATCATAAGCTTAGGGAGGAAATTGGCGGAGAGGGTGGGATTCGAACCCACGATACGGGGTTACCGTATACTTGAATTCCAATCAAGCGCCTTCGACCACTCGGCCACCTCTCCGTGGAATTCATTCACCTGCGTGTGGCAGGGGCGCGAAGATTAACCTAGCGGCAATCGGGATTCAATTCGGGCTCCACGCCCTACAGTAGCCCGCGGACCCGCTCTTCGTCTATCAACCACTTCTCGCCGCGTCGAACCAGGCCGACTTCCCGGCTGATCGCGTAGTTCATGGACGGCGTTTCGAAGCGTTGCACAAAACTCACCATCACCCTGTCATCCGAGCGCCGCGACAACGACAGATTATCGATCGCAATTCGAGCCGGTTCGGGGTCCGATATCTGCTTTTTCCGCTTGTCGCGCCACTCGGCCAGAGACTGGGTCGGTGGATCGAACGAATCGGCATAGAGGCTGAAGAAGGTCTCGAGATCCTTGTCGGACCAGGCATCTGCCCACTGATAAATGAGCGCTTCGGGCGAGTCGGGCGCAACAGCACGGCGCGAGAAATACGACGGTGGCCGTTCGAGACAGTCGTTCCTGGCCGGAACTGCCCCGCTCCCACTACCTTCCGGAACCCTGATCGACCGGCTCGAATCCGGTGCCGACATGCCGGACGGCACGTTGATCCCTGGTGACCCGCCACCCCCTTCTCCCGCACGGTTCATGCCACCGCATTCCTGACCGCTGGCGCAGGCGGCCAACGCCGCAACCAGGGGTATCAGCAATGCAAACCTGGATTGTGCCGGCGCCACGGCCTACCCGGCACCGCTCAAGACACCAGCCCGAGTTCCCTCAAAACCGGTTCCAGCTTGGCCTGGCCCGCGTTGCTGAGTTCAGTCAGAGGCAGGCGGATACCGGAATCGATCATGCCCATCCGGTACAGCGCCCATTTAGCGGGGATTGGATTTGACTCGACAAACATGCCCTGGTGCAGGGGCGCCAGCGCCGCATCGATCTCGCGCGCTTCCGAGATCTTGCCGCAAAGAGCCAATTCGCACATCCGCTGCATTCGCCCCGGCGCTACATTCGCCGATACCGAAATCACGCCGCGCGCTCCCAGCTCGATAAACTCGAGAACGGTCGGATCGTCTCCGCTAAGCACGACGAACTCTGGCGGGCAGCACTCGATGAGCTCACGGCAGCGCGCCGCCGATGACGATGCCTCTTTGATTGCGACGATATTGTCGATGCCCGAGAGCCGTTCCACCGTCTCCGGCAACATGTCACATCCGGTGCGTCCCGGAACGTTGTACAAAATGACCGGCAAATCGACCGCAGCCGCGAGCGCGGCGTAATGCCGGTACAAGCCTTCCTGGGTCGGCTTATTGTAATAAGGAGTCACAACGAGACATCCTTCGACCCCGCCGATGTCCTGGACCGCACGCGATAAATCGACAGTCTGGGCAGTCGAGTTTGAGCCGGTGCCCGCTATTACACCGATGCGCCCGGCCGCCAACCGCACGGATTGTCGCACCAGTTCAATGTGCTCTTCACGGGTCAGGGTCGCCGACTCCCCGGTGGTACCGGCAATCACCAGGCCATCGGTGCCCTTGTCGACATGGAAATCGATGAGTCGCGCCAGTGCCGCATAATCTATGGCCCCGGTCTCGGTCATGGGCGTTACGAGCGCAACAATACTTCCGCTGAGTTTCACGTTTGCAGGGAATCCGCGGTGAGGGAATTATTCCCCGGATGGTACTGACGAGCCCCCGGCATAGCAAGATTCGCGAGGAGCTTGCACGGCGGTCTTTTCCGCGTACACTCCACACCCATGCACATCCCCGCAACCGAGGCGAATTCCCTCTACAAATGAACCAGCTCATCGTGATTTCCGCGATCGGCCGCGACCGGCCCGGCATCGTCCATGAACTCACGCATGTCGTACTCGAGTGCGGCGGCAACATCCTCGAAAGCCGTATGACCGCACTCGGTTCCGAGTTTGCAATGCTTCTGCTGGTGTCGGGCAGCTGGCATACGCCCGCCAGGCTCGAGGCGGCGCTGGACAAGCTGGCGTCGGCCAACGAATTGTCCGTGACGGTGCGTCAGACGCGAGAAAAAGAGCCTAGCCGCGACCGGTTGCCGTATGCGGTTGATGTCGTATGTCTCGACCAGGCCGGTATCGTTTACAACCTCGCCAATTTTTTCACTTCCCGCGAGATCGATATCTCCGAACTGACCACGCGAAGCTACGCCGCGGCACACACCGGGGCGCCGATGTTCGCGGTGCAGATGAATATCAACATTCCGCAGGATCTCCAGATTTCAGTGTTGCGAGAGGACTTCATGGAGTTTTGCGACCAGATGAACCTCGACGCAATCATTGAACCCATCAAAACCTGAAGGAGTCGAAACCAGCAATGAGCCAAGTGGCAGTCGGAAAGAAAGTGCCGGACTTTTCCCTTCCCGCAACCGGCGACAAGACAGTGCGCCTGAAAGATCTGCGCGGCAAAAATGTTGTCATCTACTTCTACCCGAAAGACAGCACGCCCGGTTGCACGACCGAGGGACGGGACTTCAGCGAAAATCATCGAAAGTTCTCGCGTGCCGGCACGGTGATTCTCGGCGTCTCCCGCGACAGCCTGAAATCACATGAGAATTTCAAGGCCAAGCAAGAATTCCCATTCGACCTGTTGTCCGACGCGGATGAGAAGGTCTGCAAGATCTTTGACGTGATCAAGGAAAAGAACATGTATGGCCGCAAGGTCCTTGGTATCGAACGCAGTACTTTCCTGATAGACAAGGAAGGGCGCTTGAACCGGGAGTGGCGCAAGGTCCGCGTCAAGGGCCACGTCGACGAGGTACTCGACGCAGCCAAAGCGCTCTGAAGCCTTGACCAGTTCAACGATGAAAGGGGTCAGCGACGACCCGAAACGCGCGTTTGTGCTCGACACCAGTGTCCTGATGCATGACCCAACCTGCATCTTTCGCTTCGACGAGCACGATATCCACATCCCGATGATCGTGCTCGAGGAACTCGATGCCGGGAAGAAAGGCATGTCCGAGTCGGCGCGCAATGCGCGGCAGGTAAGCCGTTTCCTCGACGAATTGCTGCAGGGCGCGAACAAGGACGAGATCGATAACGGACTGGAATTGCCCGCCGGTATCCGTCCGAACGGCGCGGCGAAGGAACGCAGCGGAAGGTTATTTTTCCAGACTCGTCCGGCCGCGGCACCAGCGGCCAGCCACACGCTTTCGGGTCAAATCGCCGACAATACGATTCTGGCGATTGCGCTGGCGCTGCAGGCCGAACAACCGGACTCAACCGTCGCGCTGGTATCCAAGGACATCAATCTGCGGATCAAGGCGACCGTTCTCGGAGTGCATGCCGAGGACTACTACAACGACAAGACGCTCGACGATCTCGACGTTCTGTTCACCGGCGCGGACGAATTGCCCGCGGATTTCTGGGAGAGCCACGCAAAAGACATGGACTCGTGGCAGGAGGACGGACGCACCCTGTACCGGATTACCGGACCGGAAGCCGGCGGCTGGCGCTGCCGCCAGTTTCTCTATGCCGCAGACGACAGCGGATTCGAGGCGATGGTTCAGTCAGTCGAGGAACCGACGGCCGTTATCGAACTGGTCGACGATTTTCGCCAGGAGCGACACAACGTCTGGGGCATCACCGCCCGCAACCGGGAACAGAATTTCGCGCTGAACCTTCTGATGCGTCCCGAAGTCGATTTCATCACGATCCTCGGTGCCGCAGGCACCGGCAAGACATTACTTGCCCTGGCTGCCGGACTGGCACAAACACTCGACACCAAGCGTTACCGCGAAATCATCATGACCCGGGTTACCGTCCCGCTTGGCGAGGACATTGGGTTTCTGCCCGGCTCCGAGGAAGAGAAGATGGAGCCCTGGATGGGCGCGTTGATGGACAACCTCGAGGTGCTGACACAAAGCGATGAGGGAGGTGACTGGGGGCGCGCCGCGACGCAGGACCTTGTCCGCAGCCGGATCAAAATCAGATCGATGAACTTTATGCGAGGCCGCACCTTTCTGAACCGCTACATCATCCTCGATGAGGCGCAGAATCTGACCGCGAAGCAGATGAAAGCCCTTATTACCCGGGCGGGACCGGGTACGAAACTGGTCTGCCTCGGTAATATCGCCCAGATCGACACGCCCTACCTGACGGAAACGACCTCTGGCCTGACCTACGTCGTCAACCGGTTTTGTGGCTGGGAACACGCCGGCCACGTCACGTTGAAACGTGGTGAGCGCTCGCGACTTGCCGATTACGCGTCAGATATTCTTTAGCTTTATCATATAACTATAGACTTTTATTAAGTTTATTAATTAAGTCAAATCGAGGTAACGCGGATTGCCGGAGCGCTTGTGACGACCGTGCAACTCCCGCACAATGCACGGGCAATTCCACGGAACGATCAGTCTCCGGCGATATCTCATACCTGAGCAGCTATTTCGCGAGAGAACGCGTTGAGAAATTTTTTACTCAGTTTTTGCTTTACCGTCCTCGCGGTGCACTCGAGCATCGTGCTTGGCAGCACCGATGATCTGCCGGACATCGGCAGCTCGGCCGATACCATGATTTCCACGAGCGAGGAATACCGCATCGGGCGGCAGATTGTGCGCGGCCTGCGACAGGCCGGTCGGGTCATGGAAGATGCTCTCCTCGACGACTACATCGAAGGTCTCGGTCACAAACTCGTTGTCCATGCCCACGACGGCGAGCACCGGTTCACGTTCTTTATGGTGCGCGACGATGCGATCAATGCTTTCGCGATGCCCGGCGGCTTTATCGGCGTAAATGCAGGGCTGATGCTCGCCACGCGAAACGAGAGCGAACTTGCCGGGGTAATGGCTCACGAGGTGGCCCACGTTACCCAACGTCACGTCGTGCGCCGGGCGCAGTCGACCCAGCGCACGAGCATGGTGACCACGGCAGCCCTGATTGCGGCGCTGCTGGTCGGTGTTACGACCGGCGCGAGCCCGGATGCCATGCAGGCAATGATCATGGTCACCCAGGGCGCGGCCATGCAGCAGCAGATCAACTACACCCGCTCCAATGAATACGAAGCAGACCGGGTCGGAATCGGCTACCTCGCGGCAGCCGGCTACGAACCCGAGTCGATGGCCGACTTTTTCGAAACGATGAATACGATGTCGGGCGTCTCCGCTTCGCGTGCACCGGAATTTCTGCGCACCCACCCGATGGGCATCAATCGTATCGCCGAGGCCAAAAACCGGGCCGCCAACTTCCCTCCTCGCACCTACGACGCCGAGAGCGAGAGTTACTGGCTGATGCGGGAGCGGTTGCGGGTACTGATGGCGGAGAACGCCGACAAGGCGCTCGAGTACTACCAGCAGGAACTTGCCAAAAATCCGGGGCCGCAACCTGATTATGTTATGTACGGCTATGGACTGGCACTGAAGAACCGCGGGCTCGCAGCCGACGCCGAAGGCGTCTTCACCGACCTGCTGAATCGCCGCTCTGACGTTATTGCATACCACCTTGGCCTGGCTGAATCGCAAATGGTGGCCGGGGATCTGGACGGCTCGTTGTCGACCTTCGAGAATGCCTATCGCCTGTTCCCGCGCAATGTACCGGTCACCGTTGCCTACAGCGAAGGGCTTTTGCGGGCCGGGCGCGCGGCGCAGGCGCATCGCGTGCTGCTCGACCTGCTGAACCGGGTACCGCCCACCAGTGAACAGGCCCGCCTGATTGCCATGATGGCCAGCGCGGAAGGTGACATGGCGAACGCCCACTACTACATGTCCGAGTACCACTTGATAAACGGCGATCTGCCGATGGCCGTGAACCAGTTGCAACTGGCGCTCGCGCAGCCGGACCTCGAACCGGTACAAAGAGCGCGCTATCAGGCAAGACTCCAGGAGATCAGCAAATACCTGACACCTGAGATGCAGCGCGGGGCGCAACGCTCCCGGGCGCAACAGTCTTCCTAAGCTGCCGGTTTCGAGGCATGCTGCAGACTCTTGCTTCAACCCGGCGTCTCGGCATACTTCTGATTCTGTGGTTTAGCGCCACGGTTCTTGGCGGATGCGCTGCTCAGCCTGCCACCTATGCCGACGAACCCGATCCCTGGGAAGGCATGAACCGCGGGATTTTCGCTTTCAACCGCGGCCTCGACAAGGCAATCATCCGTCCGGCGGCAAAGGGATACACTTTTATTTTGCCGCAACCGGCGCGGCGCGGGGTCACCAATTTCTTCAACAATCTCGAAGAACCTTTCAATGCAATAAACTCATTGTTGCAAGGCAAACCCGGGCTGGCTGGCAATGCAGTCGGGCGATTCGCGATCAACACCACGGTCGGGCTTCTGGGGCTGATGGATGTCGCCGCTCACTCCGGGGTCAAGGATGAAGAGGGGCGGGAACGTGGCCTGCAACGGCACGAAGAAGATTTGGGCCAGACACTCGCTGTGTGGGGCGTACCGGGCGGACCCTATCTGATGCTGCCGTTACTTGGGCCTTCGAGCGCCCGAGACGTTTTCTCGACAGTACAGCGTTTCTTTTCGCCGCTGCGCTATTTTTCCAGTTCTGAGGCGCGCCGTCCGCTCATTGCCGTGCGAATTCTCGATGCCCGCTCACGCTTTCTTTCACTCGACGACACGATAAATGCATCCGCCGACCCGTATCTGTTCGTGCGCAATGCCTATATTCAGAACCGGACCTTTGCGATTTACGATGGCAACCCGCCGATCGAAGACATGTATGATGACTACGACCTGGATATGGACGAATAAACGCTTTATTTCGGCAGTCCGGTCCAACGCTCACCCGAGTGGATGAACGAGTCAACCTCACTGATATCTGCCAGCGCCTGGATCTGCTCCGGAACATTCAGGAATGTGATCTCACGCACGTAGTTCTTGGCCCAATTGACCCATTCGAGCAGTAGCGCGAGCCCGGCACTGCCGCAATCGGTAACACCACCAAGATCAACCTCGATGGTTGCGTAGCTTTCGAATTTTTCCTCGCTCTCTTCGAGAATCCTGGCCGTTGTGTAGTAATCCAGCGGCCCCTCCACCCGATAGCGACCATCGCCGAGATCCTGCAGGCGCGCCACACTATCCTCTCGCCCCGACGACAATTTCAGCTTAGGATTCGGCACAACAGGGTTGCTCCTTCGCGGCGTCGGCCTCGAGCCGTTCAATCGTAGCCTCCAATCCCTTCTCGGCAATCTCGGCATTGAACTCTTCGCGATAACTCACGACATACGAAACACCCTCGACAGACACATCGAAAACTCGCCAGACGCCGTCTTTCTGCCGCAATACATAATCGACACGCGCGCTCGTACCGTCGTCGAGAGTGACCTCGGTTGCGACTTTCTCAATCGGACCTGAAGGCTCGCCGCGGGACGGCAGAATACGTAGCTGCTCGCCACGGAAATCCACCGCCCGGCCTGCATAATTTTTCATCAGGAGCCGATAAAAAGCATCGATAAAACGTTCACGCTGCTCCGGCGTGGCGGTTCTCCAGTGTTTTTTAAGCACCTGCTGTCCGGCAAACGTACGGTCAAAACGCGGCAATAAAACACTGTCGATGACCGGGTACAGCTCGTCCGGATGCTCACGATAGTAGTCCCGCTTGCCGTCGAGTGCGGCGAGCATTTCGTCAGACGCTGACTGCACGACGTCGACCGGCGAATTGCCAGCGGCTATCGCCGCGATCGCGAGAAAAACACCGGCCAAGGATACAAAAGACCTGCGCATCATCGTTATCACTCCCCACCCAGCTTGACCAGGAATTTCCCGATCAGGTTCTCCAGGACCAATGCGGATTGCGTGATCTGAATTTCGCTGTTGTCGGCGAGATATGTCTCGGAAAAACCAGGCGTCAACCCAATGTACTGGCCGCCAATCAGGCCTGCAGTCAGGATCGACGCGTCGGTATCATCCGGTATGCGATCGAAGTTCGCCGAAATGCGCATCGTGACCTGGGCATCGAGGCGCTCCGAATCGAATGTAATTCCAGTTACCCTGCCAATGGTCACGCCGGCCATCGTCACCGGGGCTCGAAGCTTCAGATCGCCAACGTTTTCGAAGCGCGCCAGGACCTGGTAAGTCTCACCGCGCAAATCGCTTTGAACATCGGTGGTCTTCAGGATCAGAAAAAACAACGATGCAAAACCGAGCAGTACGAACATCCCGGTTCCAAACTCTACAACGCGAGTCTGTTTCATTCCTTGCTCTCCTCTACCTTCTCCGCGTCACCGTGGCAACTCAGATCAGTATCGCGGTAATCATGAAATCGAGAATCAATACCACTATGGCCGAGATTACAACGGTACGAGTCGTAGCCCGGCTTACGCCCTCGGCAGTTGGATAGGCATTGTAACCTTCGAATACTGCGAGCACGCTCACCGCGACGCCAAAGACGATGCTCTTGACGACCCCTTCCATTACATCCGCCACTTCGACGTAGGGCCGCATCTGCGACCAGAACGCGCCGCTGTCGACCCCCATCAGGGAGACACCTATGATGTAGGCGCCGAACAACGCGACCATATTGAAAATTGCCGTCAGCAGTGGCAGCGAGATGACGCCGCCAAGGAAATGCGGAACGACTACCCGCCGAATCGGATCAACCGCCATCAATTCCATCGCCGATAATTGGTCTGTGGCACGCATCAAACCGATTTCGGCGGCCAGCGCCGTGCCCGCACGGCCGGCGAACAACAACGCCGTGAGCACAGGGCCCAGCTCTTTCAGCAAGGACAGGGCCACTGCGGTACCCAGCCCCTCCTCCGCACCAAATTGGGCCAGCGTATCGTAACCTTGCAGCCCCAGAACCATGCCGACAAACAGCCCGCAAATGAGAATAATCACCAGCGACATCGCGCCGATCGCATAAATTTCATGTGCGATCAGGCGAAATCGCGTCAGCAGAGTTTTCGGGCTGTAGGCCAGGATTCGCAGCAAAAATAACTGCATCGCCCCGAAAGTTTCGAGGAAATTCCGAAACGCATACCACAGATCCTGGATGAGTCGGTTCACGGCTAATCCCGGTCCAGTAACTGGTCTTTATAGTCGCGGCCGGGGTAATGAAACGGTACCGGCCCGTCGGCCATGCCTGACAAGAACTGCTGCACGACTGCATTACCATGGGTCTTGAGTTCGCTCGGCGTTCCCGAAGCGACGACCTGACCCTCCGATATCAGATAGCTCTCGTCGGCAATGCTGGATGTTTCCTCGACATCATGAGACACCACGATGCTGGTAATGCCGAGGCTGTCGTTCAGCCGTTTGATCAGGCGCAACACCACCCCCAAAGAGATTGGATCGAGCCCGGTAAAAGGCTCGTCATAGATCAGAATATCGGGATCCATGACCATCGCGCGGGCAAGCGCGACCCGGCGCGCCATGCCGCCCGAAAGTTCCGAAGGCACCAGTTCCGCGGCGCCACGCAGACCGACCGCATGCAGCTTGGTTAGAACGATATGCTTGATCAGACGCTCCGGCAGCTTGGTATGCTCACGCAGCGGAAATGCAACATTCTCGAACACGCTGAGATCGGTAAGCAATGCACCATTTTGAAAAAGCATTCCAAAGCGCTTGCGCAGCTCGTAGAGCTCATTGCGCTGCAGAGCGGTTATGTCCTGACCGTCGATCAGGATCCTGCCGCGCTCCGGTACCAGTTGCCCGGTAATCAAACGCAACAGCGTGGTCTTGCCGGTACCGCTCGGCCCCATGACGGCGGTGATCTTGCCGCGTTGGAAGGCGATATCCAGACCATTAAAGATCCGCTTTTGACCTCTGGAGTAATAAAGGTCTTCAATCAGGATTATGTTGTCGCGGCCGTTCTCAGCCATTGTGCAATCCTTCGTCCTGGTGGCCAAACCGCACCAAAAGCGCGAAGCCGTCTGACGCTGCCGGGCTCCATTAAAAAAACCCGGCGGGAGTATTGACTCGCAGCTTGCAGCATTGTCCGTCGCGATCAATGGAACCGGATTATAATCAACATGCAACCGCAATTGGGGTTGCCCGTTGCCGGACTTTCGCCGGTTTGTAACTTCGACAGTGCCGGGTTATCGCAACGACACTGGCAGAGTGAGGCCTTGAATCGCGGCGCCGCCAAACCACGCAATCCGCTTCCCGCATCTGACGCCCATGCCACATCGACATTATTGGTGGCAGGGGATGCTCGCGCGTAGCATAGCAGATCACCGCGCCGGTACAGCCCGGGCCGAAGGTACACCGAAGAGCAAAAAAGTGAATCCGTCTTGCCGTGAAAAACTAATAGGACTAAAATAGTCCTCTTTGTTGGGTGCAGGGATTTCAGCCGATGCTACGCATGAGTCGCCTGACCGATTACGGTACGGTAGTGTTGTCACACATGGCCCATCATGCCGAGGGTCTCCATAGTGCCGCGGACGTTGCCAGCAGCACGAGACTAGCTGCCCCCACGGTCGCCAAATTGCTCAAAATAATGGCCCGCGCGGGCCTGGTGACTTCGGTGCGCGGACCGCAGGGCGGATACACCCTCGCGCGTCGGCCTGCGGACATCAGTGCGGCGGATATCATCGATGCGCTGGAAGGCCCCGTGGCTCTGACCGAGTGCAGTACCTCCGACCACAGTTGCGAATTGGAAGCGATCTGCCAGGTCGGCGGTGCCTGGCAGCAAATAAACCTCTCGATTCGCGAGGCGCTGCGCGACATCAGCCTTTCGCAACTTATGAACGTTGGCCGCAAACGGCTGCCGACGATGGACCTGCACAGCCCTTTGTCCGCGGCCAGCGGCTTGAAAAACTAGCATTCATTAACGGAATCAGGATATGTCAACCCAACCGAAAGACGTCGAGGCACTCGTAGGCAAGGCCTACAGCGCAGGCTTCTACACCGACATTGAGAGCGACACCGTTCCGCCCGGGCTGGACGAGTCTGTAATCAGGCATATCTCACGGAAAAAAAACGAGCCCCAGTTTCTGCTGGACTGGCGTCTCAAAGCGTACGAGCACTGGCTCGAGATGCGGGAACCGCGTTGGGCGCATGTGCATCATGCCCCGATCGACTACCGGGGCATTTCTTATTACTCGGCGCCCAAAAGCAAGGCGGACGCTCCAAAGAGCCTCGATGAGGTGGATCCCAAGCTGCTCGAGACCTACGACAAACTCGGCATACCACTGCATGAACGCGCCCGACTGGCCGGCGTCGCGGT
>Ga0224504_10001259_pt1 | contig 11303 bp, 12 predicted proteins | sample SF_Oct11_sed_USG_3_FD_170160 | JGI IMG/M metagenome (GOLD analysis project Ga0224504, IMG submission 170160) | Sediment microbial communities from San Francisco Bay, California, United States - SF_Oct11_sed_USGS_24 | ecosystem: Environmental > Aquatic > Marine > Sediment | place: USA... | reverse complement strand
AGGCGTGCGTTTGGCGGCTACGATTACGACAGCATCTGAACTCATTTTGTGTTGCTCCAGCCTTTGTGGGGATTGATAACGGCGCCGCTACTGTCCTGCAATTTGCGGCGTCGCGCAATACTACAAATATGCTAGCCGGGTGTAGCGGACTCGTCCTCATTGTCCAGTAGGTCCGGCTCGCCCAGCACCGCTAGAATTCGTTGGCGTGCGGCTTCAGCGAGGCCGCGGCTCGTCTCGAAATCGGAATCGCCGGGGGCGATGGCTGGCAGGATATCGATGGTCAACGGGCCATTCCGAGGCATGAATCGGCCGGCAGGCAGCATGTGGCGCGATCCCCCGATCGAGATCGGGACGACAGGCATCTCGCCCTTGATGGCGGCCACAAAGGCGCCGGGCCGGAAACGACCAACTCCGGGTTCCTCGCGAAAGGTCCCTTCGGGGAAAAAGCCCAGCGATTCGCCATCCAGGGCGGCCTTGACGATCTGTCGAGCATCGCGCGTGCTGCCCTTGATGTCGGTGCGTTCGACGAATTTCGAGCCGGAACGCCGCAGCAGGAAATGTGCCGGAGCAAAGTCCCGCATTTCGCCTTTGATCACAAAATTGAATCGCCACGGCAGGTATCCTTTGAGCAGGGGTCCATCGAGGTAGCTGGCGTGGTTGGCGACCACAATGCAGTTATCGGTTGGGAGGTTGTCCATGCCACGTACCTGGACATCGATCCCGGGCAGGACGAAGACCATTCTGGAGGCCCAGGTCACCAGTTTCTGGCGCCTTTCGGCTGCAGGCACGATCAGCACGACGAGCAGCGAGAACAGGACGGACAGGCCGAAGGACAGCCAGGCAAACAGTCCCCAGGCTGCGTTTTTGGTACGTGTGGCCCAGTTCACCTTATGTCAACGCCTTCTCTAATATGTGACAGCGGTCACGCCGGACCCCCGGGTTCCTCAGCATACTCATAAACCTTGCAAAATCCGTCGCTTGGCGATGAAAGTGACCAAGTATGCTACCAGCAGGACCCAACGGTTGGCATAGGCAATTTCATCGCAATAATGGACTGCGCGACTAAGGAAGATGGACGTTTATGGCTAGTAGCAACAAACAAAGCAAGCCAGAGTCGAAAATGGTGCTGCGCTCGGAAGAGCTCGTGGACCGTTTTCTCGATGCTATCTGGATGGAACGTGGCCTGTCGAAGAACACGCTCGGCGCCTATCGCGCCGACCTCATGACACTGGGCCGCGGGCTGTCCGAAAGCGATAAGTCCATCGAACAGGCCGACAAGGCCGACCTCCTGGATTTCATTGCAAAGCGTGTCGAATCCGGCGCCAAGCCGCGTTCGACCGCACGCCAGCTGTCGAGCTTCCGTCGCTTCTTCCGTTACATAATGCGCGAAGGCATGCGCGATACAGACCCGACCGCAGAGATTGAGATGCCGCGCATCGGCCGCTCGTTGCCGAAGACGCTGTCCGAAGACGAAGTCGATGCACTGCTGAATGCGCCCAACACGGACGAGCCACTTGGCCATCGCGACCGCGCCATGCTGGAGCTGTTGTATGCGACGGGCCTCCGGGTTTCAGAGCTCATCAACCTCAAGCAATCGCAGATCAACTTCAACCAGGGCGTCCTGCGCATCGTCGGTAAGGGCGACCGCGAACGTCTTATCCCGCTTGGTGAGGAATCGCAGCGCTGGCTCAAGGATTTCCTGAACGGCCCGCGCATGGAGATTCTGCTCGAGCGCCAGACCGACTACCTGTTCCCGACACGACGCGGCGATCGCATGACACGCCAGGCGTTCTGGCACATCATCAAGCGCTACGCCGAGAAAGCCGGCGTGCGCCAGAAGATGTCGCCGCACAGCCTGCGCCACGCGTTTGCCACGCACCTGTTGAATCGCGGTGCGGACCTGCGTGTTGTACAGATGTTGCTCGGCCACAGTGACCTCTCGACGACGCAGATTTACACTCACGTTGCGCGAGAACGCCTCAAAGACCTGCACGGCGAACACCACCCACGCGGATAGTTGCCCACCGAATCGCCTCCAGGGCGGAATATTCAGTGCAACAAAATACCCGCTTCGTGGGTCTCTTTGTTAGACTTGCCGCGCTTCGCTTACGGGTTAACTAATGAATCGATACTCCAACACACTGTCAAGGCTGCTTGTAGCCACATCAATTCTCTCGCTCGCTACGTCAGCCTATGCGGCCGATGTCGATCCGCAGCTCGAGCAGGCTCGTGCCAGAGTGGCCGAGATGTTCGATGCGATCGGACCAGAGCACGTAAACCCGAGCCCGATTGACGGCTGGTACACGGTCCAGAAAGGATCGATCGTGGCCTATATATCGGCGGACGGCCGCTACCTGCTGCAGGGCGATCTCATCGATCTCGACATGCAGGTCAACCTGAGCGAACAGACCCGCACGGACGCCAGGCGCGTTCTGGTGAACACGCTGGAAGACAAGGACGCGATCCTGTTCTCGCCTGCAGAGGTCAAGCATTCGGTCACAATATTTACCGACGTTGACTGCACGTATTGCCGCAAGCTGCACGCCGAGATTGACGAATATCTGGGCCTTGGTATCGCGGTTCGCTATGTGCTCTACCCGCGTAACGGTCCGGCGTCACGTGCATGGACTACGTCGGAGGACGTTCTGTGTGCGAGTGATCGCGGTCGCGCACTAACGGCGGCCAAGTTGGGTCAGACATTCGAGACATCGAAATGTGATACCTCGATGCTGACGCGCCATTACACGCTCGGACAGGATGTTGGCCTTAATGGTACGCCCGCGATCGTCCTCGAGGATGGAACGCTGATCGGTGGATATTTGCCGCCGGCGTCGCTCAACGCACGTCTTGAGAGCGCTACCGAGTAGCGCTATTCAGGACGTCGAGCGACGCAGCTCGTGTACGTGCACGCCGTTATTCTTGCCGCGGTCCTCAAAATACTTTTCTAAGGCGAATGTGCCGCTGTGGAATGCGATCTCGTCCCAGGGGATCTCGTCCTCGCTGAATAACGCACTTTCGAGCGTCTCTTCCCCGACACCGTAGTCGCCAACAAGCTTCCCTGTATAAAAGAGATGTACCTGGCCAGCGTCGACGACGTCGACCATCGCAAACAGGTGGCCTAATTCGACGGTTGCGAGCGCTTCTTCGAGCGTTTCCCTGGCCGCGCCTCCCGCGACCGTCTCTCCCAGCTCCATGAAGCCCGCCGGAACCGTCCAGTACCCGTAGCGCGGTTCGATGGCTCGCTTGCAGAGCAGAATTTTGCCATCGTGCTCGGCAACACATCCTACGACGACGAGAGGGTTCCGATAGTGCACCAGGCTGCAGCTGTCGCAGATGGCGCGCTCGCGATTGTCGTCCTTTGGAACGCGGTAGCTCACCGTGCCACCGCAGCTGGAACAGAATTTCATCATGTTGCCCGAGGTTGTTGGTGCCGGGAGGGGGAATCGAACCCCCACTTCCTTTCGGAAACCGGATTTTGAATCCGGCGCGTCTACCAGTTCCGCCATCCCGGCCTGTCTTGAGGGCGCACAGTATATGCGCGGATTCACCGCCTTGCGACCCTTTCGGACCCATATGCATCTAAGATGGCAGATATGAGCAAATTTGCTGACATCGATATTGATCCGGGGATCATCAAGCGAGCTGCGGCGGGTGACGCACGGGCGCACGAGATCATCTATCGCGCTTTTTCGGCGCCGGTGTACTCGATCTGCCTGAGGTTTACGAAAGTACCGGCCCACGCTGAGGATCTGGTCCAGGAAACATTTATCGAGATCATGCGCTCGATCGCGAAGTTCCGGGGCGAGGCGGCTCTCGGCAGCTGGATACGGCGAATCGCGGTCAGCAAGGCACTGATGTTCCTGCGCTCGGCCTGGACGAAGCGCGGGCAGATGCTGACCGACGACTGGCATGACGTGACAGAGGGGGATGCCCTGAGTCACGGCGTCTCGCGACATCCGGACGACGCACTTGATCTGGATGCCGCGCTGGCGAGTCTGTCGGATGTCAGCCGTACCGTGGTCTGGCTACACGATGTCGAAGGGTTTACGCACAAGGAGATCGCCGGGTTCATGGGCAAGACAGAAAGTTTCTCCAAGTCGCAGCTGTCACGGGCCTACCAGCGCCTGCGACCGATGCTCGAAGTGCACGAAGACGGCAAGCGGCCTGAAGGCGCTGCCATCAGCTACTGAATGAACGTTATCAAGACAGGAGTTACCGGAAATGTCGGGTAACAAAAAGGAAGACGAGATGATTTGCGCGCTCACTGCGGATGAACATGCCGCACTGCAAACGGGGCTCGATGCGCTCCCGGACACGATGCCACCGCGCGTCGTATGGCAGCGTATTCGCGAGCAGGCGGAGGCTGAAGGCCTGATCGTCGTAAAAGACTCGCGCAAACGTTCCATGTGGTACATGGGCGCGGGACTTGCTGCTGCCGCACTGGTCGCCGCTGTGATGATGCCCATGCTGCTGCAGAACCCGGTGGAGCCATTGCCTACCGTGCCGGCTAACGTCGGGACCAGCACGCCAGTGCCGCTGAACACGCTGCAAACCCTGATGACCGAGTCCCGTGATCTTGAGAGCAACCTGAGGGCGTTGCCGGATGCGCCGCGCGTGCAGCGTGCGAGCACCCTGGCCACGATCTCGGATCTCGAAGACCGGATTGCGGCGATCGACTACCAGTTGAATGACCCTGAGGTGCAGATGTCACCTGAGGACACCGAGCTTTTCTGGCGCGAACGCGTCAGGTTGATGAAATCGCTGCTGCAGTTGCGCTATGCGCAGGCGCAACGGGCGGCATTTTAGACAGGAGTAGGACCAAATGAAGATGTGGAAAGTGATACTGCCGGTAGCAGCCCTGCTGTTATTCGCAGGGCAGGTCGCTGCGCAGACGGACGATGACGAACGCGCACATGAGATGGAGGCCAGGGAGGCCGAAATAGAGCAGAAACTTCGCGCCGCGGAGGCACGGATGTCAGAAGCTGCACGCGAAATCGCTGAAATCACCAAGGAGCGCCTGCCACGCATTGCACAAATAGAGCAGCGCTTCGCGTTTGCGAGCAAGCCACGACTTGGCGTGACCATTGAGTCTTCGGAAGAGGCTGGAGCGGTCGAAGGCGTGACCATTCTCGGCGTTTCGCCGGGCAGCGCAGCGAGTGATGCGGGCCTGCGTTCGGGCGACATCCTGACCGCGGTTAATGATGAAAGCCTGGGTGCCGAGAGCTGCAAGGAAGCCAATATGCGGCTGCTCGATTTTATGGACGCTGTTGAGGAAGGAGATATGCTGACCGTCGAGTATCTTCGTGATGGCAAGGTCGGTTCGGTGGAAATCGAACCGCGCATTGTTGACGACCGGGCATTTGCCTGGGTCAGCAAGGGCGGGTCCGATTTTGTCATGCCGGCGATGCCGGTTGGCCCCGAGATGGTGGAGCGCTTCAAGATGGAATTCGGATTTCCCTGGGCTGGCAGCGGACTGGGTGACCTCGAACTCGTGGAACTCAGTGAAGGGCTGGGTCGTTACTTTGGTGCGGACTCGGGCCTTCTCGTTGTTGCCGCTCCGAAGTCAGACGCATTCGACCTGCGAGATGGTGATGTCATCCAGAGCATCGACGGCCGCGAGCCGAAAGACGTGCGTCATGCGATGCGCATCCTGGCTTCATACCAGGCCGGCGAGAAACTGGAGCTCGGCATCATGCGTGACAAGAAGAAAGTCACGATCGACGTAGAGATTCCGGCCGACCACCACGGCAAACTGCACAACGAATACGATATTGAGGTCAAGCCGGCACCGTCTTCCTAGCATCTCCCTGGATTCGCCACCTTCCGCAGGTGGGAACCCCATGGGCGCGTATGGCTGGTACCATGCGCGCCCATGTTTATTTCTGACTTCGATTATGAGCTCCCCCACGAGCTGATTGCGCGCTACCCCGCACAGGATCGGCGCGGCAGTCGCCTGCTATCTGTCGGTGATGGTGTCGAGGATCTCGGCTTTGCTGACCTGCCCACATTGCTGCAGTCAGGGGACCTGCTCGTCTTCAATGACACGCGCGTAATCAAGGCACGACTTAACGGTCATAAGGAGACTGGCGGCAAGGCCGAAATTCTTGTTGAGCGTATTGAGAGCGAGCGCGTTGCGCTGGCGCACGTGCGCGCCAGCAAGTCGCCGAAGCCGGGCAGTCGCCTGTTGATCGATGGCGGTGCCGAGGCTGTCGTTGCCGGTCGCGATGACGACCTGTTCCTGCTCGAGTTTTCAGCTGACCTGCTGCCGTATCTCGATGAGCATGGCGACGTACCGTTGCCGCCTTATCTCGAGCGCGAAGCTGACGCCGCTGATATCGAGCGCTACCAGACGGTCTATGCGAATGATCCTGGTGCGGTTGCCGCGCCGACAGCCGGCCTGCATTTCGATGAGGCCATGCTGGCTGAAACACAGGCTGCGGGCGTGAATCACACCCACGTCACCCTGCATGTCGGTGCCGGCACGTTCCAGTCACTGCGCGAAGAACATATTGAGGAAAACCGTCTGCACAGTGAGCGCGTCGAGGTTACGCAGAGTTGCTGCGATGCCGTCGCCAGTACACGTGCCGCCGGAGGGCGGGTCATCGCGGTCGGTACGACGTCAGTACGAGCGCTGGAGTGTGCTTCCGCGAGCGGTACCCTGCGGCCGTTCTCCGGTGAGACCGACATGTTCATACTGCCGGGCTACGAGTTTCGATCGGTGGATGCAATGCTCACCAACTTTCACCTGCCGCAATCGTCGTTGCTGATGCTCGTCTCCGCGTTTGCTGGCAAAGATCGCATTCTCGCGGCTTACAAGCACGCCGTGCGTGAGAAGTACCGCTTCTTCAGTTACGGTGACGCCATGTTTCTCACCCCAGCCAGGCAATCATGAAGCTGACTGTTACCAATACATCGGGTGCCGCAAGGACGGGTTCGCTGAAGTTTCGCCGTGGCACGGTGCATACGCCGGCGTTCATGCCTGTAGGCACCTATGGGACTGTGAAAAGCGTAACGCCCGAAGAAGTAGCGTCGGACGGCGCCGAGATCATCCTGGGCAACACGTTCCACCTGATGCTGCGTCCGGGCACTGAAGTGATCCGCAGGCACGGGGGCCTGCACGAGTTCATGAACTGGCATGGTCCGATCCTCACCGACTCGGGCGGCTTCCAGGTGTTTTCGCTCGCGGCCATGCGCAAGCTCTCGGAGGAGGGCGTGAAGTTCCAGTCACCGGTTAACGGCGACGTCGTCATGCTGACACCCGAGAAGTCGATGGAAGTGCAGCACGATCTCAATGCCGACGTCACAATGATTTTCGACGAGTGCACGCCGTACCCGGCGACGGAAAAAGAGGCGCACAAGTCGATGGCCCTGTCATTGCGCTGGGCGGCGCGCAGTCGCCAGCGATTTGATGAACTGAAAAACGAGGAGCCCGATCGCGGTGAAGCGCTGTTCGGCATCGTGCAGGGCGGTATGTATGGCAACGTTCGCGCTGAATCGCTACAGGGCCTGACCGAAATCGGCTTCGACGGCTATGCAATCGGCGGGCTGGCCGTGGGCGAACCGGAGGCGGAACGTCTGGCCGTGCTCGACGGACTCATGCCGAACATGCCCGACGATGCCCCACGTTATCTGATGGGTGTGGGTACGCCCGTCGACATCGCCGAGGGCGTCCTGCGTGGCGTTGACATGTTCGATTGCGTGATTCCGACCCGGCACGGACGCAATGGCCAGTTGTTCACATCTCGCGGCAACGTGAAGTTTCGGCACGCCCGCTACCGGGACGACACCTCACCTCCGGACCCGGATTGCGCCTGTTACACGTGCCAGCACTACAGCCTGTCGTACCTGCGGCACCTGGTGAAATGCGGAGAGATCCTGGGGCCGCGCCTCGCCACGATTCATAATCTTCATTATTATCAGAAGCTTATGTCTGATATCCGCACAGAGATAGAGGCGGGTTCACTCGCGGAGTTCACCATCAGGCTGCGCGAGATCTATGCAAAATAACGTGAAATCAGATCTTCCGGCTTGCCTTCACTGAAGTCGCCCCCAACTCCAGCGCTTATGCCATAATACCGCGCTGTTTTTGGGGGATACCAAATGGATTTCTTTATTCAAGATGCATATGCGCAAGGCGCACAACAGGGCGACTCGACCAGTTTCATTATCATGATGGTTCTGATGTTCGCCGCTTTCTACTTCCTTCTCATTCGCCCGCAGCAGAAAAAGCAAAAGCAGCACAATGAACTTGTTGCCGGATTGCAGGTTGGCGACGAAGTGCTGACGGCCGGTGGCGTCCTCGGCAAGATCACTGGCGTGAGTGAGCACTACGCGGTCATCGCAATCAGCGACAACACCGAGATCAAGATTCAGAAGGCCAGCATCTCGATGGTTGTTCCTAAAGGTACCTACGACGAAGCATGAACAAGTTTCCCCTGTGGCTTAATGCGCTGGTCCTCGCCATTCTCCTGGCGGGTTGCCTGTTTGCGCTGCCCAACATTTATGGCAGCGTCGATGCTGTGCAGGTCGCCGACAACGATGGTGTGGCTTACGATGAGCTGCGGCTCGAAGAATTCGTGCGCACCGTCGAAAACGCCGGCGTAACGCCCGAGGCGGCCTACCTGCAGGACGGTCGGGCCGTGCTGCGCTTCCATTCCACGGAAGAGCAGGAAGCCGCTGGTGAGCGACTCCGGACAGCTTACGACCGCGAAGCAAATATCGCTGCGACGTTGGCACCGAAGCTGCCGACGTGGGTTCGCGATCTCGGCCTCAAACCGATGAGCTTGGGGTTAGACCTGCGGGGCGGTGTGTACGTGTTGCTCGAAGTCGACATGGAAACGGCGATCGACAGTCGCATGGCGGGCTATCAACAAAGCTTCGATGAGCGCCTTCGCGACGCGAAGATCCGCCATCGCGTCGACCTGAACGGGCAGACCATTAATATACGTCTGACTGGTGCAGAGGATCTCGAAGGCGCACGCGCTGTTATTCGGCGCACGGACCAGGACGTCCTTATTAGCGACGGTGCGGACGGCAAATCGCTGATCGTGCGCATGAGCGAGGTACAGATCCAGGCAAGACAGGATTTTGCGATCGAGCAGAACATCACGACGTTGCGCAACCGCGTCAACGAGCTGGGTGTTGCCGAACCCCTGGTGCAGCGCCAGGGTGATGATCGGATTGTCATTCAGCTCCCGGGTGTTCAGGACCCGAACAAGATCAAGGGCATTCTATCGGCGACAGCGACCGTCGAATTTCGACTGGTCGACCAGTCAGGTGGCGAACCAGGCTCTCGTCGCTTCCAGGGGCGAGGCACGGAGTCTGCCCAGATGCTGAAGCGGAGTGTTATCGCTTCAGGCGACCAGATCATCGATGCGAGTGCCGGCTATGCTGAAGGTCAGCCGCAGGTCAATATCACGCTCGATTCGGCGGGCGGCGAGAACATGCTGCGCACGACCATGGAAAATGTCGGCAAACCCATGTCGACGGTGTTTATTGAAACACGTCGGGAAGCAATCCCGGGACAGCCTGGTGAGTTCCGCAAGATCGTACGGCAAGAGATTATCAGCACAGCCACGATCCAGGGCGTATTCAAGGACCGCTTCCGGATTACAGGCCTGAGCCCGGGTGAGGCAGCTGATCTGGCGCTGTTGCTGCGTGCAGGAGCCCTGGCAGCGCCGGTCTATATCGTGGACGAGCGTACGGTTGGACCGACGCTCGGTCAGGACAACATCGATCGCGGCTTTAATGCGATCAAGATTGGGTTCCTTGCCGTTATCATCTTCATGGCAGTCTACTACCGCGCATTTGGCCTGATCGCCAACGTGGCGCTGCTGTCGAATGTTGTATTCATAGTGGCCATGCTGTCGGTACTGGGGGCGTCGCTGACGCTGCCGGGTATCGCGGGTATCGTGCTGACCGTCGGTATGGCGGTCGATGCGAACGTTCTCATATTCGAGCGAATACGCGAGGAGCTTGCGGTCGACGCATCGCCGCAAAGGGCAATCAATTCGGGTTATGAGAAGGCGCTGTCATCGATTACCGATGCCAACGTAACGACGCTCATTGCGGCAGTCGTGTTGTTCTCTATTGGCACGGGGCCAATCAAGGGCTTCGCGATAACACTGTTGCTCGGCATCATTACTTCGATGTTTACAGCAATCGTTGGCACACGCACGATCGTCAACCTGATATTCGGCGGGCGCAAGCTGCAGTCGTTGCCGATCTAGGAAGCACCATGCAAATAATTAGCAAGAAAACTCACATCGATTTTCTGAGTCCGGGACGACGCAAAGTCGCGGTGGCACTATCTGTGGTGTTTGTCATCGTGTCGTTTGTCTCGCTGGCAACGCGTGGTCTTGATTTTGGTATCGACTTCACGGGCGGAATTCTGCTCGAGGTCGGTTACGAACAAGCGGCGGACCTTGAAGGGATTCGCGGCACCCTGGCGGATGCCGGTTTTACCGACGCCCAGGTTCAGCTGTTCGGCCGCGACACGGATGTGCTGGTTCGTTTGCCGCCACAACCCGAAGACAGTGCTATCCAGGTTCGCGATCAGCTGCAGGCTACATTGGAAGCCGGCGGTCAGAATATTGATCTGCGACGCATGGAAACAGTCAGCGCCCAGGTTGGTAGCGAACTCGCAGAGCGGGGCGCGCTTGCGATGGTGGTCGCACTGCTGCTGATTTTCGTCTACGTCATGATTCGCTTCCAGTGGAAGTTTTCGGCAGGTGCCGTTGCGGCTCTGGCGCACGACGCGATTGTCACAGTGGGTTTCTTCTCGCTATTCCAGCTGCCCTTTGACCTGACTGTTGTTGCGGCCGTACTCGCGGTTATCGGTTACTCGCTTAACGATACGGTCGTTGCGTTCGACCGCATTCGTGAGAACTTCTTGGCGTTGCGAGGCGTGTCGGCGGAAGACGCGATGAACACCTCGATCAACGAGATGCTGGCGCGTACCTTGATTACGGGTCTCACGACTTTGCTCGTGCTGGTCGCACTGCTTGTGCTTGGCGGCGAGTCGATTGCGCCGTTCTCGATTGCGCTGATCGTGGGCATCATTATCGGTACTTACTCGTCGATCTACACGGCGAGCGCGACCGCGCTGATGCTGAAAGTTAGTCCGCAGGATCTGATTGAACCGATCAAGCATCCCGAACTGATCGACGATCTTCCCTAAGCGACCTCTATTTCAAAATGGCCTTGATCTCGCGAGCGCAGAGCTTCGCGAGGCCTGAATAGATTTTCGGAGTGCCGCAGAGGATGTGGCCTGCATCGAGGTACTTCTCGCTGCCGTCGAGGCC